>Ga0075520_1000282_pt1 | contig 21443 bp, 23 predicted proteins | sample NGEPerB_FD_75100 | JGI IMG/M metagenome (GOLD analysis project Ga0075520, IMG submission 75100) | Arctic peat soil microbial communities from the Barrow Environmental Observatory site, Barrow, Alaska, USA - NGEE PermafrostAB12-B | ecosystem: Environmental > Terrestrial > Soil > Wetlands > Peat ... | reverse complement strand
GCGCCGGCCAGCGTATGGGCGAGGTCGGACGGCGACACGGCGCCGGCCGCGATCACCGAGGCGACAAAGCTGGTCCGCTTCTCACGCGAGCTGCGTACGAGCTCTTCGGCAGCCTTGGCGTTGAGCTTGCCCGCGTGAACAAGCACCCGGGCGACGCCGGAAAGAGCTGAATGCGGAGCTTCGGCGAGGGTATCCAACCTAGTGGTGCTCGTTCAATCCATGGAGAACAGACGATCATCGCCGATTCACCCGGGGCTGTAAACGGCGCGGGCCAGGGGCGCACGCCAACAATTCACGCCGGGAAAAACGGGCGCCGAAGGGTTCGCAGGAATGGTCGGGGTGAGAGGATTCGAACCTCCGGCCTCTACGTCCCGAACGTAGCGCTCTACCAGGCTAAGCTACACCCCGATGTCTGCGGCTTCAGCACCCGCGCTGGCGGCTGTCTCAGCCGGGGTCGCGATGGCGCTTGCGCCTTGCCGATCGAATCCTGAGCGTCAAAACGACCGCTCGACCGAACGAACCGACAAGTCTAGCAGAGCACGTCGGTGCGGCGTGTCCGGTAGACGCTCGAGCATCGTGCAGGCCTTGTCCGCCTCTGCGCGCGCCGCATCGCGCGTCGCTGCTAGCGCACCGGTTTCGCGAACGATCTCGACGATATCGGCCAGGCGCGCCACCTCGCCTTGGACGATCGCCGACCGCAGCAGGACCCGTTGATCGGCAGTGCCGCGCTCCATCGCAATCAGAAGGGGCAGCGTCGGTTTGCCTTCTCGCAGGTCGTCGCCGACGTTCTTGCCGAGCTGCTCTGTCGCGCCTTCGTAGTCGAGCAAGTCGTCGATGAGCTGGAAGGCGGTGCCGAGCGAGCGGCCGTAAGCGGCGCATGCCTCCTCGGTCTCGGCATCGGCTTCGGCGAGCACGGCACCGAGTCTGGCGCTTGCCTCGAACAGCTTGGCGGTCTTGAAGCGGATGACGCGAAGATAGTCCTGCACGGTGACGTTCGGATCGTGCATGTTCATCAGCTGCAACACCTCGCCCTCGGCGATGACGTTGGTCGCGTCGGCGAGCACTTCGAGGACGCGCAGGCGGTCGACGGCGACCATCATCTGGAATGCCCGCGAATAGACGAAGTCGCCGACGAGGACGCTGGCGGCGTTGCCGAACAACGCATTCGCCGTGCGACGCCCACGGCGCAGGGCTGACTCGTCCACGACGTCGTCGTGCAGCAGCGTCGCGGTGTGAATGAACTCGACCGTCGCGGCCAACTCGAAACGCTCTCGCCCGGTGAATCCCAACGCCCGGGCGAACAGCAGGACCAGCATCGGCCGGATCCGCTTGCCGCCGGCGCTGATGATGTAGTTGGCGATCTGGTCGATCAGGGCGACGTCCGATGCAAGCCGAAGGCGGATCACCGCATCGACCTGCAGCATCTCGTCGGCCATGAGCGCAGTCGCACCGATGAGCGGCGGGGCGGGCGGCGAAAGCGATGCGGACACGGTGTGTTCAGGTGAGCGGACGATTATAGAAACGCCTCGATTCCGTGGCTGAGTCGCCAGAGGAGAAGCCTTTCATCGCGCCGCACGCCATCGCATCGCGCCGAGGGCGCACACAGGTCTCCGGACGCGCGCGCGGCATGCTATAGTCACAGGCTTTTCCCGGTGGTGAGCTCAGCTCCCACGCCAGCTAAGGATTCACCATGTACGCGGTCATCAAAACCGGCGGTAAACAGTACAAGGTCGTCGCAGGCGAAACGCTCAAGGTTGAACGCCTGGTAGCGGACGTCGGCGCCGACGTGACGCTCGACCAGGTGCTCGCCATCGGCACCGGCGCCGACCTCGTGACGGGCGCCCCGCTCGTCGCCGGCGCGACCGTTCTGGCCAGCGTCGTCTCGCACGGCCGGCACGACAAGGTCCGCATCTTCAAGATGCACAAGCGCAAGCACTACCAGAAGCGCCAGGGGCATCGCCAGGCCTTCACCGAGATCCGCATCAGCGCGGTCAACGCCGCCTGATCGGGCGCAGCGATTCCAGGAGTTCCCCATGGCACAGAAAAAGGGCGGCGGCTCGACGCGCAACGGCCGCGATTCGCAGCCGAAGATGCTCGGCGTCAAGGTGTTCGGCGGGCAGATCATTCCTGCCGGTTCGATCATCGTCCGCCAGCGCGGCACCAAGGTCCACGCCGGCCCGAATGTCGGCGTCGGCCGCGATCACACCTTGTTCGCGCTCATCGACGGCCAGGTCAGCTACGCGGTCAAGGGTCCGCGCAGCCGGCAGACTGTCAAGGTCACGCCGGCCTGAGACAGGGCAGCGTTCTCGCCGACAAAGCCCCGCGCGCCGGGGCTTTTTCTTTTCGGCGGTGATCTACCATTGCCTGTGGCAATCGACCGAGTGAGGTTCGCATGAGTCGGAGCGGCATCATCCTCGTCATCGTCGGCGCTGTGCTGTTGGCGAACAACTTTGGCTACCTGCACTGGGGCTGGATGCAGCAGTGGTGGCCGGTCCTCTTGATCGCACTCGGCGTGTGGTCGATCGCGCGCCCGCGCCGTGGCGATCGCCATCCCTCGCGAGGAACCGACCCGAGGCCATGAGATTCATCGACGAAGCGACTATCGACGTCGTCGCCGGCGACGGCGGCAACGGCTGCATGAGCTTTCGCCGCGAGAAGTTCATTCCTTTCGGTGGGCCCAACGGCGGCGACGGCGGTCGCGGCGGCAGCGTCTACGCAGCCGCCGACGTCAATCTCAACACCCTGATCGATTTTCGCTATGCGCGCCGGCACGAGGCCCGGCGCGGCGAAAACGGCCGTGGCTCCGACCAGTACGGCGCCGCCGCCGAAGACATCGTCCTGCGCATGCCGGTCGGCACGATCATCTCCGACGCGGAGACGGGCGAGCGCGTCGCCGAGTTGCTCGAGCCCGGCGTGAATGTGCTGATCCTCAAGGGCGGCGACGGCGGTTTCGGCAATCTGCACTTCAAGAGCAGCACCAACCGGGCGCCGCGGCAAAAGACGCCAGGCTGGCCAGGCGAACAGAGAAAGCTCAAGCTCGAGCTCCGCGTGCTGGCCGATGTCGGCCTTCTCGGCATGCCGAACGCCGGCAAGTCGACCCTGATCACGGCCATTTCCAACGCACGGCCGAAGATCGCCGACTACCCTTTCACGACGCTGCACCCCAACCTCGGCGTGGTCCGGGTCGCTCCGGAGAAGAGCTTCGTCGTCGCCGATATCCCCGGCCTGATCGAAGGCGCTTCCGAAGGCGCCGGGCTGGGCCATTTCTTTTTGCGCCACCTGCAGCGCACGCGCCTGCTCTTGCACCTTGTCGACTTTGCTCCGTTCGACGATGAGGTCGATCCGGTCGCGCAGGTCCGCAGCATCGTGCGCGAGCTCGAGAAATACGACGCCGACCTGGCTGCCAAGCCGCGCTGGATCGTCCTCAACAAGATCGACATGATTCCCGCCGAGGAGCGCGACGCGCGCATCCGCGCGTTCGTCAAGCGACTGAAGTGGAAGGGCCCGGTCTTTGCCGTCTCGGCGTTGACGCGCGAAGGCTGCGAGCCCCTGGTCCGCAGCATCTACGAGCATGTGGCGGCACTGGCCGTGCCGGCGCCGATCGAGCCCGACCCGCGGTTCGATCCGACGCAACGCGACGACGGCGGCGAGCAGGCGGAGGCGCGTGCCGGTCTGACGCGATGAGCGCGAAGCTGCGCGGTGCCGAGCGCATCGTCGTCAAGGTCGGGTCGAGCCTCGTGACGAACGACGGCCGCGGCATCGACCCCGTCGCGATCGGCGGCTGGTGTCGGCAGATGGCCGCGCTGGTGGGTCAGCAGCGCAAGCTGGTGATGGTGTCCAGCGGCGCCATCGCCGAAGGCATGAAGCGGCTCGGCTGGGTGACACGACCGCATGCGCTGCACGAGCTGCAGGCCGCGGCGGCGGTCGGGCAAATGGGACTGGCGCAGGCGTACGAATCGGCATTGCGCGAGCACGGGATCGGCAGCGCGCAGATCCTGCTCACGCACGCCGACCTGTCCGACCGGGAACGCTATCTCAACGCGCGATCGACGCTCGTCACCCTGCTTGGTCTCGGCGTCGTACCGGTCGTCAATGAGAACGACACGGTGGTGAACGACGAGATCAGGTTCGGCGACAACGACACGCTGGGTGCGCTGGTGGCCAATCTGCTCGATGCCGACCTTTTCGTCATCCTGACCGATCAGGCCGGCCTCTTCTCGAGCGATCCGCGCAAGGACCCGGCCGCGCGACTCATCCGACACGGCACGGCCGGCGATCCGGAGCTCGAACGGATGGCGGGAGGCGCCGGCAGCGCGCTCGGCCGCGGCGGCATGCTGACCAAGATCCTCGCCGCCAAGCGCGCCGCGCGCAGCGGCGCTTGCACCGTGATCGCTTCGGGACGCGAGCCCGACGTCTTGCTGCGCCTGGCCGCGGGCGAGAGCATCGGGACCGAGCTCGTCGCCGCGACGCCGAAGGTGGTTGCGCGCAAGCTCTGGATCAGCGATCACCTGCAGCTGCGCGGTGCCGTGACGGTCGACGACGGCGCCGCCGACAAGGTGCGCGATGGCGGCAAGAGCCTGCTGCCGATCGGCGTGGTCGCCGTCGAGGGCGACTTCCATCGCGGCGATGTGATCGCCGTGCGAGCCGCGGGTGGCAAGGAGATCGGGCGTGGCCTCAGCAACTACGGCAGCGCCGAAGCGCGCCTCATCGCACGGCATCCGTCGAGCGATTTCGAACAGCTGCTCGGCTTCATCGGCGAGCCGGAGCTGATCCATCGCGACAACTTCGTGTTGTCGTGAGGCGTGCTCTCAGGCCGGCGAGTCCTTGCCGACGCTCGGCATCGATGCCTGGCCCAAGGTCGGGCCGATGTCGGAGCCATCGGCAGGCTCTGCCCCGGGCGCAGCCGCATCGATCTCGCCATCGTAGGGATGCGACTCGGCTTCGTATTTGCGAGATCGCTCCGGAGCGTCTTCCCGATGTTGCGGCCGCAGCCCGGAACGCAGATAGCGGTTGTGCTGCGCGCCGCGCGGCAGGAATCGGGCAAGCTCCGTCAGCGCCATCTGGTAGACGTCGCGTTTGAATTCGATGACGACATCGAGGGGGATCCAGTACTCGTTCCAGCGCCAGGCGTCGAACTCGGGGTGGTCGGTCGCACGCAGATTCATGTCGCTGTCGCGGCCGGTCAGCTGCAGCAGGAACCAGATCTGCTTTTGCCCGCGGTAGTGGCCGCGCGCATCACGCCGGATGAAGTGCATCGGCACCTCGTAGCGCAACCAGTCGCGCGTGCGCGCCACGATCCTCACGTGGTCGTGCGTCAAGCCCACTTCCTCGTGGAGCTCGCGAAACATCGCCTGCTCGGGCGTCTCGCCGTAGTTGATGCCCCCTTGGGGGAATTGCCAGGAGTGGGTGCGTATCCGCTTGCCCCAGAACACCTGATTCTTCGTGTTGAGCAGGACGATGCCGACGTTGGGTCTGAACCCATCACGGTCGAGCATAATCAACCTCGATTCTTGCGTTGACGGATTATTGCACCGGCATGACGCGAGTCAAACATCGCGTCCCCGGGCGCGCGTCAGCGGCGCCGCAGGGCCGGGCGCGCAGGCCGCACACGGCGCGGAACACGACGATCCCGCGACGATGAAAGCCAGCCAGTTCTTCATTTCGACGCAGAAGGAAGCCCCGGCCGATGCCGAGGTCATGAGCCACCGGCTCATGCTTCGCGCCGGCTTCATCAAGCGGCTTTCCACAGGCATCTACAGCTACATGCCGATGGGCTTGCGCGTGATCCGCAAGATCGAGCAGGTCGTGCGCGAGGAGATGAACGCTGCCGGCGCGATCGAGCTGCTGATGCCGATCGTGCAGCCGGCCGAGCTCTGGCAGGAAAGCGGACGCTTCGTGAAGTACGGGCCCGAACTGATGCGCGTGAAAGACCGCCATGACCGCGACTTCGTGATCCAGCCGACCAGCGAGGAGGTCATCACCGACATCGCCCGCCAGGAACTGCGCAGCTACCGGCAACTGCCGAAGAATTTCTATCACATCCAGACCAAGTTCCGCGATGAGCGCAGGCCCCGTTTCGGCGTGATGCGCGGGCGCGAGTTCACGATGAAGGATGCGTACTCGTTCGATCGCGACGCAGCTGCCGCCGAGTTGAGCTACCAGCGCATGTACGGCGCTTACGTGCGCATCTTCGAGCGCATGGGGCTGGTCTTTCGCGCTGTCGCGGCCGACACCGGCGCCATCGGCGGCGACCGGTCGCACGAGTTCCAGGTGATCGCCGAGACCGGCGAGGACGCCATCGCCTATTGCCCCGATTCGCCCTATGCCGCCAACGTCGAGCTGGCCGAAGCGCTCGCGCCTGCTCCATCACGCGCTGCCCCGGCGAGCGCGCTGGTGAACACGCCGACGCCTGGAAAGAGCACCTGCGACGCCGTCGCCGCCTTCCTCGGGCTGCCGCTGCGGAGCACGGTCAAGTCGCTGGTGCTCGCGCTCGATGCGGCGCCAACGGATAGCGCGATCGCGACCAGCCAGCCCGAGGCGGCGTCCCTCTGGCTGCTGCTCGTGCGCGGCGACCATTCGCTCAACGAAGTGAAGGCGAGCAAGATCGGCGCGCTTCGCGATGGCTGGCGTTTTGCCACGGCGGCCGAAATCCAGGCCGGCTTCGACAGCGAGCCCGGCTATCTCGGGCCGATCGGCCTCGACCGCTCGAAGGTCAAAGTCGTTGCCGATCGCACCGTCGCCGCGATGAGCGATTTCGTCTGCGGGGCGAACCAGGGTGGCCACCACTTCACCGGCGTCAACTGGGGCCGCGATCTGCCCGAGCCCGATGTCGTCGCCGACATTCGCAATGTCGTCGCCGGAGATCCGTCGCCCGACGGCAAGGGCGTGCTGGCGATCCAGCGCGGCATCGAAGTCGGCCATGTCTTTTTCCTCGGCACGAAATACAGCGCGCCGATGAAGGCCAGCTTCCTCGACGAGAAAGGGCAGCCGCGCCTGCTCGAGATGGGTTGCTACGGCATCGGCATCACGCGCATCGTCGGCGCCGCGGTCGAACAGAACCACGACGATCGCGGCATGATCTGGCCGACGGCGATCGCACCGTTTGCAGTCGTGGTCTGCCCGATCGGCTACGACCGCTCTCCGGCCGTACACGACGCCGCCGACGCTCTGCACGCACAACTCCTCGCGGCCGGTATCGATGCGATCCTCGACGATCGCGGCGAGCGCCCCGGCGCGATGTTCGCCGACTGGGAGTTGATCGGCGTGCCGCATCGCATCGTCCTCTCGGAGCGCGGCCTGAAGAACGGCGATCTCGAATACCAGGGTCGGCGCGATGCCGAGGCGACGGTCGTTCCGCTCGCCGACGCCATCGGCTTCGTCAGGGCCCGACTCGCGGCATGAGCGGCGGGCTCTCCCGCACGGGGAGCCAACGGCGGGCGCTCGTCGCCACGACTTGCCTCGGCGCGGCTGGCCTGTTGCTGCCCGATGCGGCGTGGGGCGGGGCGCAGGTCGAGGAGCCACTCGCCGACGCGGTGCGCTCCGCACTGTCGTCGGCGATCGCCGATCGCGCCCCACCGAAACCGACGTTCGCCTCGATCGACGAGCGGCTGGTCCATCTGCGCTGGCTCGCTGCGATGAGCGACAGGCTGCGACGCCAGCCCACCGAGCTGGCGACGAGGGTCGAGTTCCTGGAGACGCTCTGGTACGAGAGCACGCGCGCCGGCCTCGAGCCGGCGCTCGTGCTCGGCCTCACCCAGGTCGAGAGCGGCTTTCGCAAGTATGCGATCAGCATTGCCGGGGCGCGCGGCTACATGCAGGTGATGCCGTTCTGGGCCCGGCTGATCGGCGATGGCGACGTCGCCCGCCTCTTTCACATGCAGACGAACCTGCGCTTCGGCTGCGTCATCCTGCGTCACTACCTCGACCTCGAGCGTGGCGACCTCTTCCTCGCGCTCGGCCGCTACAACGGCAGCCGCGGCCGGCCCGAATATCCGAACGCTGTCTTCGGCGCGCGCCGAGCCTGGGAGCTCGCGCCACGCTGATGCTCGAAGCGGACGCCGCCCCACGCGTGAACGACTAGAGACCCTGCCAGGCCTTGGGCGTCGCCGATTCGACGCCGAGCAGCGCGAGCACGCGTTCGACGCTGTCTTCGACCAGCGCGTCGATCGTCTGCGGCCGGTGATAGAACGCCGGGAGCGGCGGAAAGACGATCGCGCCCATCTCGGTGACGGCCGTCATGTTGCGCAAGTGGGCGAGATTGAACGGCGTCTCGCGAACCATCAGGAGCAACCGGCGCCGCTCTTTCAAGGCGACATCGGCGGCGCGCGTGAGAAGGTTGTCGGACAGGCCGTGCGCGATCGCGGCGAGCGATTTCATCGAGCAGGGCGCGACCACCATCGCGTCGGTCGTGAACGAACCGCTGGCGATCGCAGCGCCGATATCGGCCGGGTTGTAGGCGACATCGGCCAGGGCTTCGAGGCGTTGCCGGTCGAGACCCAGCTCGTGATGGACGTTGAGGATGGCGGCGGGCGTCGCGATGAGATGCGTCTCGCATCCCGAAGCGCGCAGGCGCACCAGCAGCTTCAAGCCGTAGACCGCTCCGGTGGCGCCGGTGATCCCGACCACGACGCGACGCGGGCGAGATGCCGCGTCCATGCGCGGTGCGTTCGCGCTCAGGCAGCGACGCCGAGCGCAGGCTGCAATTCGCCGGCCTGGTACATCTCGGTCATGATGTCCGAGCCGCCGACGAATTCACCGTTGACGTAGAGCTGCGGGATCGTCGGCCAGTCCGAGTAGCTCTTGATGCCCTGGCGGATGTCCTCGTCATCGAGGACGTTGACGGTCGTCAGATCGGAGACGCCGCAGGCCTTGAGGATCTGGATCGCGCGTCCGGAAAAGCCGCACATCGGAAACTGCGCAGTGCCCTTCATGAACAGGACCACGCGATGGTTCTTGACGAGGTCGTCGATGCGCTGTTGAACGTCGCTCATGGTGCCGAACCGTTGGAAATGTCGATCCGGCAACTGTAGCGGCAATCGCTTTGCCTGGTCTTCAGAAGGAGTACGACGCTCCGAGCTGCAAGACGGGCGACAGGCGCATGTCGCGCACCACGTCGTCGAGGTTCTGCCCGCCGCCGAAGACACGGCCGAGCCGCACTGCGGCGCTGGGAGTCAGCGACACCATGCCCAGATCGGCGCTGAAGCTCCAGCCGCCCCTTCCGGCGAGGCTGCTGTAGCCGATCCCGAGATACGGCACCGTGCTGGTGTCGCTCGGATCGGACGCGCTCGACAGGAATGCCGGCGACTGCCCGAACAGGCGGCGGTCGATGCTGAAGAGGCCGCTCGTCGGCGCCGACGCGGGCGATCCCCACAGTGCGCCGCGCGCGCCACTGACGAGCCCACTGGTGGCGCGAAAGCCCCGGGTCTGGGCGCTGCTGCCGCTCGGTGCTGCACCGAAATACATATCGCCCATGACGCTGACGGCACTCAGCTTGATGCCACTGCTGTCACCGCCGGTGAAATCATTGCGCCAGTTCGGCGCGATCGTCCCGGCGTAGGTGAGGCGACCCTGGAAGCGCGCCCAAGGCAACCGGTCGGCGTCGGTCGTGAGGCCGGAACCGTCCGCCCAGGCGGCCATGCACGGCAGTAACAGGGCGGCGCATATGGCGATGACTCTGACAATCTGCATGACAACCTCCTCGATCGATCCGGTGGTTGGAGCGGGTAGCGGCAATGACCGCGCTCGGAGAGTCATGCTACGGCGCGGCCCTTGCCGGCGTGTTGGAATTTCGACGAATGGTTCGGTATTAGTCGCCGGTCCGACGCGTTGGTCGGGCCCGTACGACACACGAGTGCGTCAGCTCGTGATCGATGTGACAGGCTGTGACGGCATCGGCCGGTTTTGCCGGCCGCCGGTTGCGCGTTCGTGGCCGGCGAGGTCACGGCGGGTCTCGATCAGGCTGAAGCCGGCTCGCTCCAGCATCGAGCGCACGGCAGCGCCCTGCTCGAACCCGTGCTCGAGCAGAAGCCAGCCCCCGTTTCGCAGATGTCGCGGCGCGCCCTCGACGATGCTGGCCAGCGCAGCGAGGCCATCGCCACCGGGTGTCAGCGCCGCCGCCGGTTCGTGGCGCAAGGCGGCCAGCGCGGGATCGTCGTCGGCAACATAGGGAGGGTTGGCGACGGCGAGATCGAAGCGAAGGCCTGCGAGGCCGCTCCACCAGGACGATTCGACGAGCTCGACCGACAATGCGTGGCGACTGGCGTTGCGCCGGGCAACGGCGAGCGCCGCTGCGCTCAAATCGGTCGCCACCACGGAGGCGGCGGGATGGCCGGCCTTGATGGCGAGGGCAATTGCCCCGCTGCCGGTGCCCAGGTCGATGACATCGGCGTCTGGTCGGCCGGCACGCAGCAAGTCCCCGGACCATTCGACGAGCAGTTCGGTTTCGGGCCGCGGCACCAGGACATCGGCACCGACCTCCAGGAGCAGGCCGGCGAACTCCTTTTCCCCGAGCAGATACGCGAGCGGCTCGCCATCGGCACGACGACCGAGCCAGGCCTGCCACTGCGCCGTCTGACGGGCGTCCATCGACGCGTCGTCGCGGGCGATCAGCCAGGTGCGCGGCTTGTCGAGGACGCGCGCCAGCATGAGCTCGGCATCGAGCCGGGCGACGCCGCGGCGGCGCGCTTCGGCGATCGCCGAAGCCACGATGGCGACCGGGTCGTTCAAGATTCGCCGCTTTCGAGCGCCGCGAGCTGCTCCGCAGCGCGCGCTGCCTGCAGCGCCGCAATCACTTCGCCGAGGTCGCCGTCCAGGATCGCCTGCAGCTTGTAGAGCGTCAGGCCGATGCGGTGGTCGGTGACGCGCCCCTGTGCGAAGTTGTAGGTACGGATGCGGTCGCTCCGGTCGCCGCTGCCGATCAGGCTCTTGCGCGTCGCGGCCTCCTTGGCGGCGCGCTCGGAGCGTTCCTTGTCGCGCAGGCGCGCCGTTAGCACCGCCATCGCCTTGGCCTTGTTGCGATGCTGCGAGCGATCGTCCTGGCACTCGGCGACGATGCCGGTCGGCAAATGCGTGATGCGGATCGCGCTGTCGGTTTTGTTGACGTGCTGGCCGCCGGCGCCGCTGGCGCGAAAGGTGTCGATGCGCAGCTCGCTCGGATCGAGCGTCAGCTCCTCGGTCTCGTCTGGCTCGGCGAGGGCGGCGACGGTGCAAGCGCTGGTGTGGATGCGCCCTTGCGTCTCGGTGGCGGGGACCCGCTGCACGCGGTGGCCGCCCGACTCGAACTTGAGCTTGGCATAGACCGAGTCACCGCTGATTCGAAACACCGCTTCCTTGTAGCCGCCGAGATCGCTCGCGCTCTCCGACATGACCTCGCTCGTCCAGCCTTGGCGCTCGGCGTAGCGCAGGTACATGCGGGCAAGATCGGCGGCGAACAGGGCCGATTCGTCGCCGCCCGTGCCGGCGCGAATCTCGAGAAAGACGTTGCGCGAATCGTCGGCGTCGCGCGGCAGCAACGCCGCTTGCAGCGCCGCCTGAAGGCTTTCGAGGTCCGAGCGGGCGGCGAGCGATTCCTCGGCCGCCAGGGCAATCATCTCCGCGTCGCCCGACGCTTCGGCCAGCAGCTCGCAGGCCGAAGCAAGATCGCGTTCGCGCGCTTCGTAGCGGCGAAACAGGCCCACCAGCTCGGCCGCCTCGGCGTGCTCGCGTCCGAGCTCGCGATAGCGCTTCATGTCGGCGGCGATCGCCGGATCAGCGAGCGTGGCGTCGAGCTCGGAGAGCCGCAACGCAAGGCGTTCGAGTTGCTGGCGGAGGGAGGTCTTCATGGTGGGCGGCGAAACGGACGGAGCGGCGGGACGAACAAGAACCGGCGAAGCGAAGGCGGCCGCGGCGCGGCGCCCGAGTCGGATCGTCGCTAGCGCTTGTCGTCGGCCGGCGGGCGGCTGCCGGCGCGGAGAAAAAGGCGCGAGACCGTCCGCGCCAGGCGCGCCCGCTCGTCGCCTTCTGCTGCACGCAACTCGGCCAGGGTACCGTGCAGCATCTTCTGCGTCAGGCCCTTCGACAGCGTCTCGAGCACGGCGCCGATGTCGGCGCCCCCAGCGAGAAGCTTTTGCGCGCGCGCGATCTCGAGCGAGCGCCAGTCGTCGGCTTGGGCGTGCAAGGCCTGGATCAGCGGTATCGAGCCGCGCCGGTCGAGCCATTGCACGAAACTCTGTACGCCGCTTTCGATGATGGCTTCGGCCTGCGCAACGGCGGCCTCGCGTTTTTCACCGGCCGTCTGGACCAGCGCCGACAGGTCGTCGACGGTGTAGAGATAGACGTCGGACAGGCGCGCAACCTCGGCCTCGATGTCGCGCGGCACCGCCAGGTCGACCATGAACATCGGTCGATGGCGACGCGACTTCAGGGCACGCTCGACGGCGCCGAGGCCGATGATGGGCAGCGAGCTCGCCGTCGAGGAGATGACGATGTCGAACTCGGCCAGGCGATCCGGCAGCTCCGACAACGGCATCGCCGCGGCGCCGAACCGGCTGGCCAGCTCGGCCGCGCGTTCGTTGCTGCGGTTGGCGATCACCATCAGCCGAGGCTGCCGCGCTGCGAAATGGGTCGCCGCGAGCTCGATCATGTCGCCGGCGCCGACGAAGAGGATGCGTGTCTCGGAGAGCGACTCGAACAGCTGCGACGCCAGGCGGACCGCTGCGGCCGCCATGCTGATCGAGTGGCTGCCGATCTCGGTCGATGTGCGCACTTCCTTGGCGACGGCAAACGAGCGCTGGAACATCTGCTGCAAGGTCGTGCCGAGCGTGCCGGCGCTGTCTGCCTCGCGCACCGCCTGCTTCAACTGACCGAGGATCTGGGGCTCACCGAGCACCATCGAGTCCAGCCCGCTGGCGACGCGAAAGGCGTGCCGCGCCGCCGCCGATCCTTCGAGCACGTAGGCGTGCGAGCGCAGCATCTGGCTCGGCACGTCGCCCACGCCGGCAAGCCATTCGACAGCCGGATCGATGGCCGCGACATCCGCGCCGATATAGAGTTCGGTGCGATTGCAGGTGGACACGATGGCGACCTCGGAGATTCGCTCATGGCGCGACCGAAACGACTGCAGCGCCGCGGGCAGCTGCTGCGCCGAAAACGCAAAGCGACCGCGCAGGTCCAATGGCGCGGTAGTGTGGTTGAGGCCGAGAGCAAAGACGCTCATTGTCAGATTATAAAATTTCGCCAGACCGGCCTTGCGTGCAAACGTACACCCTTGGCCAGTTTCGATCGCCGTCGGCTGTGATCAACCCCTTTCGCGACCCAGAACACCACTCCGTGCCGATCGACGACGCCTTCTGGCACATCGCCAACTTCTTCACGCCGGCGCTGCTCATCGGCTTTCTGGCCGCGACTGCAACCAAACTCGTCTGGCGCCGCGAGCTGGCCTCGGTGGGCTGGTTGCGTCTGGGCACCTGGGCGAGTGCGTCGATGGCCGTCGTCGCGGTGCTCGGCCTGATCGTCTTCGAGCACGACGGCAAGATGGTCACCTATGCCGCGATGGTCGCGGTCTGCGCTCTGGCCCTGTGGTGGGCGGGGTTCCGGCACCGTTGATCCGGACCCGGCGTCGGGCGGTCGCGCAGGATCATTCCGCGGCGATCTGCGTGCCGCGCAGTGAATGGCCGCGGACTTCCGTCACCAGCACATCGACGAGCTGGCCGACGAGCGTGGCCGGTCCGCGGAAGTTGACGACGCGGTTGCATTCGGTGCGGCCCATCAGCTCACTCTCGTTCCTTCTCGACGCGCCTTCGACGAGCACCCGCCGGACGGTGCCGAGACGGGCAGCGCTGATCGCCTCGCCTTGCGCCTCGATGCGCGCCTGCAGCCGCTGCAGGCGCTCCAGCTTGGTGTGCGGGGCGGTGTCGTCGGCGAGCCCGGCCGCCGGGGTTCCGGGGCGAGGGCTGAAGACGAAGCTGAAGCTGTGGTCGAAGCCGACCTCCTCGACGAGCGTCATCGTCTTGTCGAAGTCGGGCTCGGTTTCGCCGGGAAAGCCGACGATGAAATCGCTCGAGATAGCGATATCGGGCCGGACTGCGCGCAGGCGCCGGACGGTGCTCTTGAACTCGAGCGTCGTGTAGCCGCGTTTCATCGCCGACAGGATCCGGTCGCTGCCGTGCTGGACCGGCAGGTGCAGGTGATCGACCAGCTTGGCGACGCGGCCGTAGACATCGATCAGGCGCTGCGTGAACTCCTTCGGATGGCTGGTCGTATAGCGGATGCGTTCGATGCCGGAGATCTCGGCGACGGCTTCGAGGAGGGTCGCAAAATCGGCGAGCTCGCTCGTTTTGCCCATCGCGCCGCGATAAGCGTTGACGTTCTGGCCGAGCAGCGTCACTTCGCGGGCACCTTGCGCGGCGATGCCGACGATCTCGCCGAGCACGTCGTCGAAGGGGCGCGAGAACTCTTCGCCGCGCGTGTACGGAACGACGCAGTACGAGCAGTACTTCGAGCAGCCCTCCATGATGGAGACGAATGCCGTCGGCCCCTGCACGCGCGCCGGAGGCAGGAGATCGAACTTCTCGATCTCGGGAAAGCTGATGTCGACCTGCGGCCGCGATTCGGCGCGACGACGCTCGAGCATCGCCGGCAGCCGATGCAGTGTCTGCGGCCCGAACACCAAGTCGACGTACGGTGCGCGTTTGACGATCGCCGCGCCTTCCTGGCTGGCGACGCAGCCGCCGACACCGATCAGCGCGCCGCGCGCCTTCAGGTGCTTGATGCGGCCCAGGTCGCTGAAGACCTTTTCCTCTGCCTTCTCGCGGATGGAGCAGGTATTGAAGAGGATGAGATCGGCCGCCTCGATGTCGGTGGTCGGCTCGTAGCCGGCAGCGTCGTGCAGCGCGTCGGCCATCCGGGCCGAGTCGTAGACGTTCATCTGGCAGCCGTAGGTCTTGATGAAGACCAGCGGCTTGGCCTTGACGGCGCCGGTCACGGCTTGACCCAGACCTGCGCGATCGGATCGAAGGACCAGGCGAGCGCATCCTCGCGCGTCGTCGGCCACGGTTGGACCGAGGCTTCGCCTGGCGTGAGCACCCAGATGTCCTTGACGAGGCCGCCGAGGTCGACGGTGTAGTTGACGAGGAACGGGCCGCCGAACATGGCACTCGGGACGGCGACCATGTTGTCCTCCTTGCGGATGCGAGCGCCGGGAGCGAGCCGCGAACCGCGGCCGTTCAGCACGATCTCGGGGGCGACGGCGAAGACGATCGCGCCGCGCAATGCGTTTTGCGGGAATGTGCGCTGCACCTGTGCCGTGGCCGGCAACGCCAGGAGGCAGAGAGCGGCGAGAGCGAAGGCGCGACGAAGCATAGGTCTGGTGGCGCTTCAGGGACTCGAACCCCGGACCTGCGGATTATGATTCCGTCGCTCTAACCGACTGAGCTAAAGCGCCTGAGCCCGCGAGTATAACGAGCCGATTCGGGCCGAGTACACCCGGGCGATCGGACCATCGCGTGCCGCCAGCAGGTCTTCCTCCGATTCCGACCGCGCCCCAAGTTTCATGTTCAGCTTCTTCAGGAAAAAGTCGCCGCCGCCAAGCGCCGCCGCGGTCTCGACCGCCGCAACCGGCGAACCCGCAAAGGGCGCGCTCGACTGGCTCAACGCCGATGTCGGCGAGCTCTTCTTCGGCAAGAAGGCGGTTGCGGAGACGAGCCCGGCGGCCGCTGCCGAGCCCGTCTCCGCCGTTGTGCCGGAGCTTCCCGGGCGAGAACCGACGGCAGCACCGACAGCACCCGCGCAATCGGATCGCAGCGACTGGCTTGTCAAGCTGAAGAGTGGCTTGCGTCGAACCGGGTCCGGCATTGCCGACGCGTTCGTCGCCGCGACGATCGACGATGCGATGTACGAGCACCTGGAGGTGGCACTCCTCCAGGCCGACGCCGGAATCGCCGCCACCCAGTTCCTGCTCGACGACCTCGAGCGTCGCGTGACACGCGCTCACATCAGGGAGTCGGCCGCCATGCGACGCCTCCTCGCCGATTGCATCGCCGATCTGCTCGCGCCGCTGGAGCGGCCGCTGGTCATCGGCGAGCATGTTCCCACCGTCATCATGGTGGTCGGCGTCAACGGCGCCGGCAAGACGACCAGCGTGGGCAAGCTAGCTCGCCATCTTCTCGACTCGAACCAGAAGGTCATGCTCGCCGCTGCCGACACCTTTCGCGCCGCGGCGCGCGAGCAATTGCTGGCCTGGGCCGAGCGCGCCGATGCAAGCCCGGGCGCCGGAGCCTCCGCGCCACGCCGCGGCGCCGCCGCGCGCATCGAGATCGTCAGCCAGGACGGCGGCGATCCCGCCGGCGTGACGTTCGACGCAGTCGTCGCCGGCAAGGCGCGTGGCTGCGACGTCGTCATCGCCGACACGGCCGGCCGACTGGCGACGCAGGTGCACCTGATGGAAGAGCTGAAGAAGATCCACCGCACGATCGGCAAGGCACAGGCTGGCGCACCGCACGAGGTCCTGCTCGTCATCGACGGCAACTCGGGCCAGAACGCGCTTGCCCAGGTGCAGGCGTTCGACGCTGCGTTGCAGCTCACGGGGCTCGTCATCACCAAGCTCGACGGCACCGCCAAGGGCGGCGTGCTGGCGGCGATCGCGCTCTGGTCGCGCTCCCGCGCGACGGCGTTGCCGGTCTACTTCATCGGTGTCGGCGAGAAGCTTGCCGATCTGCAGACCTTCCGGGCCCGCGAATTCGCCGATGCGATGGTCAGCTGAGGGGCGAGCGGAGCGTCCGCTTCAGCGGTCTTCCTGCGGCGGCAACACCGGCGACACCGATTCCTCGAGCTCGTCGAACCAGGTCGAGCCGGTCGGCTCGAGGACCTCGATCACTTCGCCCTGGGTCCAGTCGCGGTCGGTGTCGGCGAACGGGTCGGAGGCGGGCGCCGCAACGGTGGTGTCGGCCGCAGCGGCGACGACGCCCGCCGCCGCGAGCTCCGGCACCGGAAGGACAGGTCGCTTGGCCATGCTCGGCGGAACCGCCGGCGTCTTGGGAAGAATCTTGTCGCGGGCGGCTTCGATCGTCGGCAGCCGTTCCTCGTTCCAGACGTGGATCGGGATGTTGGCTGCCTGGAGGACGCGGCCGACGCGGTCGAGCCGGGCGCGGAGCTTTTCGCCGATCTGCTCGATCGGCGGCCTGATCTCGACCACGCCGACGACCTGCGAGGTGACGTCGCAGATCACGAAGTCGACGCACTGGCTGCCGAGGCGCCGCATCCACTCGGCATACGAGTTGCGCTTCGGAACGTTCAGAAAGCGAGCGATCGGGACTTGCGCAAGGATCATGTAGCCGGGCAGCGCCAGCTTCAGCGTGCTGAATGCCAGCCGCTCCTGCGATCGCAGGATGCGCGTCGGCTCCGGCGGCCAGGCGGCGAGGGTGTCGAGACGCTCGGCGGGTGCCTCGGGCCGCTCGGTCGGGCCGGTGCGCCGCGCCAGCCACCAGACGAGCGGCAACGCGCAGAACAGCGCGACCACGGAAATCAGGTACGGATCCATCACATCGCCTTTGCTGCCGGGAAGGGTGACACGAGGACGGACGGTGGGCTCAGCGCATTCCCCCGAAGCCCTTCATGCCGCCCATCCGCTTCATCATCTTCATCATGCCGCCGCCCTTCATCTTCTTCATCAGGTCGCGCATCTGCTCGAACTGATTCAGCATCCGGTTGACTTCCTGGACATGAACGCCGGCGCCGCCCGCGATGCGGCGCTTGCGCGTCGCCTTCAGCAGGTCCGGCTTCCTGCGTTCGAGCGGCGTCATCGAACAGATGATTCCTTCCATGCGGCGAACGTCGCGCTCGGCGCGCTCCATGTCCGCCGGGCCGAGGTTGGCCGCCTTGCCGGTGAGCTGGGAGGGTAACTTGTCCATCAGGCCGCCGAGGCCTCCCATCTTCTTCATCTGTGAAATCTGCGACAGGAAGTCGTTCAGATCGAAGGTGTCGCCGGCCTTGACCTTGTCGGCGAGCCTTTGCGCCGCGGCGACGTCGACCGACTTCTGCACTTCCTCGACCAGGCCGACGATGTCGCCCATGCCGAGGATGCGGCCGGCATGGCGCTCGGCGTCGAAGACCTCCAGTCCGTCGAGCTTTTCGCTCGTCCCGGCGAACTTGATCGGCGCGCCAGTGATCGCGCGGACCGACAGCGCCGCACCGCCGCGCGAGTCGCCGTCGAGCTTGGTCAGGACGATGCCGGTCAGCGGCAGCGCCTCCTTGAACGCCTTCGCCGTGTTGATCGCGTCCTGGCCCTGCATCGCGTCGACGACGAAGAGCGTCTCGACCGGCGTGAGCGCGGCATGCAACTCGCGAATCTCCGCCATCAGCTTCTCGTCGATGGCCAGGCGACCGGCGGTATCGACCAGCAGCACGTCGAAGTAGTGGCGCTTGGCGTGATCGAGGGCCGCGGCCGCGATGGCGAGCGGCGTATCGCTCGGGCTCGACGCGAACCACTCGGCGCCCGCCTGCTTCGTCACCAGTTTGAGCTGCTCGATCGCCGCCGGCCGATAGACGTCGGTCGAGACGGTCAGGACTTTTTTCCGACGCTTCTCGATCAGGTGCTTGGCCAGCTTGGCCGTCGTCGTCGTCTTGCCGGCGCCTTGCAGGCCGGCCATCAGGATCACCGCCGGCGGCTGCGCCTTCAGGTCGAGTTCGGCGACACCTTCGCCCATGGTCGAGGCCAGCTCGCGATTGACGATGCCGACCAGCGCCTGGCCCGGCGACAGCGAGCCGGTGACTTCCGCGCCCAGCGCGCGGGTCTTGACGCGGGCGATGAAATCGCGAACGACCGGCAGCGCGACATCGGCCTCGAGGAGCGCCACGCGCACTTCACGCAGCATGTCCTGAACGTTGTCTTCGGTGATGCGGGCCTGACCACGCATCGTCTTGACGAGGCGGCTCAGCCGATCGGTGAGTGCAGATGCCATCCGACGAGCGCCCGGCCGCTTGGGCGTGGGTGCGAAAGTACACTTGGGCGATGATTCTATCGTTCGGCCCCGACGCGGCGGCCCTCTCGCCGGCCGCGCTCGCACTGGCGTTGCCGAGCGTCGTCGCGCTGGCCTGCTACGTCGCGGCAGCAATGCCGGGCGAGCGTTTTTCGGCGGGCTTGCGCCGGGCTCTGCTGGTCGGCTGGATCGCCCAAGGCCTGTCGATCGTCATCGACGTCACCGGCATCGGCTCGAATGTCGCCGGCATCCGTTTCGGCTTTGCGCCGGCCCTGTCGATCACGCTCTGGACGGTGCTCGCGGTCTACGAGCTCGAGAGCCAGTTCGTTCCCTTGCCCGGCGCGCGCCGGGCGCTCGCGTCCTGCGGCGTCGTCGTGGTCGTGCTGGCCTGGATCTTCCCGGGCCAGGTGCATCCGCAGGCCGCATCGGTGTGGGCGCCGCTGCATTGGCTGCTCGGCATCGCGTCGTACGCGCTCTTCGGCGTGGCGGTGCTGCACGCGCTCCTGCTCAGCCGCGCCGAGCGGCAGATGCGACGCACCGCGCTCGCCCCGGGCGCGCCGACGGCGGGACTGCCGATCCTTCGGCTGGAGCGCCTGACGTTTCGTTTCGTCGCCGCCGGATTCGTGGCGCTCTCGGCGGCGATCGTTCTCGGCGCCTGGTTCACGGTGCCGTGGCGCTGGGATTCGAAGAGCCTGTTTTCGATCCTCAGCTGGATCGTCTTTGCCGGTCTGCTGGCTGGCCGGCGTGCATTCGGCTGGCGCGGGCCCAAGGCGGCAAGTTGGCTCTACGCCGGTGCGGCGTTGCTGCTGCTTGCCTACGTCGGCTCGCGCTTCGTGCTCGAGGTGATGTTGGGCGGCAGCCCGCCGGTCACCTGATGATCAAGATCGTTCTCTTTGTCGGTGCGGTGTTCGTCTTGCTCTGGCTGCTGCGAAGCGGAACGAGTCGTCGGATGCCTCCGCCCCGGGCGCCCGATCCCCGCGACGTCGCGACGCCGCAGCAGATGCTTGCCTGCGCGCACTGCGGCGTCCACCTGCCGCGCGACGAGGCGCTGCCAGGGCGCGGCGGCGTCTTTTGCAGCGAGCCGCATCGCGCCGCCTACGAGCGCGAGCACGGCAACGGGTGATGGATACCCGCCTGCCTGAAGACGCGGATGGTCGCCGCCGGGCGCCGAGCAGCGTCCCCGGAGACATCGGCAAAGGCACGTCGACCGGGGCGCGGCCGCAGGCGAGCGACGAGTCATGGTTTGGCGGTTTCGCCGCAACCGGCGACGCCAGTTCGCTGATCGACGATTCGCGCTTCGCCGCGTCTTGGCAGACCGACGCGGAGACGCCTCTGGGGCGAGTGCCGCGCGGCGTCGGCTCGAGCACCTTCGAACGCATCTATCGCGCCTTCATCGCCGCCCGCGCCGCGCTCGGCGTCGCACTGGTCGCGACGCTGGCGGTCGCCAGCCTCTTCGGCTTGCGGCCTCCGGTCGCGATCGCCGTCCTGAGCGTCGTGTACGCCTCGCTCGCCATCAGCATGTGGGTGCTGCCGCGGTTTCGCCGCGGTGCGGCACCTCACACGCTGGCGCGACTGCGCAGCCCGCAATGGATCGCCACGATCGGCGCCGACCTTGCGTTCTTCATCGGCCTGCACGTCGCCTCGCCCGGATCGAGCTTCAACTACGTCGCCTTGCTCGTCATGCCGGTGCTGATGGCCGGCGTCATGACGCCGCGCGTCCTGGCCCTCGGCACGGCGGCGCTGGCGACGCTCGCATTGCTGGTGACGGCCTGGCTCAGCGTCGTCTCTGGGGGCGACGCGACGCTGCTGATGACGCAGGCTGGGCTTGCCGGAAGCGGCTTTTTCGTCGTCACCGTGCTTGCCGGCGAGCTCGCCGGACGGATCGCGCGCGAGGAGCTCAGCGCGCGCGGCAGCCTGGAGATCGCGCGCCAGCAAGCGCAACTCAATCGGCTCGTCATCGAGGAGATGGAAGACGGCGTGCTGGTCGTCGATCGAGCAGGCAAGGTGCGCGCCGCCAATCCGTCGGCGCGTCGGCTGCTCGCGCCGGAGGGAACCAGCCGGGCCGCGCCGTTCCAGCTGCGCGGCGTGCCCGCCTGGGGCACGCTCGTCGATGCGGTCGGTCGGGCCTTCGTCGAAGGTACTTGGCCCGAGGCCGGGCGCGACGTCACTCTGCAGTTCGCGCCCGACTCGCATCGCAGCCTGCGCGTTCGCGCCCGCTTCCTGAAGAAGCGCGAGCCGCGCGCGAGCGAGGAGATGGTCGTGCTCTTCCTCGAAGACGTTCGCAACGTGCAGGCGCGAAGTCGGCAGGAAAAGCTCGCGGCCATGGGCCGCGTGTCTGCCGGCATCGCTCACGAGATCAGGAACCCGCTCGCCGCCATTGCCCAGGCCAATGCGCTTCTGTCGGAAGACGCGACCGACCCGGCCCAGCGCCAGCTCATGCACATGGTCACCGAGAACGTCGAGCGGCTCAAGCGCATCGTCGATGACGTGATG
>Ga0075520_1000281_pt1 | contig 21465 bp, 25 predicted proteins | sample NGEPerB_FD_75100 | JGI IMG/M metagenome (GOLD analysis project Ga0075520, IMG submission 75100) | Arctic peat soil microbial communities from the Barrow Environmental Observatory site, Barrow, Alaska, USA - NGEE PermafrostAB12-B | ecosystem: Environmental > Terrestrial > Soil > Wetlands > Peat ... | reverse complement strand
GCCGCATTGAGTGCCTTTCATTTGCGCCTAGTTGCTGGTTGGAACGCGCTCAGGAGCGTTCAATGTCACGCACCAGCCAACTTTCCAGTCCACTAAGGCTAGTAATGATCTCGGCGCTCCCGCGAGCCGCGTTGCGGACCAAATCCGCAAGTCGATTATCTAGAGTAACGAACGCATCCGAATAGATTGGAGGCACAGTCCCGTGATCTATATCGAAAAGGTCTTGAGCCTGGGGTTTGCGCGCGACCTCTATAGCATCCAGAGCAAACAACCGTGCGTGTTGGTCCAACATCGGCATTCTCGCAAAGATCTGACCGATACGTTTCTTTCCGCCCTCACCCTTGGCGGCAAGGTAGCCCCTCGACGCCTCTGATAGTTTGTCCACTCCCACCTCTTCGATAAGTGACTTGGTAAATGCGGGTGCGACAAAATTCTTGAGAAGCGAAATGCGTTCGGTAAGCAGCGCCCGCGCAAAGGTCTGCTTCTTCGGCAATCGGGGCTGACTGGGGCGCCGTTGGCGAAGATTCCTCATGCCACGGACATAGGCCTCGTTCATGGGCGCGTGACCAGCTTTCCAATCCCTTTGAGTCGCAACAAACCGAACACTCCGCATTCTTTCGTCATTCGCAGTGTGCGCTACATATTGAGACACTGCTTCTGGCGGAAATCCGGGAGGGAATTCGACTATGTGGTTTCCCACAAATTCGATGGTATATGAGAAGACCTCCTCTCGCGAAAGTTGTCTGTCTTCCCCCTTGTAAAACCAGAGATAGGCATTCTGAGCCTCTAGACCAAAGAGAACCGGCGGTGCTCTGAACGTAATACCCGTCGAGAGCGAATCGAGCAGGTCGGCATGTCGCAATCTCGTTTCAAGGTCCCCGATCTCGATAGCCTCCGTAACAATCGGAAAGGCCAGCGGGAAGATGACTTGCCGGTGCTCTACGGATTCACGACAGACCTCCAAGCAACGTACAGCTTCTGGACTCTTCGCATCGCGCAACTCAATCCAAGCATTCTGGTCAAGATACACAAGCTTGCGGCCCTGGACGTGCTCAGCGAAGATCTTACGCGGATTGTGGATCCACACGGAGAGTGACAATTCACGGTCATCTGTCATATCCAAGCCCTTGATCCTTTCAAACGCTACTTCACTCGAAGCCGCTGCTTGGCTGGAGGCTTGTCGGCGCCATCCGGCAGTTTCGTGAACGTTGACATCCCCTACTTGGGCAAGATCTCAAGTCGCATTTCAGACGCCAGTGCGATCCTTAGATTTAGCTTCGTTGTGCTGCTCTTGATCTATTGCAGCGTGTGTACTCAGAATCGACCAGTCTACTCACGAAAACGTGCGCGTGAGCCTCATTGTCTTCTTCGGGCCAGTCTTCAGCATCGAATTTGTACATCGTGTCGCCAATTAGCTGCGGCGGTGGCAAAGTATTCTTGGTAATGCTCGCGACGCCCGTGTCCAGTGGGCGCTTCTTCAGAATGGGAGACTCTAACGCGCAGTACTTCTCCCGACATGTTGACACGATAGGCACTTCGACGGCTGCCTCGAGAATAGTGTCTCCGTCGACATGACCGCTATTTACGGCGCGGAATAATCTCTCGCCGCCAGGTATCGGATTGTCGATTTCTCGAGTCATTACCGCACGAATGTGTGCAGTCTGGCTAGTGTTTCGTCGAACAGATCCAATGATACTTCCCACACCTCGTTCTTTTTGGTTCGCCGATCTATTTCGGCGGCTGCCACATTGCCGTCGGATCCAATATTGAGCGATGCGTACTTACTCGATCGCCCCCCAGTCATCTTGTCTGTCGAGAAATAGTAGAGGACCACGCCACCCCCAGAATCTGCGACGACTCGATCCGGGCACAGCATTAACTTATTTGCCCTGTAGAGCGCTTTCTTTGCAACTTCTAGGGACTGCCTACTTGGGGGAGGGCTGCCGTTTCCGTCCCAATTTGCGCTTAAGCTTCGCAATGAATTAACAGAGATTTCAGCCAAGAGTTCGGCGCCGCTCAGCTTCCACGTTCCGTTAGAATCAACTACTGTAAGATCTGCAGAGTGAAGATTTTCCGAGTACGTTAAGAAGACAGCGTCGGTGGGTTCGCCTTGGAGCGTCAGAAACACGTGTTGGACTCCACCACTATAGACCGTGTATTCGGTCGCGATTGGTTTCCCTCCGGTGTACTTGTTTTCAAAGTTGTTGCGCTCTTCGTCCAGAATTTTGGCTAAGGCTCCGAATGCCCGAGGCGGCACGAAACTCGGATTCTGCAAATTGGTTTCGCGCGCTATTGATGCAAGCCTCATCGGAATTTCTCCCAGTATTGCTGTACCAGCGATCCAAAAAAGCACTGGTTCTTTATGTGCCGAAGCTCTTCAAATTCGTTCCAGATATCGTCCCCATGTACTGGAATTTGTCGGTGAGAAAAAACATCCACGTCCAATATTACATTGCCCACGTTTGGTTCTAGCGGAGGTGAGGACGATAATGTGATTGCAGCTTTCCGATTGTCTGGAAAGGGTATTAGCACCCGCATAAGTAGCTCTTCGTGAGCTTGTGGGAGACTTGTCCCAGTTCGATGCGAGTTTGAAAGAACTCACTAAAATCCTTGCCAATTGGCACACTAAGACTGTTTATGTATCGAAGACCCAATCGAATTGCCGTCGTTGGATGCACGTTGGCAACGTAGAGTTGCCACAGATCCATGGCTTCCGCTCGAAGCCTCTCCCAACGATCGTAGTTCCTGATTTGATTGAACGTGAATCCGCCCAATTGAACTTGAACGGCTTTACTCCGGTCTTCATTGAAGAAGATGAGACCAATTTGTTGGTGCCGACTCTTGATTTGTGCGTCATCGGCTTCGTTATCAGCAGGCAATTCGATCGAAGCCTGCTTTTGCGTCTTCTTGTTGGGGAAGCGAGTTATCACGCGATCTGTGAATGGCTCAAGCTGTTCCATCCGGAGTCCGTCGATTGCCTGAATGCGAATATCCAATACCGCCTCAGTTATTGGTGCTCGTGCTAAGTGCGGGTAGACAGTAGCCATTTTTCGAAGCAGTCCGTAAACAGGCGGCCAATGGACTGCATTCCATCGGCGGTAACAAATCAGCAAAACTCTCGACTTCATCTCTTATCTGACGCAACGGGCCCTGAGGTCAATCCATATAAGGTCAAAAATGCAGGATCGAGAAGCCCGTCCGTCCATCGGACCAGTTTCGCCGGGAGCGCCATTAGATTGCGAGACTCACTTCAGAGATCAGCCAATTTGCCGCAAGAAATGCGTCTACTTCGCGGGAAGGGCGCCCCCGATGAAGTCCAGGTGCGCACCTTAGGTCCATTCATCCATGCGGCCGTGCCAGAGACCCACTGTCTCGGACTCGATGTTCTTGAGCTTCAACTCATGGCATGTGGCGACAGAACGGCTTGGGCCAGCTCACGCTGGACTCGGAATCGGCGGGGCCTCCGTTGACGCCAGCAACTGACCACAAATCGCCTGGGGCAGTTGCTGGTTCGCTTCAAGCGCTCGGTTCTTGTGCTGGCTTAGTTGGTTTTCATTCAGCATCTTGGCCTCATAGTCCTTCCCATCCCATCGCTGCACGACAGCAATGTCGATGGGTGCAGCAATGAATCCGGGCGCTGCGGCGATCGCCTGCCGCATGACCTAATATGCCGCAAACGTGGCCTCCTCAATATTCGGTTGCCCATCCTGCCACACCGATCGTCTCATCAACGCGAGGTAAGGGTCCGCCAATGATTGGCCCGATCCCATCGATGCATACCAGCAATCCGTGGTCTTACATTCGGGCTGAACCATGGGATCCCATGGGTGCATCTCGCCCAGCGTCGAATCCACTATTCCCGTATTTTCCCTGGGTCTGGGACACGCCTTTTAGTGGGGATGTTGTTCTTTACACATCCGATGACTGTTACTATGTAATAGGCGGCCCCAAACCCTCCGGGTCCTAGCGGGCCGAATACGGAAATACAAGTCCGGGAACGTCATGAAGCAGACAAAGAATGTCCTCGCAATCTGTGGCACCGCATTACTCGTTACGTTCTGTATCACGGCTGATGTTCAGGCACGGTTGGGAAAGAGCGAAACGAGTACGACGGCAAAGTATACGATTGAGAACTGCATCAACAAGTTCTCGATCGACAGAGCGGAAGAAACAAAGGCTGGATTTCAATACTGGTTTGCCGATCCGATTTTTGCTGACGGAAAGTCTTTGAAATTGAGCGTCGTTGCGCCGCATTCAGCACCGCATCCGCCCCATATGCACGCGGAGGACGAGTTCTTCTTTATCCTCGAAGGAAAGGCGGAAGTGTACCTCAGGGGACAATGGACTCCAATCGGGCCATACACGAGTTTCTACGCTCCACCCAATCTTGAACACGGTATTCGAAATGCCGGCGACATTCCATTGAAGTACTTGGTAATAAAGAAGTACGATGCTAGCAATCCCGTGCGAAAAGAATTCCTCAAGAACCGAGGATACGACAAGTAGCCGCACGCCTACGCATCCAGTTGGCTTTCTTGGGTGGCATGGGCAGACAAGCGCGAGTGGACATAGCCGGTGGCGATCGATGTTCTGCGTGGTTCTTGGGCATTGGAGTCGCTTCCATGGTACCTTGCACGGCAATTCCCCAGTGCAGGATTGGTTCGTCTATATCGCCCGCTGTTCCGATGGCACGCTTTATGTTGGCATCACGCGCGACGTTGCGGCGCGTATCGCAGCACACAATGCGGGGCGCGGCGCGCGTTACACGCGGGGGCGCGGCCCGCTTCAAGTCCTTGCCAAGCGAAAATGCACGACCCAGGGTGAAGCGCTGCGCCTGGAGTCTGCGCTCAAGCGGCTGAGGCGCGCCGAAAAGATAGCCATCGCAGCCTCTCAACGTAAGCTGCGCGCATTCTCGCTCAGATTTGCGGCAATTTAGTCTCGTAAAACCCTATCGCCCCATAACCCACGACTCGACCTCGTTCCCCGGACGTGTCCCCGCTGTTTTTGTAGTTGAGCAATCGTGCTTCCCAACTATTCCAGCGCGCCATGTACAACAGCGCCGCAACCGGAGAGCGGCCGCAGGCCTCCGCGTGACAAACAGCCTCAGCGTCGAGCCGCAAAATCATATCCAACGTTAATCGGTCCAAAGAAACGGCTTCGTCGTAAGCATGGTAATGGCTCAAATCACTGCTCGCTATAATCAACGTCGACGGGGACACCCAATCGTTCAACGCCTTGGCGACCGCCTCTTCATCGACCGCGCCAAAAACGAGCGGAGTCAAGGAAAATTTCGTCAAGGTACGTTGTAAGAACGGCAATTCGACTTCAAGCGAATGCTCCTCTTCGTGGGGGCCGTTGGCAAGCAGAAAGGGTTTGCTCTTCGCAAGTACGTCCAGTGCCGCCGTTAGCGGCAACTTCCCCAAGGGAGTTTCAAAGGCATCTGCATCCGCGATTGCGACACCGCGAAACGCAGCGCGGTGACTGGGACCCATCACAAGTACATGGTCAAAGGATTGTCCGCGTATTTGCCCGAAGGCTTCCGCGGCGGTAGGCCCCGAATACCGATAGCCCGCGTGAGGACAAATCAATGCGCGCAGTCGACCTGCGGACTGTGTGATGACACCGGCAAGCAGACCGTCAACGTTCGCGGCTAATGTGCTCGCACCCCCGGGATAGAATATTCCGGCAACCGCGGGAGGTCGAACGCGCTGAAGCTGGGGGTTCATACAGCTAAGGGTACGCCTTTTGACACACCCGCGCATGGGCTACATCACGCAGAGGACCGATACATTTCGGAAAAAATTACGTCTAACGACCCGAGCCCGTAATTCCTTGCGCGGGTGATAGTAATTTGAAGTGCGGCGCATTAGCACTTTGCGAGAATCTCACGGACCATTTCTAGCGTGAATGGCTTTTGCAGCGCACCGACGAACCCAAACTCTTGCGCGTTGGCCATCAATGAATCGGTCGAGTGCCCGCTCATTACAACCACCCTAACGCCTGGATTTTGGGAGCGAAGTCGATCGGCAACAACGGCTCCGTCTAGATCGCCCGGCATCGTTAGGTCAACGAATACCACGTCGAATGGATCCCCTTCGTCGCGAGCTAAATTGTAGGCTGCTAGGGTGTCTGCACTCTTGCCGGTGGCGATAACGCGATGCCCGAGATATGCCAGAATCGCTACTGTCACCTGACGGACCGCTTCATCGTCATCAAGGACCAGGAGTCTTAGACAAGTACGCATCCGCGCCGCGAGCGGCTTGACCGAGGCTGTCGCTTCCTGACGGTACACAGCGGGAAGATAAATCGTGAAGCAGGCCCCATTCCCAAGACTGGAGCAAACTGTAACGTGCCCCCCGTGGCGTTGGATGATCGAGTGAACCGAAGCCAGTCCAAGCCCACTTCCGCGCTCCTTTGTCGTAAAGTAGGGGTCGAACACGTGAGGCAAATGGTCGCCAGGAATTCCCATTCCACAATCACTCACGGATATGACGACACAGGGACCGGGCTCAAGAGGCAAAGGGTCCATCTCGGAAAGTTCTGCGTTAGCAATGCTGATCGTCACCTGCCCTCCGTCGGGCATTGCCTGTTTGGCATTTAGAACCAGATTATTTATGACCTGCGCCAATTGCCCCTCATCCGCCTCGATCAAATGCACGTCCAGCGCGCAATCGAGCTGCAGCTTCACGGCTGAACCACGAAGTGCCAATTCTGCCGCTTGTCGCACGGGACCACCTACCTGAAGCACTTTCTTTACCGGCGCTCCGCCCTTCGCGAAGGTAAGCAACTGGGTTGTCAGCCCCTGGGCGCGGATGCAGGCCTTTTCGGCATCTGTCAAAACATCCTCGATCGGTTCGCCTCGCGACTGCCCGAGCCGAGCCAAGGAGATGCTCCCGAGAATAATCGTCAACAAATTATTGAAGTCGTGAGCTAGCCCTCCCGCGAGCAGACCCAGCGACTCCAGCTTTTGGCGACGCAGCCGCTGTTCGGCCACCTCGCGCTCCAAGGCGATGTCTCGCAACACCAACACGGAGCCCAGATAGGCACCGCTGTCCCCGATTAAAGGCGAGGCGTGGACGGAAACGAGGCGCTGCGTGCCGCCGGCCGAACGAAGGTGACCGGCCACGCTGCGATTAGACCGAAACAGGCTGGTAAGAGCGCTTTCCGCCTGTGAGGCGGTTCCGGCGGACCCCTCCGAAGATTCCGGCGTAAATTGCAGCACTTCGCTTAAATCATGTCCAGCAGCTTGCTCGCCGTTCAGGCCCGTCAACATTTCAGCGGCTGGGTTGAGTCGCTGCACCCGCCCCTCCGCATCTACAGCGACGATGCCTTCGGCAAGAGACGCCAGAATAATCTGGAGTCGCTCGGACAAACTACTAAGCTCGGCCGTTCGTTCTTGGACAAGTCGTTCGAGATGCTCACGGTATCGGGCCAGATCCTCCTTCGTTCGCTTCTGCTCTGTGATGTTACGCGACAACCCCACGGTCATTCGCACCTCGCCCCCTTGGTCGCGGAGGGGTGACTTTACAGTGTGGAAGATTTGCACGAGGCCATCGTGCCGCGTGACCGGCTCTTCCGGTATGTCGAGGGTTTCCCCTGTCGAATACACCTGGAGATCGTCCCGAACGTACTGCTCGGTGTAGTCTACCTCGTTGAAGGGGGCATCAATAATGGCCCGAAGCTCCTCGTTCGACATTCCGTAATAGTCGCGAAACGCCTTATTTGCCCAAAGCATTCGCGATTTTTCGCCTTTGACCAACACCATGTCGGCGATAGCATCAAGGATTTGGCGATATACCTCCTTCTGGTCGAGGAACCAACGTTCCCAATCTGCCGGACGCTCAACCATGGCTAGCTGCAATCCAGACTTAGCCGCCCAGTTTCAGTGAAGCGTCGAGCAATTCGGCAAAACTTCGGGGGGTAAACCTTCGCGCTGCGTGAATAACCTCCGCTGCCACCGTCTGTGCGGGTGCCGAGCGGGCCGTGACTTCCGCCTGCAACTCCGCAATGCCCCGATCCGTCGAAGGAGCTGGTATATCTGGCATGGGCTCGATCGCCGCCATCTCAACCGTGTCGCCGTCATCGGGCACCACCAAGATCCGAGGCGGCTGGCCTGTTCGGCGTTGCGACGAGGCTGCGGGCGCTTGCGTCGTCGTAAGCGTCGGCAGTTCATCATGAGCGGGCAGTTCGAGTGCGCTGGGTCGTAGGGGAAGTTCGAATTCCAGCTCTTCTTTGCGCGTTTGAACTTGGGACACCACCAGGTCAAGCTCAATGTTCGCCGAGGTTGGCGCTTCGAGGTCCAAGGTCTCACCGAGTTGTTCAACCGTCGGTAACGGAAGCATGTCAGTAGGCGTCGTGTCGGGCATCGAGGCCGAGTAAACCCCGTCCATGGGTTGGCGGCCTGACTCCGGCGGCGGCGTCTTGAGCGGCATGACCGAATCGGAATCCTCCGCCGCTTCGGCCAACGCTTCGTCCAGGGATGCCGCGGCGCGCGGTCGTGGCGATGAATCGGGGGGGCTGTCTTGCTGGGGAGGCTCCGTCCAACGTAGCTCATCAACCGGCGCAACCTCAGTCCTGCGTGCCGTCGTGTCGATGGCCTCGACGACTTCGACGACACTGACGACAGGTGACGCTTCAACCGACGATATCTCCGCTGGCGGGGGCCGATCGCTTGTAACGTCGACCGCTTCGGAATCGTCGAAATCGAGTTCTTCAATCACTTCTGCGGGGACTTGTGTCTTTGGTGGAGCCGCGGCCAAGGGTGGCAGAGGGATGATTGCGCCAGACATTGTTGGCACACGGGCGGCTCCCGACAAAGTCGGGCTGCGACCCGCTGCGACGGGCGCCGACTGCGGTACAGCAAATATGGGCAGCGCGGGCCCCGTGACAACGTCGGTTTGCGTGCCCGGCGTGCCGCCAAAAACCAAATTCGACCCCAGAAAACGCCGGGGCAGTGCAGCATTTCGTTTGACGCGTTCGAGCAGGGACTGCAGAAGCGTGATTCGATCCGTTGACATTATGCCTCACCCCGCGGCTCGTGTAGGCGTGTAAGGACATCACCCCAGGGCACGCTTTGGGCCAGCCATTGTTGCACTTTGCGGGCGGCCGCCTTGGACGCGATCAAGAGCCGCAATGTGCCTTCGCTTTGCATCAGCTCGACGGCTGTCGCATCCCGCGACAATGCGCGTTGCAGTGCACCGGCAACAACTGCGCTTACGAGTGCAACCCCAGGCCTTCCAAGGGGTGCGCCTTCGATTACGATAACCAGAGCCTGACCCCAGCGTTCGACGGCGAGGGAACCCAGGCCCAATATTGCGATCTCGCCGCCGAGGTGATCTACGAAGGATCCAATAGAAGCCTGGTGGATACCCGAACCGAGACTTTCAGCAATACGGTGACCCGCTGCGACTCCGAGCTGTTGGCCGAAATTACGTGCCGCTTCCTCACCAGCCGCGCCGAGCAGTTCTAGTAGGGCTCCCTTAGGCACGACTAAACAGGGTGCTTGACCGTGCAGGGTCACGTGTCCGCACCCTAAATCGATTTTTAACGCATGCGCGGGGTTGAATTGTGGCTCTGCCATAGAACCTCGAATCACCAAGATCGGGGTAGAACTGTGCCAGTATACGGTGGCCTTGGTCGGAACTGTCAAATCCCTGTGCCTTCGAAGGGCTTTGCGCGGCTTTTGTTTGACGTTCGCAGCCGGCCTGCTGGCCCTTCCTACCGCAGCCTTCGCACAGTCTTTGCTCCTTGGCCCTGCTCCCCGGCGGATAAAATCGCGGCCGCAATACGACCCCGCCCTTCCCACCGGAGCGGAACGGGCACCCCAACTAGCCATTGCTGAACTGGGGCTGTCGCGGTTCTGCAGTGGGTCGCGACCCGTTTGTGTCGCGTGGGACCCACGGGACAAGACCACTTTGGTGCTCGAGGCCCTGTCCCAACTTGAGTTCGCCTATGACCACCTCGTGCTCGTCTTAGGCTTGCCCGTGCCTCGAAAGGCCGATGATGGCCAGCCCCTCACCTGGCAACTTGCGCCACAGGATGAGCCTCTCAAGGTTCAGCTTTTACCAAACCTCTCCGCCGGCTTTGACACGGCCTCGGTTGTATGTCGCAGCGGCACTCGCAAGGAACTTGAGCGCTCAGCCCACCTGTGCGTCGGCGAAGCCATCGCGGCGCGCCTCGATCCGGCAGAGACACCGGAGGTACGTCGCGCCTACGCCCTTCAGCTCTGGTGGTCCGTCGGAAGTTTCTACGACAGCGATATTATGGGGCTAGCACAGGCCCAATCCAACCCGCAGGCGGCGCTACTAGCGAGGGACAATATTTCCTCAGCGCCCGCAACGGCCTTGTTCTTTGATTACCTAGACCACAAGTTTGGCAGCGAATCCATGGCGGCCTTGCCGACCGGATTAATATCGCTCTCGGCGCAGCACACGCCGCCGGAGGCTTGGCGATTCATAAATCAACCTGATGTCGCCGACGTGCTGCGGGCCACCTTCGACGACAACCTCTCCGTGTGGGCGCACCGCCTGGTAGATTTTGCAATTGCTCGCGAAACACTGACTGACGGCATCGGCGCCCTGGCGCCACTGGCGGCAATCGGCGCCATGGCCCACCCGCGCATCGATTGGGTAATCAAGGCCTCGACATTGCCACGCCGAGTCGCACCAGCCTTACCGCTTCAACCTTGGGGTTCCGTCTACGTACAGATCGATCTCGACATCCCGACGGAAAAACTCGAGCTTGGCATCAAGACCGAGTGGGAGGCGCCAGTTCCCATGGTCTGGCAAATCGTAAAATTGGACGAAGCCGGAAAAGAGATGGGGCGCATCGACATAGCCTTCGAGCAGCGGGGAACGGAAAGTGAACGGCGCTTGGTAGCCCTGGAAGCAACCCGAAGTCTGCTCATCGTAGGAACGAACCTCGGTGGCGTAGATCTCGCGCACCCCTTCGACCCGGATCACGAGCCCTTCGAGCCCCACAGCTGTACGGTCTACGTGGGACGGATGTAACGAGCACGCAAATACAATTACTGCCCGGCAGGCGCTGCCGTGGTTTTCTCGGTTCCAATGTCGATCCGCGGCCCTCGAAAACGCAACTCGGCGGTCTCGCGGCGTGGCTCGCCATTGAGATTGCCTTCGATCACGAGCTTGGTAATGCCCACTCCAGGGCAGAAGACGGTCCGTGTGACCGTCGCGCTGGTGACTTCTTCCGTTTCTACACACTTTGTGAAGTGACCGGCGGGCACGTCCAACGTGCGATCGATGCCAACGACCGTCACACGTCCGCTGAGCCCTTGAAACGTGGCGCCCACGGTGATCGGTTGTTTCAACAGCCAACCGCCGGTTGCAATCGAAACACCTTCAGCCTTAGCCTCAAGGCGGCGTATTTTGCCCGCTACGTCGAGTTCGATGCGGTTGTCATGCGGACGCCGCACCTGCATCACCAGCCGCCCCTTTTCCCCATTGCCCTCGATCGCTGTGTCGAATTCAAGAACGGTATTGTTTTCCAGGGGCAATAACTCGGACGCATAGAGGGGCGTCAGCTTGGTCGGTGACTGAGGAGAGGCGGTTCTTCCCGAAGCCGAGCAGCCGACACCGCAAAGGCCAAGTATTATCACGAGGTTTACGGAAATGATGCGGGCCGTTTGCATAAGTGCATAGTTGCAGAGTGACATCAAACGGATCATGACGGACGCAGCGAGCGGAGAATTAACCTTGGGGCGAATCCGGCGCATTGGCCGGGCGACTTTCACCAAGCTTTCGGTCGAGCCGCGCTAGGCGATCAAGCAGATCCTCCTTCAACTGATCGACCTTCTCGTGCATGTGGTGGATCTGCAATTCTGCCTTTAAATTGATGTCGAATTCGACGTCGTTGCGGACCCGCTCCCGCTCCACTTGGCGATTCTGACTGAGCAGCACGAACACACTCAGGACGATTGCCTCAAGCGACACAGCCATTGTCAAAAGTCCGAAGGGAAAGGCATCGAACCCGCCGAACTCTGAATGAACGAGCGGCGCGACGTTGAGCACAATCCATACAAAGAATATCGCAAGGTGAATGAAGAGAAACGGTATACTGCCCGAAAAATCGCTAATCCAGTCAGCAACAATCATTACACGCGTCCGGTTATCCTCGTGTTCCTTGTTAACATTGCGTGAAGCCGTATGGCGCAATAGGCGCGAAGTTTCGCGCAGGCGTTTGCCGGTGGCCGCCAGCATGTCCAACGCTGCGTGAGGTCGCAGCTTCAGCAGTTCATCCAAATCGCCCCGGTCGACCTTGAGGGCTTCAAGATCTTCAACGACGATTGCCGAAGCTGTACGCGGCCCTTCATCTAGGAGTGAAATCTCACCAAAGAAATCCCCGGCGCGCGCCGTCTCGAGGACGATGCGATCACCCGTGTCATTCTTGAAGAATATTTCAACAACCCCCGATCGAACGACATACATCGAATCACCCGGTTCGCCATATCCGAAGACCAGCTCACCTTTACGCAGCTGCACAGAGTCTACCTGGGCTGCTAATATGGCTCGTTCGTTTGCGTCAAGCAGTGAAAACAATGGGACTTCGGCAAGGGCGTCCGCGTGGCTAGGCATGGTGTTCTCCGGCTGGGGACGAGGATACACTCAAGTCAGTCTAAAAGCGCGCGCAACTCGAAGCGACGTACCCGGATACGTCCGTGGGGTTTCTAGCCTGCTTGTTGGCGTTTCGAAGGGCTCCCTCAATGGAGCCGAATCGCCACTTTCGGGTTCACACGAGCCAAAAAAGGTCAGATCCCCAGTCACGGTTTGACGAATTTCAACACGAAGCGATCACTTGTGCCGCGTCGTTCGGCCGCGGCGCGCGGCGAGGCGTTCCAGTCGCGAGTATCCGCTGGATTGCGCAAGAAATCGCCCTGCGCGACTAGACGAAACCCGGCCTTTTGCACTTCATCGCCGACCAATTGCTCCTCAATGCGATGAATGGTCTGCACTTCTGTAGTGCCAGTGCCCGGGCGCCCGCTGTGATCAATAATGAAATAGGCGCCGCCGGGTCGCAGGGCGCTATACACTGATTGATTCATGCGCGTCCGATCAGTCTTCATCCAGACAGTGTCGTGATAAAAAAGCACATTGACAACTGCATCGAGTTCCTTGGCCTCTGGGGGAAGTGGATCATCGAATTCGCGATCCACCCGAACCACGTCTTTCATGACAGGCTTTGCCAGGCGCTCACTCCAGGGTTTTTCTGCGAAGCGTTCCAGAATGAACTTGGAGTTCTGACCGAACACCACGCCATTGGGCGCAACAGCGCGCGCTAGCAACTCCGTCGTGTAACCGCCGCCGGCGGAGATCTCGGCCACCTTCATGCCGGGTCGCAGATCAAGGAATTTAAGCAATTCCGCGGGGTGGCGACCCTTGTCCATGGCACGGTCCTCGGCGGAACGGTCGGAGGCATCAACAATGGCCAGGAACGACGGAAGCGCCGGCGAGACAGCGGCGTTGGCTGTTGCAACCGTCGGTACCGTGTTGCTGCTTGCGGAAGGCACTGGGCTCGATCCTGGAGTTGCCGACGGGTTTCCTTCCCGGCAAGCGCAACCCAGAAGTTCGATTCCCAGTGCGACTGCAACGACCCATGGTTTGATATCATTCTTGATTGTGTTGTGAATCATGGCCGCGCAAGCTTGGTTCGTTTTTCCGATATTGCCAAGGGGCGAGCCGCTACAGTCCGGTTGCGAAACCTCACGTAGGCTTCATTGTATGTTATGCCCCGTGAAGGACGACCATGACCGGTGAAATCTACGTCAGCACTGACATTGAGGCAGACGGGCCAATTCCTGGACCAAATTCAATGCTAAGTCTTGCTTCAGCCGCCTACCTACCCGACAAAACTCTCGTTGGCACGTTCACAAGAAACTTGGAAACTCTTCCGCAGGCTAAGCCCGATCCTAACACAGAAGCCTGGTGGAAAACCCAACCGGAAGCATGGGCCGCCTGCCGGCAAGACCCGGAAGAACCGGCGCAAGCCATGCAAGATTATGTCACGTGGGTCAATCAACTTCCGGGCAAACCTGTCTTCGTGGGTTACCCGGTGGCCTACGACTTCATGTTCGTTTACTGGTACTTGATGCGCTTCGTGGGGCAAAGTCCGTTTTCGCATTCAGCGTTAGACATAAAGACGTTTGCAATGTGCCTTATGGGAACAGAGTATCGCAAGTCCATTAAGCCGCGCATGCCCCGTCGCTGGTTCGACAACATCCCGCACACCCACGTCGCATTGGACGACGCGCTCGGTCAGGGAGCCCTGTTTTGCAACATGCTCAGCGAAGCTCGCAAGGAGGATACTTAGCCCAGCGCTGCAGCGGCAACTGTAGTTGATGCGGTTATCTGAAGATGCTAACTCACTGCCAGCGTTCTGCGCGCTGATTACAAGGATCAAACGGACTAATCATGGTAAAATCCGCAATTTTGCCCGGTGCTAGCCAAGTACGCAGAGCCTTGCAAGCTGCGGCCAATTCAGCCAACGCGAAGCTACTGTTGCGCTTCTTCAAGACGGGTCCCGGACAGTATGCCGAAGGCGATCAGTTCCTGGGTGTCGTCGTCCCCGAGCAACGGAAGATCGCGAAATGCTTCGCCGATCTTCCGGAAACTGATGTGCTTACCCTGCTAAGATCTAAGATCCACGAAGAGCGACTCACGGCCTTGTTGATCCTGGTGCATCAGTACAAATCCGGCAATCGGCGACGAAAACGGCAGATTGTCTCTGCGTACCTAAAACACAGGGCCCACATCGATAACTGGGACTTGGTGGATCTGAGCGCACCTCAAATTCTCGGAGACTGGTTGCTCGACAAAGATCGCGGGATACTGTTTAAGCTTGCGAAGTCTCGTCGGATTTGGGATCGACGCATCTCGATTCTTGCAACGTTTGCCTTCATCTGCGCCGGCGAATCCCACGACACCTTGGCTTTGGCTGAAGTACTTCTATTAGATGAACATGATCTGATTCACAAGGCCGTAGGGTGGATGTTGCGTGAAGTCGGCAAGCGCATTGGGACAGATCCACTAAAGTCCTTCTTGACCCAGCATGTTGCAGTCATGCCACGCACGGCCCTGCGTTATGCCATCGAGCGCTTCTCCGAACGTGAGCGCAAGAAATGGCTTGCGACTCCGCAACGACCGAGAACCTGAACACAGACCGGGGCATCCAACGGATTCTGCCTTTTCCGTGCCGGATCGACAGCCAAGAAAGTACGCGCGTCCGAGGATCACAAGCTTCGCGCCAGGTGCAGTGCGAGCAAATGCGCCAAGATATCTGTCGCATCGACACCGTCTGCCACGCCTCGGATCGGGCGGCTGCTCATGAGCCGTTCGTCATAAGCCGCACCGGGGGCGCTCTCACGCAGCCGGCGGATCGTAGTTACGAAATTCTCGAGGCTCGTAGGACGCATATCCGCGCCTAGCCCGCCGTAGCGGGCGGAGCGCTCGCGCAGCAGCCACGGCGGCCCATTCTGACGGAAAATATACAGCACTTGCTCGTGCTGCGCGGTTCTTGAGGTTACCTCTCGGGTCGTTGTCTTCGACAGGACTAGACCGCCGGTCGCGATTGCCATGACTGGACGGAGTTTGCGCTCCTTGACTTCCTGAAGCGTCTCGGTCGTGGTTCGGTGCGCTGCGCGGAGTAGGACCGTGATGTCGTCATAGTGAAGTCGGTCGCTCGAACCTGCCTGTGCGACAAGTCCGCCTTTTTCAAGTTGAAAGTCGCGCAGCAGAGTCATGGCGGCGCAGGTTACAACGTCGCGGCGATCACAGGCCAAGGGCGCGTGTCCGTGTTTCTTGATAACCGCGACGGCTGCCCGAGCGAGAGCCTCATCCACAGTCGCCAACACCACCGCCGGATAACCCGCATTCAGCAGTAGCCGCAATTCATACGGCATGGTTCCGAGATCCGTGGCAAGCGGTCGGATCGCCTCCTCAATCGGCCCGCGAATTTCCCCGATTGCAGCAAGATACATGGAGTAAGCATATCCTCAAGGCAGCTGTGTTGCACAGAGGGTGGGTGGCGCAAGGCGCTATTGCCGAGGGATTGTGCTTTCGTCGCAGAAGTCACCCTGGCGCGACGCGCTCCGGTAGCGCAAGCTCAGTGAAATGAGCGGATTGGCGGCGGCTTCGCGAGCGGCCACGATCTGCGAGTGATGCGGGGCGAGACGGCAGGCCGGGTCGGTCGCTGCTGCGTCACCGGTGAGGTGGAATGCCTGGCAGCGACAGCCGCCAAAGTCGATCGACCGCCGGTCACAAGTGCGACACGGCGCAGGCATCCATGCTTCGCCGCGAAAGGCCTGGAACGCGCCAGAGTCGCGCCAAATGTCGCCGAGGGATCGATCAAGCACGTTTTCGAAATCGAGGCCCGGAATCGTGTGTGCGAGGTGACAAGGCAGAGCGAGCCCGTCTGGGCTAACGACGATGTAACGTTGGCCCCAGCCGTTCATGCATGCCTTCGGGTAATCCGAGTAATAGTCCGGTAGCACGAAGAGTAACTCCATTTTGCCTTTGAGCCGTTCCTTCGCGAGCGACGCCGTGCGCCGTGCTTGATCAAGCTGCTCGCGCGTCGGAAGGAGTGCGGCCCGGTTGGCAAGAGCCCAGGCGAGATACTGCGCGTTGGCAAGCTCGAGTCGATCGGCGTCGAGTGCCTCGGCCATTGCTATAACATCGCCGACGCGATCGAGGTTTTGCCGGTGCAACACGAAGTTCAGGGTAAGTGGCAACCCAAGTGCTTTAACCCAGCGGGCCGCTTCGATCTTCTTGTCAAACCACGGCCGGCCCCCGGCGATACGATCAGAGGTTTCTGCCGAAGTGTCTTGAATCGATACTTGCACACTGCAAATCCCGGAATCGCGCAGCAGTGCGAGCTGGTCGCGAGTCAGGGGCACGGCGCTGGTAATGAGATTAATGTAGAGTTTCGCTGCCGCCGCCCCGCGTACGATGGCGGGAAGATCCTCGCGCAGCAGCGGTTCGCCCCCGGAGAGGTTCACCTGCAATACGCCCAAATCTTCCGCCTCGCGAAATACCCGCACCCAGTCATCGGCCGCCAATCGATCGGGACGATTTGCGAAATTTAGCGGGTTCGAGCAATAGGCACAACGGAGCGGACAGCGGTACGTGAGCTCGGCAATCAGGGCGTACGGTCGCTCTGCCGTGGTCACAGATCCACCTGGACAAGGCCGCGATCGATCAGGCTGCCAAGAAACGAAAGTACTTCCGCCCCAATTACGTCTGGGGCCCCAGCGTCGTGCTCAGCTCCTAGGCGATCGATGATCAATTGGACCGTATTGTCCCCGGTGCACTGGAGCAAGATCGATGAACCCGTTCGATTCAGGAGTAGCCCCTTTTCCGGGTACAGCAGCACGTATTGTTCGGTCCTCTTGTCAAACCGCAGTCTGGCCTTGGAGGCGAGTCTGGGTCGTGCATCGAGGGGAATCATGTGGACGCACCTGCATCAGACCCGATCGTGGCCGCCTGCAAGCAGTCAAGCAAGTGCCATAATATCTCCGTCTTACGGATCAGCGCGGCCACGCAACGCTCCTGCAATTCGTAGCTGGTGGCATGTTCGATTACAAAGGAGAGCGCCTCCTCCGAATCGCGCCGGGCTCGGGGTACCCTCGAACGGAAATACTCCAGCATTGACGCGTCGACCCAAGGGTAATGCTGCTCCCAAGCCGCGATGCGCTTCGTCATGAGGTCGGGGGCGAAAAACTCGGTGAGCGACGAAGCGACCGCCTCGAGCAAGCTTCGATCTCGCACAAGATCCACATACGCGTCGCAGGCAAATCGTACCCCGGGCAGAACCAGGGAACAACTAGCTACCTCGGCGCGATCGAGCCCCACACCCTCCGCGAGGCGCAGCCAGAGTGCCAGCCCGCCTTCGCCTTCTTTTTCTCCGTCGTGATCGTGAATGCGCCGGATCCAAGCGCGGCGGAACCGGGGATCTTCGGACTTTGATAGAATCATGGCGTCCTTGATAGGGATCCGCGTTTGGTAATAATATCGGTTGATAACCCAATTCTGAAGTTGCTGCTTCGTGAGCTTGCCGTCGTGCATACGCAAGTGCACGGGGTGTTGATCGTGATACCGATTTGACCCTTCGCGGCGCAACCACTCCACGAAGCTGTCCCGCGATACTGGCCCATTGGGGCTAGCACTCACAGCGACACCTGCATTCCGTCGTGGGCCACCACCACGCCAGCCTCGTGCACAGCGGCCCGTTCGGTTGAATTATCCCGGAGCATCGGATTGGTGTTGTTTATATGAATTAAGATGCGGTGTGCTGCGGGCAACTCGCGGAGCATCTTGAGGCTGCCGCCGGGGCCCCCAAGGGGCCAGTGTGCCATGTCTTCGGCATGCTTGTCCCCCACTCCAAGAGCGATGAGCTCGTCACTTGACCAGAAGGTTCCATCGAAGAACACAGCGTCCGCATCAAGGGCCGTCCGCTTAACTGAATCCGACATCGCGCCTACCGCCGGCAGGTACGCCAGGATCTTGCCCTTAGTCACGTCCCGAATACGGAGACCCACGTTATCCTGCGGATCCGGGGCGACGCCCGCCGCGTGAATCGGGAGCTTGCCGGGAACTGGAAGCGCGCTTAACGTAAGTCCACTGTCCCCGCCGGTCTGCAACGTGAGTGACTGTTCGACACCGAGACGTAGCGGCCGCCAAGTGATCTGCGCTTCGAATCGCTCGAGGGTTCGATACAGGACGTTGCCCTCGGTAAAGCCCGTCCAAACTCGCTCCGTAGCGTACACGACGAGGGGCTGTGATTCGCGAAGGGATAGAAGCCCAAGGCAATGATCGAGATCGCCGTTGGTCAGCACGATGCCTTGAATGGGCGTGTCACGGGGGGCCCGCGGGTGCAGCGACGAGAAGGATTCGATCTGCTGTCGTATTTCCGGTGAAGCACTAAGCAGATACCAAGCGCTTCCATCTGCGCTCACCGCCACCGATTCCTGTGTGCGGGGCTGGGCTTGCAGGCTGCCATCGCGTAAGCCTGCGCAATTCGGGCACCCACAGTTCCACTGCGGGAAGCCTCCGCCCGCAGCAGAGCCGAGCACGCGAATCAACAAGATCAGTACCCCTTCGAATTGCCGCCACTACCCATAATTATCGCGCTAAATCCCGTCGAAATCCCCGCCGTCGAAGTCACCTTGGTAGGAGCCGATTTCGGCATTCATTTCGATCTCGACAAAGGACGGTGTTTCCCAGAGCATGTCGATGTCTCCCTTTCGATTCCGAGCCGGCACGGCGCCAGTCCGCTAGACGGAGGGCATAGGGCACAACCCCGGCAAGCGGTAGGGGCAACTGGGGCCATTACACCTCGATTCACCTGCGACGCGACTTAATCGAATCATGCACCTGTTCAATGGTCCTGAATATCTAAGTCTCGCATTCGTGCTCGCAGTGGGCCTGATAGGCGCGCCAGCAAAGGCGGAAATAACATTGGCAGTACCCGTTCGAGCCGTGAAGCCGGTACTTCCCCAGGGCACCGTGCCGCGGGAAGTACAGATCGTACTTTTTGTAGTCGTCGACAAAGACGGGATAGTTGAATCTGCCGTTGAAGCTTCGCGCAGCCCTGCGGATACGCCGGATATATTCACCGCGGTTGCAGTTGATGCCGTCAAGGAGGCTCAATTTCATCCCTCGCAACGCGACGGGCGACCGATTCGATCGCGCGTCGAGTATGTCGTCGTGTTTCATCCGCAAATACCGGAAGTTATTCGCGAGACGGAAAGCCCCCATCAACGGCCAGGCGCTCGGGACAAGGCCGCGATGAACTCAGCATCGCGAGCCGCCACCACGGACGAACCGGATCAAGACTACGCCCACGAGGTGACCGTCGAAAGCGCTTGGACGTCCCCACATGGACTGGGTGACATGCGCATTAAGCGCGAGTTACTCGAAGCCTCTCCTCACGTGCAGGGCGCGGAGTTGTTATCAGCAGCACCCGGTTTTTTCGTAGACCACGAGGACGGCGAAGGACTGGGTAACGACATAAACTTGCGGGGATTTGACTTCAATCACGGTTCAGGCATCGAGCTACGTGTAGGTTCAGTGCCTGTTAATAGTCCCATTCACGTCCAGGGGCAGGGCTACGCCGACCTAAGCTTTCTCATTCCGGAGGTTGTGCGCAGCATTCGAGTGATCCAAGGCGTTTACGATCCTGAGCAAGGGGACGCCGCCGTAGCGGGCAGCGCCTATTTCGACCTGGGTGTTCCCGAGCGCGGCTATCGCCTCAAAACAAGCTACGGATCATTCAATCAACGGCGCGTCCTTGGCATCTTTGCGCCTCGCGGCGAGGACGAAGAGACCTTCGCCGCCGTTGCGTTTCGTCAAACCGATGGCTTTGGACCAGGGAACCGCGCCGGCAGCTCCGGATCGGGGACGGGACAATTCGCCTCAGACCTTGGGCATGGCACTCGCCTGCGAATCGCTACCTCCGCTTATGGCACGCGATCGGCGCTGGCGGGAGTGCTAAGGAAAGACGATCTGGACGCAGGGCGTATCGGCTATTTCGATTCTTATCCAAGCGCAGCGGGACAATCTGCCGCCTCGTCCCGAGTACACGCGGAAATAGATATTGATCACTCAATAGCAAACGGGGGGAACTTGGAGTTCACTGCTTGGGGCATTCGAAGTGATCTTCGGTTGAGACAAAACTTCACGGGATCTATCGAAACTTCGCAGTCGAGTCTCACGGGAACCGGCCTCGGAGACTTGTGGGAAACCACAAATCGTGAGAACGCTTTTGGATCCACCCTGCGAGCTCAGTCGGGTCGGCTTATGCCGCATCGGGAAATTGAGCTTTATGTTGAACCCGGCGTCTACCTACGCACAGGGCAATCAGACGAAACCAGAAGTCTGCTTCAACCGGCCACGTTGACGGATTGGGACCGCAGTCTTGACGCGCAAGTTAACACAATGGACGTAGGCGTATACGCGGATATTCGTGTGCGACTATTGCATCGGTTGCGACTCGCCGGTGGCATCCGGGCGGATGCTCTTTACGTATCGACTTTGGATCGCCTCGTGAACACAGCAAATTCGATTTCGACGCCGAGCGGACCTTCCAAACCGCGGCGTGTAGCGCTGGGTGTTCCTTTGAGTCCACGCGTGACAGCTGAATACGAGCTTTTGCCCTGGATATTGCCCAGTGCATCCTACGGCGAAGGCTTCCGCTCGCTGGATGCCCAAAGCATCGCGGAGGGAAGTTCGCACCCTTATTCCAAAGTCCGCTCCGCCGAAGCGGGCTTTCGTGTCGCAGTGCCGGGCGGTCGCTACACCATGACCCTGGCCTATTTTCAAACTTGGGTTGAAAACGAGCTCGTATTCGAAGCGGAATCCAGACCTCCTGACATACCCCTGGCGTGAATTGTCCGGTTTCATGGGCCAGGAGGGGATGCGACCGAGGGAACGCGCTTCTGTCGGGGACCGGGGAAGG
>Ga0075520_1000279_pt1 | contig 21501 bp, 22 predicted proteins | sample NGEPerB_FD_75100 | JGI IMG/M metagenome (GOLD analysis project Ga0075520, IMG submission 75100) | Arctic peat soil microbial communities from the Barrow Environmental Observatory site, Barrow, Alaska, USA - NGEE PermafrostAB12-B | ecosystem: Environmental > Terrestrial > Soil > Wetlands > Peat ... | reverse complement strand
TGTCATCAGTCACCTCCTGCGCAGCGGGCGCGGCTCGAAGCTCGACAGCGCGGTCGTCGACGCCTGCCTCGCCGTCCTACCCGAGGCGCCGCTGTCGGACGATGCCGTCGAGCCTCACGAGTCGTGAGCTAGGGGATCTGTTCCGCGTCGGGGGCTGCTCGTGAGGCGACGAGATCGCCCGCCGGGGTGGAGTCAGCCGGCATCGATGGCCTTGCGCAGCGAACCCACGAACTCGGCCGCCTTGTCCGGACCGCCGCCCTCGAGCAGCCGGCGGACCAGTGCCGAGCCGACGACGACACCATCGGCCACCTCGCACACGGAGGCAGCCTGGCCCGGGGTGGAGACGCCGATGCCGACACAGACCGGCAGGTCGGTCACGGCCTGGATCCGACCGGCAACTTCACGCGCCGAGTCGGCCAGTACTGCCTGCTCGCCGGTGACCCCCATCCGGCCGACCGCGTAGACGAACCCCCGCGAGCGGTCGCAGATCGGTCCGATCCGGTCGTCCGGGGTCGAAGGCGCCACGAGGAGCACCGTGGCGACGTCCTCGTGGTCCACCGCGTCGGCCCAGTCCCCCACCTCCTCCAGGGGGAGATCGGGGATGATCGCCCCCGACACCCCGGACTCGTGCATGGATCCCGCGATCCGGGTGTGCCCGGCCCGGTAGATCAGGTTGTAATAGGTCATCACCACCAGGGGCACACCGACGTCGATCCGGCTCAGGTCGGCAAGCACGCCCTCCGGGGTGGTGCCTCGGGCCAGCGCTCGCAGCGACGACTCCTGGATGACGGTCCCGTCGATCATCGGATCGGAGAAGGGGATGCCGACTTCGATGGCGTCGGCGCCGGCACCGGCCAGGGCCTCGAGCACCAGCAGCCACTCGTCGTCCAGCCCGCCGGTGATGTAGGGGATCAACAGTTTGTGGCCGGCGTCCCGCCGTGCACGGAGGGCCGATTCCAGCGTTCCCGGCACGTACGTCGGTGCCGTCGAGCTCACGGTCGCCCCCGCAGGATGTCCCGCACCTGGGCGACGTCCTTGTCCCCCCGTCCCGACAGGTTGACCAGCACCGTCGTCCCCGGGGCGAGGTCGCCGGAGCCGGCGGCTGCTACCACCCAGGCCAGCGCATGTGCCGACTCGAGTGCTGGGAGGATGCCCTCGGTGCGGGCGAGCAACTGGAAGGCGTCGAGCACCGCGGTGTCGCCCGCCGACTCGTACCGGGCCCGTCCGAGGTCAGCGAGGTGGGCGTGCTCCGGACCGATGCCCGGGTAGTCGAGGCCGGCCGAGATCGAGTCCGCCTCCAGGATCTGGCCCGCCTCGTCCTGGATCAAGGCGCTCCGCATCCCGTGCAGGATCCCGGGAAGTCCCGTGGTGACCGCCGCCCCACCGGCCGCCTCGACGGCCACCAACTCCGAGGCGGTGGCATCGGCGAACCCGGCGAAGATGCCGGCCGCGTTGGAGCCCCCGCCGGCACAGGCCACCACCACATGGGGATCGGCACCGTCGAGCAGCGCTCGGCACTGCTCGCGGGCCTCGTCGCCGATGACCCGTTGGAACTCCCGGACCATCCACGGATACGGGTGGGGCCCCATGACCGAGCCCAGGCAGTAGTGGGTGTCGTCCACCGAGGCGACCCAGGCCCGCAGGGCCTCGTTGACCGCATCCTTCAGCGTGCGGCTCCCGCTGGTCACCGGCACCACGGTGGCACCCAGCAGCTCCATGCGGAACACGTTGAGCTCCTGGCGCTGCGTGTCGATCTCCCCCATGTAGACGATGCACTCCATGCCGAACAGGGCGGCTGCGGTGGCGGTGGCCACACCGTGCTGTCCCGCGCCTGTCTCGGCGATGAGCTTGTGCTTGCCCATCCGTCGGGCCAGCAGCCCCTGGCCGATCACGTTGTTGAGCTTGTGGGAGCCGGTATGGGCGAGGTCCTCCCGCTTGAGGAGGACCCGCACACCCAGTTCGGCGGACAGCCGACCGCACTCGGTCACCGGGGTGGGACGGCCGCCGTAGTTGCGGAGGATGCGGTCGAGCTCGGCGCGGAACGCCGGGTCACCCCATGCGTCGCGGAACGCGGCCTCCAGCTCGATGCAGGCGGGCACGAGCGACTCGGGAACGTAGCGGCCCCCGAACTCGCCGAAGCGGCCGGAGGGGCCCGGGTCGCCCATGATGATGCGGGTGGAGGACTGTGCGGTCATTGCGGGTGGATCGCCGTTCGGTTGCGGGGACGTACAGGGACAGAGGTGGGATGCGGACGGCGCGGGCGCCCGCACCCGGCGGAACGAGGGCCCCAGGTGCGAGCCCGTCTCACAGGTCGTCCTGCCAGTCGAAGAGGTCGGTGGCACGTCGGGCGCCCGGCTCGAAGGGTGCGGCTTCGGCCGCGAGGCCGTCCGCCACCCGCTCCTCGACCAGCTGCCGGCCGGCCTCGCGAGCGGCGATCACGAAGTCCCGCACCTTGCCCGGATCCTTGACGCCGGGCGAGGACTCCACCCCTGTCGCCACGTCGACGCCCCAGGGGTGCAGGTGGGCGATGGCGCCAGCCACGTTGTCCGGCCGCAGTCCCCCCGAGACCAGCAGGCGCCCCGGGTCCACCACCCCTTCGGCCAGGCGCCAGTCGAAGAGCTGACCTGATCCGGGTGCGGGGCCGTCGACCAGGAGTGTCCGGGCGCCATAGTCACGGAAGCGCTCGATGTTGCGGTGCCCGGCCGGGAAGGCCTTGATCGTCCAGTTCACCCGCTCCGCCACCCAGCGGGTGTCCTCGGCCGACTCGAACCCGTGCAGCTGCACGGCCCGCAACCCGATCTGGCCGGCGATCTCGACGACCCGCCTCGGGGACTCGTCGCGGAAGACCCCGACCGTCACCGTCTCGTGGGGAAGCCGCTTGACGATGTCGGCCACGGCGGCCGGGGCCATCTGGCGAGGCGACGGGGCGAAGATGAATCCGACGGCCGACGCGCCCATGCCCACGGCCAGCAGGGCGTCCGCTTCCGACGTGATGCCGCAGATCTTGACGAAGAGTCCGGGATCGACGTCCTCGTCCGACGGGCCGGTCATGCCCGTGCACCGAGCAGACCGTCGACGGCGGACGTCCGATCCGCGGCACGCACGAGCGTCTCCCCCACCAGGACGGCGGTGTACCCCACCGCCGCCAGTCGCCCGACATCGGCGGCGTCGCGGATCCCGGACTCGGCCACGGCCACGACACCGTCGGGCATCCGCTCCCCCATCCGCAGCGCCCGGTCCCGATCCACCTCGAAGGTGCGCAGGTCCCGCTGGTTGACACCCACCAGCCGGGCGCCGGCGGCCAGGGCCCGATCGAGCTCGGGCTCGTCGTGCACCTCCACCAGCGCGGCCAGGCCCAGATCGCCGGCCAGCCCGAGGAGCGCCGCGAGCTCGGCGTCGTCCAGTGCGGCGACGATCAACAGCACTGCGTCGGCACCCATGGTTCGTGCATCGCACACGTCGAGGGGCCCGACCGTGAAGTCCTTGCGGAGCACGGGCAACGTGCAGGCGGCCCGTGCGGCGATCAGGTCGTCGCGACCTCCCCCGAAGAAGGCCTCGTCGGTCAGCACCGAGAGGCACGACGCGCCCCCGGCGGCGTAGTCGGCGGCCACTGCGGCGGGATCGAGGGTCGGATCGAGGTCACCCTTGGATGGCGAACGTCGCTTGATCTCCGAGATGACCGCCATCCCGCGGGCAGCCCGTCCGGCCACCAGGGCGTCGACGAACCCACGCCGGTCGGAACCCGGGTCGGCGACGAACCGTTCGCGGGTCGCACCCACTGTCGCCACGGGGTCGCGCGGGTCCACGGCTGCGGCCGCCCGATGGGCGTCGAGGATGGCGTCGAGATAGGCGGGCATCGGGCGTCAGCCTACCGGTGCACTGCGTCCGGCCGGTGGTGGGGGCTCACACTTCCCTAATGATGGCCCCGCCCGCGGAGACCCGGATGGCAGGCTGTGCCGATGGCGAACCCGGGGCCCTGCATCGTGGTGATCGAGGACGACCATCACATCAGTGACCTGGTGGCCCTCTATCTCCGCAGGGACGGCTTCCGTGTCCTGCAGGCGGATGACGCCGAGTCGGGCCTCGCCGTCATCGACCGCGAGCGACCCCGGTTGGTGGTGGTCGACATCGGACTGCCCGGTGCCCTCGACGGCCTCGACGTCTGCCGCACCCTGGCGGGAAGGGTGCCGCCTGTGCCCGTGCTCATCCTGAGCGCCCGAGACGACGAGGTGGACCGGATCCTCGGTCTGGAGCTCGGCGCCGACGACTACATGACCAAGCCGTTCAGTGCCCGGGAGCTGGTGGCACGGGTGCACGCCATCTTGAGGCGTTCGGATGCCAGCGCACACGGCGCCACCGCTCCCACAGCCGGGTACGGCTCGGTGGCCATCGACCTCGGACGTCGTGAGGTCACGGTCGACGGCGTCGTCGTCGCGCTGGCCACGCGGGAGTTCGACCTCCTGGCCTTCCTGATCCACAACGAGGGCCTGGCCCTCTCCCGCCAGCAGCTCCTCGACGGCGTCTGGGGACCCGACTGGTACGGCGACGAGCGGACGGTCGACGTCCATGTCCGCCAACTACGCAAGAAGCTCGGGACCGACCTCCCCCTCGCCACCGTGTGGGGCGTGGGCTACCGGCTCGGATGAACGTGCGAGCCCGACCCCTCACCAGCACCCTCCGGCACCCCACGGCCGCCTGCGTCACCCGGACGGACCGTCCGGGATGAGGCGACGCCTCACCATCGCCATCATCGCCCTGGTGGTCGCCACCGTGGCCGTCACCACCATCGGCAGCTACGTCCTGATCCGCCGGGCCACCGTGACCACCGCCCAGCAGGAGTTGGCCGGTGAGGCCAGGGCGATCTCCCACACGTTCTCCACCCGCGCCGGGCTCACCAAGGTCTCGTTCCGCAAGGAGCTCGCCGTCGTCACCAGTGCCGGCGACTTCGTGTCGGTCCAGTTCGTCTTGGTGCACCCGGACGGATCGCTCACCGGGACGCTCGACGCCGGATTGACCGCAGCGCAGATCCGGCCCGCCATGCTCCTGGCCGGACATCAGGTGACGGGGCACACGTCCTCCCTGCTCGCGTACTCGGCCGTGCCCACCCCGTTGACAGCCGCTACGGACGGGACCCCGGTCCTGGTCGTCACCCGGCAGATCCGCAGTCCGATCAACGGACTGCGGTACTTCGGCCTCATCGGGCTGGGTGCCGCCGTGGCCGCCGCCCTGGTCGCCGCCGCCCTGGCCCGACGGTTCACCCGCCCGCTGGTGGCCGCCGTCGACACCACCGGCCGGATCGCTGCGGGCGACCTCGACGCGCGAGTGTCGGTACGCAGTCACGAGGATCCCGAGTTCACCCGCCTGGCCGAGTCGATCAACGCCATGGGATCCAACCTGGTCCGGGCACGGGATCAGGAGCGCCAATTCCTGATGTCCGTCTCCCACGAGCTCCGTACGCCGTTGACGTCCATCCGCGGCTACGCGGAAGCGGTCATCGACGGTGCAGTGGACGACCCGGTGGAGGCGGCCGGGATCATCAGCACCGAAGCCGTTCGCCTCGAGCGGCTCGTCCAGGACCTCCTCGACCTCGCCCGGTTGGACGCCGACCGGTTCTCGCTCGAGATCCGCCAGGTGGACGCCGCCGCCGTGGTCCGCCAGGTGGTCGGCGGATTCGGACCCCGGGCGTCGGAGCACGGCCTCACCCTCACACTGGCGCCCGGGTCGGACCTCCGCTGTCCGGTCGCGGCCGACAGCGACCGGCTCGGGCAGATCGTGGCCAATCTGATGGAGAACGCCTCCTCCTACGCATCGAGCAGCATCGTCGTCGGCGTCAACGGCACCGACGGTCGGACCGTCGTCTGGGTGGACGACGATGGGCCGGGGATCGCACCCGATCGGCTGACCGAGGTGTTCGACCGACACGTGACCGACGATCGCACGACCGGTAGGCGCAAGGGATCAGGACTGGGACTGGCCATCGTGGCGGAGCTGGCGGCGGCCATGGGCGGCACCGTCCGGGCCGAGTCGCCTCTGGCCGACGGACGCGGTACCCGCATGATCGTCGAACTGCGTCCGACGGACGTTACGGTGCCGTCTGCCCCGTCGTCGCCCTGACCGTGGTCGAATCGAGCTCAGGGGATGGCCCGACGACCCCGCAGGTGCGCCGCAGTCCGTTCGAGTGGTCGGGAAAGGAGGAGGGCGAACAGCGGCCACAACCCTGAGGACGGCACCACGATGGTGATGACCAGGGCGAACGCCATGAGCCCGGTCAGGATCGCTTCCGCATCGATCGTCCTGGGCGGGTCCGTGTCGTCTCCGAGTTCGGGCCCCCGGACGATGGCCCACTTCTGCACCAGTGTGGCGGCGGCGGTCAACAGCATGGTGCCGACATAGATGGCATGGGCCGTGGCGATCCCGTTGTTGGCACTGCTGATCAACTCCGTCGGGAACGGCAGGAACACGATGCTGAGGATCCAGACCGCCATGCCCGCAACCAGCAGCCCGTTGAACGACCGCACACCCTCGAGCATCCGGTGCTGGCCCCACCAGAAGCTGCCGATGACCGCGAAACTCAGTGCGAAGGCGATCAGCTTGACGTCGTTGTGACGCAGGAAGGTGTTGACGCTGGTGTTGCCGATCGCCCCCGCCGCGTCCACCAGCGGCAGGATCAACAGCGTGATGGCGATGGCCACGATGGCGTCGCTGAAGTTCACCAGCCGCCTGAATCCGCGCTCATGCTCCATGGCGCATTCTCGCAGACGACCCCGCACCGTGACGGCACGTCAGCCGTTCGGCTAGGAACGTTGACGGAGTGTGCCGACGGACCGGCACCGGACACGGGGAGGTTGCCATGGCTGACTCAGGCACACGGGCGACGGGACGGGTCGTGGTGGTGACCGGGGCCTCGGCGGGCATCGGCCAGGCCACTGCCGACAGGTTGCACGACGCCGGCTGGACCGTGATCGGTGCCAGTCGACGGGGCACGTCACCGGGGACATGGGAACCACTCGTGATGGACGTGGACGACGACGGCTCAGTGACCGGGGGCGTGGCCGGGGTCGTGGCCACCCACGGTCGCCTCGACGCCGTGGTGGCCTGTGCGGGATGGGGCCTCGCGGGCAGCGTCGAACAGACGCCCATCAGCGACGCCCGCGACCAGATGGAGACCAACTTCTTCGGTGCCGTCCGAGTGGTCCAGGCCGCGCTGCCGGCGATGCGTGAGCGTGGCGCCGGTCGGATCGTCCTCGTGAGCTCCATCGGTGGCGTGCTCGGCATCCCGTTCCAGGCCTTCTACAGTGCCTCCAAGTTCGCCCTGGAGGGCTACGGGGAGGCACTGGCCTACGAGGTGGCTCCATTCGGGGTCCAGGTGACCCTGGTGGAGCCGGGCAACGTCCGGACCGACTTCACCTCGAGCCGCCGGGACGTCACCGTGCCCGACGGGTCCGACCCGTATGCGGCGGCTCGGGCGAAGGCGATCCACAAGATGGAGGTCGACGAGCGACAGGGGGTGCCGGCCGCCGACGTGGCCGTGCTCATCGCCCGCCTCCTGGTGAGCACCCGTCCACCCCGGCGGGCATCGGTGGGCAAGATGGGTGAGCGGGTGGGAATCCTCGGCAAGCGACTGCTGCCCTACCGGGTCTTCGAAGCAGCGGCCAAAGACAGCCTGGGCGTCTGAGCCACGGAGATCTTCCCTGGTCAGGGGTGGCCTTTTCGTTCACCCTAACGGTCATGTCGACAGTGATACTTGAGACTTCCGGAAGGTGGGTACCGTCGATCGTCGCCGGTCGACACCACGGTGTGGACTTGATGTCCCGGACCGATGTCCCCGTCGGCGGGGCATCAGCGCTTTCCGCCTTACCTCGCCATTACCGGGTCCCCGTACCCTCCACCTGGCAGACAACGGGAGGTGACGGGCGATGGAAGACGAACGGCAGGGCCGGACCGGAACCAGCCCGGGACCGCACTACGGCTGGCCGCGGCCCGGGTCACGCACGGCAGTGGCGGACCGCGAGCACCCCGGGCCGGTCGAGATGCCGAGCACGTGGGACGGCTACGGGATGGACGGCTATCCCGGGAAGAACCCTGGTGACGGTGTGCCGCCGGCTGGCGGGCGCACCGAGCCCGTTGCCGTCGCCTCGATCTGGTGCTCGGCCATCGGGATCGTGCTGCCGCCGGCCGCCGTTGCCGGGGTGGTGTTCGGATGCGTGGGCCGACGCCGGATCACCCGATCGGCCCCTCCGGCCGGCGGCAAGTCGCTGGCCACTGCGGGCGTCGTGGTCGGGTCGTTGGCTGCCGTGGCGTGGATCGTCCTCCTGGTCGTGTTGGTGCAGCCGTCGCCCGTGGTGACCGTCCAGGACGGGCCGCCGTCTGCTACCGCACTCGCCCAACGAGAGCTCATCACCGGCTCCTCGTACCCGTCGGGGTGGGTCGGCGCTGGTCGCGGGAGCGGGGTCCAGGGCATGAACTACTGGTCCGGACTGACCGGACGACCGGCGGCCGACGTCGCCTCCTGCCTCGGCGGTACGACGACTCCCGGTGATCCCGCCCCTGCGGAGGCCGAGGACCAGGCCTACGTGGACACCCGCGCGCCGAGCTCGTCGACGTACGGGTCGAGCCTGTGGATGGCAGACGTGGTCGACGTCTACCCGACCATCGCCGGGGCGGTTCTCGATGCCGAGGCCGCTCGCATTCCGAAGGCGCTCGCGTGCCTGTTCCGCTGCTGGGGGCCGGGACTGAGTGGACCGAACAGTGACCTCGGTGCCGGACTCGGCCAGGGCGAGGTCGACTCGATCCCCACCGTGCTCGACCGGACCGCTCCCGTCATGCCCGGGAACGACTCGGACAACGAGTGGTCGGTTCACTACACGTACCACGGGACCCAGGGCACCATCTACGTGGACTGGGTCACCGTCCAGCGGGGGCGGTCGGAGTCGGTCCTGTGGCTCTCCAACCTCGGGTCGCCGGTGCCCGACCGACTCATCGCCGAGATGACCGCCGCGGCACAGCATCAACTCACCGGCAGTGGGTCCTAGCGCGCCCCACAGCTCAGAGCGCGACGCCCTCCCAATAGGAGCCGTCGAGCATCGCCGCCAGCGTGGACCGGTGGATGATGAGGTCGTCGATGTCGGCGGGCGCGGCCGCCTCACCGAAGAAGATCGATCGCTCGGTCACCCGCCGCATGATGACTCCGTGGCGCATGGCCGCGTAGGCGATGTGCCACCGCAGGTCCCCCACCGGGTGTCCGGCGGCATCCGCATAGGTGGCGGCCACGTCCGCAGGTCGGAACATGTCGGGCAGCCCGGCCGCCCCGAGTTGCACGGCCAGGTCCTGGAAGAAGAGGTGGAGATAACACATCCACCCGAGGTCGACTTCGGGGGGCGCCACCGCGGCCATCTCCCAGTCGAGGACGGCGACCACCTCGTTGTCCCGGAACATCATGTTGCCGATGCGGCCGTCGCCCCACGACAGAGCATCGGCGCTGGTGTCGGACGGGAGGTTCTCGGTGAGCCAGGCGAAGCAGTCGTCGAGCAGTGCCGACCGGGTGTCCTGGACGACCCACTCGTGGTACTGCTTCCAGTGGTTCAGGCTGCGCTCGAGGGCGGTGTCCCCGGGCTGGTCGAGCTGCAGGAACGACAGGTCGTGGGCGTCGGGCCGGATCGAGTGGATACCGGCCATCGCCCGCACCGCCGAGTCCTGGATGGTCCGGCGAGCCTCCGCACTGCCGTCGAAGACCCAGTTGTCACCGAACGTGTACGGCAGGACATCGGGCGGCACCTGGCCTTCGGCCCGGTCCATGACGAAGAAGGACCCTCCGAGCACCGCCGGGTCCGGCTCGTACCAGTGGGTCTCGGGGATGGGCACATCGGTGTGCTCCGACACGAGACGCATCACCCGGTACTGCATGTCGAGGTCGTAGGTGGTGAACACCGGGTAGTCCGTTGCCGGCGGCTCCACCCGGGCCACGAGCCTGCGCTCGACGGTGGCCCCCTCCTCGGTCCAACGTGCCGTCACGAGGAGCGTCTCGGAGGACATGCCGTTGCTCTCGGGGCTGGTCAGGTCGAGCACCTCGGCATCGTTGCCCTCGGGCAGCGTGCGGCGCAGCCACGCCTCGAACTGATCCCGCATGGTCTGCGGATCCCGGGTCGATCGGGTGATGTGCTCCGCGTCCATCTGCACGGTGGCCCCCGGCTGCTGCTCCGCGGCCTCCCCTGCTGTCGTGTCGGTCGTCATGTCCTCTCCCCCAGTCACGGCGGACTCCTCCGAAGCTGCATCGGGACGCGCCTGCCTGCGGGGCACAGTAGCGCGCCCGAAATGTCAGGTGGATCCCTCAATCCCGGTGGCCGAGCGGCAGCGGTCGGGCCATGCCGGGGACGGCGTGCGTCCGGTCGCCGTCCCAGCGGATCTCGACGGGCTCGGGTGGGGCGACCCGCCGGTGCAGGGTGGCGAGCGCCACCACGGCACCATGCGCCGGTGACCACGCTGCCGAGGTGAGGGTCCCGGCCTCGTGCTCGCCGTCGACGGTCCACACCGATGCGCCGACCGGTGGTCGGTCGTCCCCGGGAATCACCAGGCCGGTCAGTCGGCGGGCCACGTTCGACCCTCGTGCATCGAGGCGGGCCACGAGCTCCTGACCGGTGAAGCACCCCTTGGTGAACGAGACGGTGCGCTCGACCAGGCCGGCCTCGGCAGGGATGGTCGCCTCGGTGACCTCCCTTCCCCCCATGGGGACGCCGGCCTCGATCCGCGCCGCGTCCCAGGCCTCCGAGGAGGACCAGCGCGCTCCGGCAGGCAGCCACGAGACCAGGTCGGGATCACCGGCAGGGACCGGGCCGAGCAGGTCCAGGCCGGTCCAACCCGGGACCTCGACCGACAGCACGAGCTCCACCCCGTCGGGACGGATGTCCGGGCCGGCGGCGGGCCCCCGGACGGACAGGCATCCCCAGTCCAGCGGCTCGATGGTCACCTTGGTCCGGAGCTTGAAGCGCTCGAGACGGGCACGAGCGGCCGGGCCGCAGCCAGGATCGGCATCGAGTACGAAGGCCTCGTCGCCCGTGCGGGTGACCCGCACCCAGGCATCGACCTTGCCCTGCGGGCTGAGGATCAGCGCCTCGGTGGTGGCACCCACGGCCAACGTGGCGAGGTCCTGGCTGCACTGTCCCTGGAGGTAGTCGAGCGCCTCCGGCCCCGTTACCGACAGGACGTCCCGGCGGACGATCCGGGCGCCGGCCCCGGTGTGGAGGGCGCCGTAGCCCCCATCGGCGGGAAGTGGGTGGGCGGACAGGGTCACGGTCGGGGTGGTCCCGCGACCCGGGCCATGGCCACGGCCGACAGCAGTGCGGCGGCCTTGTGGGCGCATTCGGCGTTCTCCGTGGCCGGGTCGCTGTCCGCCACGATGCCCGCACCGGCCTGCACCGAGGCCCGCCCGTCCGGGGTCACGGTCATGGTGCGGATGGCGATGGCGGTATCGAGGTTGCCCGAGAAGTCGAGGTAGCCGACCACCCCTCCGTAGACGCCGCGCTTGGTCGGCTCGAGATCGTCGATGATCTCCATGGCCCGGACCTTCGGTGCCCCGGACAGGGTCCCGGCCGGCAGGGTGGCACGCAGCACGTCGATCGGACCCTTCCCTTCGGCGAGGGATCCCGACACCTGCGAGGTCAGGTGCATGATGTGGCTGTAGCGCTCGACCACCATGGTCTCGTCGACCACCTCGGTACCGAAGCGGACCACACGGCCCACGTCGTTGCGGGCCAGGTCGATCAGCATGACGTGCTCGGCCACCTCCTTCGGGTCCTCCACCAGTTCGCCCTCCAGGCGGGCATCCTCCTCCGGCGTACCGCCGCGCGGGCGGGACCCGGCGATGGGACGCGAGATGACCGTGCCCTCGCGCAGGCGGACCATCGGCTCGGGCGAGGCGCCGACCACGGTGACCTCCGGGAAGCGAAGGAAGTACAGGTAGGGGCTCGGGTTCACCAGGCGGAGCACCCGGTAGACGTCGAACGGGTCGGCACCGAGGTCGCCCAGGTCGAACCGCTGGGACAGCACCACCTGGAAGACGTCGCCCGCCAGCACATGCTCCTTGGCGGCACGCACCGCATCCTGGTAGAGGCCGTCGGACATCGTCCGGCTCACGTCGGCGGGTGGCGGCGTACGGGACGGCAGGAGTCGAGGGGACTCGACGGTCGGGCGGACGCAGTCGTCGGCCAGCTGGTCCAGGCGGACCTGGGCTTCGCAGTAGGCCAGGTCGAGCTGGTCGACCTCCCACGTCGGGTCGATGACGACGTTGTCGATCAGAACCACCCGCTGGCGCCAGTGGTCGAAGGCGGCCAGCTGGCCGATGACGGCCAACACGGCGTCGGGTTGGCCGAGGTCGTCGGGTGGCGTCCCGGGAAGGTGCTCGACCTCGCGCACCACGTCGTAGCCCAGATAGCCGACCAGTCCGGCGTGGAGCGGCGGCAGGTCCGGGAGCTCGGGCGAATCGATGGCCGACAGGATGGTCTCGAGGGCGGCGAGCACTCCCCCCGGGCCCGTCACCCCGCCGCCGCACAGGGCGTCGAGGTCGATGGTGCCACGGCTGTGCACCTCGGTCCCGTGGGCCACGAGGGTGGCCAACGGATTGCGGCCGATGAACGAGTAGCGGCCCCAGCGCTCACCGCCCTCGACCGACTCCAACAGGAAGCCGCTGGTGTCCCCGGTGCCCACGATCTGGAGGAAGGCGCCCACCGGGGTCACGGTGTCCGCCACCAGCTCACGCCAGACGGGCACGATCCGATGGCGTGCCGCCAGCTCGCGGAATCGCTCGGCCCCGGGACCGGCCGGGTCTGTCACGTGCCGGTCTGCTCCCCGGGACCTGCCGGGGCGTCGCCGAAGGAACGGTAGAAGCAGGTCCGGTGACCGGTGTGGCACGCCCCGGCGCCCTCCTGGTCGACGGTCACCAGCAGCGCGTCACCGTCGCAGTCGTAGCGCACGCTGCGCACGTACTGGCGGTCGCCGGACGTCTCGCCCTTGCACCAGTACTCCTGGCGGCTGCGGCTCCAGAACCAGGTCCGTCCCGTCTCGAGTGTGCGGACCAGCGACTCCGGGTTCATCCAGGCGAACATCAGCACGGCTCCGTCCGAGGCGTCCTGGACGATCGCCCCCACCAGGCCGTCGGCGTTGTAGGTGACGGACGCCAATTCCGGCTCGGTGAAGGGGACGGGTGAGGCGGTGTACGCGGGGCTGTCGGCGGGGGTGGTCACGGGTGCTCCTGGCGGCGTGCGGATGGGTGTGGACGGTTGCGGTGGTGGCGCCGGTCAGAGGTAGAGGCCGGTGCCACCGTCGAACCGGACGGCGGCCACGGCGTGGATGTCCCGCTCGCGCAGGATCACGTACTCCTCACCCTGGACCTCGACCTCGAAGCGGTCCTCGGGATTGAACAGGACGGTGTCCCCCACCTTGACCGACCGCACATGGGGACCGACAGCGACCGCCACCGCCCAGGTCAGCCGACGGGCCACGTTCGCCGTCGCCGGGATCAGGATCCCGGCACGTGAGCGGCGCTCCCCGTCGGCTTGGCCCACCTGGACCAGCACGCGGTCGGCCAGCACGTTGATGGGCAGCTTGGCGTCGCCGCCGGTGCCTGTCGCTGGTGCCTCCGAGATCGTGGTTGCCACGGTCGCAGGCTACCGCAGCCCTGTCGTCCGCCGAACCCGGCGTCCCTGGTCAGGCGGGGCGCACCGGGACACCGGCGGCGGCCAGATGGGCCTTGGCGTCGGCGACCGTGAACTCACCGAGGTGGAAGATCGAGGCGGCCAGCACCGCGTCTGCGGCGCCGTCGCGGGCCCCGGCCACCAGGTGGTCCAGCTCCCCCACCCCACCCGAGGCCACCAGCGGCACCGGGCAGCGCCCGGCGATGGCACGGGTGAGCTCCAGGTCGAACCCGTCCCGGGTCCCGTCACGATCCATCGACGTCACCAGCAGCTCGCCGGCTCCGAGGGTTGCGCACCGCTCGGCCCACGCCAGGGCGTCGAGTCCGGTGGCGGTGCGCCCGCCGTGGGTGAAGACCTCCCATTCAGGAGGCGCCCCCGTCGGCAGCACCCGGCGACGGGCGTCGACGGCGACGACCACGCACTGGCGGCCGAACTCGTCGGCCAGCTCGGCGACGAGGTCCGGCCGGTCGACCGCCGCCGTGTTGACGCCCACCTTGTCGGCCCCGGCGCGCAGGAGCCGTCGGGCATCGTCGACGGAGCGGACGCCGCCCCCGACGGTGAACGGGATGAACACCTGCTCGGCCGTACGGGCCACCACCTCGACCATGGTGCGTCGGTTGTCCGACGAGGCGGTGATGTCGAGGAACACCAGCTCGTCCGCACCCTGACGGTCGTAGCGGGCGGCGAGCTCCACCGGGTCGCCGGCGTCGAACAGGTCGGTGAACCGGACGCCCTTGACCACCCGGCCGTCGTCCACGTCGAGGCAGGGGATCACCCGAACCGTGCGCACGCCGCCACCCCCTCGGCCACCGTCATCCGTCCGTCCACGAGCGCCTTGCCGGTGATGGCACCGAGCAGCCGGCGCGGCAGGGACCCGGGTGGTCGGTGCCCCAGGGCGGCCAACGCCTCGATGTCGGCCACCGATCCCACCCCGCCCGAGGCGATGACGGGCACGTCCGTCGAGGCGAGGACCGCGGCCAGGCCCGCCAGGTCGGGACCGGTGAGGGTGCCGTCCCGCTCGATCGAGGTCACGACGACCGCGGCCAGGCCGGCCCCGGCGACGTCGGCGAGCACCTCGCCGACCGTGCGGCCCGACCCTTCCTCCCATCCCCGCACGGCCACCTCGGCCCGGCCGTCGGCCGTCCGGCGGTAGTCCAGGCCGAGGGCCACCCGACCGGGGAAGGCGGCCGTGGCCCGGCGCACCAGGCCGGGGTCGTCGAGGGCGGCGGTCCCGAGGATCACCCGTGCCACGCCGCCCGCCAGCAACTCCTCCACGTCGGCCAGGGCGCGCACCCCACCACCCGTCTGCACCGGGACCCCGACCGCGCCGGCGATGGCCAGCACGGTGGCCCGGTTCACCGGACGGCCGGTGCGGGCCGCGTCGAGGTCGACCACGTGCAGCCACGGGGCGCCCCCGGCCACGAACCCCGACGCGAGCTCGACGGGGTCGCCGTAGTCGCTCTGACGCTCGAAGTCGCCCTGGGTCAGACGAACCGCACCGCCGCCACGGATGTCGATGGCCGGAAAGAGATCCATCACGCGCCGGCCGCCGGGGCGGACGCCGTCGCCGCGTCGACGGCGGCGGCGAAATTGGCGAGGATGCCGAGACCGACCGCACCGGACTTCTCGGGGTGGAATTGCGTGCCCCACACGGGGCCGCGCTCGGCGGCGGCCACGACCGGGCCGCCGTAGTCGCACATGGCCGTGGTGTCCGCCGTCTGCTCCGGCGCGTAGGAGTGGACGAAGTAGACCCATGCCGGGTCGGGCACGCCGGCCAGCAGTGGCGTCCCGGTCCCCTCGAGCACGTTCCACTGCATCTGCGGGTGCTTGACCCCCTCCGGGAGCCGGCGCACGGCACCGGGCAGGATCCCGAGGCCCACGGCACCCGGATCCTCCTCGGATCCCTCGTAGAGCAGCTGGAACCCGATGCAGATGCCGAGGAACGGCAGTCCCCTGGCCACGGCGTGACGGGCCACGGCGCCGAGGCCGCTCGACTCGAGGGCCGCCGCACACCGACCGAAGGCGCCCACACCGGGCAGCACGATGCCGTCGGCGGTCATCGCGTCGTCCGGGTCGGCCACCAGCCGCGCATCGGCGCCCACCCGCTGGAGGGCCTTCTCGGCCGACCGCAGGTTGCCGATCCCGTAGTCGAGGACGGCGATCACCGTCGGCGAGGCGGGGTCACAGTGTCCCCTTGGTGGACGGGATGCCCCCGCCCTCGACCCGGATCGCATCCCTGAGCGACCGGGCCACCGCCTTGAACGAGGCCTCGACGATGTGGTGGGTGTTGCGCCCGGTCACCAGACGTACGTGCAGGGTGATGCCGGCTGCCGTCACGAATGCCCGCCAGAATTCCTCGGCCAGCTGCGGGTCGAACGGGGGCGTGCCGAGTCCCGGGGTGTCGGCGGGGAACTCGATGGCGTACGCCAGGAAGGGACGACCGGACAGGTCCAGGGCCACGTCGACCAGCGCCTCGTCCAGGGGGAGGGAGATCGACGCGAACCGGCGGACGCCGGCCTTGTCCCCCAGTGCCTCGGCCACCACGTCGCCGAGGGCGATCCCGACGTCCTCCACCGTGTGGTGTGCGTCGACGTCGAGGTCGCCGACCGCGGCGACCGAGAGGTCGATGCCGCCGTGGCGGCCCAGCTGGCTCAGCATGTGGTCGAAGAACGGAAGACCGGTGGCCACCTCGGTGGTGCCGGTGCCGTCGAGGTCGACCGACACCTCGATGGACGTCTCCTTGGTGGCCCGGGACACCCGTGCGGCACGGCGGTGCAGGGACGTCGGGAGGTCGGGTGCGGGGTCTGGAGGGCTCATCGCAGGCTTTCGGTCAGTGCGGCCAGGAACCGGTCGTTCTGCTCCGGGAGGCCCACCGTCACCCGCAGGCACCCGGCGAGCCCCGGCCACGCGGAACAGTCTCGCACGAGGACCGATGCCGACACGAGCTCGGACCAGACGGTGCGGGCGTCCCGGGTGGTGGGACGGAACAACAGGAAGTTGGCGTCCGAGGGCCAGGTCTCCACCGGCAGGCCGGCGAAGGCGGCGGCGATGCGACCCCGCTCCTCGGCGATGAGGGCGACCCGGGCGTTCATCTCGTCCACGTAGTCCAGCGCCAGTCGCCCGGCGAGCTGGGTCACGGCGTCGAGGTGGTAGGGCAGGGCGACCAGCTCGCAGGCCCGGACAACCTCGGGGTCGGCCACCACGTACCCGAGGCGGGCTCCCGCCATCGACCACGTCTTGGAGAAGGTGCGCACCACCGCCACCCGTCGGGCGTCGACCGGATCGGCGGCGCGCAGGTCGAGTGCCGACGACGGGGCGAACTGGCCGTAGGCCTCGTCGACCACCACGAGTCCGGGGGCGAGCGCGACCACGGCAGCCATCTCCTCGGGCGTGTCGGCGCGACCGGTCGGATTGTTGGGCGAGCAGAGGAAGGTGAGTACCGGATCGGCGGAGGCGACCACACGTGCCACCTCGTCCAGGTCGAGGCCGAAGTCGTCCCGCCGGGCGCCCGCCGCCACCGTGGTGCCCGTGATCCGGGCGATGTGCCGGTGCAGGGTGTACGTCGGCTCGAACAGCGCGATGGTGCGGCCCGGGCCGCCGTAGGCGAGCAGCAGCGACTGCAGGACCTCGTTGGAGCCGTTGGCACAGAACACCTCGGCGGGCTCCACGCCGTGGCTGGCGGCCAGCGCCCGGCGCAGGTCGGACGCCTCCCGGTCCGGATAGCGGTGGAAGGGGACCTCGGCCACCGCCGCCACCAGCGCCTCCTGCCACCCGACGGGCGGTGGCAACGGAGACTCGTTGGTGTTGAGCCGGACCTCGACGTCGACCTGGGCCGAGTGGTAGCCGTCGAGCGAGACGAGGTCCGGACGCACCGCAGGCAGTGCCCGTCCCCCGTCGGCGTCCCCTAGCGCTGCCATCGGATCCGCACCGACTGGGCGTGGGCCGGGAGACCCTCGGTCTCCGCCAGGGTCACCACGTGGGGCCCGAGCTCGCCGAGGGCGGCATCGTCGACGCTGACGGCGTGGATGTGCTTACGGAAGTCGTCCACCCGCAGGGCGCTGGCGAACCGTGCCGTGCGGTTGGTGGGCAGTACGTGGTTCGGTCCGGCCAGGTAGTCGCCGATGCTGGCCGGGGCGTTGGTCCCGAGGAACACGGCCCCGGCCGACTGGATGTGCGCCAGCAGGGACTCGGGGTTCCGGGTGAGGATCTCGAGGTGCTCGGGTGCCACCACGTTGGACACCGCGCACGCCTGCTTCGGACCGTCCACCAGCACGGCCCACCCGCCGGAGCCGAGCGTCGCCTCCAGGTCCGTGCGGCGGGGTGAGGCGGCCACGATCCGGTTGACCGCCGCGTCGACCTGCTCCACCTTGTCCTCGGACCAGGTGACCAGCCAGGCGAGTCCGTCAGGCCCGTGCTCGGCCTGGACGACCAGGTCGATGGCGGCGAGCTCGGCCGGCGTGTCCGGCCCGGCGATGACCACCACCTCGGACGGGCCGGCGAAGGCGGAGGCGACCCCCACCACACCGGACACCTGACGCTTGGCCTCGGCCACGTACCGGTTGCCGGGACCGACGATGACGTCAACCGCGCCGATGCTCTCGGTCCCGTAGGCCATGGCGGCGATGGCCTGGGCACCGCCCACCCGATAGACCTCGGTCACGCCGGCGACGGCCGCCGCGGCCAGGGTGGCGTCGTCGATCCGCCCGTCGGGACCAGGGGGCACGCACAGGATGATCTCGTCCACGCCGGCCACATGGGCGGGCACTGCGCACATGAGCACCGTCGACGGGTAGCGGGCCCGGCCACCGGGTGCGTAACAGCCGGCCCGGGCCACCGGGCGGACCAGGTGGCGCACGGTGACGCCACCGGAGACGAACGCCTCGGGCACCTCGGCGGCCTCGTGGGCGTGGTAGGCGAGGATCCGGTCATGGGCGACGTCGAGCGCCTCCTGGAGCGGCGCCGGGACCCGGTCGAGCGCAGCGCGGATCTCGTCCGCGGGCACCCGCAGGGCCTCGATCTCGGTCCTGTCGAAGCGTGCCGTCAGGGCACGGAGCGCCTCGTCCCCACCGGCGCGCACCTCGGCGATGATGGACGCCACGGCCTCCGACGAACGGTCCTGCTCGTCCACCGGACGGGGCAGGAGTGCAGTCAGCTCGCGGCGGTCACCGGAGAAGCCGCGGAGGTCGAGTCGACGGAGGGCCATGGCCCGCCGATGCTACCGGAACACCGAACGGCTCCTCCGTGGGCCGGGACGCTGCGTCCGTCTGGTGCCGGTCGCCGCGCCCCCGGGTCGACGACGGCGGTGACCGGGCACGGTCGAGCGCCGGTACCGGCGCCGGTGGTGCCATGATCGACGGATGGCCGCCAGCTCCGCAGAACTGTCCTCGCTCGCCACGGCGCTCGACGAACTCACCCGCCGGGTGACCGTCCACGCCGAGGGGGCGGACGCCGCCAAGGACGAGGAGACGGCACGGGAGCTGTTCGCCATCGAGCGGTCGCTCGCCAGTGCGAACCGTCGACTCGCCCGGCTCGCCCTCACGCTCGGCCGCCGCTAGGTTCGGCGGCAAGGTGAGATGGATGTACCCAGAAAGGCACATCCGCACCTGACTTCCGAACCGGGAGCAACCGCATCGCCTTTCAGCTGAGCGACTGCACCCCGTCCACGCCCTACACCGCGACAGTGCCGCGGCTGCATGGTTCTGCCTTCTCGTCCCCACCGGGGCACGCGGCCAGTGCCACAGTGCCCGTAAGCACCCCGGTCTTCTCTGTCCTCGGGTCAGCGTTTCTCGTCTCCGGTCGTAGCCCGGCGACGTCCTGCGATGCTGGTGATTGATGAAGGGATTCCAACGTGGCCGCGAGCACTCGTCTGCCCTCGGCCTCGATGTTGATGGCTGCGTTGGCGTCCCGATCGAGTGACGCCCCACAGGTGCTGCACTCGAAGACCCGCACCGCCAGAGGCAGCTTGGCTCTCACTGCACCACAGGCGGAGCAGGTCTTCGAGGAGGGGTACAACCGATCGACGACCACCAGGGTGGTCCCACGATCCGAGATCTTGTAGGTGAGCTGGCGACGCAGTTCGGCCAGGGACACGTCGGCCAGGGCTCGGCCCAGGTGTCGCTTCTTGTTGGCCATCCCGCCCACGTTGAGATCCTCGATTGCCACCACGCCGAACTGATCGGCGAGGGCATTGGAGACCCGGTGGAGCTCAAGCTCGCGGGTCTTCCGGACGGCGCCGTGCAGACGGGCCCGGCGATGCTTGAGCTTGGCCCGGTTCTGGGAAGCCGGCTGGCATCTGGCCAGCCGACGGTCCACCTTGGCTAACCGACCCAGCTGCTTCCCCAGCACCCTTGGATTCGGGATGTGGCCGTGTTCGTCGGTGAGACCTGGGACAGGTCGGGACAGCGTGGCCAGGTGGGTGATGCCGGCGTCGATGCCGATGGACTGTGGCGCAACCGGTGCACGCGTGGGGTGCGGACGGACAGACGGGACTCGGTACCGCACCAGGACCGATGCCTGCCAGCGGCCGCCGACGTAGGAGATGGTCACCTTCTGGATGGTGGCCGTGCCGGTTGCTACCTTCCTGGCCAACCTCTGGGTGGACTCGGTGGTGTGGATCCAGGCCAGGTTGGCCCTCCGGCGCTGCACCTCGCGGTCGGGAGTGCTCTGGGGCAGCATCAGACGGATGCGGTGGCCGTTGGGTGAGGTCCGACCTCCCAGGACGTCGGGGCCCTCGAACCACGACTCCTGGTGGTTGATCTCGATGAAACTCACCGACGGCTTGGACCGGTCTCGGGACTTGAACCGTGGGAATCCGACGGCTCGACCCTTGCGGGCGCCACTCCTGGACCTGGAGAAGTTCTCGAGTCCGGCTGCGGCTGAGGTCATGCCGGACCGGAATGCGTGCATCGAGACCTCGGGCCACCATGGGGCAGCGTCATCCTTTGACGCGTTCCACTGCCTGCCCAGCAGCTTGGGGTGCCAGGACTGTGCAGGCGTGAGGTCGGGCTCTGCTATCCCTGCCTCCCGTTCCTCCGCGCGCAGGGCGAGGTTCTCCTTCACCCGAGCGAGCGCCCAGTTGTGGGCGAACCGTGCCGCACCGCAATAGGACCGCAGGAGCCGCGCCTGGGCGGGCGTGGGATCGAGTGGGAAGACGACGGCCCGGGTCAGGTACTCCTCGGTGATGGGCCCGGACATGGTGATCACTGTCCATCGCGGGTGTATCAGCGCCAGGTTCTAGGTACATCCCATCTCACCTTGCTGCCGAACCCGGCCGCCGCTGAACCCGGGCACCGTGGTGGTCCACACGTCCGTGCGTCGTGCCGATCGACCCCCGGACGCGGCGAAGGCACCCCGAAGGGTGCCTTCGCGCAAGTAGGTCGGGCGGCGGATCCCGATCCCTACTCGAAGGGACCAGTTGGCGGGAACTGGTCCGAGGACAAGCACAGCACAAATCGACTCGGGATGCCAGTCATTCGCGGCAGTAATCATGCAACTTGGTATCGCAGCTCGTGCAAAGCACATTCGATTGCCTCATTTGCCACGAAAAGCGTCGTCGTTCGCTGTCGTGACGACACAGCCCGACGGTGCCGAAACACGGATTCCACACGCTCCCGAACGCTGTCGGAGCCGGCAACCCCTGGAGGGGGCAGGATGCCGGCGGGGCCGCACGGTGGTCAGGACGCGACGTGCCGGATGGTCCCGCGGCTGGCGGCCAGGGGGGTCGCCGACGGGCAGAAATCGACCAGGACACACGCGCCGCACTGGGGCGCTCTCGCCCGGCAGGTGGCACGTCCGTGCAGGATCAGTCGCAGGCTGA
>Ga0075520_1000278_pt1 | contig 21574 bp, 17 predicted proteins | sample NGEPerB_FD_75100 | JGI IMG/M metagenome (GOLD analysis project Ga0075520, IMG submission 75100) | Arctic peat soil microbial communities from the Barrow Environmental Observatory site, Barrow, Alaska, USA - NGEE PermafrostAB12-B | ecosystem: Environmental > Terrestrial > Soil > Wetlands > Peat ... | reverse complement strand
CCTAGTGGCGCGATTCCATCGAACTGATGGGTCCTTCGGACCGGCCGCTTCGAGGTACTAGACTGCCCCAAAACGAGGCGTATCGAGCCTTCCGGCGCCCGCCGTCGGCCTGGGTCGATTTTCCTATTCTCCCCGTCGGTTGCGCACGGCGTGTGCCAGCCGTTCGAGCACAGGCAGGGTTGCTTCCCAGCTCAGGCATGCATCGGTTATGCTCTGACCAAATGTGAGCTGCCCTCGGGGAGCCGCCTCTTGCCGCCCGCCGACCAGAAAACTTTCGAGCATGACGCCGAAAATCGAAGAACTGCCCGCCTCGATTTGTCGCGCTACCGCGTCGGCCACAACAGATTGAATTGCAGGATCTTTGCCGCTGTTGGCATGGCTAAAGTCCACCATCAAACGGGGCTGAAGTTTCCACTCCTTGAGCAATTCGACTGCGCGAGCTACTTGATAGACGTCATGATTCGGGCCATCTTTTCCCCCGCGTAGAATTATGTGACAACTCGGGTTGCCCCGCGTTGCGACAATGGCGGCGAGCCCTTGTTTGGTAACGGACAGAAAATGATGAGCATTCCGTGCCGAGCGAACGGCATCGACTGCAGTCTGCACGATGCCTTCCGTCGTATTTTTGAAGCCCACCGGCATCGACAGACCCGACGCAAGCTCGCGGTGTACTTGACTTTCGGTGGTGCGGGCCCCGATCGCACCCCACGCCACCAAATCAGCTATGAATTGCGGCATAATTGGGTCAAGAAATTCTGTGCCCGTTGGCAATCCAAGTTCCACAACGTCGCGCAGAAACTGCCGCGCAAGGCGCAGTCCACGGTTGATGGCAAACCGCCCATCGAGATCGGGGTCATTGATGAGGCCCTTCCAGCCAATCGTGGTGCGAGGCTTCTCGAAATAAGTTCGCATCACGATAAACAGTTCGGACTGTAGGGATGAACTCACGGAATGCAGCCGCCGCGCATACTCAAGCCCGGCCTCAGGATCGTGAATGGAACAGGGCCCGACGACCACCACCAGTCGATGATCTTTGCCCTCGAGGATGGCCGCAATGCTTTGCCGTGCCGCCGCAACGCTTTCACAGTGCAGTGGTTCGGACCCAATTTCCTCCATGAGAATGGCCGGCGAAATTAGGGGCCGGATCTCCTGGATGCGTACGTCGTCCGTCGTCGGAATCATCGACGTAGCCTTAGCACCCAGGACAACACGCGCGACTCTAATTAGCTTTGCGCAACCGCAGCGAGTCTTGGCAACAATTCGCTGAGGGGAGGTGCGGCAAGCGCGCGAACTTCAATGCTAAATAGCTCGCGAGGCGAACCCACACGCTTAAGCGTAAATGGCGTCAAGCCGTAAATGCGCGCCAGCCCCTCGCGCAACGTGGGTTCAAAACGCTTGAAAGTAGCGTCGTTATTAGGTGCGCTTAACCGATCTGCGACCCGCACGAGCAATTCATCGGTACGGAAAGCGAGGCGTACTTGCGGCCCCGCTTCCTTCTCGAGTAGCAGACAAGCATTGAAGACGCGTTGCAACGCAGGCAGCAAAGTGCCATGCTCTGAAACAGTATTGCGCTTGCTCGCGTAGAGAAGCCCCAGCTTACCCCCCGCGCGATCGAGCACGTAATCCGAATCATGGCCAATCAGCGCGACCTCGGGCCCGTCAGATACGTGGGAATAGTCCACCACGTCAATGAGTAGCTCGCTAATTACGCGGTCACGAATCCAACGCTGCAGGACTGGCACGTAGCCGGCTACGTCGGGCTTGCCCGAGGAAAATACCTTGATTTGAATTTTCTCTGCGTGCATCAATTTAGCTTTCGAAAAATAATCGAGTTTCGATTTGACACGCTCAGACTACCGTTGAGCCTATTCGCGAATAGGCCTGGTGCGCGGCATCCACGAACAGTTGCGCTTCCTCGATCAGTTGGTGAGCCCCTTCTTTGGATTGCATTTTCGCGGTGCCCTCGGCGTGCACTCGGAATAGATATTGGGCGAACTTTGCGCCGGCAAAGGGATCCCAGAATTCCTTGGTGTCGACGCAATGAGTCTTGAACTCACTTACGACCTCCGCCGGATCTTCTCCCACGTTCGGATTCTTCTGCCGAGCCAGCGATCGCGCGGCCTGCAGCATGGCGCTGTAAGCGCGTTCGGCTGCCTCTTTCACTTTGCCTTCATCGAGCAACAGCTGAGCCTCGAAGACTTCGCGCTCGCTTGCGGCCAGGCCGAATTGTGTAAATGAGACAACCTCCCCGGCGCATTCGCCAACCCCCAAGTCTCCAATCGTATATTCCCTAGGATCTCCCCAATCCGAATAGTAACTGGGGTCGCTCTCGTAGCTCGGCACCTGGGTGAAATCGTCGATGATCTTTCTGACTTCTTTCTTCCCGATCCGTCCGACGAACATGGCGAAAGTCTCATCAGCCTGTTTGCCCTTTACATACGTATCGGTAAGCCGCTCGACGACTTCCGGCACTCGCTTAGACGGAATTGCTCCAATCGCTAGGCCGTAGGAACGCCCATTGCCAGTGAGCTCACCGCCCACCACGAGTTGAAAGTGCGGCACACGCCGGCCCCCCACGTTGCGACTTACGCCGAGGAAACCCAGGTCCGCCACGTGGTGCTGGCCGCAGGAATTGAAGCAACCGCTGCACTTAATGTGCAGTGCATTCGCCGCGGGATCGAGGGATCCCTGTACGGCGACTAGTCGGCGCCGCAGTTCGCCCGCGAGGCCGCGGGACGACGAAATCCCGAGTTTGCAGGTATCTGTTCCCGGACAGGCCGTGATATCTGAAATTGTGTCCGCTCCCGAATCACCCAGGCCAATCGCGTCTAGATCGGAATATAGTTCAGGAAGGTCGGCCTCGGGAACCCAACGAAACAAGAGATTCTGATCAACAGTCGTGCGCAGAGAGTCCTCCGTATACCTGCGCGCGAGCTCCGAAAGTCTACGGCCCTGCGTTGGCGTAAAGTCACCGAGGGGCAAAGTCACTTTTGCCGTCACGTAGCCCTGCTGTTGTTGCGGGAGCACGTTCGTTCGGCGCCAACGTTCGAATGCGCTGTCCTCCGACAGAACCCCCCCAAGCTGTGCTGGAAGCCTTAGCGGTGTTTCATCGGACTGCGAAAGATCTTGAAGATAGTCGGTCCAGCGCGGGTCGGGTCGAAGTTTTGCGCGTTCCTCTAGGGTGAGACGTCGCAGTTCCTCGATTCCTAATTTTTTTACGAGGAACTTAATTCGGGCCCGGGCACGATTCTCCTTTTCCCCGAGCCGACCAAAGACCCGGCACAGGGCCTGTGTCATTGGCAGTAATTCTGTGACAGGCAAGAACTCGAACATGAGCTGCGCCGCTTGAGGCACCGAGCCAAGGCCTCCCCCAACGTAGTACTCAAAGCCGCGTTCGAACTTGCCGTTTTCGCCACGTTGCCTCGCAATGCAGCCCAAATCGTGAAAATTCGTCAGGCCGCAGGCGTTGTCCTTACAGCCTGAAAACGCGATCTTGAATTTTCGCCCGAAGTCCTGCGTGTCGTCATGACCCAAAAGAAAAAATGTAAGGGCTTTCGCGTAGGGCGTCACATCAAACGCCTGCTGCTGGCACACCCCTGCATAGGGGCAGGCGGTCACGTTGCGCACTGAATTGCCGCAAGCTTCGCGGGTCGTAATACCGACAACGGCCAAGCGTCGCATCAGGTCAGGCGTGTCTTCAATGTGTATGAAGTGCAACTGAATGTCCTGCCGCGTGGTGACATGCAGTATCTGATCCGAATATTCTTCTGCGAGCTCGCAGAGTACGTCCAGCTGATCTGCCGAAAGGCCCCCCATCGGCAGCTTGATTCTCTGCATGCCCGGGGCATCCCAAACCGTATTTGGACCTTTGGTAAGCTCGCCGCAGGGATAATTGAGCGTCCGCGATTGCTCGCCGTCGTGACGCTGACCGTTATCATAGCGCTGACCGTAGACGCCGCGACGCAGTCGAGTTTCGGCGAATAACTTCTCCTCGATCTTTCCCATTTTACGAAGCTCGATTTGAGTCTCGTAAATGTCAATCTCGCGCGCCCAATCCTCGCGAATCTTGCCTGCGAGCGCTTTCTTCCAACTTAACGCCGACATTATTGTCACTCTTGTCCCATCCGGCCTTATCTTAGCCGCACTTCAATGTTTCATAGGAGCAAGGGCGGGAATTGCCAGCCCCGAAAACGCGCAATACGAGGGAAATGAACCAAGGGGCGCAGCCCTCGGGTATTGGTGACTTCCGTGAAATTCGATTCGATGTCCACTATAACAGACATTCGACGCAGGGTCAAGGTGCATGCCCTTGCCGAAATACTGCCCGCAGGTAATTCATGTTGGTGTAAAACTGAGAATAATTGGGACCGGGGCTGGATACTGGCCGATAGGGATTACGCAGCCATGAAGCCATCGCCCTCGACGAATTCAGGCGGGTATCGAATGATGCGTGGCTCGCGCAGGGTTCGGCTCGGTCTGCCGCAAGCCCAAGCATTTTGGGTCTTTGGAGCTGTAACACTGCTCGTCGGACTTGGATTGCCAAGTTGCCAGAAATCATGGGCAGCCACGGACGCAGAGCCCAAGTCTTCCGTGCTCGACGGCGAGTACGTCGCCGGCGGCGGGCCCGCTGAATACACTCAGATGCCTAGACGTCATGCGGGCGACTTGAAGAAACGGCCCAAAGTCCAAAGTGGCCAAGCGACCATTGAGCAAGTGGAGTCGAACCCTTGGGCTTCGCCGGAGGACTGTGAGGCCGTCCTGGCCCGGGGTGCGCGAGCCCAGCGCCCTAAGGGTATGGCTCGGTTGGCGACGTGGAATATTAGGTGGTTTCCCGATGGCGTGCCAGGCCACGCTGCAACACCTGAACAAGGGACAGATCTAAAATGGCTCGCTTGTGTCATTGCCTGGCTGAACATTGATGCGTTGGCTCTGCAGGAGGTAAAGGCTGAATCTGCGGCGCGCGCCAAGCTTGAAAACGTGGTCGCGGATCTTGACGTTCGCACGGGAGATTCATGGTCGGTGAGTGTCGATCAATGTTCTCCTCAAAACGGGCAGCATGTCGCTTGGCTCTATGACTCGAGCAAGGTGAAGGTTACGGACTTCATCCAATACGCTTCAGTGAACCCTCGAGGAAGTGCCTGTGCGGATCAGCTGCGGCCGGGCCTAGGCGTGACAATGAAATTCCCTGGGGGCCTTGACCTGCAGGCCGTGACGATACACCTCAAGAGTGGCGTTACGCAGCGGGACGTCGACTTGCGACGTCGCTCATGGTCGGCTCTCTCCGAAGTCATCGTGGACGCCGCGAAGCGGACTCGGGACTCCGACGTGCTCATCATGGGGGATTTTAACTCGATGGGTTGTCGCTCTTGCGAATTTCCTTATGGAAGCACTAGTGAACTTGCGGATTTGGACCGTCAATTGCGTGTGGGGGAGCTGCCCGCCCGTCGCATTGGGGCCGATTTCCCTTGTTCGCACTATTTCCAGAAACAACCCGGTTTGCTAGATCACGTGGTAGTAACCGAAGCCACGCGGGAACTTTCAACACAGGTGCGCGCTACGGTAGAAGGCTATTGTCGAAGTCTGAATTGCGAGCCTTTTTCTGGTAGTGAGCCAAACGCCTATCGCCGCCTGAGCGACCATTGTCCCGTTGTAATAGAGTTGGCCGACCGGGATTTGGACTGAGATTCGAAAAGTTGCCGAATTCGAAAGACCAGGACGTACGATGGCGACATTTTTGGCTAAAACGGAACCGAGTGAGTATTCCTTTTCCCAACTGGTGCGCGACAAGAAAGGCATCTGGGATGGGGTAAGGAATCATGAAGCGAAGCGGAATCTTGGTCTTATGTCCGCCGGCGATCGCGTTCTGATTCAGCACACAGGAAATAAACCGGCCGTCGTGGGGGTTGCGGTTGTCTCGCGCGCGGCATTTGCCGACCCGAAAGATGCGGCGTGGCTCGCGGTTGAATTGACCCCGGAGTTTGAGCTAGACCAAGCGGTACCTCTAGCCGCTCTGCGTAGCGACCCCTTGTTATCAGCAGGACTCTACCTGAAGCGCTCGCGGCTAAGTGTCGTCCCCGTCACGTCGGAGCAATTTCGGAAGATCATCAAGCTAGGCGGCCGAAAGAAACCTAACGGGCCTCCTCTGAAGGCACCGGCACGTTCCGCGACTCGGCAATCTCGATGAGTGCTGTCAACGCATCTATTTCGCGCTTGGCCTGAATCTCGCGCTGCCGCAGCGTTTTGACTTCCAAATCAAGCCGTCTTGAATCAGCTTCGATCTGTCGCAGTGACTCTTTGACTTGGTCACGCTCAAGCTTGAGATTTTCTACATCGATGGGCACAGCTCACCTCCACTCGGGTTCGTACCAGACTCAGGCCCCCTCGTCAGCGGCGGCCGCAGGGTCAGCTTGAAAAAAGCGAAGCAAGGCTTCCCATTAGCCAGAAACCACTTGGTTTCGCCCCGACCGTTTGGCTTCGTACAATCGCTGGTCGGCGATATGAAGTAGTTTCTTCGACGAACGGTCCTCGGTTTCGGATAACGCCGAACAGCCCGCGCTTATCGTTACGGCAATTGGAATGCCGTCCGCGACTACGGCTGGTGACTCTACGTTGATGCGCAATCGTTCGGCAAGACGCCGGGCCCCGTCAGTGCCAATGCCGCGCAGTAAAACGGCGAATTCCTCGCCGCCGATGCGAGCGATGAGATCCTCGGCTCTCAATTGTCGAGCCATGCATCCTGCGACGTGTTTGAGGACCACATCGCCCGCCGCATGGCCATAGGTGTCATTGACGCGCTTGAAGAAATCAACGTCAATGAGTATAAGACCAATGTCCAATTGATGTCGCTTTGCGTAAGCTAGCTCGGCTTTGATTCGATCATCGAAGTGCCGCCGATTGTACAGTCCAGTGAGGGCATCGTGGGTGCTCGATTCGTAAAGTTCGCGCAGTAACTTCTCTTGGCGCGCACTAAGGACGGTGAATCGATAACTCACGTGCGGGCCCACCTGAATCAATACTCCGTCGTGCAGTTGCTTGCGCTCCAAACGCCTGCCGTCAATGAACGTGCCATTGCGTGAGCCTAAGTCTTCGAGCCAAAATTCCTCATTTTGAAGAAATACTCGGACATGGCGACGGCTGACTCCCGCGTCATCAAGGACAATCTGACAATTCGGATGCCTGCCAATAGAACACGGCAAAATGGCCAGGGATACGACCTCGCCGGCTTGGACTCCGTCCATCCGCAACAGTACCGGGCAATTAACCGGTTCGGTGTGTAACGACGGAGAATTGGCGTCCGCATGTACGCCAGGCGGCGAAGTAATGGCTGTTGTTGACTCTTCCTCGGCGAACTCACTTGCCAGCAAGTACACGGCCCGAAGTCGATCCGACGAGCTGTTCAGGTTTTGGGCTTCAAGAGGAGCCCCCACGCTGGGTGGTTCGGAACGGGACGCCGCGAAAACTTCACGTCGAACAGCAACATTCTTCGCCTCCTCCGCATCGGAAGAGCGATTGGCATGAGTAGCCCGCAGTGAAGCCTCGGGCTCCACTGGGATCACCGGACCGGCCATTTTGCCTCCGGGAACGGTCTGCCAGGTTTAGCAAACAAGAACCCTTGAAGTAAGTCGCAATCGAGATCAACTAGTGTATTGCACTCGGACGGGGTTTCTACGCCTTCGGCTACTACGAGCATTCCCATTTCCCGACATAGCGTGGTCATCGAACGGACGACCTTTTGCTTGGTGGAATTGCTGTCGACCCCGCGAATTAGTGACATATCAAGCTTAACGAAGTCGGGCTCGAGTAGTGCAAAGCTCGTTAGACCCGCATAGCCGGCACCCAAATCGTCGACCGCAATTCTATAGCCTATCGCGCGCAAGGAGGCGATGCGTGACCGGACATCGGGAACTCCATCCAGGGAGGACCTTTCCGTAATCTCGAGCACAACTTGACCGGCAATCTGGGCCAGTGCGGCTGTGGGAGAAAACAGATCTGGATCCAGCAAATCTGTGACGTGAAGATTGACGAACAAATGACCCGTTTGTGAGGACTCGACAAAGGGCGCGGCGGAACGCTCTCTTACGAGCCGGCCCATTGCATCCAGCTGTCCCAATCGTTCCGCGGCATCGATGACGGCGCCGGGATGAGGCAGACTTGATTCATCGCTGCGCAATAACGCTTCGTAACCAAAAACGGTTTGTTTGCGGCTATCGACTATGGGGTGCATTGCCATCCAGAGCGATTGAAAGCAACTCCGTAGACTTGATTCCAACCCGGCGCGATCGGCGGCGTGGGCGGTAGTCTGCCCGAGCAGTTCCGCTGCACGTTGCCTCAATCGAGCCATGCGATGCAGGTGTACGGCTTTATCGAGTGCTCGCTCGAGGGCGTCTATAGGCACGGGCTTGGTCAAATAGTTCAATGCGCCATACTCCAGCGCTTGAACGGCGGTATCGACCGCAGGTTCGCCCGTCACTAAGATTACTGGAACGTGTAAATCATGTGTTCGTATTTCGCGCAGCAGCGTGATGCCGTCCATTCCGGGCATGGCAATGTCAGTCAAAATCGCGTCAAAGTCGACCTGTGTTACCAGATGCACCGCTTCCTGACCGTTGGTGGCAATCGTCGTCAAATATCCCCTTGCGCGTAGGACTCGGCTCAACGAACGAACCACCGAGGGATCATCATCCACCAACAACACGTGGCGCGCGCGCGCTATCTCCATGCTCGATGAGGATGGCTGCGGATCCCTGATCGGGTTATGCGCTTCAGTGACGACGCTGGCTGAGGCAATCGCGTCCGGCGAATTGGCGCCAACCTGGTTTGAGGCCGCGCGGACCGACTTGGGGGGACTTGTTCGCATGAAAGAATAGACGGCCGGCTTTCCACCGCACTGAAGACCCAACGTTCAATCACCTCGGGCCGCCCGGGTGTTCGCCGGTATTGTGCCAGAATCTGGAGCCCAGATGTCGATCTTTTGGCCACTTGTTCGTCAGGCAGGACTTCGGGCCTAATGTCGAGTTTATTTCGGACCGCATCCGCCGTTTATCGCGCGATACGGATCAGTTGCCCGTCCAAAGTTACCGTATGTTCAATTTTTCGCGTCATTCGGCTTGAGCTTTGATCGAGAGTCAAAATATCAAACACATCCCTGGATTTTCGCGGTTTGGGGCTTTCTTGCGTAAGCGCAAGTCTGGTCCCGGATACAAGCCTCAGTTCGACGCGGCGTTTCCAGATGATTCCGCTACTACTCGACAGCATGGACACCACCGCACCCGGTACCCGTCCTGCGGCCACCCAACGGCCCCCGTGATGCACCGACCATGTCTGACGAGACACGCCGCGCGGCACCACCTGTTCGGACTCGACGAGGACAATCGAAAAGGTGGGGGTGCCCGGAGGGCATGTTTGGCTTGGCTCAATTGCCATGACTCTACCGCATCTAGTACCTCGATTCTATTGAATCGAGGTACTAGAAATTCGCGAAGCGAATTTTGGGTTTGGGCGAATGCCCAAAGAAATGAGGATAGTAGCGCGATTGGCCGCGCAGCGGCCGGGTTCGAAGGACCCATCACTTCAGTGGAATCGCGCTACTAGTACCTCGATTCTATTGAATCGAGGTACTAGAAATTCGCGAAGCGATTTTGGGTTTGGGCGAATGGTCCTTCGACGACGCCGAGGAGTGGTCGAAGGACCACCACTCCTCGGCGTCGTGCCCAAGAAAATAAGAATAGGGCCGCGATGGCCGCGAAGCGGCCGGTCCGAAGGACCCATCAGTTCTGATGAATCGCGGCACTAGATCGTCAATGCGCATAACCCGGCTTGGCCGGGACCGGTGCTTCATCGTCATCGGCAGCCTTCGTTGAGCTTTTGCGGCTCTCATTGCCAGCGGGAGCGTTACCGCTAGGTTTGCCGTTAGACTCGGGACCGGCCGCGGCGGAATTGGTTGCGCCTGAACTGGGGCTTGCCTTCGAAACTAAAGTAGGCGCCTTTTGCGAATCGCAACCCGCGGTAAAACCACTGGCGTCAAAATGGGTATCGAAGCTGGCAGTTTCGTCTTTACCGTCCTCGACAGGCACGTTGACCGTAACCTTAAGACTGCGCTTTCCTGCGCGGGAAGGCGAGCAGTACGACAGCAAGTAGTATTGAGCCAACAAGCCGTCCACCAATGCTCCGGCGTCTTCGAACGCGATTGGCAGCGTGTCTCCCGATTGTGCACGCACTTGGCCATCTTGCGATACCCGCTTGGCTAGGTTGTCTTCTCCATCCCCGGTAACGCCAATAAATACCAACTTGTTCACGCTAGCTGAAAGTGCATCGTCGAACTTGTTCGACGGGTACCTTCCGGCCAAGTCCGGCCCCCGTGCGAACACCGCCAAGGTACCAACGCGCACCGGGCCTCCGCTTGCGGACAGGTGGCGGTCCAAGATTTCTAGACCTTGCACAATGGCACCGCGCAGATTTCGGGAAGGATCTCCGGGCGAAAGCGTCAATAAAGCGTCCACTTGTTCCGGCGCGGTCGCCCGGGCATCGGCCGGAAAATCACCCACTAGGCGGACTTTGTCGCTGCCATCGTAAGCGACGACAGTCACCGGTTGGCCTTGTCGCACTCGCCGCACAAAAGCCCCCGCCGCTTTGGCCAGCGCCTTTCGCAACGCGGGCTGATTGGCTTGGCTAATATCTACGAGCAGAACGGCGTGAAAAGTTGCAAAGCGAGCGGCCTCCAACAATTGCAATTGCGCTGTCTCGGCATCAATGGGCTGGTCGTTTTCGCTAATTCGAAACGACGACGCGGGAAGCCCAGCCACGGGCTTATCTTTGTGCGTAACCGCGACAAAGGTTGCCACATTGCTGGGTTTTGCCGAGCCGGAGGCCATCTCTTTGATTCGCGCGCCGCCCAGAAGCTGACAGCCAACCGCACACAGCAGGCTACAGCCGACGAATATTGTCCGATGCAACGTCACGGTCCAGAATTGTTGCACGATTGGCGGGAGCACTCAATGGAACATTTTTCTGTTGACGTCTAAGGACGTTTCATCGTCAAGGGACGTCGTACGGGCGACGCATGCGTCGCCCCTACTCCCAATATTGTTCACTCTTGCGCGCCAGGTCGAGCATATCACTCATGCCATGGGCCAGCGTCGTCGGCAATTGTGCGTCGCGAAATAAGCGAACCTCCAGAATCTCGACAGGATTGAGCGGCGCTCGACTAGGAGCTTCAATAACAGCGCCGACTACGATTGTGACCGCGTGAAACCTTGGGTCACGATCGGGGGCCGAATAGACACCCAGGACGTCGCCCAAGGTCACATTGATAACGCCGGCTTCCTCCTCGAGTTCGCGAAGGATGGCTACTCGCAACGTCTCACCCCATTCCAGTGTGCCACCGGGAAGTGCCCACTGACCCGTGTCGCCTCGACGAATCAAAAGCCACTGACCATCTTTGGTTTGAGCCACCGCTGCAACGCCAACCACCGGCCGCCTCAGGATATGACGCGTAACTTCTTTGATGACTCTGAAATAGCCCGCGACCGGCAACACCTTCCCAAGAGTAAGCGCAATGGCCCAAATCGCCAACTCTAGTGGCGCGATTCCATCAAAAAGATGGGTCCTTCGGACCGGCCGCTTCGCGGCCATCGCGCCGCTAGCCTAGTTTTCTTGGGCTTCGCCCAAATCCAAATTCGCTTTGCGAATTTCTAGTACCTCGCTTCAATAGAATCGAGGTACTAGAATTGGGCGACAGTTTAGCATCTCTGTGCTACGCAAAACCTCGTGGTTTTTGTGTGGTTTGGTAGCATTCTGCGCAGCACGGCTCCGCGGTCGCTGCCGATTGAGGGTTTGGGTCGGGCAACCGCGTTTGGCGTTGCTGCTTGTCTTGGCGCAGCGCTCATACTGGCCTGCGGCAAACGCCATGAACCACCGGCTCACTTGGCACAAGTCAAGAAGACGAATGTTGGGGAAGACTTGCCCGCGTCCAATTCCGCTGGTGCTTCTGACGTAATCAAAGAGTCCACGGTGCACGACCTTGGCCAGACTGACGATTCATTGCCGTTTACTCCGACGGGTTTGAAAATCGCAAGCACGGCCTGGCGAACTTGGGTGTATACAGATACCGGTTCCGCGCGCACGCGGTTCGGTTACTTGCGCGTGGGCGCCATAGTTGATGCCCGTTCACCAGCCATCAAGAATGAGGGTTGCGATCAGGGCTGGTATCGCATCAATCCACGGGGGTTCATCTGCATTGGCAAAGGTGCGAGCCTTTCACTGGATGATGCCATCCTCTCGCAAGCCTCAGTGCGACCGAAGCGGGGCGACAGCCTTCCGTACATTTATGCGATGGCGACTGGCTCCCCACCGCATTTCTATTTTGCATTGCCGTCACGCGAACAGGTGGTTCATCTTGAAGGGTCTGATCGTCACTCTAGTTTCGCAAATTGGAAGTTGCTCAACTACGACACTCGTCCGGCAATTGCTCAATTGCTCGGCGCGCCGGGTGAACCCCCGAAGTTTCTGTTAAACGGGGGGCGCGCACTTAAGCCCTACGGGGTCCTGCAGCGACTGGAACAAAAAGTGAGTTCAGGCCGCGCCGCGCCAGACAGCGGCTTTGCCTTGCTCCACGTATTTGAGCATGACGGTCGCTGGTACGGCATGACGACCGAGCACGATCTGGTAGCCCTTGATCGAGTCAGGGTCATTGTGCCCAGCGTTTTTCATGGCATCGAATTGCCACCAGAAACCGGCGGACTTCCCGCCGGCTTTGTGGAAAAAGATCAGCTCCCTGAGTTCCGAATACTGCCCGATGGCAGCATGATGACGAACACGGCCCTCACCCATCGACAGGGTGTTGCTTTGACCGGTGAACGCCGGGCTGGCGGCTTCATGCAAACACAGGCAGGCAATTTCGTTCCTACTGCGGGGCTGCGCCTAATCCCGAAGCGCAAAGAGTTTCCCAGTTTTGCCACCGGTGATCGCAAATGGATCGATATATCCATTTTGAAACAGTCCCTTGTGGCCTACGTTGGAAAAGTTGCTGTCTACGCTACCCTCGTGAGCACCGGTCGCGGCATGCTCGGTGATCCAGAAACGGAATCTGCGACCCCGCGTGGGACATTTATGGTGTACGCAAAACACGTCTCCGCAACAATGGATGGCGCGGATGACGCGGCGGATTCGTACAGCCTGCTCGATGTGCCCTTCGTTCAGTATTTCCACAAGGGCTTTGCCTTGCACGGCACTTATTGGCACGACGAATTTGGTCGCGTCAGAAGTCATGGTTGCGTCAACCTAGCGCCCAAAGACGCCGCATGGCTCTTCGAGTGGACAGATCCTCCCGTGCCTGATCACTGGCATGGCGTCATCAATAAGGAACGCGGCACGGTGGTGTACGTTCACGCGTGAATATAATGGGTACTAGGTGTCCGAAGACCCCAATCTGAGCGTCTGCTTTTGAACTTGAAAGTCATTATCAATTGAGCTAGACGCTCGAATATGACATCGAAAAGCCCCAGCAACCCGTGCCGGACCCGCTGGGCATACGTGAACAAATACAAGATATTTCAAATACTTGCAGCTGTTCTATCCCTTGTGCCCTTACACGCCAGTGCTAATCCCCGGCCGCTGCCGTTCACGTATATCTATGAAACGCTGAGCAAGGGTGAAGCAGAAATCGAGCAATACGTTGACATGACCCCGGTACGGGTCCTGGCGGTGTCTGGGGAGCGCGCCTGGTACGCGGCTAGTCAATTCCAGACAGAATTCGAGTATGGAATTACCGATCGTCTGGAGCTTGGCCTGTACGTAACCTTCGCTCCGTCAAACCCGGCGTTCGCGTTGACCCCGACGATAGGCAACGGCAATGGGTTCAAGCAGCGGCTTCGCTACCGCCTAGCCGAATTGGGTCAATGGCCTGTTGATGTCGCGCTCTATGGCGAAGTCTCGGAGAACGAACGAGAGATTGAACTCGAGGGGAAAATCATTGTTCAACGCCACCTAGGCCCACTGCGGATGGTCGCCAATGCTTGGGCTGAGCACGAGATTGAATACAACGGCGAACGCGAGTGGGTGCTAAATCCGACAGCGGGCGCCGTGCTCGAGGTATCACCAACCGTTCAACCCGGCTTCGAGTATTGGATGCGCGCCGAATACGGAGACGAGGAGACAGCCCGCAATTTCAACATGGGTCCCCATCATTTCGTTGGGCCTACACTATTGTTGGAGTTTGGCAAACTCTGGTGGTCGACCGGCGCTTACGTACGACTCAACGACATCCATCGAAGTGCGGCTATCGGCGACAACTTGGGGCGTGTTTGGATACGAAGCGTAATTGGCATCGGTTTGTGAATACTAACCACTCGCGATGAACTCGCTTACACTGTCGGCAATCGATTGAAAGACTTGTTCGAACTTGGCATCATCGCGTTCAAGGAGTGTCACTCTAAAGCCAGGGAGATCACACACAAAGCCCGACAAAGGGACGACGCAAATCTGCTTGGAGCCCAGCAGCTGGTACACAAATTTGCGATCCAAGGACATTCCCTCAGGGCAGCGTTGGCGCAAGAAGTCTTCCATCTTGCGGTCCTCAATTCGAAGATTCATGGAATCGTTTAGTTGTGCGGAAAATACCAGGCTCAAATAGAAGGCGCCCCGGGGCTCGTTGACGATCACGCCTTGACAAGCGCTCAAGATTTCCGTCGCACGCCGCGCGCGCTGCGCGAAGAAAGCGCGGCGCTGCCGACCCCAGGCTTCATACCTCGGGTCACCGTAGACGCGTGGGATAATCATTTGGGGTAGCGTGGTCGCACACACCTCAAGCATTTTGGCGTCAAGGATTGAGCGTACGTAGCGGCCAAACATTGAGCTTTTGTTTTGATTGTACACTTCCATCCATCCGCAGCGGGCTCCGGGCCAAGGTACCTCTTTGGATATCCCCTTCAAGGAGATGGTAGGGACATCTTCGACGAGAGCCGACAGCGGCAAATAGTCATGTCCGTCGTAAACGAGATTTTGGTAAATTTCGTCGGCCACGATGAACAGGTTGAACTCGCGGGCAATTGCGACCATCTCTTTGATAACCGCCGGTGGAAATACAGCCCCGGTCGGGTTGTCCGGGTTGATGATCATGACCCCAGCAATGTTTTCGTTGTAGCGCACCTTGTTGCGTAGCTCGTCAAGGTCCGGCATCCAACCGTCAAGGACATTCAGGTGATACACGATTGGGTTGGAACCGGCATGAGCGGCTTCGGCCGATGAGTGTGTGGAGTACGATGGCGATGGACCAATTACCCGCGCCTGTGGGGCAAGCATCGTGTAAACCTTGTGAATGGCATCACCAAGGCCGTTGAAGAACAGAATATCATCGGCGGAGATCTGAACATGCCCGCGAGCATTGACGCGCGCTGCTAGAAATTCTCGCGTAGGCGCTACTCCGCGCGTCGGACAATAGCCAAAGGATCGATTGTCGCGAATGGTGTCGGCGACGATATCTTTGATCCAATCGGGGACAATCTCCCCCTTTTGTACCGGGTCGCCTATGTTCTCCCAAAAGATGGGCCGCCCGCTGAGGTGGTGAATCTCATGGGCTAGCTCGGTGATTCCCCTAATTTCATAGGTGAGCTCCGAGGCTCCCGGGTGCACAATGTTTCGACGCATGGGGTACAGCCCTTAGCACAGTTTCTCGGGGCCTTTCGCCAAGCCCGGTGAATTATCCTCAATCACTTTTGCCGCCGAGGCCGACGGCTCTGCAGGGTTGCTTTTGGATTAGTGCGGCGCAAGGTGATGTCCAAGGAACCCGCCGATGAGTCAAAGTTTCAATCAGGCCTGGGGCCAAGAAATGACCGCACGGTACTTCGGCACACCGCGTGCGTCTCCAATCAGCACGGAACCACAAGCTGCCGAGTGATCAATCCGACAAGTCGAACGAGCTAAACAGCGTCGTTGCGTCGCCAATGAAGCTGGGTGCCCTCGCATTCTTGTAATGTGACAGGACGCAATTGCCTATTTGAGTGCCCATGAAATTTTGGGAAATGCTGACCGCTGAGACCGAACCGTCCGGGGCAAAGGTCACTGCAGCTCGTCCATGTGGACTGGGAGCTTGCCCGTAGGAGCGACACGCTCGGGCAGCAGCCGAGGCCGCGGCCAAGGCAGCGTTGGCCGCTGAGTGATCGATTCCCAAGGGCGGCGTCGGCTTGTCCGCAGCTGACTCCTCCACAGGTTTGTCACCGGTCGGGTCTGCGCCTTTGACAGCTTCAACCTGCGCCGGCGCTTGCTCATTGCTCTTGGAGTCGCTCTCGCCGGTCGACTTGTCGCCCTTCTTGCTTTTCTTCGTTTTCCCACCTGAAATTGCCGCGGGTTCGCCCGCGCCTTGAGTGTCAACGGGCAGACTGTCCACGCTGAGTGCCTTGTCCGCGAGCCTAACGCTACCGGATGGCGGCGTAGAACTGGAAATCTTGGCCGCTTCCGCCGACGGCGCTCCAGCTTCCGATCCCACGAGCTGTTGGAATACCGCAGCCTCGGCCTGTTTTGGACGCACAACGAAGAAATAGTACCCGCCGGCTGCCGCCAAGCCGATCAGAAGCCCGATGGCACCAATCCAGCGCCAATGTGAGGGCGAAGCGGCGGGCGGCGGCCGACCGGAGCTCGGCGTCATTGCCGTAGTATGGTCTTCGAGTCGCGCCGCAATGCCCAGCCCCGTTTCTGAGATCCCAGACATCGTGAAATTAAGCAGATCGCTCTGCATTGATATATCAGGAATCCAGGATGTCCGATCGCCCGTGCTGGCTGCAGGGCGATTGCTGTCAATGGCGTTGGCTACCGACTCAATAACTTCACGGCGCTTATCGATGCGCGCCCCCAACAGTTTCGTGAGCAGGTTTGACACCACGGGGTGCGACACAACCGTGTGCTCTTCGGTCATGTACGTCGAGAGTATGAACTCGAATTCTTCTGCAGTCTGATAACGACGTTTGGGATCGCGCTCCAACGCCTTGAGCACGATGTTCTCGAGCTTTACTGGATAACGTGGATTCAAACGTGAGGGTCGGGGGATGGTTCCGTTTTTGACGAGCTCCAGGGTATGGGCCACGTCGCGGCCTTTGAACAACTGCTCGCCCGTCGTCATCTCGAACAGGATAATTCCCAGTGCAAAGACATCAGTGCGGCGATCCACCTTTTCCCCGCGTGCCTGCTCTGGCGACATGTAACTGAGCTTTCCCTTGATAGTGTCAGTGTCCCCGCTCTGCTCTAGACGCCCCAGCGCATTGGCAATGCCAAAGTCCACAATCTTGGCGTTGCCATCAAGCCCAATCAATATATTGTGTGGAGAAACGTCGCAGTGAACCACGCCACGCAATTCGCCATCCCAATCCCGCAGGTCGTGAGCCGCGTGCAGACCCGCCGCGGCATCCGCGGCCACACACACAGCGATTTCAGGGGGAAGTGCCCCATGGCTCTTAGAGGCTCGGATCAGATTGCGAAGTGAATCGCCTTCCACCCATTCCATCACCATGTAGAGCACGTTGCGATCCTCGGAGACCTCGAAGACGCGCACGACATTGTCGTGCTGAATACTCTGGATTATTTGAACCTCGCCCAAAAACATCGAACGGAATTCCGTGTGTCGGGCGAGTTCCGGCAACATGGCCTTGATCGCAACCAGGCGCTCCTTTCCACTGATGGCGGAACGCTCTCGTGCTACCCATACGCTCGCCATCCCGCCTCGTCCGATACGGACGAGCAGTTCGTAGTGGCCGAGGAATAAGCCCGACTGGAGCTCGCTCATCGAACAGTAACCTGAAAGCTCGGTAAAGTCGCGTGGTTGCCGATAACCGCTGAAGCGTTGCAGTTGAGGCCACCCGCGGCAAGCGGCGTGTTCCGGCACCCTCTGGGTTGGGTGGTATCGATAACCTAAAGGCCGGCTGTTTCGTCAAATTTCCGCTTTCTTTTGTGTGTCGCCGGCCCACTTGGACATGAGCGGAACCGCCAGGAACACTCAGGGCCCCCAAGCAGCGTCCCTGCCTTGCAGGCGAGCCTTCCCGGCAGGTGAAACGCTTGGACACGCGGCCAAAGTGCCAATCGACAACGCCACAAACATCTGCTCTAACGTACAGCATGTTTCACTCCGAGGGATCGGCGAGCGCAACCGGGGCGAACCCAGGCTGCGTGGTTCGCCTGCGGCTCTTCATTGAGCGCTTCCTCACTGAAATCAATGGTGTAGAACAGGAAATCGAGCTGCCGGCACTATGCATGACCTTCGATTATGCGGGCACTGAACTGCGTGTATCCGATACGCGGCGTCGATTCTTTTGTGCAAGTTTCGAAGGAACGTTTGAAGTTGAACGTGATCTCGCTCTGGAGAAGCGCGTGCAGTGCTTACTCGAAAGCTTTGGTGCGGTAGAAGTCGAGCAGGCCGGCGACTATACAGCGCCCTTAGATTCCAAAGCGGACTACATAATACAAGCGGAAGGGAATGTTCACACCTGGTGTTCCTTTTCAGTGCACGGCATCGAGCAGTTAACAAAAGCCGGTTGCATAATCACGATAGCCGAAGACTACCCGTATCAGGTAATTGACGACGACCCCCCTTGGGTAGCGGTTGTCGAACCGGATCATGAAAAATTCGATTGGTTTGGTCTCAAGTTGGGTATCGTGGTCGATGAACATCGCGTCGACGTTCTACCAGCGCTCCTCGAACTTCTCGAAAAATATCCAGAAGGGAAAGCCCTCGATTCATTCCTTGGCATTCCAAGTATGCGAGTGGCCTTGCCGATCGCCAATCGACGTTATGTGACATTACCGCCTGAGCGGCTGCGCGCGCTGCTCCGAGTACTCTTGGAGCTGTATCGCGGTGACCGCTTGATCGAAGGTAAATTGCGGTTTGTGGGTGCTCAAGCCACTAGCCTGGTACACCTGCAAAATGCCTTGAAAAGTGGCAATTCCGAGCTTGTTTTTGAAGGCGCACCCGCTGTGGTGCAGCGCGGTCGGCAGTTGGTACAGGGTCTTGGTCATGAAGTAGCTGCCACTTATTTGAAGGAATTGGAGGCCACGCTCCGGCCGTATCAGCGCCAAGGTCTCGAGTGGCTGCAAAAGCTCCGCGCTCTCAATTCCGGTGGTGTGCTTGCCGACGACATGGGGCTTGGAAAAACCCTGCAAACAATAGCGCACCTTTGTGTCGAAAAGTCTCAGGGGCGAATCGACGCGCCCTGTCTCGTCGTAGTTCCGACCAGTCTTTGCTCCAATTGGTCGCGCGAACTTTCGCGATTTGCCCCAGGGCTACGCTGCCTAATTTATCAGGGCAAAGGGCGAGCCGCCGTCACACGCCAAATTGCGCAAGCCGATGTAGTAGTCACGTCATACCCGACTCTATTGCGAGATATTGATCTCTTCGCAGCTCAGCCCTTTCACCTGTTGATATTAGACGAAGCTCAAATCATCAAGAATCATCGCAGCCAAATTGCACAGGCCGTGAAGCAGGTCGAGGCGCGGCATCGCCTCTGTCTGTCAGGGACACCCGTCGAAAATAATTTGGATGAACTTTGGTCGCTTTTCAATTTCCTGATGCCCGAACTGCTCGGAGACCATCAGAGCTATCGTCGGCGTTTCCGAAATCCGATCGAGCGCTGCGGTGACCCGCTGCGGCTGCAGGCCCTAAAGGAACGGGTGGGGCCGTTCATGTTGCGACGCATGAAAGAGCAGGTTGCCCGGGAATTGCCGGCAAAAACCGAAATAGTTCGACCCATCGAGCTCGAGGGTGATCAGCGCGATTTGTATGAGTGCATCCGCTTGGCCGTTCACTCCGAGGTCAGGCGTGCAATCTTGGCTAGAGGTCTTGCGCAGAGCTCGGTAACGGTCCTTGACGCGCTGCTCAAGCTCCGGCAAGTGTGCTGCGACCCGCATTTGTTACGCATGCCCGTAGCGCGTGCCGTAAAGACATCAAAGAAACTAGAAGTCTTCCTCGAATTGGTGAGGCTGCAATTAGAGCAAGGGCGGCGAATCTTGGTGTTCTCACAATTTGCACGCATGCTGGCGCGCCTCAGCGAAGAACTGCTGGCGCGAGGAGTCGCGCACACAATGCTCACGGGAAAAACCGTTGACCGGCAACGCCGCGTCGATGCGTTCCAAAATGGAGAATTTGACGTCTTCCTGATTAGTCTCAAGGCTGGGGGCACCGGTTTGAATCTAACGCGTGCGGACACAGTGATACACTACGACCCCTGGTGGAACGGTGCGGCGCAAGCTCAGGCAACCGATCGGGCCCACCGGATTGGCCAAACACGGCCGGTGTTTGTGTACAATCTCATTGCTGCCGGCAGCGTCGAAGAGAAAATGCTCGCACTGCAAGACCGAAAGCGACAATTGGCCCAAAGCCTATTTGGCGGTTCGCAAGGGTCAACACTGCTCAACTTAGCGGCAATTGAAGACCTGTTCGCACCTTTGGATAGCCCGGCGGCTTGATACGCCTTTTGACCTAACAAGCGGGTGCAAGGAAGGCCAAAGGCCATCGTCTCGCCGAAATAGGTCGCGGTCACCCGGGCAAGTTCAGTTTCGCCACCTCGTAAGGTGCAATAATACGATCAACTGCAAATTATGCGGCCTCCCGATAGTAGTAGTTCAAGACACCCCCCAACCGCTCACGGCGACGAACAACGCCTTTGCCTGAGTTGGTATTGACCACGAGCGGTTCTATGAGACGATTGGCTAGACCTTGATGGTTCCGCTCTCCGTGATAATGCGCCACATACTCAGAGATGAGGTTACGCAGGTGTCGCTCGCCGAGCGGAATGATTCGTGACAAGCATTCTGACCGTAGGCTCCGAATCCATCGCTCCGCGTAGGAATTCAAGTCGGGGCTTCGAGCCGGCAATCGCACCACTTTCACACCGGCATCCTTGAGCGTCTGACGAAACACGCGCGTGTAAAGCGGGTCACGATCAAGGATGAGGTACCGGGTGTCCTTGAGAAACCCATCAACGCAGTCGGTCAGGTTTCGCCCGATTTGCTTCATCCAGGCTTCGCTTGGCTGACTGGTGATCCCTGCGATATGTACCCGTCGCGTTGCAATATCGATGACGAAGAACACGTAGTAGCGAATCAGCCCAAAACCACGCAATACCTCCACGGTGAAGAAGTCGGCTCCTGCAATCGCTCCCAGATGAGACTTGATGAAGGTGTGCCAATTTGTACGACGCCCGCGTTCCGGCGCGGGTTCGAGTCCATGGGCAATCAGGATGTTCTTGACGGTATTGCGCGCAACTTCGTGGCTCAGATTGTAGAGCGCTCTGCGGAGCCGCGTGTAACCCCAGGACGGATTTTCTTTCGCCATGCGGACGACAAGGTCGACAATATCCAGCTTCGTTGGCGGCCGTCCCGGGCCACGTTGTTTGGATCCGTCGTACTTCGCTGCAACCAATCGGTACCAACGCAGCAGCGTGTCGGGCGTCACGACGGTACCAAGCTTTTGAAGCGCAGCCCGGCCGATGACCTTGGCCTTTTCGGCTAGTCGGCGACGTTGGGCATCAGTCCATCGAATGCGCTTATTGCCAAGTTGCTCGCGCAGTGCTTGATTCTCGGCCTGCAGGTATTCGAT
>Ga0075520_1000277_pt1 | contig 21622 bp, 18 predicted proteins | sample NGEPerB_FD_75100 | JGI IMG/M metagenome (GOLD analysis project Ga0075520, IMG submission 75100) | Arctic peat soil microbial communities from the Barrow Environmental Observatory site, Barrow, Alaska, USA - NGEE PermafrostAB12-B | ecosystem: Environmental > Terrestrial > Soil > Wetlands > Peat ... | reverse complement strand
GTGCCCTGCGGGCACTCCTTGGGCGTGGTGGTGAACGGGTTGAAGAGCAGCCAGCTCGAGCCGCTGTACCGCGTGTACACCGTGGAGTTCGGGAACATCACGGCCTGCTCGTTGAAGATGTTGGTGATCTGCGGGATGACGTAGAACTCCAGCTCGGTGCCGAGCGCCGGCAGCTTGAACGAGTAGTTGACCGAGAGGTCGGTGCTGGTGACGCTGTCGGTGACGTAGGCGCCGCGCTTGGAGAAGAAGTACGTCACGGTGGTCGGCGGAGTCACGTAGCCGGGGTTGGTGACGTACGGGTACGAGTAGATGCTGCCGGCCGCCGAGTACGGCGTGCCCGACCAGTAGCTCTGCATGAGGCTGGCGCTCAAGGTGTTGTGGCGGGTGTTGATGAGGTCCCACACCACCCATACGCGGCCGCGATGGCGCTGGTCGTTGGAGAGGTTGCCGATGGGGTTGGTCCAGCTCTGCCGCGAGTACTCGGGGTAGTAGTACGGGTTCGAGGTGTTCGAGTACGGGCCGGTGGTGGCGGACTCGCCCTCGTAGTTGCCGTAGCTGTGCGACCACGTGTAGTTGCCCGCGAGCTGCCAGGCGTCGCTCACGCGGTAGCTGGCCTGCAGGTTGACGCCGTCGTACTTCTTCTCGAGCACGTTGTCGTTGCCGATGACCTGAATGTCGTTGGGGTTGCCGAACTCGTCGCTGACCTGGCCAGTCGTCGTGTCCACACGGGTGGAGTAGAGGTCCTTGTACTCGCGGTGGACATAGTCCATGCGGGCGAGGCCACGGTTGCCGAGGCGCTTGGTGAAGCCGATTGTGTACTCCTCGGCGTACGGGGACTTGAGGTCCTTGCCGACGATCTGGGAAAGGCCCGCAATATAGCCGTAGCCGAGTGGCCGGCCGACCGGGGCGCCGATCGAGTTCGTGCCGTTGGCGTACAGCCAGGCGAACACCTGCTGCAGCACCTGGTGCTCGTTGAGGCAGGCGCCGGGGTTGGCCGTGGTGCAGTCGGCGTTGATGTCCGGCCCCTCGTAGTAGTAGCCGAGCGGCGACGGCGAGCCGGAGCCTCGGTCGGCGACCGCGCCCGCGATCGCGGTCACGTAGTCGCCGTACGAGGCGTTGACGATCCAGTTGCCGTCGCCGTTGATGTCGTAGCTGGCGCCGAGGCGCGGGCTGATGCGGCTGTCCTTGGCGACCGTGTTGTGCGAGGCGTCCTCGCCGTCGTTCTTGTCGTAGCGCACGCCGAGGTTGAACGACCAGTTGTTGTTCAGGCGCCACTTGTCGTTGACGAACGTCGAGTTGGTGCGGAAGTTGGTGCCAAGGGAAGATTTCAGCACTGGCCAATAGGTAAAGTCGGAGCTGCCGTCGCCGTAGACGATCGGGATCGGCTGCTGCAGCACCGGGTCGAGGACGATCGCGCCGCCCGCGGTGGTGAGGTACGAGGTCGGCCAGTAGACGTAGTTGGAGCCCGACTGGTTATTGTTCGAGAGGCGCATGTCGTTGTACGAGTCGTAGCCGACCACGATGTCGTGCGAGCCGAGCGCGTCGGAGGTCACGAACCAGGAACCCTTGACCAGCCAGTCCTCGTTGTTGCGCTTCTCGGGGGTGCAGACGCCGCAGAACGTCGGGGCGTTCGACTGCCAGCCGTTGACGTTATCGCGCACGACCGTGCCGAGGACCAGGTCCTGGGAATCGCCGCCGGAACCGATGAACGTGAAGTGGCGCTTGGAGTACTGCGCCTCGACGAAGAAGTTGTTGGTGATGATGCCGGTGTAGTTGGCGGCGAACATGTCCTGCGGCGTCTCGCGGGACGTGTCGAGGCTCGCGAGGTCGACGAACGTGCCGAACGGGTTGTTGAGCGTGCTCTGGTCCACCTTCATGTAGGAGGCGATCACGCGGTGGTTCGGCGTGAGCGAGAAGGTGAGCTTGCCCTCGTAGCGCTTCTGCGTGTCAACCGTGGTGTAGGGGATGTTGGTGTTGTACGTCTGGCCGTCGGTGGTGAGCTTGCGGTCGCGGCCGGCGGCGAAGAACCACAGCTTGTCCTTCAGTATGAACCCGCCGAACGTCGCCTCGTAGACCGAGTTGATCTTGTCGTTGCGGCTCGCGGTCTTCGGGGTCTTGGCCGCCCACTTGTCGCTGGAGAGCGAGTCGCGGAACGACGCGTGGAAGTCGTTGCCGCCCGACTTCGTCAGGGTATTGACGATGCCGCCGGCGAAACGGCCGTATTCGGCCGAGATCGCTGCGGTCTGGGTGGTCGTCTCCTGGATCGCGTCCTCGATGTAGAGGACGTTCGGGGTGTTGCGGACGTTGTCCTGGATCACGACGCCGTTGACCATGTACAGGTTCTCGTACGACATGGCGCCCGAGATCGAGAGGTAGCCGGAAGGACCGGTGGTCGCCACGCCCGGGGTCAGGATGGCGGCGCTGGTGATGCCGCGGGCGATCGGCAGGGTGTTGATCAAGCTCTGGTCATAGGTCGTCGCGACCTGGTGCGACGACGAGATGTTGTCGTAGGTCCCGGTGACGGTGACCTCCTCGGCGACCTTCGCGGTCGGCATCGTCGCGTTGAGCGTCGAGGTCTGCGCGGCGTTGAGCTTGATGGTCGTGTCGAGCGTCTGGAACCCCATCAGCTCGAACCTGACGTGGTAGTCGCCGGCGGGGAGAAAGGCGAAGATGTAGCCGCCGGTCACTTCGGTCACGGCGGTACGCGCGCCCTGCAGGTTCGGCGAGGTCACGGTGACGGTCACACCCGGGAGCGGGTCTTTGCCGTCGGTGGCGCGCCCGGTCAGCGTCCCAGTCGGGTTCTGCGCGAGCGCGGGCAGCGCAACGGCGAACAGCATTGCGACCACGAGCACGAATCTGGTGAACTTCATTTGTACGTCCTCCTTAGGTATTCGATTTGCTGCACGCTTCGGAACTGCGATCCTCAGCACTCGACATCCAACGTTTCCCTTCGGGTTGCCTTCGAGTGTTCGAGATGTTCCGGCCCACCTCCTTCCACGTTCTCTTCAACTTCACCACCGTACGTTCTTACTACACGTGAAAGAGTACTACATGCTCAAACTCCCAAGCCGGCACGTAGCCGGCACATCATCAGGAAACACCGTTGCTCAAACGTCTCAGTTTCCAACCGCATCTCAAGGATGCGGCGGCGCCGTTTCCACGCCCGAGCGACTCTAGCAACAAAATCAAGCCGAGACAAGCGCAGCTATGTTCGGTATCGTATAGTCTTAGAGCTGAGACTCGATTGCGAGGAATTCTCTCAGCGCAGCGACGACGGCCGCCGGCTGTTCCAGCGGCACGAGGTGGCCGCTTTCCGGTACAATGAGGAGCCGCGCCCCCGGAATGCCCGTCGCAAGAAGCTCCGCACTTGAGACAAAGTCTTGGACCTCGCGCGCCCCGCGCACGACCAGGGTCGGCGCCGCGATCTCGCCGAGCCGGTCCGTGAGCTTCCACTCCCTGTCCGGGGCGTCGCGCACGGTCGCCAGGTACTCGCCCGCCGGGAACGTCCGCAGCATCGCCTCGAGGCGCCCGCGGGCCCCCGGCCGCGCGGCGGCGCTCGCGATCAGGGGGTGCGACAGCCAGATCTCACCCATCACCGCGGCCGGACCGACCGAGCGGATCGCCTTCGCCAGCGCCTTGAACGACGCGAACAGGTCGGCCGAGAGCGGGGCGTCGGGCACCAGCGGGCCGATCAGCGCGAGCGTCCGCACCAACTCCGGGCGGCGCAGCGCCAGCTCGAGCGCGATCCCGCCGCCTTTCGAGAGCCCGACCAGGTGGGCCGGCCCGCCCGCGACGCGGGCGATCACCTCGGCAAGGTCGGCGGCGTGGTCGCCCCAGCGGTATCCCGACGGCGGCGAGGCGCTGCGGCCGTGGCCGCGCTGGTCGTAGCGGATCGCCCGCAGCCCCGCCGCGACCAGCGCCGGGACGATCTCGTCCCACACGCGGAGGTCGAGGGTGTGGCCGTGGAGGAGCACGACCGGTTCGCCCTCGCCCTCGGCGACGACGTGCAACGCCACCCCGTCACGTTCCAGGATCACCGCGCCGTCCTGAAGGTGAAGGTGACCGGCGCGGCCAGCTCGTGGCCGCCCGCGTCCTCGACTGCGTCCTGCGCGAGCGTGACGTGAAACGTGTCGCCGGGCGCGAGGCCGGCGGCCGGTTGCCACACCACCCACCAGTTCTCGGCGTCATAGCTCACCTGTCCGGGGACGAGGCCGCTCGCTTCCCCGAGCACGGTCACGCCGTCCGCTTTCAGCGAGGTGGGGCGCAGCGGCTCCGACAGCGAGAAGATCAGGCGCGGCCGGCGCGCCGCGACGACCGCGCCCGCCGCCGGGAAGTGCGACGTCACGGCCGGCGGCAACGAGCGTTCGGCCCCCTCCCAGCCGGAGCTGGCCGCGAGGTTGATGGAGACGTAGAAGACGGCGTTGAGCAGCTCGGGTGGCGGCGGCGGCGGGAGCGGGAGGCCGTGGTCGTGCGTCTCCTTCGTGAGGATGACCGCGATCGCGACGACGGTCACCACACCGAGCACGACGAGCCCGGTGGAGACGTGGTCCAGCACGGCGCGGACGTCGGTGACGGCGCCTTCCCTGACCGCGACCGTGGTGCTCTTGTCCGACAGCCTCACCACGTTGCCGGATTCGTCCAGGCGCGCCGGGAACCGCACACGGTACTCGCCTGGAGGCAGCCCGGCGACCGTCCACGCCGGGTTCAGCGAGCGGAACACGGGGACCCAGCCGCGACCCGACTGGCGATCGACCTCGCCCAGGATCCCGTCGGGACCTGGGCGCCCGGCGCGGCGCGCGCTGTCGTCGACGAACACCTGCACCGAGACGCCGCCCCCGGGGCCCCGGAGCGGACGGGTGCCGGTGGCCTGCACCGACATGCAGCCCGAGAGCACGAGGGTGAGCTGTCCGAGGACGAGGAGCGCGGCGAGGGCGCGACGTGACATACGGCGAGTGTCGCACCCGAAGCCCCGCCCCGCAAGGCAGGCACAGAGAGGCGTGGTCAGTGGTCAGTGGTCAGTGGTTCGCCCGGCCGCGCCGGCCGCAGGCCGCGCGGCCTCGATCCCCTCCCTCGAAGACGAATGCTCCACCGAAGGCAGGGCCTCGCAACTTGAGGCGTGTAGCCGCGCCGCCGAGAGTGGGCCAGCCGCAAGGCGCGCGAACCCCGCCGCGCCGGAGTGTAGCCGGAGGCTACACGAGGACGCGAGCGGGGCGAGCGCAACGCCGCGGATGGTCCGCTATCGGCGGCGCCCACCGGCCCGGTGCCCGGCCTCACCGCCTCCGGGTGGCGACGGCGAACGACCGGGCCAGCGCTTCCACCTCGCCCGGCAGCTCCGGGACGTCCCCCAGCTCGCCGATGCGATCCACGAGGACGGACCCGACGACGACCCCGTCGGCGAACCGCGCGATCCGGGCGACCTGCTCGGGGGTCGAGACGCCGAACCCGACCGCCACCCGGCTCTTCGCCAGCTTACGGACCAGCCGCACCTGCTCCTCGAGGCCCTCCTCGAGCGCGGCGCGGGCGCCGGTGACGCCGGTTCGGGCGATGAAGTAGACGAAGCTCCCGGCGAGCTTCCGCACCGCCTTGACGCGCTCGCGCGTCGAGGTCGGCGCCAGCAGCAGCACGAGCTCGACCCCCACCCGCCGCAGCGCCTCGTGCGCGGGGCCAGCTTCCTCCACCGGGACGTCGGTGAACAGCACGCCGTCCACGCCGGCCGCCGCGGCATCGACCGCGAACCGGGCGAGCCCGTAGGCGTGCACCGGGTTGAAGTACGAGAACAGCACGACCGGCAACTCGCTCGAGAAGCGCAGCTCGCGCACGAGGCCGAGCACGCCGGTGAGCGACGTGCCCTGCGCGAGCGCCCGCTCCGCGGCGCGCTGGTTGGTCGGGCCGTCGGCGATCGGGTCGGTGAACGGCACGCCAAGCTCGAGAATGTCGGCGCCGGCGCGTTCGAGGGCGCGCGCCAGGACGACCGTCCGAGCCGGCGCGGGATCGCCCGCGGTGATGTAGGGGATGAACGCGGCCCGCCGTGCCTTGCGCGCCCGGAGGAACGCCTTCTCGATCCGGCCGATCATAGCTTCACCCCCTCGAGTCTCGCGACTTCGACGACGTCCTTGTCGCCGCGGCCCGAAAGGTTGACGAGGACCGCCTGACCGCTGCCCATGCGCGGGGCGACGCGCGCCACGTAGGCGACGGCGTGGGCGGTCTCGAGCGCGGGCACGATCCCCTCGAGTTCCGAGAGCAGGTGGAACGCGTCCAGCGCCTCGCGGTCCTCGACCCGCACGTACGAGACGCGGCGGGAGTCGTGCCAGAAGGCGTGCTCGGGACCGACCGCGGGGTAGTCGAGGCCGGCCGACACCGAGTGCGTCGGGACGACCTGGCCGTCCTGGTCCTGGAGGAGGTAGCTGCGCGTCCCGTGCAGGACGCCGGGGGAGCCGCCGGCGAAGCGCGCCGCGTGCTCGCCCAGGCGCGTGCCGCGGCCGCCGGCCTCCACCCCGACCAGCTCGACCTGCCGGTGCGGGACGAACGCCGAAAAGATGCCGGCGGCGTTCGAGCCTCCGCCGACGCACGCCACCACCAGGTTCGGGAGCGAGCGGTGCTGCGAGCGGATCTGCAACAGCGCCTCGCTCCCGATCACGGACTGGAACTCGCGCACCATCACCGGGTACGGGTGCGGCCCGAGCACCGAGCCGAGGACGTAGTGCGTGGTCGCGACGTTGGTCACCCAGTCCCGAAGCGACTCGTTGATCGCGTCCTTGAGCGTGCGCGCGCCCGCGTCCACGCCGACGACCTCGGCGCCGAGCAGCTTCATCCGGTAGACGTTGAGCGCCTGGCGGCGCTCGTCCTCGGTCCCCATGTAGACCCGGCACCGCAGCCCGAACAGGGCGGCGGCGGTGGCGACCGCGACGCCGTGCTGGCCGGCGCCGGTCTCGGCGATCACGCGCACCTTCCCCATCCGCCGCGCCAGCAGGCACTGGCCGACGGCGTTGTTGATCTTGTGGGCGCCGGTGTGGCAGAGGTCCTCGCGCTTGAGGAAGACCTGCGCCCCCCCGAGGTGCTGGGTGAGCCGCGCCGCGCGCGAGATCGGGGTGGGGCGGCCGCAGTACGTCGCGAGCAGGCCGGCGAGCTCGCGCCGGAAAGCACGGTCGCGCCGCGCCTCCTGCCAGGCCGCGGTCAGCTCCGCCAGCGGCGCCATCAGCGTCTCCGGCACGAAGCGGCCGCCGTACGGCCCGAAGTATCCACGGCTGTCAGGTACCGGTTTCATCGTCCTCCCCCCGCGACTGCCACCACCCACCCTACCACCCGGTGCAGAGCTCAGAGTTAAGAGTTGAGAGTTAAGAGTCAAAAGCTGAAAAGCAAGAGAACTACAGCCAAAAGACCCAAACCGACCAACAGAAGGGGCAACAAGCCATCAAGGGTGCCCGGAAGGGCGCTCGGCGCTACGGACGGCGGCGACAAAGGCGCGCATCCTGGCGGCGTCCTTGCCGCCAGCCGCGGCCTCCACGCCGCTCGCGACGTCGACTCCGGCCGGGCGGACCCGTTCCACGGCCGCCGCGACGTTCTCCGGGTCGAGACCGCCGGCCAGCCAGAACTCGAGGTCCGCGGGCGCGCCGGCCAGCACGCCCCAGTCGAACGGCCGGCCGGTGCCGCCGCCCGAGGCGGAGGCGGTGTCGAACAGGATCCGGGCGACCCGCGCGTAGCGCGCCACGCCGGCCCAGTCCACGGCGCCGGAGACGGCAACCGCCTTGATGACCCGCGCCATCCCTCCGAGCGCCGCGCACGCCTCCGGCGGCTCGTCGCCGTGGAGCTGCACCAGGTCGAGGCCGGCGTCCTCCCGCGCCCGCGCGACGGCCTCGACGCCGAGGTTGCGGAAGACGCCGACCCTGGCTGCGCCCTCCACGCCCCGGATCCACGCCGGCGACGGCCCGACGCACCGTCGCGACGCCGGGTCGAAGACGAACCCGACGAAGTCCGCGCCCGCCGCCACGGCGGCGCGCGTGTCGGCGAGGTTGGTGAGGCCGCAGATTTTGACGGTCACGCGCACGCCACCAGCTCCGCGAGCGCCGCGCGCGGATCGGCCGAGCGCAGCAGGTGCTCGCCGATGAGGAAGCGCCGGAAACCGCCCGCCGCCAGCGCCCGCACGTCGTCCGGCCCGGCGATCCCGCTCTCCATGACGGCCACGCGCCCGGCGGGGACGCGGCGAGCGAGCGCCGCCGCGCCCTCGAGGTCGACACGGAAGGTTTCGAGGTCGCGGGCGTTGACCCCGACGACCGTCGCCGGCAGCGCCAGCACCCGCTCGAGGTCGCGGGCGTCGTGCACCTCCACCAGCGCCTCGAGGCCAAGCTCCCCGGCCACGCCGAGCATCTCGCCGAGGTGCGGCCCGGGGAGCGCGCGGGCGATGAGCAGCACCGCGTCGGCGCCCAGGAGCACGGCGTCGAAGAGCTGGCGAGGGGCAAGCAGGAAGTCCTTCTGCATCACGGGAAGCGCGGTCGCTCTCCGCACGGCCGCCACCCACCCTGGCTGCCCCGCGAAGAACTGCGACTCGGTAACCACCGAGACCGCGGCAGCGCCGCCGGCCTCGTAGGCGCGCGCCAGTTCGACGGGCTCGAACGGCTGCCGCAGCCACCCCTTGGAGGGTGAACGCCGCTTGCACTCCGCGATCACCCGCACGCCGGGGGCATTGAGCGCCGAGAGTAGGCTGCGCCGCCCCTCGCGCCGGCGGGCGCCCGCCGTCTCGCGCGCCCGCGCCTCGAGGCCAGCCGGCTCCGGCTCCTGCGCCAGGCGGTCGCGAACCGCGTCCGTGATCCGCACCAGGATGTCGGGCTCGGGTGCGCTCACGACGCGCTTCCCCGCGCGGCGCGGATCACCGCGTCGAGCTTCGCCGCAGGCGCGCCCGCCGCGAGGCTCGACCGGCTCCGCTCGAGGCCCGTCGCAAGGTCGGGAGCGGCGCCCGCCACCACCAGCGCGGCCGCGGCGTTGAGCGCGACCGCGTCCGCGGCGGCGGAGCGCTCCTCGCCCGCGAGGATCGCCCGCAGCCTGGCGGCGTTCTCTGCGGCGCCGCCGCCGGCCAGCTCGGTGTGGCCGGCGCGGCGGATGCCGAGCGCCTCCGGATCCACCACGGTCTCGCCCCTGACCTGCCCGTCGCGCACCTCGATCATCAGCGTCGGGGCGCACACAGACAGCTCGTCGAGGCCGTCGTCGCCGTGCACGACCCAGGCGCGCTCGGCCCCCAGCTCGGCGAGCGCGCCGGCCACCAGCCCCATCACCGCGCGGCTGTACACGCCGACCACCTGGCGCCGCACCCCTGCGGGGTTCGCGAGCGGCCCCAGGAGGTTGAACACCGTGCGCACGCCGAGGGCGCGGCGCACCGGCATCACGGCGCGCATCGCCGGGTGCAGCCGCGGCGCGAACAGGAACGCGAACCCCACCTCGTCGAGGAGCGCCCCGAGCCGCTCGGGCTCGAGCTCGAGCGGCACCCCGAGCGCCTCCATCACGTCGGCGGAGCCGCACCTCGACGACACCGAGCGGTTGCCGTGCTTGGCCACCGCGACGCCGCAGGCGGCGGCCACGAGCGCCGCGCCGGTCGAGATGTTGAGCGTGTGGGCGCCGTCGCCGCCCGTGCCGCAGGTGTCGATGAGCGGCGTGCGGCTGCTGGGGACCGCCACCGCGAACGAGCGCAGGACCCGCGCCGCTGCGGCCACTTCGCCGGGAGTCTCGCCCTTGGCCCGCAGCGCGATCAGGAACGCGGCCTGCTCCGGCTCCGACCACTCGCCAGCCATCAGCGCCGTGAAGCACGCCTCGGTGGTCTCGGCGGGCAGATCCACGCCCGCCAGCAACGGCTCGAGCACGTCGCGGATCACGCCGCCACCTCCACCTTCAACCCGGCAAGGCCGAGGAAGTTGGCGAGCAGGCGCTTGCCGCCCCGGGTCAGATACGCCTCGGGGTGGAACTGCACGCCGAAGTGCGGCCGGCCGCGGTGCGCGAGCCCCATCACCAGGCCGTCGTCGGTCCACGCCACGACCTCGAGGTCGGGGGGGAGCGACGCCCGTTCGGCGACGAGCGAGTGGTAGCGCGTCGCCTCGAACGGCTCCGCGAGGCCAGCAAACAGCCCCAGGCCGTTGTGGTGCACCGGCGAGGTCTTGCCGTGCCGGGGCTCCGGCGCGCGCACCACCCGCCCGCCGTAGGCGACCGCGAGCGCCTGGTGCCCGAGGCAGACCCCGAGCAGCGGCACCTCTGCCACGGCCCGCGTCAGTTCGACGCACACCCCCGCGGCCTCGGGCACACCGGGCCCGGGGGAGAGCACGATCGCGCGGGGCGTGAGCGCCAGGATCTCGGCCACGGTGGCCGCGTCATTGCGGATCACGCGCACCGCCTCCCCGGCCGCCAGCTCGCGTAGGTACTGGACGAGGTTGTAGGTGAACGAGTCGTAGTTGTCGACCAGCACGATCACGACTGCATCCCTTCCGCCAGCAGCACGGCCAGGGCGAGCGCCCGCGCCTTGTTGGCGCACTCGGCGAGTTCGCTCTCGGGCAGCGAGTCGAAGACGATCCCCGCGCCCGCCTGCACGTGGACGGCGCCGTGGGCCGCCACGGCCATGCGGATCGCGATGCAGGCGTCCATGTCGCCGCCGAAGTCGAAGTACCCGACGGCGCCCCCGTACACCCCCCGGCGAACCACCTCGAGCTGCTCGATCAGTTCCATCGCCCGCACCTTCGGCGCGCCGGTCAGCGTCCCGGCCGGGAAGCACGCGAGGAGCACGTCGAGCGCCGAGCGCCCCTCCTCCAGCTCGCCCGTGACCTCGCTCGTCAGGTGCATGACCTGCGAGTAGCGCTCGACCTCCATGAAACGCGTCACCTTCACGCTGCCGGCGCGCGCGATCTTGCCGATGTCGTTGCGGCCGAGGTCGACGAGCATCAGGTGCTCGGCCCGCTCCTTCTCGTCCGCCAGCAGCTCCGCCGCCAACCGCGCGTCCTCGGCGGCCGTGCGCCCGCGCCGCCGCGTGCCCGCAATCGGGCAGGTCCCCGCCTGGGCGCCGCGCAGCCGCGCGAGCGTCTCCGGGGAGGAGCCCAGGATCTGGGCCTCGCCCGCGTCCAGGTAGAACATGTACGGCGACGGGTTGGCCAGGCGCAGCGCCCGGTAGAGCGCGATCGGCGAGGCCGGACTCGGCCGCGACCACCGGCGCGAGAGCACGATCTGGAAGCACTGGCCGGCGCGAATCTCCTCCCGCGCAAGCGCCACCGCCGCGAGGAATCGGTCATCGTCGGGGGCGACTTGCCACGAGAGGTCGGGTTGGAGGGAAGCGTCCGCCGCCGGGAGCGGCGCCGGCCGCGCCTCGTCGAGCGGGGCCGCCAGCACGCCCTCCAGGCGGTCGAGCGCGGCGACAGCGCGGCCGTACGCGGCATCGGCGCCGTCCTCCACCGTGACCGTCGCGATCAGGAGCAGGCGCTGGCGGGCGCGGTCGAGTGCCGCAATCTCCGGGTAGACGGCGAACCACGCGTCGGGCAAGCCGAGCGGGTCGGGGAGGTGCGCCGGGATCCGTTCGATCAGGCGCACCGCGTCGTAGCCGAGCCAGCCGACCGCGCCGCCCGCGAACGGCGGCAGGTCCTCCACCGGCGCGCGGCCGCGGACCGCCACCGCGTCCCGCAGGGCCTCGAGCGGCGACGCCGCCGATTCGACGCCGTCCACGAACGCCTTGCCGCCGCGCACTGCGACAATCCGCGCCGGGTTGGCGCCGGCGAACGACCAGCGCGCGACGCGCTCGCCGCCTTCGACACTCTCGAGCAGGAACGGGTGGCGTCCGGCGCGGGCCAGGCGAAGCAGCATCCCGGTCGGCGTGACGGTGTCGGCGGTCAGCTCGCGCACCACCGGGACGGCCCGGTGGCTCCTCGCGAGCTCCCCGAAGCGCTCTCGCGACGGACGGGTCATCGGCCGCCCCCTGCGGGGAGGAGTCCGGAGCCCCGCCTCGGGACGTTCACATCTTCCCCCGACTGCCGGCATGCAACGATTCGCCGTGCAACACGGACCCCTCCGGCGGCGCCAGCGCCGCCGCCGCCCGCGCCAGCACCGGGTAGCGGTGGGCCGCGACCCGCGCCACGGCGGTGCGGCGCACGAAGTCCCACACCCCGAGCGGCGAGGCGAAACGCGCGGCCCCGGCGGCCGGCAGCAACGGGCTGGCGCCCAACACGAGACTTGCGAGCGCCGGCGCCGACCAAGGCCCCACGACCACCATCCCTGCCCGCTCGATGAGGTCCTGCACGCGCAACGGCTCGGCAAGGAGCAGCTCGACGCGCTGCGGCGCGATGCGGTTGACCACGTCCGCCGCGGCCTCGAGGTCGGGCACCAGCACGATGGCGCCCCAGTTCTTGAGCGACGCCCGCGCCGGGCTCTTCTTCGGCAACGTCCGCACCCGCGCGGAGGCGCGCCGCTCCACCTTGGCCGCCAAGCTCTTCGACGGCGTCACCAGGACCGCAAGCGCGTCCTCGCCCTGGCCGGCCGCGGCGAGTAGGTCGGCGGCGGCGATCTCCGCCTCCGCGTGGGCGTCGGCGACGATCACCACTTCGGAGGGATCCGCCGCCGCGTCAATGCCCACCACGCCGCTCACCGCGCGCTTCGCCGCCGCGACCAGGCGCCCGCCGGCGCCGACGATCTTGTCCACCGGCGCGACCGAGTCGGTGCCGTAGGCGAGCGCCGCCACGGCGTGCGCGCCGCCCATCAGGTAGATCTCGCGGAGGTCGAGGCGGTCGAGCAGGTAGCGCAGTTGCGGCGAGGCCAGGAACGCACGGGGGGGCGCCGCAACCGCGATCCGCGACACCCCCGCGATGCGCGCCGCTACCACCGCCGCCAGGAGCGACGACAAGCACGCCGCCGAGCCGTCCGCCACATACACCCCGACCGACTCGATCGGCCGCACCCGGATCCCGAGGGCGTCGTCGTCTCCCTCCGGCGTGAAGCTCTTCACGGCCTGCGGCTCGTGGAACGCCTTGAGGTTGGCGAGCGCAAGCTCGACGGCGTTGATGAACTCCTCCCCGACCTCCTCGCCGCCCGCAACCGCGCCGCGGAGGCGGAACCCTTCCGTCGGGCGTCCCTTGAGGTCGAGCCGCCGCACGTACGCCACCAGGGCCTTGTCTCCCTGTTTGGCCACGGCGGCCACCGCCCGGCGCGCCTTGTCTTCGAGCTGAATTGGGAACAGCCGGGCGTACCGCGTCTCCAGCTGTTGCAGGTAGCGCTCGCCTTTCGCCTCACCGCTATGCCAGATCTTCATCGTCCCCTCCCCATGTGCGTCGGAGCGCACCGGCTGCGGCGCCCTTCGTGAACGCCACAAGCCGAACTCCCGGCGGGTCCGTCCCATTCTCCCGCAAGGCGGCGGAGCTTTCCACCGGGGCGCACCGGCGCGCTGCGCGCGGACGCCGCTCCTCCGGCCCAGCTCACGCCTCCTCCTCCCCGAGGCCGAGCGCCGCGGCCATCGCCCGCACCGGCGGCGCCGCACCGGTCATCGCCGCGAACTGGGACACCGCCTGGAAGAGCAGCACCTCGCGGCCGGCAACGTAGCGCCAGCCGCGGCGCGCGGCGAGTTGCTCGAGGAACGTCGGTCCGGGGCCGTACGGGAGGTCCACGAGCACGCCTCCCGCGGGGAGGCGCAGCGCCTCCAGCCACGCCGAGGGCTCGCCGTCGGCCCCGGCGGGGGTGGCGTTGACCACGACGTCGACCCGCTCGCTCGCCGCGATCTCGACGACGGACAGGCCCAGGCCGCGGGCCGCTGCGACCGCACGCTCGCTGGCGCGCGCGGCGATTGCCACCTCGGCGCCCGCGAGCTGCAGCGCCACCGCCGCCGCGCGCGCCGCGCCGCCCGCACCAAGCACGAGGGCAGGCGCCCCGGCGAGGTCCACACCTTCCTCGGCGAGCACGCGCGTGATCCCGTCCATGTCGGTGCAGTCGCCGAGCACCTTCCCCGGGCGCGGCAGCACCGTGTTCGCGGCGCCGGCGCGTTCGGCCCGCGGCGCCAGCAGCGTGCAGCGGCGCGCGGCCTCCCCCTTCCACGGCATCGTCACGGCGAAGCCGCCGGCCGGCAGTCCGAGCGCGTCGAGCCACGACGCCCCCGCCGGGACGAGCAGGCCGTCCAGTTCCGAGGCCGCCCCAACCTCGAGCGGCACGAACACATTGGGCAACCCGAGCGCGCGGTAGGCGGCGGCGTGGACGCGCGGCGAGAGCGACCCGGCCACCGGCTTGCCGAGCACCGCGAAAAGCCGGCGCGGCCGGCCGGCCAGGTGCCCGATCAGCGCAGCCATCTCCTCCGGGAGGTACTGGCCCGGCGCCGCGCACCGTCCCGGCGCCCACGCGGTGTAGGCGAGCGGCGCCCCAAGCAGCGGACCGAGCAGGCGCGTCGGCCGACCGGCCTCGCCGGACGCGAACACCACCGCTTTACGGTCGCCCCGCCGACCGCGGTCGAGCGCGTGCGCCAGGCGCAGCACCGCTGCGACGTCCGCCAGGCTCCGCGCCTCCGGGACGATCTTGACGAACCGCGTCCCTGCCGCGAGCATCGCCGCGGCGCGCTCCTCGAGGTCGGAAGGCGTCCCGGCGCCGACGTGCGCCGAGAGGATCACCCGTTCGCGCGGGACGACGGCGCCCACGAGGTCGCCGTCGCGGCCGACCTCGAGATCCACGAGCGAGGCCGGCAACGCCGCGACGCGTTCGAAGAAACCGCGCCGCAGGGCCGGATCGTCCGGCCCCTCGCCGCCCTCGGCGCGCGAGCGCAGCGTCACGATCGCCGGGAGCCCGCTGGCGCCGATCAACCCGCCGAGGTCGGCGCCGGTGCCGAGGAGGTCGGCGCGCAGCTCCACCATGGTGGCGCCCGCCGGGGGAAACCGCAGCTCCTCGGCGGGGTCGTCACGGACGCTCGGAACGAAGGTGGCAACGATCTCCATGAACTCGAACCTCCCCGCCGGGAGCGGGGAGGTTGTGGTCCGTTTCCACCTTGTCTCCCCGCTTGCGCCCGGCGGCCAAGCGGGGACGGCACGCCCCGCCTACCGCCTCACAGGCCAGCGCCAGCACTCGCGATGACGAGGAACGCCAAGGTACCGCATGACCGAGACGCTATCGCACCGGGGCGAACCGTGTCAACCCCCGACGACCTTTGCGCGGGCATGCCGGAGGCGTGCCCTCGCCGTCCCCGGCCGCGGCGGAAGGGAAGAGCCGGGCGCGCGGGATGGTTATAGACGGGCCGGCCGGACGGGCCGCGAGAGGCGGGCGCCGGAGAGGAGCGATATGAGCCACCCGTGGCACGACGTGCACGTCGGAGTCGATGCGCCGGCGGAGTTCCAGGCCGTCATCGAGATCCCCAAGGGGAGCAAGGTCAAGTACGAGCTCGACAAGGAAACCGGCCTGCTGCGCGTGGACCGGATCCTGTACTCGTCGGTGATCTACCCGGCCAGCTACGGCTTCATCCCACAGACGCTCGGTGACGACCATGACCCGCTCGACGTGCTGGTGTTGATGCAGGAGCCGGTGGTTCCCCTGTCGATCCTGCGCGTGCGCCCGATCGGCATGATGACGATGCTGGACCAGGGGGAGAACGACGAGAAGATCATCTCGATCCACCTCGACGACCCCGAGTACCGCAACTACACGGATATCGGCGAGCTGCCGGTCCACCGGATGGCGGAGGTGCGCCGCTTCTTCGAGGACTACAAGAAGCTCGAGAACAAGGAGGTCCTCGTTCAGGACTTCCTCGGGCCCGAGGCCGCGAAGAAGGCGGTGAAGCACGCCATGGACCTTTACGAGAAGCTCTTCTCCTACATGCACAGAAAGGGCTCGGGCAGGTGAGGGCCGAGAGGCCGGGGGCGTCTCGCTGCCGCCTCGCCCCCGCGGCCGCCGCGGTCGTACTGGCGGCCGCGACGGTCGTCTGGCCCAGGTGGGCACAAGCTTGCTCGAGTTGCGGTTGCACCCTGAGCTCCGACTGGGCGAGCCAGGGGTACGCCGCGCGCCCAGGTTTCCAACTCGATCTCCGCTTCGACTACTTCGACCAGGACCGGCTGATGCGCGGCCGGGGGGCCGTCGACCGAGGCGCCATCCCCCTCCCGACCGAGCGCGAGCTCCAGCAACGGACGCTCAACCGGAACACCTCCCTCGTCCTCGACTACAGCCCGAGCGTCGAATGGGGGATCGACCTTCAGGTTCCCTACTACGACCGCTACCACGCGACCGTCGCACCCGGCGACACCGGGACCTCGACGTCGCACGCCCGTGGCCTCGGTGACGTCCGCGTGGTGGGTCGGTTCCAGGGGTTCTCCCCCGACCACACCACCGGCGTTCAGCTCGGCCTCAAGCTCGCAACGGGCGGTTTCCACGAGGACTTCACCGAGGGCCCGCAGGCGGGCACTCGCGTGGACCGCGGGCTGCAGCCGGGGACCGGCACCACCGATCTCCTCGTCGGCGTCTATCACTACGGCACGATCGCCCGGGGCTGGGACTACTTCGCCCAAGCGCTTCTGCAGCAGCCGTTGAACTCCCGTGAGCAGTTCAAGCCCGGGACCGGCATCAACGTGAACCTGGGCGTCCGCTACGCCGCCAACCCCGCTGTGGTGCCGCAGATCCAGCTCAACGTCCGCGCGGAGAAGCGAGAGTCGGGCGCGAACGCGGACGTCGAGAACAGCGGCGCGACGCTCGTCTACCTGGGCCCGGGGGTGGCGGTGAGGGTGGCCAGGCGCGTCGAGGCGTACGCCTTCGTGCAGGTCCCCGTCTACCAGAACGTCAACGGGTACCAGATCGAGCCACGGTTCGCCGTCTCCGGGGGCCTCCACTTCACCCCGTGATCCCGGCCGGCTCGGCCGGACGACACAGGGCACAGGAAATACGTGGGCCGTGGGTCGTGGGTCGTGGTCCGAACCGGCGCCCGCCGCAGCCAGAAAACGCAGACGGCCCGCCGTCGGCGGCGCCCGCAGCAGGCGCCTAGGTGGCGAGGGCGGCGCGGACGCGCGCCGCCATCTCTTCCGGCGTCATCGGGACCCTGGGCGCGGGATCAACGTCCGACGCATCCACCGCGAGGTCGAGCAGCGCAGGCCCGGGTGCCGCCAGCCACGCCTCCATCGCCCCGCGCGCGTGCTCGCCGGAGAGGCACCGGCGCGCCCAGCGGTAACCGGCGCCGGCCGCGACGGCGGCGAGGTCCACGTCCTGCGAAAGCGCCGGCTGGCCGCCGGTGGTGGCGTAGCAGCCGTTGTCGAGCACGAGGTGGTAGAGGTTGGCGGGCCGCAACCCGCCGACGAGGGCGAGGCCGCCGAACCCCATGAGCAGGTTGCCGTCGCCGTCGAGGGCGACGACCCTCTCCATCCGGGTCATCGCCAGCCCGAGCGCGATCGAGGCGACCTGCCCCATCGAGCCCAGCATGTAGAACGTCCGTGGGCGGTCGTGGGCGCGGTACGCCTCGCGCGAGATCGCGCCGTCCGCGGCGACCACGATGTCGTCGTCGGCAAGGAGCGGCAGCACCAGGGCGACGGCCTCGGCGCGGGTCACGAGTCCGCCCCCTTCCCGACCAGCAGCACCGCCGGCCGGCGCTCGCGCTCGGACGCGGCGACGAGCCAGCTCGCGTCGTCGCCCTCGACGCCCGGCCGCGCCTCGGCCCAGGGGATCTCGAAGAGGTCGAGCAGCTGCCGGGTGCGCTGCCCGAGGATGCGGTGCTCCTCGAAGTCGCTCGGGTCGCCCCGGTCGGAGACCAGCATCGGCAACGGGACGTGGTACATGAGGTGCAACGAGGTGAGGACCTCGAGGCAGTAGCCCAGGCCCGAGTTCTGCATCACGGCGGCGGCTCGCGTCCCGCCCAGCCAGGCGCCGGCGCACGCCGCCACGGCGTGGTCCTCGCGCACGGCGGGAAGGAACGAGGACAGCGGCAGCTCCCGGCACCCCGCGAAGAACGTCTTCAGGTACGAGCACGGCACCCCGGCGACGAAACCAACCCCGGCGGCGAGCAGGGCGTCGAGCCGGCGCGATGCGCTCACTTCTTCGGCTCCGGCACGAGCAGCTCGGTGTCCGGCGCCGAGTCGGGCGTGATGCGCGGGCCGCTCTTGAGGTCCTCGCGGATGATCAGCTCGAGGAACATGTCGCGCACGCCCGCCTTGCCGCGCTGCTTGTAGACGCGGGCGACATCGCGGGCGGAGAGCTTGATCCCGGTCATCGCCTCCAGGTACTGGGTGAAAACCCGCGGCCGCGACAGAAAGCTCACGACCAGCAGCAGCAGCAGGACCCCGACCGCCGTCACGAGATAGATCACCATCTGCGTCGAGAGCTCAATCATCGGTGGTCGCCTCCCCGCCGCCGTCCAACTGCGTCGCATCCACCTCGCCGAAGTACTCGGGCGGCACCAGGACCTCCCGCCCGCGCGAGCCCTGCGACGGCCCGACGAGGCCCTGCTGTTCCATCATATCGAGAAGCCGGGCGGAGCGCGCGTACCCCAGGCGCATCTTGCGCTGGATGTACGACGCCGAGGCCTTGCGCGAGCCGACGACGAGGCGGGCCGCCTGGTCGTACATCGGGTCGTCCCACTCCGTCTCGCCGCCGAACCCGGCCCCAGGTTCCGGCTCCGAAAGCACGGCCTGGTCGAACTCCGGCTTGCCGAGACGGCGCAGGTGCTTGAGCACGGTCAGGATCTCGTCCTCGCGCACGAGGCAGCCGTGCAGGCGGACGGGCCGTGACGTGCCGGCCGCCAGGTAGAGCATGTCGCCCATCCCGAGCAGGCACTCGGCGCCGTCGGTGTCGAGGATCGTCCGGGAGTCGAAGCGCGTCCGCACCTTGTACGCGATGCGGCAGGGGAAGTTGGCCTTGATCACGCCGGTCACGATGTCCACGCTCGGGCGTTGGGTCGCGAAAAGCAGGTGGATGCCGACCGCGCGCGCCATCTGCGACAGGTGGCCGATCGAGTCCTCGACCTCGCTGGCGCAGGTCATCATGAGGTCGGCGAGCTCGTCGATGATGATCACGATGAACGGCAGCGGCTGCAGCTCCACCGTGCCGGCGCTCTCGGCGGCGGCCTTGCGCGCCTCGCTGTCGCCGAGCAGCGCGTTGTACTGGGTGAGGTTGCGCACCTTGCAGGCGGCGAGCAGGGCGTAGCGCTCGCGCATCTGGCGCACCGCCCAGCGCAGGGCGCGCGCGGCTTCCTTGGGGTCCGAGATGATGGGCGTCAGCAGGTGCGGCAGCTTCTCGTACATCCCGAGCTCTACCTGCTTGGGGTCGATCAGGATGAAGCGCACGTCGTTGGGCGTCGCCTTGAACAGGATCGACATGATCATGGCGTTGATGCCCACGCTCTTGCCGGAGCCGGTGAAGCCGCCGATCAGGAGGTGCGGCATGCGCTGCATGTCGGCGACGAACGGCCGCCCGTGGATGTCCTTGCCCAGTGCCAGTGTGAGCGGCGAGGCGGAGTGGACGAACTTCGAGGACTCGATGATCTCGCGCAGCACGATCGTGTGGCGCTCGGGGTTGGGCACCTCGATCCCCACCGTTGCCTTGCCGGGGATGCGCTCGATCCGCACCGCCTCGACCTGCAGCCCGAGCGCGAGGTCCTCCTCGAGGCGCACCACCTGCGCGTACTTGACCCCCGCCGCGGGACGGAACTCGTAGGTGGTGATGACCGGCCCCGGCAGCACGTCCTCGACCGTGCCGTCCACCCGGAACTCCTGGCACTTGGCCTCGATGTGCTCCCGCATCGTGGCGAGCTGCTTCGGGTCGAGCTCGGGCGCGGGCGGAGGGAGGGCCAGCATGGTCTTCTCCGGCAGCGGCGAGATCGGAGCCTCCGGGAAGTCGAACGCCTCCTGCACCGGCACCGCTTCGACCCGGCGCGTCGCCGGGCGCGGCGGCCGCGGCGCGGGCGCGCGGCGCTCGGAGCCCTCGGTGCTGCCGCCGGCCTGGGGTCTGGAGGTTTGCGGCACCGGTTCATCGCTCACGACCGCCACGTGGCGCAGGCGACGGATGCCGAAGCGTGCCTCCCCGAACCGCTCGCGGGCCACCAGCGGCGGCCGCGGCGCTCCCGGGTGGCGCTCCTGGTGGCGGCGCAGCAGCTTCTTCCGCATCTCCCCGCGTTGCCGGTCGTCGCGCCGGCGCGCCCACCGCGCCGCCATCTCGGAGCGCTTGTGGGTCATCAGGCCACCGAACCCGGCGAACACCTGCACGAGCGATCCGCGCACGCCGAACACCACCCCCGCCAGGACCGCCCCGGCGCAGAGTACCAGCGCCCCTACCGGCCCGAGCGACTCCGTGAGCCCGCGGGCGACGAGGCGTCCGACCTCGCCCCCCCACTCCAGCTCGCCGCCGCGGTAGCCCATGCGCCCCACGAGCGCGGCGAGCAGACCGTCGCCGCCGACCACGGCCACCGTCCAGGCGGTCCCCACGACGGCCGGGGACTCGAGTTCGCGCCCGTGCAGCCAGCGCCACCCGATCACCATCATCATCACCGGTACGGCGGGTGCGAGCGCGCCCAGCAGGCCGACCACGATCCCGGCGATCGCCGCCCCGCCCCACGAGAGGAGGTTGTGCACGACGTCGCTTCCCGCCGCGAACAGCGACGGGTCGAGCGGGTGGTACGTCACGGCCGCGAGAAGCACGAGCACGCCCATGAGCCCGAGCAGGTAGCCGGCGACCTCGCGGGTGATCTCCTCCCGGCTACGCGCCATTACCAGACGCCCATCTTGGCCAAGACGACGGTCAGCACCGCGAGCGGCAGCAGGTACCAGGCAAATAGGTGCAACCGCCCGCGCTGGACGAGGGAACGCACCAACAACAGACAGGCGAACCCGACCACCGCCGCGGTCAGGGCGCCCACGACGGCCAGCCCAGTAAAGCCGCGCGCCGCCGCGATCTCCGTCCGGTGCATCCAGCCCTCGACTACGGCGGCCCCCAGGATCGCGGGGACCGACAGCAGGAACGAGAAGTCGGCGGCCCAGCGCCGCTCGAGACCGCACGCCAGCCCGGTGCAGATCGTCGTCCCGGAGCGCGACATCCCCGGCAGCAGCACGACCACACCCTGCGCGAACCCCACCACCGCCGAGGCCCACCAGGTCATTCCCGGCCCCTCGATCCGGCCGGCCGCGTTGCGCACGGCGATGAGGAACAGCGCGGTCACCGTGAACCCGGCGGCGATCAGCAACGGGTAGCGGATCGAGTCCTCCGCCCAGTGCCGGAGCGGCAGCGCCAGCACCGAGGTCATCGCCATCGCGAGGACGAGCTGTGCGCCGAGGCGCACCAGGTAGCGGTGGCGCACGACTTCCACCAGCCGGCGCCACTCCAGCGCCACGATCGCGAGCACCGTGCCGAGGTGAAGCGCCACATCGAAGACGAGCCCGGGTTGCGAGAACCCGGGCATGAGCGACTGCACGAGTGCGAGGTGCCCGCGCGACGACACCGGCAGGAACTCGGTGAGACCCTGCACAACCCCCAGCACGACCGCATCCAACATGGTCATCTAGAGCTCCACGACCAGCGCCACCACCACCGGACGGCGGCGCGTGCGCCGGCGCACCTCACTTCGAAGCCACCGCGTCATTGTACTGCGCAGCCACTCCGGGTCGCGGCGCGCCAAGATCCCGGCCCGCCCGATCTCCCCGGCGAGCCCCGCTGCAAGGTGGTCCACGAGGCCGGCGCG
>Ga0075520_1000275_pt1 | contig 21647 bp, 9 predicted proteins | sample NGEPerB_FD_75100 | JGI IMG/M metagenome (GOLD analysis project Ga0075520, IMG submission 75100) | Arctic peat soil microbial communities from the Barrow Environmental Observatory site, Barrow, Alaska, USA - NGEE PermafrostAB12-B | ecosystem: Environmental > Terrestrial > Soil > Wetlands > Peat ... | reverse complement strand
TTGAACTCCGGGGTGAACGACCGACGAGGACGGGGCTTCTTCCGTTCCATAGTCTCCATTTTGAACATCCTTTCCGGGGCTGTGCCCCTGATGGTGGATGTCCGTCAAACCGGAGGAAGCCCAACGGCCAAATCGGGGAACATCGGATGGGAGTGCCGACCAGCGAGGTGGGATGACCTGGCTGAGTTGCGGCTCCTCGCGGAGAGGGAGGATCGCCGGATCATCGCCTGGTCGGACCACGAGCGGGCCGAGTTGCCGGAGCATCTGACATCGAGTGCAGATCGGCAGTGGTTCGCCGATCACGTCGTGAACGCCATCCCAATCGCCAAGCGATGGCTGCGCCAGGTGCACCCTGAGTTGAGACTCGAGAAGGACCCGACTGGCTGGATGCGGGGCCGGCACCAGCTCAAGCGCTATTTCGGCCTGATTTGCTATGAAGTCCCAGCGGCGTTCGGACCCGGCCACTCCGCTGATCGAATCCGAGCGGTTCGCTTGATGCTCGCCAAGCGGGGTGGTCAATACACTGCTCTCACCACAGTGGTGAAGGCCAAGTGGGTCAAGGCGCTCAAGCACAACTTGTTCGACTGCGATGGACTGAGGCACCTCATGGTCTGCTGCTGACCTTGGCTAGTGCCCTTCGCGGTTAGACCGCAAGAATGAATAGAGGTGATAAGCGGTGCCGACTCCGGGGAAACTCAATTGGTTGAATCCGCAGTCCTGGAGTGTCGCAACTCGGGAGTACGCTCGGATCGGACGCTGATCAGATGGGATCCTCCGTAGTGAAACACCTGGTGCATGCCCCTCAACTGGGGGAAGCTGTGATGCTAACGAGCTCCTGCGCCTGCAGATGCTCGGCGCGCATGGGTTCCGGATCCGGTTGTGGCGGAACCTGTTGATGGAATCCACTTCCTCGAGATGGAACCAAGTCACGCCGTCCCAACACGCCTGGGAAGCCACGGCCCTGGAGCAGCTCCGGAACCTACTGCCCGACACCGACCCCTACCGGGTCTGGACCAACTTCGAGTTCACCAACGGCGGCCAGATCTACGAGGTGGACGCCCTAGTGGTCACCGCCAAGGGCGTCTACCTCATAGAAGTCAAGTCCTGGGCGGGCAAAGTCACTGGGGATCAGGGCACGTGGGTGCAGCAGCGCCGCGACGGCACCCGGGTTCCCTTTTCCAGTCCGGCCCGAATCAACACCGGCAAGGTCCGCTCATTGGCCAGTCTGATCAGGCGCAACTGGCAGCCAGGACGGCCTGGCACCAACGTGCCCTACATCGGGTCGCTGGTGTGGTTCTCCGATCCGCACGTTGAACTGGCGCTGCCCGCTGAATTGGCCTCACAGATCGCTAAGTCCGACGACAATACGGCCACCCGACATACTCAGACGCTCAGTGAAGCCATTCTCGAGATCGGTGCGACTGAAGCAGCTCGACCGAACTTTGAACGGGTGACCGCTGCCCAATCCGACGCGTTGGCCGCCACCATGGACAGGATCGGCTTCAAGGAGTCAAGGCGGACCCGCACCGCCGGCTCGTATGAGCTCGAACTCCCCGCCTTCGCCGAACGCGGCAGCACCCAGGACTTCCTGGCCAAGCACAAAGTGAACGGCGTGTTGGCGCGCGTGCGGATCTATTCGAACGTGGTCGGTGCCAGTGCTGAGGAAGCCAAGGCGCTCAAGGACGCTGCCAACAGGGAGTTCCTGGCAACCCGGAACCTGGGCATCGACGGTGTGGTACAGGCCGTCGACCTAGACCTGACCGAGTTCGGGCCGGCCGTCATCTTCACGCACCGTCCGAAGTCAGTCCGACTGGACCAGTTTCTGGCCGAGGGCAACGAGCTGGACATGGATGCCCGTTTGAACATCGTCGAGACACTGGCCACCACCCTCGGCCAGATGCACCGACGACGCGTCTCTCACCGCATGCTCACCCCCGAATCAGTGTGGCTCAGCCCCGGACATCCCGACGCTGACGGTCGACCGCGATGGGAGGCCCAGGTTTCGGACTTCTCCTTGGCCACGCGAGAAGGCCCTGGATCGGGCTCAATGGTCGGTACCTACACCCGGGTGGGGACGCTCCCGGTGCTGCGCAGCGGCGCTGTCGAGGTGGTGCTCGGTGATCCGGCCATGGAGACCTACCTGGCACCCGAATCCTTCACCGATCCCAAGGCCGACGGCGTGAGCCTCGACGTCTATTCGCTCGGTGCCCTGACGTACCTCCTGTGCACCGACAGGGCGCCGGCCGCCGACCGGGCCGAGTTGCGCCCGGCCCTCGCGGCTGGCGGGCTCTCAATCTCAGCGGTCGTGCCCGAAATCGACCCTCGACTTGACGCATTGGTGCGCCAATGCACAAACCCCATCGTGTCCGAGCGCACGCCCGACATGGCGTCCGTGCTCGATGCAATGACACTGGTCCGAAGGGAAGGATCCGGCGATGGCTCCGGCGAGGCGGTTGACCCGTTGGTGGCCGGCGAGGGTGACGTTCTGGAGGACCGGTTCGAGGTCAAGCGTCGGCTGGGCAAGGGCTCCACGGCGGTGGCCCTGTGGTGCCGGGATCGGGTCCACGATCGCGACGTGGTTCTCAAGGTCGCATTCGGTGGCGACAGCGACGGGCGTCTCAGCCGAGAGGCGGACGCCATCCGGGACCTTCGCTTCCAATACGTCGTCGAGCTCTTCGAGGAGCTCACGATCGGCGGTCGGCCGACCCTGGTGCTGTCGTTTGCCGGGGAGCGGTCGCTGGCCGGCTACCTCCGTGCCGAGGGCCCCGTCAGCACTGAGTTCCTGCGGCGGTGGGGTGAGGACCTGCTTGAGGCGGTGCGGTTTCTTGAACGCAATGGTGTGGCGCACCGGGATGTCAAACCGGACAACCTGGGCATCATCCAGATGGGGCCGTCCAAGGAGCCGCACCTGGTCCTCTTCGACTTCTCCCTCAACGGGGTGCCGACCGACGACATCCTGGCCGGCACGCCGCCCTACCTCGACCCGTTCCTCTCCGATGCCGGCCGGGGGAGCTTCGACCTGGCCGCCGAGCGCTACGCCGCCGCGGTGACCATCCACGAGATGGCCACGGGAGAAGCCCCGGTGTGGGGCGACGGGCAGAGCGACCCCGCCTACCTCGGACCCGAAGTCTCCGCCACGGTACTAGCCGAGGCCATCGACCCCGAGGTGCGGGCACCCGTGGTCGACTTCCTGACCAAGGCACTGAACCGGGACCCGGCGGCACGTTTCGACACAGCCGACGATATGGCTCGGGCCTGGCTCGCCGTTTTCGCCGACTGGGAGGTACCGAACGACGTCGGCGTTATCGGTGATGACGAGGACGATGAGGCCGGGGCCCAGAGCCTTCCCTTCTCGATTCGCCTCCCCGGCAACCTCACGCTCGACGACCCGGTCAGCGCCCTTCCAGTCAGCCGAAAGGTGCGCTCTGCCCTGGGCAAGGTCGGTGCGCTCACCGTCCGTCAAGTCGCCGACCTCGACGCCATGGAGGTCAACCGCACTCGCGGCGTCGCCACCAAGACCCGCAAGGCCGTTCTGCGGCTGCGTGCCGCCATCCTCGAGCGCTTCGCCGACGACCTAGCTTCATACGCCCCGGTGCCGACCGCCAAGCAGTTGCCGGCGCCCGCAGTTGATTCGACCGGTCGAACCGATTTCGGCAACAAAGAAGTGGGGGAGGCGGCAGATGCCGGCGAGGTGCCTCCGGGTGATCGGCCAGTGGTCGCAGTGCAGGCTGCTGTGCGCCCGGACATCGACCAATTAGGCCTGCGGCTCATCCCGCCTAGGGGGAAGCGTGGCCGCATCGGTGCCGTTAGCGAGACGGTCGAACTCCTGCTCGGCCTGACTGAGGTCGATGTCACTGAGGACTGGCTGACCATCAATGCAACCGCCCGCCAGGTCGGCCTCACGCCCGGTGCAGTGTCGAATGCTCTGCAGAAGGGTCGTGCCCATTGGGCCACCTTCCCGGAGTTCGCCGGGGTGTCTGAGGACTTGCTAACCATCGTCGCTGATCTGGGTGGTGTTGCGGGGGTGTCGGAGCTCATCGAGCCGCTCGTGGACTTGCGGGGATCGGGAAATGATCCCGAACGGGCCAGGCGCCTAGCCCGAGGCATCGTGCGTGCCGTCCTGGAGGCCGACGCGCCATCGGCCCGTTGGTTCTCACTTCGCCGGTTCGGGCGCCGCACAATAGTGGCCGTCAACGGACCCGCTATCGCAGACTCACTGACTTCTCCGTCCGGACAGGGCGACGAGGAGGCTCCCTTCGGCCTCCTCGATCCGGCCGCCGTCCATCAACTGGCCGGGTGGGACCCGACGGCGCTCATTGACCTGGCCGTAGCTCTCGGCCAGCGGGCCGATGAGCTCGTCGGCGCCGATACGGTGGTGCCGAGCGGCGACGCCGTGGCAGCACTCCGGGCGGTGCGCCCCGGAGTCAATCAGGCACTTTCGGCCGGGCGGCTCGTGCGCCTAGCCGCGGCCTCCTCGGACCACGCTGCCGCCAATGCGGCTTCGGACCTGGTGCCCATAGCTGCCACCGCGGCCGACGCGCTGCGCTGGTCCCGGACGGCCTTGGTGGGATCCCGGAAGCTCACTCCGGCCGACATCGGCGCCCGGGTCCTGGCTCGGTTCCCCATGGCGGTACTGCCGGATCGTCCACTGCTGGACGATGCCCTGGTCGAGGCGGGCCTTCCTTTCGTGTGGTCGGACGTCGAACGGTCCTATGTGTCGACGGCCGCTGAGCCGGGTGGGGTGGTGGCGCTCACGGTCGCAACTGCGCGCCAGGGGACGGTGTTCAGCGCCGGGGGAACGACGTTCATCCCCTCGGCGCCGACCGACCCGCAGATCGTTCGTGCCCTGGAGATCGACGAACGGTTGGAACGGTCGATCGCAGACGGTGGATTCCTGGCCCTGCGGGTCCCCGTGGCCAAGCTCGACAGTGCACGCCGTGGTCTGGCTCGCTTCGAGACCGGCAGTCCGGCGATGACCTCGATCGACCTCGAGGCCACCTTTCTTGGGCACCTGAGGGCAATCGCTGCGGATCGGCCGAAGCCCATCCTGTGGCCCACCCTCGAGGCAGCAGACGAACGGGACGGTCCGCACTGGGAACGCTTGGCGAATTTGGCTGGCCAGGCGGTGGAGGCAACCATCGTCGACGTGGCCGCCCAGAGCCATGTGACGGCCTGGTTCCCGGGCGCACTGGTCCGCCATGCGCCTCCCACGCCGCCCGCCCCGTTGGATCGTCTTGTCGATCTCGTGCTGTCCGGCCGGCACCGGCTGCGCACGCTGTGGCTGGTGGTGCTGGGCAGTAGCGTCGAGGCACTGCCGAAGGTGGACGGGACAGCAGTACCGGTGCTGGCCGCCGGCCAGTGGATGGACCTGTCCGAAGCCTGGCTGAACAACGCCCACCGCGCCGGAGGCATGACCGCATGATCAACTCGTCTGACCTGCTCGCTACCCTCCAGGGTCAGCTGCGCCTACTCCTCCACGACCTGCGGGGCCGAGTCGAGACCGAGCCGTCGGTCGGTGACTCAGTGCGGGCCGAGTACCACCGGGCCTTCGATGCCGAGCGCACGGCATGGACATTCACCGAGTGGTCCGAAGACCGACTGACCCAGGTGGCGGTTGGCTGGCTTCTGGCCTGTGTGTTCGTCCGCTTTGGGGAGGACAACGGACTGATTGACGACGCACTCATCGCCGGCACCGGTGCACGGGGTGCCGAGGCGCGTGCCGCTCAGCAGGACTATTTCCGAACCAATCCCCACGGGTCCGACCGCGACTTCCTGCACCACGCCTTCCGCAATGCAGCAGCACTGCCGGGTCTGTCCGGCGTGTTGGGGGAGGGGCACAGTTCACTGTGGCTGGTTAACCCCTCGGCCGACGCCAGCAGCGAACTGCTGGCGCTGTTCCGGCGCACCGACGACAGCGGTGCACTGGTGATGGAGTTCACTGACCCCGAGCGCAATACCCGCTTCCTCGGCGACCTCTATCAGGACCTCTCGGAGTTCGCCAAGAAGACCTACGCTCTGCTCCAGACGCCGGGCTTCATCGAGGAGTTCATTTTGGATCGGACGCTGGATCCGGCCACCGAGTCCTTTGGGCTGGCTAACACCACGCTGATCGACCCGGCGTGTGGCTCCGGCCACTTCCTCTTGGGCGCCTTCGATCGCCTGTGGCGCCTGTGGCTCGAGGCCAATCCGGCGGATCTTCCAACGATTGTGGCCCAGCGGGCCCTTGACGCCGTATGGGGGGTGGACCTCAATCCGTTCGCTGCCGCCATCGCCCGGTTCCGTCTGCTGGTGGCAGCTCTACGGCGGTGCAACATGATCCGGTTAGCCGGCGCTCCGGACTTCACCATCCACGTTGCCACCGGCGACTCGCTGCTGTGGGGGGCGCGCAGCCAGCAGCTGCCTACGTTCGAGGACGTGGGCCACCAGGACCACGGCTACCTCTATGCCACCGAGGACGCCGAGACACTGCGCCAGACCTTCTCGCGAAGGTATGCGGCGGTGGTCGGCAATCCGCCCTACATCGTGCCGAAGGACCCCGCCGCCAACGCCGCCTATCGGGCCGCCTATGCCTCATGTTCCGGGAAGTACTCCCTGGGCGTGCCGTTCACCGAGCTCTTCTTTGACCTGGCCGAGCCGGCCGACCAGAGGACCGGCAGCCCGGCCGGCTACGTCGGTGAAATCACGGCCAACTCGTTCATGAAGCGGGAGATGGGTAAGAAGCTCATCGAACAGTTCATCCCCAAGTGGGACCTGACCCATGTGATCGACACCTCCGGGTCCTACATCCCCGGACACGGCACACCCACAGTCATCCTGTTTGGGCGGAACCAACCTCCGGTTACCGACGTGATCCGCACGGTCATGGGCATCCGGGGGGAACCGTCTACGCCTGCAGACCCGACGAAGGGACTGGTGTGGTCGGCCATCATCGACCAGATCGACATGCCCGGCAGCGAGAGTGAGTTCGTCAGCGTGGCGGACACTGAGCGGAGTCGGTTCGCCACCCACCCATGGAGCATCGGTGGCGGCGGAGCCGCGGAGTTGAAGGAAAAGATCGATTCGGCCTCCCAAACGACTCTCGCAAGTCGGATCCGCTCGATTGGTTTCGCCAGCTTTCCAGGCGCCGACGAAGCGTTCATTGCTCGGCGATCGGACTTCGTCCGTTGGGGCATCACCGAGTTCAAGACTTTGGTTGTAGGAGAAGTGGTCAGAGACTGGGCAGTTGATGTGCGAGAGTCAGCCCTTGCTCCTTACGACCAGAAGTTCGAACCATTGGGTGCTGACCCCCGTAGATCGTGGTTTCGTCACTTGTGGCCCAATCGAACTGTCCTGGGTGGAACGATCTCCTTTGGGGGTCGAACTCGACTCGAACAGGGCGATTTGTGGTGGACCTGGTACCGGTGGGTCGAAGAGAAATATCGCACCCCCCTCTCTATCGCCTTCGCCTTCGTCGCCACCCATAACCACTTCGTACTGGACCGGGGCGGCAAGGTTTTCAAGCAGTCGGCTCCTGTCATCAAGTTGTCCGAGGGCGCGACGGTCGACGATCACCTGGGTCTGCTTGCTCTCCTCAACTCGTCCTCCGCCTGTTTCTGGATGAAGCAGGTGTTCCACAACAAGGGCGCCTCAGTCGATTCGAAGGGTGCACGACAAGCGACAGTGGCCTGGGACAACTTCTACGAGTTCGATGGCACCAAGATGCAGCAGTTTCCGCTCCCTGGCGGTGACCGCCCGGTGGAGTTCGGACGCAAGCTTGATGACCTGGTCACCGCGCTTGCGGCCCAAAATCCGAATGCTGTGGCAGCGGCAGGCGTCCCGACCCGAATCGCGTTGGATGCAGCACGGGCCGAGGCGCAGCGGATCGAAGCGCAGATGGTTGCCATCCAGGAGGAACTCGATTGGCACTGCCTCTGGCTATATGGACTGACCGACGATCCCGTCACCGTTCCCGAGGGCAAAGAGGCACCTCCACTGGCGTTGGGCGAGCGGGCTTTCGAAGTGAGACTGGCCCGCCAGATCGCGGCCGGTGAGGTCGAAACGGCATGGTTCACTCGGTTCAAGTCGACGCCGATCACCGAGATCCCCACCCAGTGGCCCGATTGGTATCGCGACTTGGTGCAGCGCCGTATCGACGTGATCGAGTCGGATCGAAACGTGGGTCTGGTGGAGCGCCCGGAGAACAAGCGGCGTTGGAGCCGCACGCCGTGGGAGGTGTTGGAATCGGCCGCACTACGCGACTGGTTGCTTGACCGACTCGAAGACCGCTCGCTGTGGTTCGAAGGTGATCGCCCAACGGTGCGGAGTGTCGGGCAACTGGCCGACCGCATGTCCACCGACGAAGACTGGATGAGTGTGGCCCGGCTCTGGGAAGGCCAGGTCGACATCAACGTCCTATCTGTCGTGAGTCGACTGGTGGCCGACGAGCACGTCCCGGCGCAGGCAGCTGCCCGCTACAAGCCGTCCGGCTTGGCCAAACGGGTCGAGTGGGAGCGTACTTGGGAGTTGCAGAGGGCGGAGGACCAGGGGGAGGACGTCGGACGCATCGCTGTGCCACCCAAGTACGGCCAGGCCGACTTCCTCTCGATGTCCTTGTGGCGCCAGCGAGGCAAGTTGGATGTCCAGAAAGAGCGGTTCACTTCGGTGCACGGGGCGGAGCGGGACGTCTCGGCGGGGGATTCCACCCAGGTGCTCGCCTGGGCCGGCTTCGACCATGCCCAGATGGCCCAGGCCCTGGCCACCTTGCTCTACAACCGACAGTCCCAGGATGGCTGGACCGAGCGGCGCCTACTCCCACTGATCGCCGCCCTCGACGAAGTGCTGCCCTGGGTGGCGCAGTGGCACCCGGAGGTCGACCCCGGCCTCGGTCAACCACTCGCCGCTTTCTATCGCGGCCAGGTCGACCAGGCACTTGCCTCGATTGGGGCAACCCGAACCACACTGGCAGAGTGGCGCCCGATCACCTCTGCCCGCGGCCGCAAGCGGGCGACCAAGGCCGCCGACATCCCTCCTGTTGCCCTGACGGAAAGCTGAGACCACCCTTGCTGCTGCGCGACGTCATCCACATCCCCGCCGAGGTCCGCACCGGTGACTTGGTGTTCAAGCTCAGCGATGCCACCGAGCACGCCGAGAAGACCGTCAACGACTACGTGGTCACCCCGCAGTTGAGTGGCGCCTTCCTTACCGCCGCCAGACTTATGCGGGCAGCGATCGCTGAACACAGCTCCAAGGCGGCGTTCCTGTCAGGCAGCTTCGGTGCCGGTAAGTCATCGTTCATGGGGATCCTCCAGCTCCTCCTCAACGCCGAGCCCCACGCCCTGGCCAAGGTTGAACTGGCTCCCGTAGTGGCCGAACTCGCCGAGTGGCGGGGGGATCAGCGGTTCTTGACCGTGCAGTTCAACCTCATCGGCGCCACGTCCCTGGAGAGCGCCATCTTCGGTGGCTACGTCGCCCAAGTGCGCGCCCTCCATCCCGACCACCCCATGCCCGACGTGTTCGCTGACGAGCCAATCCTGGAGAACGCCGACACCCTGCGTGCGACACTCGGTGACGAGGCCTTCTTCGGCGCCCTAAGCGGTGGAGCGGAAGAGGATGAGTGGGGCGACCTCGGCGGATGGGACGCCGAGCGCTACGACGCCGCCCGGGCCCAGGTCACGACCGGTCCCGACCGGCGCTTGTTGGTCCAAGCACTGCTTGAAGGGTTGCTGACCTCGTTCGCCGACGGGGCCCGGGCCAACCGCGACGGCTACGTGGACATCGACACGGGTCTGGCTGCACTCAGTCGCCACGCCAAGGACCTGGGGTATGCCGGCCTCATTCTGTTCCTCGACGAACTCATTCTGTGGCTGATGTCCCGGATGGCGGACGCCGAGTTCGTCGGCCCCGAGGCCTCCAAGATCTCCCGTCTGGTGGAGGCCAGCGAAGCGGCCCGACCGGTGCCCATCATCAGCCTCATCGCCCGGCAGCGGGACCTGCGGACGCTGATTGGTTCCGATGTGCCAGGAGCGGAGCGCCTGGCCTTCATCGAGCAGCTCGACTACCAGGCAGGTCGGTTCACCGACATCGAGCTCAATGACTCCAACCTGCCCCTGGTGGCTAACCGACGGTTGCTCCAGCCACAAGATGACGCAGGCAAGCAGGCACTTGACGACGCGTTCGCCGCCCTCAGCTTGACCGACGACCAACGGGATGCCTTGCGCGGCGCGTCCGGCACAGACGAGGATTTCCGGCTCACCTATCCGTTCTCCCCGGCATTCCTTACCGTGGTAGTGGAACTGGCCAGCACCCTCCAGCGGACCCGCACCGGACTGCGGGTGCTGCTCGATCTCCTCGTCCAGAACCGGGAGACCCTCGAGGTCGGCCAGCTGGTTCCGGTGGGCGACCTGTATGACGTGCTTGCCAACTCCGACGAGCCGCTGGACGCCATGATGCAGAACTTCGAGTCGGCCAAGCGGATCTACACATCCACGCTTCGTCCAATGCTGGCTGCCGAGCACGGCATGGGTACCGGTGACGTGCCGACCAGCTCGTTCGTCAACGACGACCGGTTGATCAAGACCCTGCTGTTGGCCGCCCTGGTGCCGAACTCGGAGCCGTTCAAGAACCTGACGGCCCGCAAACTCGTGGCGCTCAACCACGGGCTGATCACGAGCCCTGTGCCAGGCATGGAGGCCACGGTCGTCATCGGCAAACTGAACTCGTGGGCGGCCCGGTGCGGCGAGCTCCAGGTCGGCGGGGATCTCAACAACCCGACGGTGCACCTGGTGCTGAGCGAGATCGACACACGTTCGATCCTGGAGTCGGTCAGCGGGATCGACAACACCGGCTCCCGGCGTCAGCTGGTGCGCGACCTGATCGCCAAAGACCTCGGTGTGTCCACCGACCAGCTCCACCAAACCACCAAACTGTTGTGGAAGGGCACGTATCGCACCGTCGATCTTGTGTTCGGCAACGTACGCAACACCGCCGAGCTCACCGATGCTGCCTTCGCCACCTCCGGGGACATGTGGAAGTTCGTCATCGACTTCCCCTTTGACGAGGACGGCCACACTCCTAGTGACGATGTCGCACGGGTAGAGGAGTTGCGGATCCTCGGGCACGAGTGGCGGACCGTTTGCTGGTTGCCGGCTTTCTTCACTGCCGAGACTCGGTCCCTGCTCGGAAACCTGGTGCGTCTCAACCACCTGCTGCCCATCCCCGGCCAGACTAGCGACCGCCTCCGCGAGGCAACCAAGAACCTCACCGCCGAAACCCGTGAAACGGCTCGACCCCAGTTGGAGGCCCAGAAGCGGGCCGCCGAAGGTCGTTTGCAGCAGGCCCTCCACCAGGCCTATGGGCTCGGTGTGGCCGATGCTGCCGTGGTCGACACCAGTCATCCGGCCAGCGACTGCTACGCCAGCTTGCTTCCCGGATTTGAGGCTCGGCCTCCGGTGGCGTCCTCCCTGCGGATGGCCTTCGACCAGGTGATCGCCCAGGGTCTCGAGTACTGCTATCCGGCGGCCCCGAATATCGACAGCGAGGTGCGGATCGCCGACCTGCGCACCGTCTACCTACTCTGCCAGGAGGCACTCGAGCAGCCAGGGGACCGCATCCCCCAGGTCGCGCCAAGTGACAGGAAGCTGATGAGCCGGATCGCCAATCCGCTCCGACTCGGCGTCCAGTCCGAGCAGGCATTCTCCCTGGACGTCACCCCGCACTGGGACAACCACTTCACCCGGAAGATCAGCGAGCGCACCGCGTCAGGTGCCGAGGGTGGCGTGACCGTCGGCGAGCTGCGTCGGTGGATCGACGACCCGCGCCCATGGGGCCTCAGCCGGGAGCTGCAAAACTTGGTGATTCTGGTGTGGGCCGCGGCAACGGATCGGGCCTTCACCGACCACGGCGGACCGGCCCGGATCAGTGTGGATGCTCTCGAAGACCACTTCGAGGTCCTCGCCCAGGAGCTTCCTGACGCGCGAATTTGGGCCGAAGCAGTCACGCGGTCACAGGAGGTATTCGGTGCCACCGGACTTCCTGCGACGCCGTCGGCAGTCGGTCTGGCCAAACTGAGTGGCATCCTGGCGAACCAGGTAGTGGGTCACCATGCCGCCGCAGACGCCGTCGTCGGCGACCTCGCCTCGGTTGCAGCCCTGGTCGATGTACCTCAGGCGAATCGGGCCCGGACGGCTCGGACGGCCGCTGACCTGCTGGCGGCACTGGCCGGTGCAGGCAGCGACATGGCCAAGGTCCACGCGCTGGTGGGGGCTGACCTCGCCCCCAGTCCTCAGGCCGTCGGCGCGTCCATCATGGCCTCCGCTGCCGTCAGTGGGGCGATCCACTCCATCGACATGGGCATCCTGACGGCTGCCCTGGGCAAGCCCGAGGGTGGGGCCCTGGCCAAGGAGTTGACTGGACTCCTGGAGGCCGAAGAGTTGGCGACCGTGTTCGCGCCACCCATGCGTCACCTCTACGACAAGGCCCGCAACATTGTTGTCGGGCCCGTATTGGCAGACGCCTTGCCCACTGGTGACATAGCGGCCGGGCCGACGGGTAGCGGCCTCGACGCTTCCGGGCCGGTTCCCCAGGTCGTGTCGGTTCCAGACGGCGGGACCGCTACCAAGGTCCCGGTGCTGTCCGAACGCGGACTCCAGCGTGCGGCCACGGTGGAGCGCCTCGACAAGCTGCGGACCGACCTCAAGTCAGGTGAAATCGCTGGCGATCTGTTCGACATCGAGATTACGGCCACGCTTCCCACCGAAGGCCCGTGACCGCGACGACTACCATCCGGCGGGCGACGCCAGAGCTGATCCTCCAACTGGCGACGGGAGTCCGCCACCAGCTCCTCCTCCGTGGCCCCAGCGATCAGGTGGTCATCGGAGTGCGTGCCTACCCGCAGTGGGATCACGCTGGCGTCGTCGACTCGCCCATCGGGGGTATTGAGGTGGTGGCAGGAACCACGCCGCTGACGATCCGCACGGCGTTGTCAGAGTTCGCCGGATCGTCGCCAGGGGGACCTGCCACGCTGGTGGTGCTCAGCGACCTGTCGGATACCGAACTCGGCGCTGACGTGCTGGGCAGGTTCGTGCGGGCGCGACTCCTGCCCCTCGACGAATGGAACGCCATCCGACTGCGCTTCGGCGTCCAGCGACTAGACCCGAAGTTCGCCGAGGAAGGTCTGGCTTGGATGGCCGAGGCACTCCTGACGACACCCACCACCTCCGTACCCCAGGGCATCGACATGCTCAGTGTCGACCTGGGACTCGCGGCTGTGGCCGCCACTGTCCTGGGCGCCGAAGGGATCACTCTCGACCGGCTCCTGATGACATCGACCCGGCCAGGTTTCGCCACCCGGGTTTCGACGGCCGACCCCAAGTTGATTGAGCATCTGTGCGCGTCCCTCGGTTCCCACCTCGGACCGGCCGGGCTCTTAGTCACCGGTGCAATCGCCCGGGGGCATGGGGAGATGGCCGTTCCTGCGGGTCTTGCCGCCCGCACGGTGCTCGGCGGGTCGTCTGGGACCTTTGCCGAGGCCAGGTTGGGAGACCTGACCGGGGTCAACGGCCCCAGCGAGGCTGCGCTTGGCGTTTGGGCCAAAGCTGCCGAGACGGTGTTCGCCGAACTCGCTGCCAATGGAGACATGGCGCACGTCGACGTGTCCTTTGCCGGTTCGAGACTGGCGGAGGAGTGGAAGGCGCCTCACGTCGACGCCAGCGACATCCTGTCGATCAGTTTCGAGGCGCGACTCGACAACTTGGCTGGATACCTGGAAGCAACGATGGATCCTGACGTACCGGCGGATCCCCCTGACCTGCGACGAGCGGTGGCTCGGGTGGTGGGGCATAGGGAGGCGAGCACCGACCATGGACGTCCCCGAGCCCAGCGTGCCCAGCTTGCCGCCCGGCTGTCCACCTGGCTTCGGGATCCGGTCAGCGCCGGTCACGGCACCGGAGCGACGCCCTCGAGCAATCCGTTGCTGTTGACCTCGGCCATCGCTGCCTATGGCATCGATGGTGCCTGGGTCGATGCCGCCCGACGGCGGGTGGGGGAGGGAGACGATTCGCCGCCTCTGTATGCGAGCGTGCTCCAGCGCATCAGCCAGGAGGCCCATGCTCGAAGAGCCGAAGGCAACCGTGCCTTCGCCAGCGCCCTGGCCCGCTGGACGACGGACGGCACCGCCGCCGAGTTGACAGGATCATCCGTGGTGGCCGTCGAGGCCGTTCTTTCCGACGTGGTGGCACCACTGGCCGCAGCCCAGCCCATTCTGCTCCTCGTCTTGGACGGTTGCGGCCTTGCCCAGTTCCTCGAGTTCGCCGACCAGTTCCGCACCTACGGCCTCCAGGAGGTGGGCCGGTCCGGGAAACGTCGGCTTGCCCTTGCCGCTCTACCTACAGTCACCGAAGCCTCTCGCACATCACTCCTCAGCGGTGCGCTGGCAGTCGGCACTAAGCAGGATGAGTCGCGGGCCCTACCCAAGGTGCCGGCGATCGCCAAACTGCCAGGGGACGACGCCGTGGTCTTTCACCACCACTCCGATCTGGTGAGCGGGATCGGCAAGGGACTCCCCGAACCGGTGGTAGCCGCCCTCGGGTCCGACGGTCCTCGAGTGGTGGCCGCTGTGGTGAACTCCATCGACGACGAGCTGAACAAGGGGACGTTTTCGACCGAGTACCGCATAGAGCAGATGGGGCCGCTCCACGCCCTGCTTCGCCAGGCCCGGGATGCAGGACGACTCATCATTGTCACCGCCGACCATGGGCACGTGCTAGGTATCGGCGTGGACGGAAGGGGCGATGCCGCTCTCAGCGGTGAAGGCGGTGAGCGGTGGCGTCTCGCCGATCGGGTGCCGAATGACGACGAGGTGTTGCTCCGGGGTCCTCGGGTGGTCCTCGGGGGCACTTCAGGCATTCTGGCCCCCTGGCATGACGACTTGCGCTATTCGGCCAGCCACGGCGGCTATCACGGGGGTGCCACTCCCGATGAGTGTGTGGTGCCGCTCAGCGTGTTCACCCCCACCGGGGTGGGCGCCCCGGCCGGATGGGAGGAGGTAGATGTCCCGACTCCGCTGTGGTGGGACCTCCACGTCGAGCCAGTCGTTGAAGTGGCGCCGCCGCCGAGACCGCCGAAGCGCCGCAAGGCCCCGACGGAGGTCGAGGGCCAAGGTGCCTTCTTCATCCCGGGGATCGACGAACCATTTACGACGGCTGGTGCCCCGGAGCCGCCAGCCAGCAGTCATGCTGCAGCACCGTGGTTGGATGCGGTGATGGCATCGGAGACCTATGCGCTGCAGCAGGGCGCTATCAGCAGGGGCAAGCCATCGGAAGAAAGTATCCGGGCGGCACTTGTAGCTCTCCACGCCCGCGGTGGTGTGGCCAGCTTCGGGGTGATTGCCCAGGCGACCGGCATGGGTCTGGGGCGTATCCCGGGGTTTCTGGCAATCCTGGTGCGACTGCTGAACGTCGACGGGTTCGGCGTCCTCACCGTCGACTCCACGGCGCTCGAGGCTCGTCTCGACCAGCCTCTCTTGGTGAGCCAGTTCTCCGGGCCCTCGGCGTTGTGACCATGCCCGCCCCCAGCCGAGCCCGCCGCGACGAGGTCATCGACGCACTGCGTCGTGGCACGGTTCCGTCTCGTGGGCTGGACCTATTGGCTGTTGGTCTTGACGGCCTCGGCCCCACCATTGACGAGGAGGTGGCCCGGGCGGCTGCGGGTGGCGGTGTCTTCAAGTGCATCCGAGGGGAGTGGGGATCGGGCAAGACCTTCGCCTCCCGCTGGATCGCCGAGCGTGCACGCCGGGCCGGTTTCGTGACCAGCGAGATCCAGATCTCGGAGACCGAGACCCCGCTTCACCATCTCCAGACCGTCTACCGGCGCCTCGTGGAGCGACTGGCTGTCGGCGACGGAGGAACCGGGGCGTTCCGGGGCGTGCTGGACGGCTGGTTCTTCACCCTTGAGGAGGACGTGCTGGCTGACGGCTCCGTCGGCGAGCACGACGAGGCCGCCCTAGCTGCGGCGACCGACCGTCTCGTTGAGTCCCGACTGTCCGATGTCAGTCGGACCAATCCCACGTTCGCCACCGTCCTGCGTGCCTACCGACGGGCAATGCTCGCGGGCGATGCGGCCCTGGCCGACGGACTGGTGGCGTGGCTCGGGGGGCAGCCCAATGTGGGCGCCTCGGTCAAGCGGTATGCGGGGATCAAGGGCGATATCGATCACGCCGGCGCATTGTCTTTTCTGCAAGGTCTGCTCACGGTAATCCGCGACTCGGGGCACGGCGGCCTGCTGGTGATCATCGACGAGGTCGAGACTCTCCAGAGGGTGCGCTCGGATGCCCGAGACAAGTCACTGAATGCCCTCCGCCAGCTCATCGACGAGATCGATGGCGGACGGTTCCCCGGTCTCTACCTGCTGATCACCGGGACCCCGGCCTTCTTCGACGGCCCCCAGGGCATTCAGCGGCTGGCACCACTGGCTCAGCGCCTGGCCACCGACTTCGGCGGTGATCCCCGCTTCGACAACCCTCGGGCCGCCCAGGTCCGGCTCGCCGGGTTCGACCGCGACAAGCTGGTCGAACTGGGGCGCAACGTGCGCGGAGTCTTCGTTTCAGGTTCCGAGTCCGCCGATCGCATCGACCGACTCGTCGATGATGCCTACCTCTCGGATCTGGCCGATGCGGTGGCCGGCCGGTTGGGTGGCCAGGTGGGGATCGCACCGCGTCTGTTTCTGAAGAAATTGGTCGGAGACGTGTTGGACCGAGTGGAGCTCTTCGAGGACTTCGATCCTCGACGCGACTACCAGCTCACCGTCTCCGACGGCGAGCTGTTGGATGTAGAGCGGAACATTGGCCGGAATGGCTCAGACCTGGCCGTCGACGCCATAGTCCTCGACCTGGCTCCAGACGACTCGTGAACGATCAGTTCGCCCAACTGCATCCGATCGTCCAACATCACATCGTCAACAGCATCGGTTGGCGGGAGCTGCGGCCGCTGCAGGAGGCAACTATCGGACCGATCCTGGCCGGCGAGCATGTACTGGCCCTAGCGCCGACGGCGGGGGGAAAGACCGAATCGGCCGTGTTCCCTGTACTGACTCAGATTCTGGCCGATCCCCGGCCAGGACTCTCGACCATCTACCTTTGCCCGCTGAAGGCGCTGCTGAACAACATCCACACCCGCATCGAAACCTATGCCGGCTACTGCGGACTGGAGGTGGCCCTGTGGCACGGCGACGTGGGAGCTGCAGCCCGCCGCCGGGTGCTTGAAGATCCGCCAGCGATCTTGCTCACGACGCCGGAGTCTCTCGAGGCGATGCTGTTGTCGGTCAAGACCGATCATGCAGACTTCTTCCGAAACCTCCGCACCGTCATCGTCGACGAAGTGCATGCCTTCGGAGGAGACGATCGCGGCTGGCACATGCTGAGCGTGTTGGAACGGCTTACGGCACTGGCCGGGAGAGATCTACAGCGAATCGGCTTGTCTGCCACCGTTGGTGATCCCGAACGGCTCCTGGCTTGGCTGGTCGGTGGGAGCACGGGGGCACGTCGAGTGGTCGCGCCTGATGCAGCCGGAACGGTGGTGATCCCTGAGATCACCTTGGACCACGTGGGCAGCCTCTCGAATGCCGCGCTCGTCATCTCCCAGCTCCATGCTGGCGAGAAGCGCCTGGTATTCGTGGACTCCCGCTCTGGGGTGGAGACCCTTGCGGCCGAACTTCGAGCCCGTGATGTGGTGACATTCGTCTCCCACTCCTCATTGGCCGTTGATGAGCGACGGCGCGCTGAGGCCGCCTTCGCCGAAGCCCGTGACTGCGTAATCGTGTCCACCAGCACCCTGGAGCTCGGGATCGACGTTGGCGACCTCGATCGGGTCATCCAGATCGACAGCCCGGGCAGCGTCGCCGCCTTCCTGCAACGCCTTGGTCGCACCGGCCGGCGACCTGGGACCACCCGGAACATGCTCATACTCACCACAGGCGATGGCTCGGCCCTCTTGCAGGCGGTGGCGCTGCTGTACCTGTGGGGAAGCGGCTATGTCGAGCCGGTGACGCCTCCACCCCTGCCGCTCCATCTTCTGGCCCACCAGCTCTTGGCCTATGTCATCCAGGAAGGCAGGATCGGTCGACACCTGTGGCAGGAAGTCGCCGGCCGACTGCCGGTTTACGCCGAGGCGATCGCATCCGGTGATGCCGAACGGATCGTCGAGCACCTGGTGGCCACGGGCATGCTCGTGGAGGAAGCCGGGATGCTGTCCATTGGGCCAATGGGAGAGAAGAGCTACGGATTTCGCCACTTCATGGAGCTGACGTCAGTGTTCACGCAGCCACCCACCTTCGTCGTCCGACACGGCTCCAACGAGCTCGGTTTCCTGGACGCGCTTTCTCTGCTGAAGAACGACCGCAGTTTCGCCACGGTGCTGCTGGCAGGGCGCAATTGGAGGATCACCAGCATCGACTGGGACCGTCGCTTCGCTTGGGTGGAACCGGCTGAACGTCAAGGCCGTTCGCGCTGGTTCGGCTCGGGGCGTCCCCTGGGCTTCGAATTGGCCCAGGCCATGCGCCAGATCGTTTGTGGAGCGAACCCCGATGGTGTGGTGATGAGCCAGCGCGCGACGGGAGCGCTAGCAGACCTGCGCGACGACTTCGATTTCGCCCGTGCGGATCGCACGTCTATGGTCATCGAAGATGCGAAGGCGAAGTGGTGGACCTGGGGTGGGGGACGTGCCAACGCCACGCTCAGCGACGCGATGGGCGGGCTCGCGATCTCCAGAGGCGACGACCTGTCGATCGGCGTCGATGTAACCAGAGCCACATTCGTCGAGATCGCTGAAAAGCTTGGCGGACTCGATCCGGACAACCTCCCAGTCCCGGCAGTGGCCGCAATGCTTGCGCAGGACTTGAAGTTCGCCGACTGCCTGCCTGAAGATCTGGCCATTCAGGTCGCATATCGCCGGCTGATCGATCCTGCAGGCGTCGGAACGGTGCAGGCCGAACTCAGGGCTCAGATTGACGAAAGTGCTGGGAGCATTTCCTGATGAACGGGTCCCCCTGAACTGATCCGGGTCAAGTGGCTCGCTATCGGGGACCGGTCACCGTTACCTCGGTCGGTACTCAACTGACTGGAGTTGGCCCGGATTGGTGGGCGCTTTGGGGTTCCACGCGTCGGGCGCTCCCCACCCCGGTTCCGTCCCTCAGCGTCGATGGCTGAGCACAACGTGGATGTCATCAGCCTCTAGAGCTGAGCACTCACAGGCCTAGGCAAGGTCTGATGTTAGCCTGGCAACCTCTAGTCGTTCTACGCGTGTGTAGCGCTGACTCAACGTCCAAGCCCAGTTCTTCTCTGTCTTTTCAGTCACTTTGTCATTGATGATGGGAAGTTGGAGATGCACCGTAGCGACATCCTCCGGGGCGCTGAGAAGGAAGACCCCATAGCTCTCGCCATCCTTGCGTGTCCCGGCACCTAGTGACGTTTCGATGACATCCGCCAGGCGCGAGTCCCCGTATGTCCGGTACCTCGCAGCCTCACCCAGCGAGAAGAGCACCGATGGGAACTGAGCCTCAATGCGAGGAATCCGGTCTTGAATCGCTCCTTCAGCATAGAAGCCCATGTATTTGATTCCCTCTCGGAAGGCCCGGTCTGGCTGACAGACGTAAGCGCTCGTTGCCTGATATTCCGGCCATGCGAGGCGCGCTGCGACGACGACCGTGTCATCCACGGCTACCAGGGATCTGGCTTCGTAGAACGACGCGAGCTCGTTGAGTAGGTATCGAGTCTGCTCCCCGAGGACACGGCTGGGGCTCTCGATGACACTGCTGATGGCCGTCACCAGACCCTCGAACGAGAGCCAGTGGATGCGAGTGATTGCTCTACGGCTCACCCCGTCGGGTTCCCGAAGCCATTCCGGCTCGGAAGAATCGGGTGTGAGGACGAATAGGTGGCCTAGGGGATTCGAGTCGAGCCGCGTCCGCGCGTAGTCCCGAATTTGGATTCGGCCGTGGCCCTCCTTCGAGTACGAATTGCGAACAGTCTTCGTCTCGAACAGCCAAAGGAAATTCGCAGAGATTTCCGCATCAGGGATTGCACCGGTGAGCCCTTTCTTAGATTGGTTCTTGAAAACCAGCGTTGCGAGCTCATCGCCGGCCCCAGTGGCTAACTCGAGGAGCTCTTGCACCAATGAAAGGTCAATTCGTTCGAAAACGGCCATCGTCGCCGAAGTGACCTGGTTCTCGCCAGAGCTGTAGATCGAGAAGAGTGGATTGGTCATTTGCCTTCACCCATTCGTGAGAGGTCGATTGGAGCACGGGGCCCCTGTCTTTTCGATTGGATCGGTCCGAGATTGCGATTCCCTGTTATGTCACCCGCCGAGGGCACCCTAACCAACTGGCGGACTCAGCTGCTTGAACTGAGGCAATGGGAGCCCTGATGCGTTCAGCCAATCAGGCTGCGTAATGCTCAGCTGACGGCAGCCATGACTGACCATGCTGCCAGAGCGGGATGTGGGGCCAAGGCCGCCTCCAACTCGATAGGGGAGAGAAGTCAGGCTCCGACCCTTCTGCCCTTGGTGCCAAGTTGCCTGCGGAGCACGCCGGGGGATATGGCGGGGCGTTGACGGTGGAGCATCGAGTGGCAATTGGGGCACACGGGCACCAGATCCTTCTTGGGGTCTACCACGTATCCCTTGCCGAGCGTCGATAAGTCCCGAAGATGGTGGACGTGAATGTACCCTTGGCCTTTGCGTCCGTACACTTTGCCGAAATCGAACTTGCAGATAATGCAGTTAGTGCCATGGATGGCAATCGCCCGCTTTCTTGCCTCTGGATCGCGCTCATAACGATTGACCTCTACGCGCGACACGGCTCCTTCGGCGTATGTATCGGCGGGAGCGAGGTCATCAGGAGATGAGAAGGTCTGTTTTCCAAGCCGTGACAGGTGCTTGCTCCAGACCTCGTCGAATGCTTCGGCGTCATTCGCCCTCATTCGGGTGCCCGACCCCTGCAACCTGTCCCAAACCACGCCTGGTACCCGCTTCTTCAGCGTTTCGACCTTGAGTCGGTCGTCGATCGGAAGCCAGATCGACCACTCGATGACCGCATAGTTTGCAGTTTGCTTGCTGCCAGCCCAATGCGCCGCCGTATACAACTCCCCGGTGAACGTCCCGGCAGCAACAACGCCTCGTTTGTCGTGTTGTCGAAGAAGTATTGCAATGTCGCCATTGACGATGTCACCTCCGCGGCGCCCGATGCTCCAATCGCCAATGTCGTCTATGCCTGAGGGAGAGCCCTCCACTCGCTCCGCATACTCATCGTCGTCGATTTCGTACTTGATCGGGTTCCAGGTAAGGATGAATATTGGCACTGAAGACCTCCTGGACGAAGACTAGCCACGGCTGCCTACGGCATGGATGGAACCTCCGTGGCCATGGCGTCGGCGATGGATGGGCGGCTTGATGCGGCGAAGGCGCTGATAGCCGAGTCGATTGGTGCCGACCCGCTGTGGGCCCTGGTTAAGTTGGCCGAAGGCACAGTCCTCAGCTGCCTAGCCTCGATCATTCGTCCGGCTCCCTGCTGACAGCCGAGTCGTCGACGAGCTGGCGGTCGTTATCAACCTCGATCCTTCGGCCGCATCGTGGGCGTGAAGCGCCGCGGTGTTGTCATTCGAGTTCGGATGTCACGCCCTGCAG
>Ga0075520_1000273_pt1 | contig 21703 bp, 22 predicted proteins | sample NGEPerB_FD_75100 | JGI IMG/M metagenome (GOLD analysis project Ga0075520, IMG submission 75100) | Arctic peat soil microbial communities from the Barrow Environmental Observatory site, Barrow, Alaska, USA - NGEE PermafrostAB12-B | ecosystem: Environmental > Terrestrial > Soil > Wetlands > Peat ... | reverse complement strand
GCGAGCACGCCGGCGACGCCGGCCTTGTTCTCGACGATGACCTGCTGGCCCCACATCATGCCGAGCTTCTGGCCGACGACGCGGGCCAGCGCATCGGTGCCACCGCCCGGCGGGAAGCCGACGATGATGCGCACCGGGCCGTTCGGCCACGACTGGGCGTGCAGTTGCGGCACGCCGAGCGTGGCGACGGCGCCGGCGGCGGCCTGGAGGAGGGTACGTCGTTGCATGGTCGTCTTTCGAAAGTCGGTTCGGCAATCAGTGCGGGTACGGCAGGGTCATGCGGCCGCGTCGAGCCGCTCGTGCAACGCATGCGACGCGAAGAATTCCATCGCTGCCTGCACGCCGCTCGACTGCACGGGAACGCCAGCGAGCTTCAGCCCCATCTCGACGCCGGCGAGCGCGGCGAGAAGCGTCAGGTCGTTGCTGTCGCCGAGATGGCCGATCCGGAACATGCGGCCCTTGACCTTGCCCAGACCGGTGCCGAGCGACAGGTCGAAGCGGTCGTGGATCAGCTTGCGCAAGGCATCGGCGTCGACACCCGTGGGCGTCACCACGCCCGTCAATGCCGGCGAGTAGACGGCCGCGTCGGCGCACTGGATCGGCAGGCCCCAGGCGCGCACGCCAACGCGCACGCCCGATGCCCAGCGCTGATGCCGCGCGAACACCGCATCGAGCCCCTGCCCGAGCAGCATGTCGATCGATTCCGAAAGGCCGTAGAGCAGGTTGGTGTTCGGCGTCGAGGGCCAGTAGCCGCCCTTGTTCATCTCGAGAATCTCGTCCCAGGCCCAATACGCTTTCGGCAGGCGCGCTGATTTCGACGCCTCGATCGCCTTCGGCGAGAGCGCATTGAAGCCGATGCCCGGCGGCAGCATGAGGCCTTTCTGCGAGCCGGCCATGGCGACGTCGACGCCCCACTCGTCGTGCCGATAGTCGGCGGCGGCGAGGCCGGAGATCGTGTCGACCAGGAGCAGCGCCGGGTGGCCGGCGGCGTCGATGGCGCGGCGCACCGCAGCGATGTCGGACGTGACGCCCGTCGACGTCTCGTTGTGCACGACGCAGACGGCGCGGATCGCATGCTGGCGGTCGTCGCGCAGGCGCGCCTCGATGCGATCGGCCTGCACGCCGCGGCGCCACGCCCAGGGCAACCCCGTCGCCTCGTCGGTGCCGGGCACGCTCAGGAATTCAGGCGCGAGACCGAGGCGCAGGGCAATCTTGTGCCAGAGAAATGCGAAGTGGCCGGTCTCGAACATCAGGACCTGGTCGCCCGGGCTCATGACGTTGGCGAGCGCGGCCTCCCAGGCGCCGGTGCCCGACGCGGGATAGATGACGACCGGATGGCGCGTCTGGAAGATGCGCTGCATGCCGACGAGCACCTTCTTGCCGAGCGCCGCGAACTCCGGCCCGCGGTGGTCGATCGTCGGCAGGCTCATCGCCCGCAGGATCCGGTCGGGCACCGGCGTCGGGCCCGGGATCTGAAGGAAATGGCGGCCGCTGGGATGCTTGTCGAGCGAAATCATCATGCCTCCGTGGAGCGACAGTTTTGCATACAAACCGTGCTTGTCAAGGCACGCTTCCTCTATGATCCAAGACTTCATGCCTCGTCTTTTGCATACAAAACAGGGGGCGTCCGACGCTCGCGTCGTCTCGCTGCCCGCTCCGGTGCTGCACCAGCAGGCCGGCGCCCGGCTGCGCCAGCTCATCGTCGAGGGCTCGATCGAGCCGGGCACGAAGCTCAACGAGCGGGCGCTGGCCGAGCAGTTGCGCGTCTCGCGAACGCCCCTGCGCGAGGCGATCCGCATGCTCGCGGCCGAAGGCCTGGTCGAGCTCCTGCCGAACCGCGGCGCCGTGGCGGCGCAGCTGTCGGCGAAGGACATCGCCGACACCTTCGAGGTCATCGCCGGACTCGAAGGCCAGTCGGGCGAGCTCGCCGCTGAACGCATTGACGACGCGGCGCTGAGCGAGATCCGGGCGCTGCACTACGAGATGCTCGCGGCCCATGCGCGGCGCGACCTGCCGACCTACTACCGCCTGAACGCAGCCATCCACAACCAGATCAACGCCGCGGCGCGCAACCCGGTGTTGACGCACACCTATCTCACCGTCAACGCGCGCCTGCAGGCGCTGCGCTTTCGCTCCAACTTCGACGAAGGCAAGTGGCTGCGCGCGGTGCAGGAGCACGAGCGGATGATCGAGCTGCTGTGCGCTCGCGACGGCCCGCGCTTGCGCAAGGTGATGGTGACGCACCTCGAGCACAAGCGCGACGCTGTCCTTGCCTTGCTCGCGAGCGCCGAAGCGGCAGCGAAGAAGGCTCGCGCGTGAGCGACGCCGCGCGCCTCGCCCAACGCCTCGCCGCCGACACCAGCGGCGAGGTGATGTTCGATGCCGCGTCGCGCGGCCGGTACGCGACCGACGCCTCGATCTACCAAGTGATGCCGATCGGCGTGTTCGTGCCGCGGACACAGGCCGATGTCGCCGCCGCCATCGACATCGCCCGCGAGCTGGCGACGCCGCTGCTGTCGCGCGGCGCCGGCACCTCGCAATGCGGCCAGACGACCGGCGCCGCGCTCGTCGTCGACTCGAGCAAATACCTGCGCAAGCTGATCGCCTTCGACAAGGAGGCGATGACGGCCGAGGTCGAGCCCGGCCTCGTGCTAGATGCGCTGAACGCGCAGCTCAAGCCGCACGGCCTCTGGTTCCCGGTCGACGTCTCGACCAGCGCACAGGCGACGCTCGGCGGCATGGCCGGCAACAACTCGTGCGGCTCGCGCTCCATCGCCTACGGCAACATGGTGCACAACGTGCTGGGCATCGATGCCTGGCTGAGCGACGGCAGCAGCGTCTCGTTCGGGCCGCTGGCACAGCTCGGCGCCAGGGAGCGCGAGATCGCCGCGTTCGTGCGTGCCCTTGCCGCGGAGCACCGCGCCGAGATCGAGGCGCGCTGGCCGAAGGTGCTGCGCCGGGTCGCCGGCTACAACCTCGACATCTTCGAGCCGCAGAGCGAGCGCCCGTACACGAGCGACGGCAGCGTCAATCTCGCGCACCTGCTGGTCGGCAGCGAAGGCACGCTCGCCGTCACGAAGAGCCTGAAGCTGAAGCTCGCGCCCTTGGCGCGCAACAAGGTTCTGGGCGTCGTCAACTTCCCAACCTTTCGCGCCGCGATGGATACGGCGCAGCATCTCGTCAAGCTCGGCCCGACCGCCGTCGAGCTCGTCGATCGGACGATGATCGAGCTGGCCCGCGCCAATCCCGCTTTCCGCCCGACCATCGAGGCGGCGCTGATCGGCGCGCCGGCGGCCATCCTGCTCGTCGAATTCAGCGGCGACGACCGCGCCGAGTTGCTGCGCCGGCTGGAGGCGCTGGTCGAGCTCGTCGGCGACCTCGGCCTGCCCGGCGCCGTCGTCGAGATGCCCGACGATGCGCCGCAGAAAGCGCTCTGGGAGGTGCGCAAGGCCGGCCTGAACATCATGATGAGCCTCAAGGGCGACGGCAAGCCGGTGAGCTTCATCGAGGACTGCGCCGTGCCGCTCGAGCATCTGGCCGACTACACCGACGCGCTCACCGAGGTCTTCACGCGCCATGGCACGCGCGGCACCTGGTACGCGCACGCCTCGGTCGGCACGCTGCATGTGCGGCCGATCCTCGACATGCGGCGTGACGGCGCCGAGAAGATGCGCGCCATCGCCGACGAAGCGAGCGCGCTGGTTCGCAAGTACAAGGGCGCGTACAGCGGCGAGCACGGCGACGGCCTCTGCCGCGGCGAGTGGATCGCCTGGCAGTTCGGCCCGAAGATCACCGAGGCGCTCGGCGCCATCAAGCGACTGCTCGACCCGATCGATCTGCTCGCGCCCAAGCGCATCGTCGATCCGCCGAAGATGGACGACCCGCATCTCTTTCGCTACGCGCCCGGCTACCGCACGATCCCGCTGCAGCCGGTGCTCGACTGGTCGGCGTGGAACGTGCAAAACGATCCGCGGACCGAGCAGACGAGCGCGCCGGGCAGCGGCGACGATCCGAGCGGCGGACTCATCAAGGCCGTCGAGATGTGCAACAACAACGGCCACTGCCGCAAGTTCGACGCCGGCACGATGTGCCCGAGCTTTCGCGTCACGCGCGACGAGCAGCACCTGACGCGCGGCCGCGCCAACACGCTGCGTCTCGCCTTGTCGGGCCAGCTCGGAGCTTCCGACGGCGCGCATCCGCTGGCGAGCGACGCGGTCCACGACGCGCTCGATCTGTGCGTCGGCTGCAAGGGCTGCAAGCGCGATTGCCCGACCGGAGTCGACATGGCGCGGATGAAGATCGAAGCGACGGCGGAGCGCAAGGCACGCCGGGGCTTCACGTTGCGGGACCGCTGCATCGCCGCGCTGCCCGGCATCGCCGGCGCGATGAGCCGCGTGCCCTGGCTGCCGAACCTGCGCCGCCGCCGCGGCCGCCTCGCCCGCTGGGGCGAGCGCTGGCTCGGCCTCGCGGCAGAGCGCGAGCTGCCGCGCTGGCGGCGCGATACGTTCTGGCGCCAGGCGCCGTCGCTCGGTCTGGCGAGCCGCGACGAGGCGCTCGCCGCGACGAAAGCCGCGCTGCTCTTCGTCGACACCTTCAATGGTTTCTTCGACTCGGAGAACGCGGTCGCGGCGGTCCGCGTGCTGCGCGCCGCGGGCTATGCGGTGCACGTGCCGCGTGGTGCCAGCGGCACGCTTTGCTGCGGCCGCACCCTTCTGTCGACCGGTATGGCGGATCGCGCCAAGGCGAGAGCGCGCGAGCTGCTCGATGCCTTGCTGCCGTTCGCGGAGCGTGGCATCGCCATCGTCGGCCTCGAGCCCTCGTGCCTCCTGACTTTGCGCGACGAGATGCAGGTGATGGGTCTCGGCGACGCGGCGGCCGTCGTCGGCGCGCAGTCCTTGCTGTTCGAGGAATTCATCGTGCGCGAGGCGCGCGCCAAACGCTTCGCTCTCGATCTGAAGCCGACGACGCGGTCGATCCTCGTCCACGGGCACTGCCACCAGAAGGCGTTCGGCCAGATCCCGTCGGTGCTCGAGGTGCTGCGCCTCATTCCCGGCGCGAAACCGTCGTTGATCGAGAGCTCGTGCTGCGGCATGGCCGGCAGCTTCGGCTACGAAGCCGAGCACGCCGCCATCTCGATGCAGATGGCCGAGCTGAGCCTGCTACCCGCCGTGCGTGCGGCGCCCGACGCGTTGATCGTCGCCGACGGCACGAGCTGCAGGCAGCAGATCGCCGACGGCGCCGGCCGCGAGGCGCGCCACGTCGCGCGTGTGCTCGCCGATCAGCTCGCCTGAGCGGGCGCCGCGTCGCGCATCACGATCGGGATGGTCACCGGGCCGTCGTTGACCAGATGCACCTGCATGTCGGCGCCGAACTCACCGCTCGCGACGACCGGATGACGGGCGGTCGCCGCCGTCAGGAGATGCTCGTAGATGCGCCGGCCATGCGCCGCACCTGCGGCGCGCGAGAAGCCGGGACGGTTGCCGCTCGAGGTGTCGGCGGCGAGTGTGAACTGGCTGACGACGAGCAGGCCGCCACCGATGGCGCCGAGATCGAGATTCATCTTGCCGGCCGCGTCGGCAAAGACGCGCAGCCTGAGGATCTTGTCGACCATGCGTTCGGCGAGCGCATCGGTGTCGTCCGGCTCGGCGCAGACGAAGACCAGCAGCCCCTTGCCGATCGCACCGACAACGCCGTTCGAGGCGGTCGTGACCGACGCTTCGCCGACCCGCTGCAGCAGCGCGATCACGACAAACCGGTCACCGTCTTGAAGTGCGGCTCCAGATCGGAAGGCAGCAGCTGGATCGATGCGCGCAGCCCCTCGACTTCGTTCATCAGCGCCTGCTCGACCTCGCCGCGCAATGCCGCGGCATCACCGAGCGTCCAGCTCGCGGGCACATGCATGTGCATGTCGAGAAAATGGCGGGTGCCTGCGCGCCGGGTCACCATATCGTCGAAGCGGATCGGATGCGCGACGAAGCGCGCCAGCGTGCTGTCGATGCGCGCCTGCACGTCGGGCTCGAGCGCCTTGTCCATCAGGCCGTCGACCGATCGCCAGACGACGCGCGCGCCTTCGCGGATGATGTTCGCGGCGACCAGGATCGCGACCAGCGGATCGAGCCAGAGCCAGCCGGTCAGCCAGACGAGCAGCAGGCCGACGATCACGCCCGCCGAGGTCCAGACGTCGGCGTAGAGATGCCGCGCGTCGGCTTCGAGCGCGATCGATCGGTGCTGCCGGGACGCAGCCATCATCTTCCATGCGAGAGCGCCGTTGATCATCGAGCTGACGACGGTCAGCGTCAGGCCGACGCCGAGGCTCTGGACGGGCTGCGGCGCCATGAAGCGGAGCGCCGCCGCCCAGACGATCGCGATCGCCGCGCCGGCGATCAGCAGTCCCTCGAAGGCGCTCGAGAAGTACTCCGCCTTGGTGTGGCCGAACGGATGGTCGTCGTCGGCCGGGCGCGCGGCGATCGTCACCATGGCCAGCGCGAACAGCGCCGAGGCGAGGTTGACGAACGATTCCATCGCATCGGACAGCAGCCCGACCGAGCCGGTGACACGCCAGGCGATCGTCTTCATGACGATCGCCATGACGGCCGCTCCGACCGACAGGCGAAGCAGTGTTCGCACCTGCATGGCTGCCACCCTCAGCCGGCGCCGGGCCGTTCCCAAGCGGGCTGAGCGCACCCTCGGGGAGCCGCGAACGCAGTGAGCATGGGGGCCAGCATGTCTAGCTCAGCGTGACGCGTGCGAACTTGCGCTTGCCGACCTGGACGACGAAGGTGCCGGCAGGCAGCTTGACGGCGCGGTCGACGACCACCGCGCCGTCGATGCGCACGCCGCCGCCGTCGACGAGACGCATCGCTTCGCTGCCCGACGGTGCGAGGCCCGCCTGCCTCAGCACCGCGCCGATGCCCAGCGGCGCGCCTTCGAGGGAGATCGCCTCGATCTCGTCGGGAATGCCGCCTCTGGCGCGCAGGTCGAAATCGGCCTCGCCGGCGTCGGCCGCCGCCGCGCCGTGGAAGCGCGCCGTGATCTCCTTGGCCAGCAGGACCTTGGCGTCACGCGGGTTGCGGCCGGCGTCGGTCTCGGCCTTCAACCGGGCGATCTCGTCGACGTCGCGGAAGCTGAGCAGCTCGAAATAGCGCCACATCAGCACGTCGCTGATCGACATGAGCTTGGCATACATCGCGTTGGCCGGCTCGGAAATGCCGATGTAGTTGCCCTTCGACTTCGACATCTTCTCGACGCCGTCGAGCCCTTCGAGCAGCGGCATCGTCATGACGCACTGCGGCTCCTGCCCGTATTCGGCCTGCAGCGCGCGGCCGACGAGCAGGTTGAACTTCTGGTCGGTACCGCCGAGCTCGAGGTCGGACTTCAGGGCGACCGAGTCGTAGCCCTGCATCAGCGGATAGAGGAATTCGTGGACGCTGATCGGCGTGCCCGACTTGAAGCGCTTCGAGAAGTCGTCGCGCTCCATCATGCGGGCGACGGTGTAGCGCGACGCCAGCTCGATCAGGCCCCGGGCGCCGAGGGGATCGCTCCATTCCGAGTTGTAACGGATCTCGGTCCGGTCGCTGTCGAGGACCAAGCTCGCCTGCGCGTAGTAAGTCCTCGCATTTGATTCGATTTGCTCGCGCGTCAGCGGCGGTCGCGTGGTGTTGCGGCCGGACGGATCGCCGATCATGGACGTGAAGTCGCCGATCAGGAAGATGACCTTGTGGCCAAGGTCCTGCAGGTCGCGCAGCTTGTTGAGGACGACGGTGTGGCCGAGATGGATGTCCGGCGCGGTCGGGTCGAGACCGAGCTTGACGCGAAGTGGCACACCTGTTGCTTCGGACTTGGCCAGCTTGGCGAGCCAGTCGGCTTCGGGAAGCAGCTCGTCGCAGAGGCGTTTCGAGACCCGCATCGCTTCGCGGACCGCGTCGGTCACTGGGTGTTTCGCGGCCGTCGACGTTGCGACAGAAGATACAACCATAGGGAGGTTACTGACGATTTGCCCCAAGTCGGGGCCGCTATACTGCGCGGCGGTTTCCTACAAGACCCGCCAGACAACTCCTACGCGGCCGGCCCAAAGCGCTCGATTCTAGAGGCGCTTCGGCGGTGACGATGAACCGAAGCGCAAGCAACCTCGTTGCGCCGACTCACCGGGCGACCCCGCCCGCACGCAATTTGAAATTGATCACCCCCATCAAGACAGCCTGGGCCTATGCGTCGGCCCACGTCGCCAGTCTCGCTTCCCGCTATCCGAAGACGCTCGCGGCTTCGGTGTCTCTCGGCCTGGCCGGCTTCGCCGCCACCGCGTTCGGCGTCTCGCCGATGGTTCCGGATCCTGCCGCGTTGCCCAAGCGGATCGTCTCCGAGAACGTTCCGACGCTCGACCTCGGCGCGCAGCTGGAAGCGCTCGCCGGAGGCAATCTCGACCTGTTCCGCAACGACATCACGCGGGCCAGCGACACCGCCGACTCGCTCCTCGCCCGTCTGGGCGTCAGCGATGCAGGAGCCGCCGCCTTCGTCCGCTCCGATCCGATCGCCAGAAAGCTCCTCGACGGCCGCGCCGGAAAGCGCGTGCAGGTCCGAACCGACGCGAACGGCAAGCTCGAAGAGCTGGTCGCCCGTTTCGGGGCACCGAGCGCCGACAAGCTTCCCACCCAATTCACGCGCCTTCGCGTCGAGCGCGTCGGCGGCCAGCTCGTCGTCTCCGTGGTCCTCGTACCGCTCACCGCCCAGCCTCTGCTTGCCAGCGGCACAGTCCGAACCTCGCTGTTCACGGCGACCGACGAGGCCGGCATCCCCGACCCGGTGGCAACGCAACTGGCCGAGGTCTTCGCGACCGACATCGATTTCCGTCGCGAGCTGCAAAAGGGCGCGACGTTCTCGGTCGTCTACGAGGCGCTCACCGCCGACGGCGAGCCGCTGAGCTGGGCGCCGAGCGCCGGCCGGGTCCTGGCGGCGCAGTTCGTCAACCGCAACCAGACCTATTCGGCGATGTGGTTCAAGGACGGCGAGGGCAAGGGCAGCTATTTCGGGCTCGACGGCCAGAGCAAGCAACGCTCGTTCCTCGCCAGCCCGCTCGAGTTCTCGCGCGTGACCTCGGGTTTCGCGATGCGCATGCATCCGATCCTCAACACCTGGAAGCAGCACAAGGGCGTCGACTACGGTGCGCCGATCGGCACGCCGGTGCGCACCATCGGCGACGGCTCGGTCGAGTTCGCGGGCTGGCAGAACGGCTACGGCAACGTCATCCACATCAAGCACAGCAACGACCTCGAGACGGTCTACGCGCACCTGAGCCGGATCGACGTGACCAAGGGCGCGAAGGTCGAGCAGGGCGAGACCATCGGCGCGGTCGGCATGACCGGATGGGCCACGGGCCCGCATCTGCACTTCGAATTCAAGGTCGACGGCGAGCAGCAGGATCCCTTGCTCATGGCGCAGAACTCGCAAGGCGCTGTCCTTTCGTCGGCGTCGAAGGTTCGCCTGGCGGAGCTGGCGCAGAACGTCCGTGCCGAGCTCGGCATCGCGAAGACGCTCGCTCACGCCCAGGTTCTCGGCGAATAGCGGCGCGGTGCCGTGAGCACCGCCTTCATCGGCCTGATGTCGGGCACGTCGCTCGACGGCATCGACGGCGTGCTTGTCGACTTCGCCTCCGACGCCGCGGCCGCATCACCGCACACGCTCGCCCACGCGCACCGTGCATTCGCCCCGGCGCTGCGCGAGGAGCTGCTCGCGCTCAATCGTTCTTCGTCCGATGAAGTGCACCGCGTCGCTCTCGCCGCCAACGCCTTGGCGCGCACGGGCGCCGAGGTCGTCGCTGCGCTGATCGGCCAGGCGCGATCCGAACCCGCCAGGGTCGTCGCGATCGGCAGCCACGGCCAGACGATCCGGCATCGCCCCGGCGAATTCGACGGCATCGGCTACACGGTGCAACTCGGCGCGCCGGCGCTGCTCGCCGAGCTGACAGGCATCGACGTGGTCGCCGACTTTCGCAGCCGCGACGTCGCCGCGGGTGGCCAGGGTGCGCCGCTCGTTCCGGCGTTTCATCGGGCGGTCTTCGCAAGGCCCGGCTCCGCGGCTGCCGTGCTCAATCTCGGCGGCATCGCCAACCTCACGTCGATTGACGCGGACGGCTCGACCATCGGCTTCGACTGCGGTCCGGCGAACAACCTTCTCGACCGCTGGTGCCAGCGTGTGACCGGGCATCCGTTCGATGTTGGCGGCGCCTGGGCGGCGGGCGGTCGGGTCGATGCAGTTCTGCTTGCCGCCTTGCTGGACGAACCGTACTTCACGCGACGGCCTCCCAAGAGCACAGGCCGCGACCTCTTCGACGGCACCTGGCTCGACGCTCGTCTCGCCGCCGGCGACGCGACGGGGCGTCTGTCCGACCAGGATGTGCAGGCCACCCTGGCCGAGCTGACCGCGCGGACCTGCGCCGACGCGGTCATTCGCGACGCGTCGACAACAAGCGAGCTGATCGTCTGTGGCGGCGGTGCATTCAACGCCGATCTGATGGCGCGGCTGGCCACGCTCCTGGCCCCGCGCACCGTCGTCTCGAGCGCCGAGCGCGGCTGGCCGCCCGATCAGGTCGAGGCGGCCGCATTCGCCTGGCTGGCCCGTGCCTTCACGCTGCGCGAGCCGGGGAACATTGCGACGGTGACAGGCGCCGAGGGCCCGCGCGTGCTGGGCGCCCTCTACCCGGCGCGCTAAGACCTGTGAACGCTACGGGAGAAGTGCGCGTGACTCAGGCCGAGAAGCTCGAGCCGCAGCCGCAGGTCGTGGTCGCGTTCGGATTCTTGATCACGAACTGGGCGCCCGACAGATCATCCTTGTAGTCGATCTCGGCGCCGGCGAGGTACTGCAGGCTCATGGCATCGATGAGCAGCGTGACGCCGTTCTTCGCCATCTGGGTGTCGTCGTCGTTGACGATCTCGTCGAAGGTGAAACCGTACTGGAAGCCGGAACAGCCGCCGCCCTGCACGAAGACGCGCAGCTTCAGGTCGGGGTTGCCCTCCTCGTCGACGAGCTCCTTGACCTTGTTCGCGGCACTGTCGGTGAAGACCAGCGGCGTGGGCGGCGCGTCGGATTCGGGACTGCTGACGATGTGTTCGGCGACTGCGCTCATGCGACGCTCCTGCGGAATTCGGACTGGGCCGGATTATCGCAGTTGGGGAATTTCCGCGTGAAAACAAGAAAGCCGCCCGAAGGCGGCTTTCTGCGCAGCAAGCGACGGATCAGCGCTTGCTGAACTGCTTCCTGCGGCGAGCGCCGTGCAGGCCGACCTTCTTGCGTTCCACTTCGCGCGCGTCGCGGGTGACGAACCCGGCGCGGCTCAGCTCGGGCTTGAGCGCCGCGTCGTAGTCCATCAGGGCGCGCGTGATGCCGTGGCGGATCGCGCCGGCCTGGCCCGTCTCACCGCCGCCGTGGACGTTGACCTTGACGTCGAACGCCGCGTCGTTGGCCGTCAGCAGCAGGGGCTGGCGGACGACCATGATCGAGGTCTGGCGGCCAAAGTACTCCTCGACCGGCTTGCCGTTGACGAGGATCTGGCCGCTGCCCTTCTTCATGAAGACGCGCGCCACCGACGACTTGCGACGGCCGGTTCCGTAGTTCCAGTTTCCGATCATTGCGGCGCGTCCTGAAGAATGAGGAGGGGCTTGGGTTGCTGGGCGGTGTGCGGATGCGTGTCGCCCGCATAGACCTTCAGCTTCTTGATCATGGCGTAGCCGAGCGGGCCCTTGGGCAGCATGCCCTTGACGGCCTTCTCGATGGCACGGCCAGGGTGGCGAGCCTGCATGTCCTTGAAGTTCATCGCCCGGATGCCGCCCGGGTAGCCCGAGTGCCGGTAGTAGATCTTGTCCTGGGCCTTGTTGCCCGTGACACGGATCTTGCCGGCGTTGACGATGACGATGAAGTCGCCGGTATCGACGTGAGGCGTGTAGATGGCTTTGTGCTTGCCGCGCAGGCGTAGGGCGACTTCACTGGCCACCCTGCCCAAGACCTTGTCGGTCGCGTCGATCACAAACCACTCATGCGTCACTTCGGCGGCTTTGGCGCTGAAGGTTTTCATGGGAAGAATGAAGTAATTGCCTGAGTGGCGGGCCGATGCGTCGAAAGGGATGCGCTTCTGAAGGCGCTCGCTCATGCGAAGCCGTTCGGTCTGCAGCGCCCGCCGGTTCCATTCGGCAGACGCTCTTCTCGCCCCAGGCGAAAACGAAAAGCTCATGAGTATAGCAGCGGCTTCATTAGCGGCTCTCGCAGCGGCTCGGGCTCTGGTAGGCAGCCTCTAGGCAGACCCGATAGACTCGGGAAAACCCTTAGGAATCGAATGCCTCTGCTCGACGGCGCTCCTGCCGCTGACACGCCCGACCCCGGGGCGCCACAAGCGCCCGCCACGCGAGACTGGATCCCCATCCGCTCGCTCGGGCCGCGCCATCGCGAACGCATCGTCGCCCACCTGACGGCCCTCGACGAGCGCTCGCGCTACCTGCGCTTCGGTCACACGGCGAGCGACGCGAACATCGCCCACTACGTCGATATGCTCGACTTCGAGCGCGACGAGGTGTTCGGCATCTTCAACCGCCGGCTGCAGTTGATCGCCTTGGCGCACCTGGCCTACCGCGGCCAGAAGCCGGCGCCCGGCCGCGCCGGGGCGGCCGAGTTCGGCGTCTCCGTGCTGCCGAAGGCGCGCCGCCGCGGCTTCGGGCGGCGACTCTTCGAGCACGCCACGCTGCACGCGCGCAATCGCAGCGTGCGCACGATGTTCATTCATGCGCTCAGCGAGAACACGGCGATGATCAAGATCGCGCTCAATGCCGGCGCGACGGTCGAACGCGACGGCTCGGAAAGCGAAGCGTGGCTCAAGCTGCCGCCCGACTCGATCGCATCGCACCTCGATGAATTGCTGGGCGAGCGCGTCGCCGAATTCGACTATCGCCTGAAGGAGCGGGCGCATCAGCCCGCGAACCTGCTCGGGCAGTCGGCGAAAGCTCCAAATGGGGATAGCTGAGGCGCCGATCGGCCGCTAACATCCGGCGCTCGCGCCACGTCGTGGCTGGCGACTGTTTGTCCGAGGTTCGCGGCTGGCTATGGATTCGCTCTCGTCGATTGCGGCAGTGCTGGGCATGACGCTGCTTGCAGTCGTCCTGCTCGGCGGAATCTGGCTGGCGCGCCGGGCGCCTCGCATCGTGCCTTTGCCCACCCAGTGGGCGCTGTCGGCGCGGCCTGTCTTCTCCACCGACGAGCGCCGCGTCTACAAGCTGATGCGCGAAGCCCTTCCGCACCACGTCATCCTCTCCAAGCTGCCGCTGGTTCGCTTCTGCCAGCCGAACGACCCGGGCGAAGTCCGCTTCTGGTACGACCTGCTCGGCTCGATCAACGTCACGTTCGCCGTCTGCAGCGCCAACGGGCGCGTCCTCGCCGCCATCGATCTCGACATCGATCGCGGCAACTCGCGCCGCATGTCGCAGATCAAGCAATCGGTGCTCGGCGCCTGCCGCGTTCGCTACCTGCGCTGCCCGATCGACAACCTGCCCTCCGCGGCGGAGCTGCAGCTGCTCGTGCCCAGCGTGACCACGGCACTGCGTGGCACGCAGTCGTCGGCTGCTCCGGCGACCGATCTCGACGAAGCGCGCGATTCGCTCGCCAGCACGGTCGCCTCGCGGCGAGCCCAGCGCACCGCCCTCTGGCAGGACTCGTCGCTGTTCCAGGATTCCTTCTTCGCTCCCGACAGCCGGCTCGACAGCTTCGGCAGCAGCGATTTCAGCGGCCTGCATGCCGGCGGCTTCCCTGCCCCGGGCGCGTCGCGGCCGGGCTTTTCGCCGAGCGGCAACACTGCGCTGAACGGCGCCGGTCCGGCGGCGCCGGCGGCGCCCAGCGGGCTCGATGAAGGCGGCGCCGTCGTCGTCGATTCGGCGGCGCCGGCGCCGTTGCCATCGCGTCATTGAGGCGGCGCGCCGCGTCAGGCGCAATCCCATGCCCATGGACGATTCGCTCCCCGAGGCGCCGACCGGCTCCGCGCCCTACGCCGACCTGACGCCGGCCGCCGTGCTCGACGCGCTCGACGGCGTCGGCCTGCGCGGCGACGGCCGGATGCTGCAACTGAACTCGTACGAGAACCGTGTCTTCCAGGCGTTCCTCGAAGACGGTCGCGCGGTGGTCGCCAAGTTCTATCGGCCGGGCCGCTGGAGCGATGCGCAGATTCTCGAGGAGCACGCTTTCGCCGCCGAACTCGCCGCCGCCGAGATCCCGGTCGCCGCACCCTTGCCGATGCGGATCGACCCGGAGTCGCCCTACGCAACGTCGATCGTCGAAATCGGCGCGACGCTGGCGGCCACCACCCTTACCAGCCACACCTATCGCTTCGGCGCCTGCGACCGCTTTGCCGGTCGCGCGCCCGAGCTCGACGATCCCGAGGTGCTGCGCTGGCTCGGCCGCTACATCGGCCGCATGCACGCGGTCGGCGCGCGCTCGCGCTTCGACGAGCGGCTGACGATCAACGTCGCCACCTACGGCGAGACCAGCCGCGACTGGCTGCTGGCGCACGACAGCGTCACCTCCGACACCTCGGGCGTCTGGCGCGAGCTTGTCGACGCCGCGCTCGCCGCCTGTCGCGTCGCGTTCGACGGCGCGCCGCTGCGCCAGCTGCGCCTGCATGGCGACTGCCATCTCGGCAACGTCCTGTGGACCGAGCACGGCCCGCACTTCGTCGATCTCGACGACGCCGTCAACGGCCCGGCCATCCAGGATCTCTGGATGCTGCTGTCGGGCGACCGCCAGGCGATGACGCGGCAGCTTCTCGACGTTCTCGACGGCTACGAGCAGTTCATGGAATTCGACTGGCGCGAGATGCGGCTCATCGAGCCCTTGCGCACGCTGCGCATGCTGCACCACAGCGCCTGGATCGCCAGGCGCTGGGACGATCCGTCGTTTCCGATCGCCTTCCCGTGGTTCGCGAGCCCGTCGTACTGGGCCGACCAGTGCGTGCGCCTGCGCGAGCAGCTGGTCGCCATGGCCGAGCCGCCGCTGGGCAGCCCGGCCTGAGATGTCGGCCCCCACACTCTCTTCGTTCGCTGCCCCCCGAGGGGGCGGCAACGCCCTTGGGGCGGCCCGGCGGGCGTTGCGCCAGCTCTACGCGAGCAGGAGCGCGTTGACGCGCTTCACGTAGGCGGCAGGATCCTCGAGCTGGCCGCCCTCGGCGAGCAGCGCCTGATCGAACAGGATATTCGCCAGCTCATCGAAATGCGCGCTCGTCTCGAGCCGCTTCACGAGCGCATGCTCGGGGTTGATCTCGAGAATCGGCTCGGCCTTCGGCGCGCCCTGGCCCGACTGCTTCAAGAGCCGCGCCAGGTGGCCGCTCATGTCGCCCTCTTCGGCGACGAGACAGGCCGGCGAATCGACCAGCCGCGTCGTCACGCGCACATCCTTGGCGCGGTCCTTCAGCGCTTGCTTCAGGCGGTCGAGCGTCGGCTTGAACGCCGTCGCGACGTCTTCGGCCTGCTTCTTCTCGGCCTCGTCCTCAAGCTTGCCGAGATCGACCGAGCCCTTGGCCACGCTCTGCATCGGATGGCCGTCGAACTCGTAGAGGTGCGAGAGCAGCCACTCGTCGACGCGGTCGGTCAGCAGCAGCACCTCGATGCCCTTCTTGCGAAAGATCTCGAGCTGCGGGCTGCTCTTCGCGGTCGCCAGCGTGTCGGCGGTGACGTAGTAGATCGCGTCCTGGCCTTCCTTCATGCGCTTGACGTAGTCGGTGAACGACACGTTCTGCGTCGCGCTGTCGTCGACCGACGTCGAGAAGCGATAGAGCTTCATCAGCCGCTCGCGATTGGCGTGGTCCTCGCCGATGCCTTCCTTCAGTACGACGCCGAAGTCCTTCCAGAACTCGGCGTACTTCTGCTTCTCTGCGGCGTCGTCGTTGTCGGCCAGGCCTTCGAGCATCGACAGCACGCGCTTGGTCGAGCCTTCGCGGATCGCCTTCACGTCGCGGCTTTCCTGCAGCAGCTCGCGGCTCACGTTCAGCGGCAGGTCGCTCGAATCGATCACGCCCTTGACGAAGCGCAGGTACACCGGCATCAGCGCCTCGGCGTCGTCCATGATGAAGACGCGCTTGACGTAGAGCTTGACGCCGCCGCGCTTGTCGCGGTTCCAGAGATCGAACGGCGCCTTGGCCGGGATGAACAGCAGCTGCGTGTATTCGCTGCGGCCCTCGACGCGGTTGTGCGTGTAGGCGAGCGGCGGCTGCGTGTCGTAGCTGATCTGCTTGTAGAACTCGTCGTACTGCGCCTTGGTGATCTCGCTCTTGGGCCGCGTCCACAGCGCCGCGGCCTTGTTGACCGGCGCCCACTCGTCGAGCATCTTCTGTTTGCTCGCCTCGGCGTCCCACTCCTCCTTCTGCATGAGGATGGGCAGCGAGATGTGGTCGGAATACTTCGAGACGATCGACTTCAGCTTCCAGTTCGAGAGGAACTCGTCTTCGCCTTCTCTCAGGTGCAGGACGACGCTGGTGCCGCGCTCGGCGCGGGTGATGGTCTCGACCTCGAAGTCGCCGGCGCCTTCGGAGGTCCAGCGCACGCCCTCTTCCGGCGGCAAGCCAGCGCGGCGCGACTCGACGACGATCTTGTCGGCGACGATGAAGCCCGAGTAGAAGCCGACGCCGAACTGGCCGATCAGCTGCGCGTCCTTCTTCTGGTCGCCTTCGAGCGCCGACATGAACTCGCGCGTGCCGCTCTTGGCGATCGTGCCGAGATTGGCCACGGCTTCATCGGCCGACAGGCCGATGCCGTTGTCGCTGATCGTGATCGTCTTCGCCTCGGCGTCGAAGCCCACGCGAACCTCGAGATTCGGGTTGCCTTCGAGCAGCTCGGGTTTGTCGATTGCCTCGAAGCGCAGCTTGTCGCAGGCGTCGGACGCGTTCGAGATCAGCTCGCGGAGAAAGATCTCCTTGTTCGAATAGAGCGAGTGGGTGACGAGGTGCAGGATCTGCTTGACCTCGGCCTGGAACGAAAGAGTTTGCTTGTCCATCGATGTCTTGTTGTGGTCGTTGTGAAAGGGTCGGGCGCAAAAGCCTCTCGGCGAGGCCGCACATGATGCCCGCTGGCGGCATTTTCAAGCGACGGCCGCGGCCCGCCTCCTAGAATCGCGCCACCGTGCGAACCGTGACCGCCACCCGCTACGTCACGCCGCTGCGCGAAGGCGGCTCGTTGCCGGCCGTGATCGAGGCCGACGACGACGGCCTCTATGTCCTGAAGTTCCGCGGCGCCGGCCAGGGCCCCAAGGCGCTGATCGCCGAGCTGGTGGCCGGTGAGATCGGCCGCGCGCTCGATCTGCCGGTGCCGGAGATCGTCTTCGTCGAGCTCGACATCGACCTCGCCCGCACCGAGCCCGACCCGGAAATCCAGGACCTGATCCGTGCCAGCGGCGGCCAGAACCTCGGCCTCGACTACCTGTCCGGCGCCCTCACCTTCGATCCGCTCGCCGATCCGACCGATGCCGACCTCGCTTCGCGCATCGTCTGGTTCGACGCCTTCGTGACCAATCTCGACCGCACCGCCCGCAACACCAACATGCTGGTCTGGCACCGCAAGCTCTGGCTGATCGACCACGGCGCCGCGCTCTACTTCCATCACGCCGGGCTCGATGACTTGGGCGCGGCCACGCGGCCGTTTCCACTGATCGGCCAGCACGTGCTGCTGCCCTCGGCAAGCCGCCTGCGCGAGGTCGACCAGGCGCTGGCCGATCGCCTGCCCCGCACCGCGCTCGAGGCGATCGTCGACACCGTGCCGGACGACTGGCTCCACGACGACGGTGCGCCGCCTGCCGCGAACGAACCGCGCTCGGCGGCCGACCGTCGCGCCGCCTACGTCGACCACTTCCTGCGCCGCCTCGCCGCGCCGCGCGCCTTCGTCGAAGAAGCAATCCGGGCCCGCCATGCGGACGTATGACTACGCGATCGTTCGCGTCGTGCCGCGCGTCGAGCGCGGCGAGTTCGTCAACGCCGGCGTGATCGTCTCCTGCGACGCGACCGGCTCGCTCGAGGCGCGTCTCGAGCTCGACGCGGCCCGCGTGCTCGCCATCGACCCTGGCGCCGACCTCGACGCGATCGGCGCCGCGCTCGGCGCGATCACCGCGGTCTGCGCCGGCCACGCCGCGGCGGGCGCGCTCGGCGCGCTGACGGCGCGCGAGCGCTTCCACTGGCTGGTGGCGCCGCGCAGCGCCGTCATCCAGACCTCGCCCGTGCACACCGGGCGCGCGGCCGATTGCGACGCGGCGCTCGCGCACCTGTTCGCGACAATGGTCAGGCCGCGCCTCGCGTAGGTCCCGCTTAAGAGAGGTCGTCGTCGAGCTCGTGCGGCTGGCGCTTCTCGAACCAATGCGTGATGCGCCGCCCGTCCCAGTGCAGCGCGATGTGGGCGGCGGCCTTGGCGTGGCGCAGCGCCCGCGGCCGAAAGATGCCGACGCATTCGCCGCCGTTGTCGCGCACGCTCGGGTAGCGGATGCCCCAGCTACCGGCCAGCCGGAGCGCGCGGCCGAGCCGTTGCGGCGCGCCGTAGTCGTCGGGATTGAGCGCCGGTGCGAAGCGCCGACGGCTCGCCGCATCGCTGCGCGCGCTGCCAAGGTCGTGCAGATCGGCTTCGACCTGGGCGGTGACGAGGCGCAGGTCGAGATCGATCGCCGGCTCGTCGGTGCGGCGCAGGAAGACGGCGCGATGGTGGCTGACCTCGGCCAGCGCCGTGGCCAGCGAATGCGCCGCGTAGTAGACGCCGTAGCTGCCGTCTGAAAATCGCGAGCCGTCGGGGTTGAGGTGCGTGAACGCGGCCATCACCGGCGTCGCGCCCGGGCCGCTCACGCGCTCGTCGGGCGGCACGAGCTGCAGCTCGCCGATCTCGTCGCGCAGGCGCGGATTGGCGAGCGCCTCGATCGCGAAGACGGCGTCGAGATCGGCCGGGTCGGCGATGGCGTCGTACAGGCCCACCGTCGGAAAGCGCGACGGGATCAGCCGATACGACGGACGCCAGGACACCCGCGCCGTCGGCACGCTTGCCGGATCGATGGCCATGGAATCGAGAGCGCCGGCTCAGCCGGCGCCGGGCCGCTCCCAAGGCGGCTGAGCGCCCCCTCGGGGGGCAGCGAACGCAGTGAGCGTGGGGGCCGACATCAGGCCTTGCCGCCGCGCTGCGCGTCGAGGTACTGGCGCACGACGTAGAGATCGGCGACCTGGCCGCCGAGCATGCGCTCGAGCGCGGAGCGGCCGCCGAAGAGCGGCGCCGCGTTGGGCTTGCGCACCCAGCCGTCGGCGCGCGCCGCGACCGGAAAGAGGATGTGCAGCGACGCGTAGATGCCGAACAAGTGGGAGAGCCGCTCGAGCAGGTGCCGGTCGAGCGGCGCGACCTTGCCCTGCTTCCACTGGTAGAGCGTGGTGCGGGCGACGCCGAGCAGCGTGGTCTGCTCGGCGATGCCGAGCTTCCACGCCTCGGCGAGGCGAAAGAAGGTACGCAAGGCGGCCGCCGCCGTGCCCGGCGATGCGAGATCGACGCTGGCGGCAGCGGGCTTGAGAAGTGCACTCATCGGTTGGCGGGCGATGGCCGTGAAGCGGTTATCGACGACAGGGCCCATCCTAGTCCATCAGCGGACAGAATGCAATCCTTTGTCCGCGCATGGACAAAGGCTGATTCGCCCCCGTCAAGCCCTCGGCGGATAGGCGAGCTTCGGATACCAGTCGGGCGCGCGACCTTCGGGCGTGCTGTCGAGGATGGTCCAGAGCGGCATCAGGTCGGGCGCGCCGCGCGGATCCTCGCCGGGATCGGCCGTCGAGCCGCCTATCTCGCCGCTCCAGAAGTGACGGACGGTGCCGTCGCGGCGGCTGAAGACGCTGAAGCCCGCGTCGTCGGCATCGTCGGCGTTGACGTAGTCCCGCGTGTAGTCGCCGCTCGGATCGCAATAGAGCCGGAGGTGACGCCAGCCGCGCTCCTTCTTGAAGGCCACCAGGCGCTCGATCGGCGAGCGCGCGACCACCACGAGCGAGGCGCGCTGCCCGACATCGGCCGCTTCGCCGTCCCACGCCGACAGCAGCGACGTGCACATCGGGAAAGGCCGCTCGCGTTTCGGCCCGAACGTGTAACTGTAGACGACGAGCGTCTGCTTGTCGCCGAAGAGCTCGGAAAACGTCACCGGCCCGTCTTCGCCGTCGAAGCGGTACGCCTTGGGAACCAGGCCGCCCGGCGGCAGGGCGCGGCGCTGCCCGGCCACGCGCTCGATGTGCCGCCTGAGCTCGATCTCCTCGGCCAGCAGCGCGTCACGCGCGCGCCCGCCGGTAGTCGCCGCTCTCGTTCGGGAAATGCACCCCGTTGTTCTTCGCCAATTCGCCGGCCGGCTTGAGCTGCTGCTTCGACGAGGCGATGCGGTCGCTGGCCCTCACCAACGGCCAGTTCTCGCTGCTGATGGCGCTCAATCGCGCATCGCCGCCCGGCATCGGCGCGTTGGCGTCGTTCCTGGCGATGGACCGCACCACGCTGACCGCGGCCGTGAAGCCGCTCGAACGGCGCGGCCTGATCCGGCTCGCGACCAATCCCGACGACCGGCGCGGCCGCCTGCTGACCCTGACCGCCGCGGGCCATTCGCTGCTCGCGCGCGCCGTTCCGGTCTGGAGGCGAACGCACGCCGCCGTCGAACGCGCCCTGCGCCATGCCGAGGCCGATCCCGACCGGTTGCGGCTGGACCTGCGCGCGCTGGCCTGACTCAGCCGCGCACGTGCGTGACGCCGCCGTCGACGACGATGGTCGAGCCGACCACGTAGTCGCCGGCGCGCGAGGCGAGGTAGATGGCGGCGCCGGCCATGTCGTCGTCGCGGCCGATGCGCTTGGCCGGAATGCGCTTGGCCACCTCGTCGCCGTGGTCGCGGGCGACGCGGTTCATGTCGGAAGCGAAGGCGCCGGGCGCGATGGCGCTGACGACGATGTCGTCCTGCACCAGACGTAACGCCATGCGCCGCGTCATGTGGATGAGGCCCGCCTTGCTGGCCGCGTACGAATAGGTTTCCTGCGGGTTGACCGCGATGCCGTCGATCGATGCGATGTTGATCACCTTGGCCGGCCGCTCGGCGCTCGCCGCCGCCTTCAGCAGGCCGTGCAGCGCCTGGGTGAGGAAGAACGGCGCCTTCAGGTTGAGATCGACCACCTTGTCCCAGCCCTTCTCGGGAAAGGTGTCGAAGCTCTCGCCCCAGGCGGCGCCGGCGTTGTTGACGAGGATGTCGAGCTTGGTCTCGCGCGCGCCGTACGCGGCCACCAGCGCGTTCACGCCCTCGAGCGTGGAGACGTCGGCCGGCAGCGAGAAGCACTCGCCGAGGGAAGACAGCTCCTTGGCCGTGGCATCGCAATCGGCGGCCTTGCGCGAGGAGATGTAGACGCGGGCGCCCTGCTTGAGGAAGCCGGCCGCGATCATGCGGCCGATGCCGCGGGAGCCGCCGGTGATGAGAGCGGTGCGGTGAGCAAGAGAGAAAAGGTTGGTCATGAACGTCTCCGCGCAGACGCGATCGATCGCGCCGCCGACCATTGTGACGATTCAAGACCCCGGACTGCACATCGGCGACGGGCAGCTCTCGGCGGCGGATTCAACCGGTCAACGCAACACATTCGCTGAACATCTCAGCGGGCGTCTGGAAGCGTAGCGTCTTGCGCGGCCTCTCATTCAATTGTCTCGCGATCGAGTTGAGCTG
>Ga0075520_1000272_pt1 | contig 21731 bp, 17 predicted proteins | sample NGEPerB_FD_75100 | JGI IMG/M metagenome (GOLD analysis project Ga0075520, IMG submission 75100) | Arctic peat soil microbial communities from the Barrow Environmental Observatory site, Barrow, Alaska, USA - NGEE PermafrostAB12-B | ecosystem: Environmental > Terrestrial > Soil > Wetlands > Peat ... | reverse complement strand
CTTCCCCCCAACCCGCCCACGCCGGTGCGCACGGCGGCGGTGCGCGACGGGCAGGCGAGCAACAGCGTCGAAACCGTGGCGCTCATTCAGTCGGAAACGGCGGCAACCGTGGCCGCACAGGTTCCCGGGGCGATCCTCGAGATGGCCTGGCGCGAGGGGGACCGGGTGGCGAAGGGCCAGGTCATGGCGCTCATCGATCCGCGCACTCTCGAGGACGCCGTGCAGGCGGCGCAGGCGCGCCTGGCCGCCGCCGATGAGGACTACGGCAAGCAGAAGGCGATCTTCGCGCGCGACAAGGCGCTGCTGGACGGGGGTGCGATCGCCCCGCAGGCGTTCGACATCTCCAAGGCCCAACTCGCCGGCGCCGAGGCGGTGCGGGTCGGCGCCGAGAAGGCGCTGCAATCCGCCAAGGTGGTCCGCTCCTACGCCTCGACATCCGCCCCCTACGCCGGCGTGGTCACCGCCCGGCTCGCCGAGCCCGGCGACCTCGCCTTCCCCGGCAAGCCGCTCTACACGATTCAGATCCCCGGGCCCGTCAAGCTGCTCTCCAAGCTGGCGCAGGACCAACTGGGGCAACTGCGGGTCGGCGATCAGGTGACGTTCGGCAGCGGCGCGACCGCCGTGGTGGGGAAGACCAGCCGCATCTATCCCGCGCTCGACGCCGCCCACCTCGGCTCGGTGGAGACGGTCCTGCCGCAGGCGCCGCTCGACCTGCCGCCGGGCGCCACCGTGAGTGCCCGCTACGCCGCCGCGCCCGCCCAGGGCCTTGTCGTGCCCAACGAGGCGCTGCTCCAAGGCATCGAGGCGACGCTGGTGGTCAAGGTCGAGAACGACACGGCCCGGCCCGTCCCGGTCACGGTCCTCCGCCGCGGCGACGACGGCGCGGTGATCGCGCCGCAGGCCGGCGATCTGAAAGCGGGCGACACCGTGGTCGTGGGCCTGCCCAGCGAGCTGATGGCGCTCACGGCGGGCTCGCGGGTCGCCGCCCAGGGCGGAGGCGCGTCATGAACTTTGTCGGCGCGTACGTGAAGAAGCCGCACCTGTTGCTCTCCGTCGTGCTGCTGCTGGCGGTGGTGGGGCTCGTCGGGTTCTTCAAGATGCCGGTGAACCTCTTCCCCGACAGCGAGCGGCCGCAGATCGCCGTGGTCACGGTGTGGCCCGGCGCCTCGGCCGGCGACGTGGCGGGCGACGTGAGCCGCGTGATCGAGAAGGAACTCAAGACGATCGAGCTGGTCCGCCGCGTGACGTCGACCGCCAACGACGAGGTCTCGGTGGTGACGGCGGAGTTCGAGTACAAGAAGGGCATGGACTCGGCGGCCACCGACGTGTCCAACTCGCTCAACAAGATCCGCCCCCAACTGCCGCCCGACATCCGCCCGTTCCAGGTGTACAAGGTCTCCTCCGCCACCGCGGCGGTGCTGACCCTCGCCGTGACGCCCAAGCCGGGCTCGCACCTGGACCTCGCCCAGGTCCGCCGGCTGGCCGAGAACCCGATCAAGGAGACGCTGCTGCGCCTCCCCAGCGTCGAGAACGTCGAGGTGTTCGGCGGCTACCAGAGCGTGGTGCAGGTGGACCTCGATCCCAACCGGCTACAGGCGTTTCACCTGAGCCCGGGCCAGGTCGCCGAGGCGCTCAACAGCTGGAACCGCAACACCCCGGAGGGCCTCGTGCTCTCGCAGGGGAGCCAGATCCTGCTCAAGAGCCAGGGCGAGTTCATCCGGCCCGAGGAGGTGAGCGGCATCGTCGTCAGCGCCGCGCCTGGGCCGCCCGTCTACCTCAGGGACGTGGCCAACGTCCACATCGGCATCCAGGAGCGCCTCTCGGCGTTCCACGGCAACGGCAAAGCGGCGATCGGCATCAACATCCAGCGCGCCCTCTCCGGTTTCGCGTTGCCGACCATCCAGTCCGTGCTCGGCAACCTGCCGAAGCTGGAGAGACAGTATCCCGGCCTCCAGTTCAGCGTCGCCGACACTCAGGGCGAGCTGATCTCGACCAGCGTGTCGAACCTGGTGGACGCGCTGCGCGATGCCATCATCATGACCGTCATCGTCATCTTCCTGTTCCTCGCGGACACCCGCGGCATGTTGCTGGCGGGGATCTCGATCCCCTTCACCTACCTCATCACCTTCGCCTTTATGTGGCTGTTCGGCTTTCAGTTCGACATGGTGACGCTGACCGGCGTCATCCTCGGCGTCGGCATGCTGCTGGACGACGCGATCGTGGTGCTGGAGAACATCGAGCGCCACTACCACAAGCTCGGGCAGAAGCTCGAAGACGCCGTCGTCGGCGGGACCCAGGAGGTGATGCTCGCGATCCTCTCGGGCACGTACGCCACGGTGGTGGTGCTGGTGCCGATCATCTGGATCGGCGGCTTCGTGCAGACCGTGCTGCGGCCGCTCTCCCTGACGCTGTCGATCGCACTGATCGCCTCGTACCTGGTGTCGGTCACGATCCTGCCGATCCTGGCGCCGGTCATTCTGCGCCTCGGCGGCAAGATGGAGCGCTTCCGCTGGGAGCTCTCGCTCGACCATTTCGTCCAGGGCAAGGTGCTCCACCCGATCCAGGAGTTCTTCGTCAGGACCGTGGGCGTGGCGCTGCGCCACAAGTGGTTGTTCATCGTCCCCGCGGTTCTGCTGCTCGGCTTCTCCAGCCGCGTCGTCATTCCTCTGATCGGCCGCGACCTCATGCCGCCGATGGACACCGGGATCTTCCGCGTCACCTTCGAGAGCTACCCGAACACGTCCCTGGGGCAGACCGAGGCGTTGCTCACCACGGCCGAAAAGGCGATCTGGCGCCAGCCCGGCGTCACCATGACCTCGAGCACCCTGGGCTCCGAGCCCGGCGTGCTGTCGTTCGGTTCCGGGCGCAACCCGCAGCAGGCGTTCGTGACGGTCCACCTCGTCAACCGCTTCCAGCGCAAGGAGACGATGTGGGCGATCGAAGGGAAGGTCCTCGCCCAGCTGCAGACGATGCCGGGGATCCGCTTCCCGGCGGCGTTCGACTACGGCGCGACGCCGCTCTCCACGATCCGCTCGACGGTGGACCTCATGATCTCCGGGCCGGACCCGGTGGTGCTCGATCACCTGCGCCAGCAGGTGCAGCAGCGGCTCATGACCGCCGGGGGCATCACCTCGGTGGTGCCCACATGGACGCTCGACCGCGTCGAGTACCGTTTCCTCCCCGACCCCGAGCGCCTTGCCATCTACGGCGTCAACGCCGCCACCGTGGCGGCGCAGGTCGGCGGTCAGGTGCGCGGCTTTCCGGCGACGCTGTTCCGCGTGCCCAACCAGGACTCGTTCGCGGTCTGGGTACAGGCCGAAGCCGCCCGCCGCAACAGCCCGACCCGCCTGGAGACGCTCCCCATCCTTACGCCGCGCGGGACCGTGCCACTCGCCAGCCTGGGGCGCATCGAGACCGCGACCGTGCCGACGCTGTATACCCACCAGGACATCGCGCCGACGGTCGATCTCCTCGGCTACCGCAACGTCCAGGCCGTGACCCACATCAACGCCAACGTCGACAAGGCGATGGCCGGATTGAAACTCCCGCCCGGATACACGATCACGGAAGAGGGGGAACGCAAGACCATGGACGAAGCGTTCTCCGCTCTGATGGCGGCGCTCGTGCTCGGACTCATCCTGCTCTACTTCTCGCTGATCCCGGCGTTCAAGTCGTTCCTGCACCCGCTCACGATCATGGTGGCCATTCCACTCGGACTGATCGGCGCGACCTGGTCCTTGCTTCTGATGGGTAAGCACCAGTGCATGCCGTCGTTCATGGGTATGATCCTGCTCGCCGGCATCGTGGTGAAGAACTCGATCCTGCTGATCGACTTCATCGAGGAGGCTCGGGGCCGCGGCGAGAGCCTGGAGGATGCGCTCACCGGCTCCGTCCGGGTGCGGACGCGGCCGATCCTGATGACCGCCGTCGGCACCGCGGTCGGGATGCTGCCGATCGCGCTGCAGTGGGCGATCGGGCTCGAACGCCTCTCCCCGCTGGCCGTGGTCGCCATCGGCGGCCTGATGGTGTCGACGTTCCTCACGTTGATCTACGTTCCGGTGTTCTACGATATGTTTGAGAACGTCAGGATTTGGCTCACGGGCGGTCGCAAGGTCGTTTCGGCGACTGCGGAAACACCCGCCGGCTGAACGCTCCTGGCCGGAAGAACGGCCGAAGACGAGGATGCGAGCCATACGCTGCACGACCGACGGCACACGACGTCGATGACGCAAAGGAGAGAACGATGAGCAACCCGACCGCACCGACCCCGGAACAGGTCCTGGCGATGATGCGCCAGAGGATGGGCGAAACCCTCCCCGCCTGGCCGCGGCTCCTTCGGGACCTGGCCCCGGATCTGCTCGTGGGCACCGCGATGAACTCGGCCGGGAGCGTCGGCCGCGAGGCCAGCCCGATTCCCGCCAAGTACCGCTCGCTGATCGCGGTGGCGGCCGCGCTCGGGCGCGGGCAGGCGTCGCGCGCCCGCTCGCAGGCCCACATGGCGCGGCAGGCGGGCGCGACGGCCGAGGAGGTGCTGGACACGGTCCGCATCGCGCGCCACCTCGCCGCGGCCGGCACCCTCGACGCCGCCACCCCCCTGCTCGCCGACCTCGGCGCGAAATCGACACTCAGCGAGCAGACGCCGTGAGCCACCGGCACGACCATTCACCCGTTGTGGGCGCCGCAATGGATCGGCGGCTGTGGGCCAGCGCCGCGCTCAACGTTGCGATCACGGTGGCCGAGCTGTTTGGTGGATTTCTCTCGGGCAGCCTGGCGCTGCTCTCGGATGCCGCCCACAACTTCAGCGACGTGGCGGCCGTCGCGCTGGCGCTGTGGGCGAGGCGGCTGAGCCGGCGCCCACCCACGCCCCACCACACCTACGGGTTCAAGCGCGCCGAGGTCATCGCCGCCCTCGCCAACGCCGTTGTGCTGATCGCGGTGTCGGTCGTCATCGCGCGCGAGGCCCTCGTGCGCCTGCTCCACCCCACCCCGGTCGCACAGGGGCTCATGCTTACCGTCGCGCTCGTGGCGCTCGTCGCGAACATCGGCTCGGTACTCCTGCTGCGCCGTCACGAAAAGGACGACGTCAACGTCCGCAGCGCCTTCCTGCACATGGCCCAGGACGCCCTGGCCTCGCTGGCGGTGGTGGCCGCCGCCCTCCTGGCGCACACCCCGGTGGGTTTGTACGTGGACCCCGCGGCCGCGCTGATCGTCGTCTTCGCCGTGCTTCGCAGCGGGCTGTCGCTCATCTGGGAGACGCTCTCCACCCTGCTCGAGGGCGCGCCCGCGGACATCTCCCTCGAGGCGTTGCTCGACGACGTCGGACGGGCGTTTCCGGGCGCCGCCCTGCACCACATCCACCTCTGGCAAAACGGCCCCGGCCAGCGGCTGCTCACCGCCCACGTCGTCGTGAGCGACAGCCTCGACGGCCGGGCGATCGAGGGCTTGTTCGCCGAGATCAAGGCCCTTCTCCACGACCGCTGGGGCGTGGCGCACGCGACGCTCGAGCCCGAGGTGGAGGGGTGCGGTGAGACCGAAATCCTGGCAAGCTGGGACGAAGAGCGGTCGCCATGAACTCAGGTGCCGGGTCCGCGGCGGCGTGGGAGGGAGCATGAACCGGAAGCTGCTGGATCTCGCGTCACGGACGCTCGGCGACACGTTAGCGCACGAACAGGCAAGACTCACGGTCGAGGACAAGCTGCGGGAACTCTCCTTCAACCTGTGGTGGAACTGGCACCCCCAGGTCCTCGAGATGTTCCGCCAGCTCGATCCTGCCGGCTGGTCCGAGACCAACCACAACCCGATCGCCCTGCTCAAGCGCTTCGAACCGGGGGCACTCGCCGCGCGCGCCGCGGAGTTGTCGCTGGAGAACACGGTCAGCTTCCACTACCGCCGGCTGCAGGAGTACCTGCGCGGCGAGGGGTCGTGGTGCGATGCCCACGCCGGGGGGCTGCAGGCGACGCCGATCGCCTACTTCTCCGCGGAGTTCGGACTGCACGAGTCGCTCCCCCTGTACTCCGGCGGCCTCGGCGTCCTCGCCGGAGATTACCTGAAGAGCGCCTCCGACCTCGGGCTTCCCGTCGTGGGGGTCGGCCTGTTTTACGCGACCGGTTACTTCCGCCAGCACTTCGACGCAAGCGGTTGGCAGACCGAGGAGTACGGCCACATCGACATCACGGCGCTGCCGCTGCGGCGGCCGGTGGGACCCGACGGGGCGCCGATCATGGTCGAGGTGCCGTGCAACGGCGAGACGCTGCACGCCGCGGTTTGGGTCGCGCGCATCGGTCGCACCCTGCTGCTGCTGCTCGATTCCGATGTCGAAGCCAACCCCCCGTACCTGCGCGAGCTGACGGCGAGGCTGTACGGCGGCGACGAGGTCACGCGCATCCGCCAGGAGGCGCTGCTCGGCATCGGCGGGTTGCGCGCCCTGCGCGCGCTCGAGATCCGGCCGGCGGTCATGCACCTGAACGAGGGGCACAGCGCCTTCGCGATCCTTGAGCGGACGCGCGAGCGACTCGAGGAAGAAGGGATGTCGTTCGACGACGCGCTGCGCGAAACCGCACTGCAGACGGTGTTCACGACCCACACCCCGGTCGAAGCCGGACACGACCGCTTCTCCGCGGACCTGGTGGAACGCGAACTCGGCTGGCTGCGCGCGGCGCTGCGCCTCGACCCGGAACGCATGATGGCCCTCGGACGCGTGAACGCGGCCGACGGCGGCGAGCCGTTTTGCATGACGGTGCTGGCGATCCGCGGCTCGCGCCGGCGCAACGGCGTCTCGAGCCTGCACGGCCACGTCGCGCGGCGGATGTGGCAGCGCCTCTGGCCGGGGCGCGACGAGGAGGACGTCCCGATCGGGCACATCACCAACGGCGTGCACGTGCGCTCGTGGCTCGCCCTTTCGATGAACCGCATCTTCGACCGTTACCTCGGCGCCGACTGGCCAGCGCGCCAGAGCGACTGCGCCGCCTGGCGCCCGATCGCCAACGTGCCCGACTGCGAGCTGTGGGAGACGCACGAGGTGCTGCGCCGCTACCTTGTCGACTTCGTCCGGCGGCGGGCGGGGCGGCCGGATCTGCTGGACGAGCATGCGCTCACGCTCGGGTTCGCCCGGCGCTTCGCCACCTACAAGCGCGGCACGATCCTGCTCACCGACCTCGACCGGCTGGCGAGGATCCTTGGCGACCCCGCGCGGCCGGTTCAGATCGTCTTCGCCGGCAAGGCGCACCCGCGCGACGATGCGGGGAAGAAGCTCCTCCAGGAGCTGCTCGGCATCGCGCGCGATCCGCGCTTCGAGAGGCGCATCGTCTTCGTCGAGGACTACGACATCAACGTCGCGCGCCACCTGGTGCAGGGGGTGGACGTGTGGATCAACACGCCGCCGCGACCGATGGAGGCGTGCGGCACCAGCGGCCAGAAGGTCGTCCTCAACGGCGGCCTCAACCTCTCGGTGCTCGACGGTTGGTGGGCCGAGGGCTACGACGGGAAGAACGGTTTCGCCATCGGCGACGGGATGGCGCACACCGACCCCGCCGTGCAGTGGGCGTGGGACGCCGAATCGCTCTACCGGCAGATCGAGGAGCAGGTGGTGCCGCTGTTCTACGACCGCGAGGGCGCGGCGCCGCCGCGCGGCTGGGTCGAGCGGATGAAGCGCTCGATCATGACGCTCGCGTGGCGCTACAACGCCGACCGCATGGTCGCCGACTACGTCCTGCACGGCTACCTGGCCGCCGGGGGCAGGCTCTCCTCGGCCTGAGCGACGGTGCGGACCGGCCGGCACAGTCGCGTTTCGGGGATACGATTGATCCCAGGAGGCGATCATGACCGGAACGCTGTGCCTGGCCTGCCACGGCCAGGTATCGAGCCTCGACCCCGCGGTGCGCGCGGTGCTCGCCGAGCGCTACCCCGCGGACCGCGCCACCGGCTACCGCGCGGGCGACCTGCGCGGCGCCGTGTCGGTGACCGTCGTGCCCTGATCCCGCGGCGCTTTGCCTGCCGCAGTCGATGATCGCCGCCGGCTCTTCACAGCGCGTTCACACCCGCGCCGTAGAAATGTCGCGGCGGCGGCCGGGGAGCCGGCGACGCGGGCAACCCCGCCGGGCCGAAAGGGAGGATGCGAACGATGACACGGTCCAGGAAGAGTTGGGTCATGGGTTCGGTGGCCGCGGCCCTGGCCCTCGCAGGGGGGCTTGCGTTCGGCCAGACGACGATCACGGGGGCGGGCGCCACGTTCCCCTACCCCGTCTACGCGAAGTGGGCCGACGCATACGCCGCCAAGACCGGCGTCCACCTCAACTACCAGTCGATCGGGTCGGGCGGCGGCATCGCCCAGACCAAGGCCAAGACGGTTGACTTCGGCGCCTCCGACGCGCCGCTCACCCAGCAGCAGCTCGACGAGATCGGCCTCATCCAGTGGCCGATGATCATGGGCGGCGTCGTTCCGGTGCTCAACGTCCCCGGCGTCAAGCCCGGAGAGGTAAGCCTCACGCCGACGCTGCTCGCCGACATCTACCTCGGCAAGGTCGCCAACTGGAACGCACCGGAGATCGCCGCGGCAAACCCCGGCGTCAAGCTCCCCGACCTCGCGATCACCGTCGTGCACCGTGCGGACGGGTCCGGCACCACGTGGATCTTCACCAACTACCTCGACAAGGTGTCGCCGGAGTGGCACACGAAGGTCGGGACGAGCACCGCGGTTTCCTGGCCGACCGGGGTCGGCGGCAAGGGCAACGAGGGGGTTTCCGCCTACGTGCTGCGCATCAAGGGCGCCATCGGCTACGTCGAGTACGCGTACTGCCTGCAGAACCACATGACGTACGCGTTGCTGCGCAACGCCGCCGGCAACTACGTATCGCCCACCGCCAAGGCGTTTCAGGCCGCGGCCGCCAACGCCGACTGGAAGGACGCCCCCGGCTACTACCTCGTGCTCACCGACCAGCCGGGCGCCGAGAGCTGGCCGATCACCGGCGCCTCGTTCATTCTGTTCTACAAGGACCAGCCAAACGCCGCCAAGGCCAAGGCCGTGCTCTCGTTCTTCGCCTGGTGCTACGCCAACGGCCAGAAGATGGCCGAGGATTTGGACTACGTCCCAATGCCCAAGAACGTCGCCGACATGATGGAAGCGAACTGGACGGCGAAAGTGCGTTCCGCGGGTCAGGCTGTCTGGAAGTGACCGGAATCGAAGATCGTGCCAGGGCGGCCGCCGCTGGGGCGGCCGCCCTCCCAGCGAGGGGCATGGTGCGGCGTGCGCACGGTCGGGCGCCCCTGGTCGCCGAAGGCTTGTTCCGGGCGGCCGCCTTCGCCTGCGCCGGGTTCGTGCTCGTGGTCATGGCCGGGCTGTTCGTCGTCCTGCTGTACCGCTCCCGCCTCTCGATCGACAGGTTCGGCTGGGGCTTCCTGTGGTCCGCCGCGTGGGACCCGGTCCGCGACAACTTCGGCGCCGCGAGCAGCATCTTCGGCACCGTGGCCTCCACCGTGATCGCGATGGTGATCGCGGTCCCGCTCAGTCTCGTGATCGCCCTCTTCCTCGTCGAGGTCGCCCCTCCCCGGCTCGCCCGCCCGGTAAGCTATGGAATCGAGTTGCTCGCGGGGATCCCGAGCATCATCTATGGGATGTGGGGGCTCTTCGTCCTGGCGCCGCTCATGGCCACCAACGTCCAACCCGCCATGCAGAGGGTGTTCGGCAAGCTCCCGCTGTTCGCCGGGCCGCCGATGGGGATCGGGATCCTGACCGCCGGCCTGGTTCTGGCGCTCATGGTGTTGCCGTTCATCACCGCGGTTGTCCGCGACGTCTTCGCGCTGGTGCCGCCCGTCATGAAGGAGGCGGGCTACGGGTTGGGGGCGACGACGTGGGAGGTGACGCGCAAGGTGACGGTGGGCTACGGCATGAAGGGGATCGTCGGCGGTGTGTTCCTCGGACTCGGCCGGGCGATCGGCGAGACGATGGCGGTGACGTTCGTGATCGGCAACGACCACCGGATTGCGGCATCGCTATTCGCCTCCGGCAACTCGATCGCCTCGACGCTCGCCAACGAGTTCACCGAGGCGTCCGAGCCGGTTTACCTGTCGGCGTTGGTCGAATTGGGGCTCATCCTGTTCGTGGTCACGCTCGTCATTCAAGTGCTCGCCCAGCTCTGGCTGACGCGCCTGGCGCGGCAGGCGGGGAGCACGTCATGAGACGCCGCCCGGCCTGGCCCCGCAAGGCGTTGGACGCCGCGGTCAAGGTCGCCTCGGCGCTCGCCGCGGCGCTCGGCCTCGGTTTCCTGGCCTGGATCCTTTTCGTGGTCCTCCGCCACGGCGCCGCCGCGCTGAACTGGACGTTCCTCACCTCGCTGCCTTCCGCCCCCGGCGGCAGCGGCGGCGGGCTCGGCAACGCGATCCTCGGCACCGCCCTCATGACCTTACTGGCGTGCGTGTTCGGCGTTCCGATCGGCATGTTGGCGGGGGTCTACCTGGCGGAGTACAGCCGCGGCACCCGGTTCGCCACGACGGTCCGGTTCCTCGCCAACGTCATGATGGGTATCCCTTCGATCATCATCGGCCTCTTCGTCTACGCGGTCCTGGTTCTGCCCAGCGGCCACTTCTCCGGCTGGGCGGGAGGGGTCGCCCTGGCGCTCCTCGTCCTGCCCGTCGTGGCGCGGACCACGGAGGACATGCTAGCCATGGTGCCCAACGCCCTCCGCGAGTCGGCTCTGGCGCTCGGCTCGCCGCACTGGCGGGCGACGCTGCGGATCCTGTTCCGGGCCTCCAGGGCGGGACTCCTCACCGGCGTGCTGCTCGCCGTCGCCCGCGTGAGCGGGGAGACGGCCCCGCTCCTGTTCACCGCCCTCAACAGCCCGTACTGGCCGCGGTCGCTGAGCGGCCCGACGGCGAACCTGACGGTGACGATCTTCAACTACGCGATGTCGCCGTACCCCGCCTGGCAGCAGGCTGCGTGGGGCGCGTCGTTTATCATCGTCGTCGGCGTGCTGGCGCTCACCGTCGTGTCCCGCACCCTCACACGGGAGAGAAAGTGACGAGCACACCCCCCCCCGATGTCGCCCCGCCGCGGCCCGCGGTGCCGGAACCCGCCGCCGGTGTGCAGGCGCCGGCAGCGGCCGCTGCAAAGACGAAAGTTTCTGTCCGGGGCCTCAATTTCTACTACGGCGAGCAACAGGCGCTCTTCGACAACTCGCTCGACGTCCCCACCGGCAGCGTCACCGCGATCATCGGACCGTCGGGGTGCGGAAAGTCCACCCACATCCGCGTCTACAACAGGATCTTCGAGCTGTATCGCGATCAACGGGCAAGCGGAGAGGTCTGGCTCGACGGCGAGAACGTCCTCGCCCCCGGCGTCGACGTGATCGAGCTCCGACGCCGGGTCGGGATGATCTTCCAGAAACCGACGCCGTTCCCGCTGACCGTCTACGAGAACCTGGCGTACGGGCTGCGCCTCCACTACCGCGTCAAAGGGTCGGAGCTCGACGACCGCATCGAGCAGGCCCTGCGCGCGGCGGCGCTTTGGGACGAGGTGAAGGACAAGCTGCACCGGTCCGGATCGGCCCTTTCCGGCGGCCAACAGCAGCGCCTGTGCATCGCGCGCGCGATCGCGGTCGAGCCCGAGGTACTGCTCATGGACGAGCCCACGTCGGCGATCGACCCGGTGGCCACCTCGCGGATCGAGGAGTTGGTCGTCCAGCTCAAGGCCACCTACACGATCGTCATCGTCACCCACAACATGCAGCAGGCCGCCCGCCTCTCGGACTTCACCGGGTTCTTCTACCAGGGGCGGATCATCGAGTTCGGGACCACCACGGAGCTGTTCACGAACCCGAAGCAGAAGCAGACCGAAGACTACATCACCGGGCGCTTCGGCTGAGATGGCAAAAGGGGGAGGATTGCTCCTCCCCCTTCCTTCAGCCGATGCCGGTCAGCGCCTTCCGCCCCGGCCCATGACCAGCGGCAGACCCGTTGCGGGGTCGCGAAGCACCACCTCGAGGCCGGTCGCCACATCCTTGATGGCGAGCGCCACCCAGTGGTCGTGGCCGTCCAGACTCACCGGCGCGGCCTTGACCACGACCTGGGCGCCGGCGACGGGCGTGTACCCGGCCTGCATCAGCGCGCGGTAGGGCGAGATCACGATCGCGACGTCGCCTTGCGCCGAGGACATCACCAGCGTCGGGAAGCCCTCGCCGAAGCCCCCGGCGAAGCTGACCACCGCACCCGTAAACGTCGCGGTCCGGCTCAGGTCCGGCCCGCCGCCGGCGCAGAGCTGCCGACCGCCGCGCTGCGTAGCACCCATGCCCTGGCCTGGCGCTGCCTGGAAGCTCACGACCTCGCCCTGCACGGTGAAGGCCTTGCTGGTATCCACCCTCGGACCGGTCCCGTCGCCCGCGCCGCCCCGCACCTGCTGTGCCGCCAGCGGGCCCGCCAAAACCAGCGCCATCCCGAGAGTCGCCACGCCAAAGATCGAGCTGCTCTTCATTTCTCTACCTCCCTTTTCGCCGCCCCGATTACCGGAGCCGCTCATCACGTACGCACGTGCTGTGCCACGTCGGATTCAATTCCCAAGTGTTTGACTCGATGAACGTTCCGGATATCCATCCGGGCGCGCGCCGCGCCCGGATGCAAGATCCTGCAGCCACCGCGCAAGGAGTTGCAGTCAGGAGATCCCGAAGCGACGGAGGCGGTAGTAGAGGGTGCGGACCGAGACGTCGAGCAGGCGCGCGGCTTCCTCGCGGTTGCCGCCGGCGCGCCGCAGCGCCTCCAGCAGAGCCTCCCGCTCCCGCACCTCCCGGTCGAGCGGCATGGCGCCGCCTTCCCCGGCGGAGGGGGCAGCCACGATCGCAGGCGTGACGTCCTCGGCACGGATCGCCGCGCCAGCCCGCACGATCAAAGCCCGCTCCAGCACGTTGCGCAGCTCGCGTACGTTGCCCGGCCACCGGTGGCGCTGCAACGCCGCGAACACCGCCGGATCGAGCTCTGGGACCGGGAGGTGATGACGGGCCGCGAGCTCCGCGATCAGGTGCCGCGTCAGCACCGGGACGTCCGCCGGCCGCTCGCGCAGGGGCGGCAGGTTGACGGTGACGACCGCCAGCCTGAAGTAGAGATCCTCGCGGAAGCCACCCTCGGCAACCGCGGCCGAGAGGTCGCGGTTCGTGGCGGCCACCAGCCGCACGTCCACCGGGATGTCGGCGGCGCCGCCGAGCCGTCGCACCACCCGCTCCTCGAGGACCCGGAGGAGCTTGGCCTGCAACGAGGGCGACAGGTCGCCCACCTCGTCGAGGAACAGCGTGCCGCCGCCGGCCTCCTCGAACCGGCCCTGCCGCTGCCGGTCGGCTCCGGTGAACGCGCCCTTCTCGTGGCCGAACAGCTCGCTCTCGGCGAGCGCCTCGGGCAGCGCCGCACAGTTGACCGCGACGAACCGGCCCGCCGAGCGGGTACTCTTCGCGTGCAGCCGGCGCGCCACCAGCTCCTTGCCGGTACCGGATTCGCCGGTGATGAGGACGGACACGTCGCGGGGCGCGACCCGGTCGATCAGGTCAAGCAGCTCCTTCACGGTCGGGTCCTCGGTCACGAACGCCCCGCCTCCTTCCTCGGGCGCGAGCAGCCGGCCCACCGCCGCGAGCAGCGCGGCCGGCGACGGCAGCGGCTTGGTCAGATAGTCGGCGGCGCCGAGGCGCACGGCCTCCACCGCCTCCGGGATCGTGCCATACGCGGTGAGCATCACCAACGGCGGTGGCGCGGTGAGCTGGCGGCTGCGCCGCAGCAGCTCCAGGCCGTCCATGCGCGGCATGCGCTGGTCCGCGAGCACGAGGTCGAACGGGCCTCGCTCCAACGCCGCCAGCGCCTCGGCGCCGTCGCGGGCCTCGACCACCTCGTGCCCGGCGCCCTCGAGGATGTCCGCGAGCAGCTCGCGGAACGAAGGCTCGTCGTCGGCCACCAGAATGCGGGCCACGTCAGCCCTTCCCCGGCGGGAGTTCGAGACGCGCCACGCAACCGCCGCCGGCCCTCGCGGCCAGGGTGGCATCCCCCCCGTTGGCGTTCGCGAGGGCGCGTACGATCGCCAAGCCCAGGCCGGCGCCCTCGGGCCGTGTGGTCACGTAGGGGTCGAACGCCCGCTCCGGGTGGACCGCGAGGCCGAGGCCGCGGTCGCGCACCTCGGCCACCGCCGCCCGTCCCTCTCGCCGCACCTCGACCTCCAGCTCACCCTCCGGGTCGAACGCCCGGGCGTTGCCGAGCAGCTCCTCGAGGATGCTCTCGACGTGCTCCCCGTCCGCCCACGCCGGCACCGCCCCGCGCGAGCTGACGCGCACGACACCCGGCGTGCGGCCCGCGACCCGCTCGGTGAGCGCCACGAGGTCGAGCGTCTCCGGGCTCGCCTCGGGAGGGCGGGCGAACGCGAGGAGCCGCCCGAGCAACACCTCGATCCGCTCGCTCGCCTCCAGGATGCGCCTGGCCCGGGCCTCGGTCGGGGGCGCCGCGCCCTCGAGGAGGAGCTGCGTCGTTCCCTTGATGCCGGCCAGAGGGTTGCGCAGCCGGTGGGCGAGGCCGGCGCCGGCCAGCGCGACCACCTCCAAGCGCCGCCGTTCCGCCTCGGCGGTGACGAGGCGCTGCCGCTGCGCCAGGCCGGCCACCCCGAACAGGGCGAAGGCGACGAGGCCCGCAGCCGCGACCGACGCCCCTGCCATCATCACGGACGCGAGCCGGTCGGAGGCGCCCAGCGCCTGCGCCGGCTGCAGGCGCAGCGTGCCGAGCGTCCCCCGCCCCGGGCCGGCGCCTCGCCCCATCATCCCGCCCGCGGGACGCCACCGCGGCCCCAGCATCGCCGGCTGTTCGCTCGCTGTCGGCCCCAGGGTGCCCTTCCCGGCAATCACCCCTTGCGGCCCCACCAGCTCCACGCCCGCCAGCGCCTCGGCGTGCGCGGCCAGGAAGCGGTCGAGGGTGGCGGCGGCTTCGTCGGGTCCGGCCTCGCGCAGGTCGGTTTCCAGCTCGTGGCCGAGGCGCAGCAACACCCCCTGGCGGACCGCGTCATCGCGCTCCCGCAGGGTGTGCGCCGCCACGGCGGCGAGCCAGACGAGGGCCACACCCAGGACGGCGGCAGCGATGACCGGGACGGCGAGCAGGAGGCGGAGCGACGGCGCTCTCACCAGAACCTCTCGACGTGGACGTCCCCCGGCTGCCGCGGGGTGTGTTCGCGAAAGCCCTCGCCGGCCAGCAACGCCGCCATCGTCTCGATCATCGCCGGGTTGCCGCAGAGGAAGACGTGCGTGCTCCCGGGCCCGGGCCGGACACGCCAGTGCCGTTCGAGGACCCCGCGCGCCCACAGGTCCTGCACGTAGCCCACCTCACCCGCCCAGGCGACCGGCTCCTCGTCAGGGCGCGAGACAATGGGGAGATACAGCAGATGCCGCCGCAGCCGCTGCATCGTGACCAACTCGGCGTGGTAACCGAGGTCCCAGGAGTGGCGCGCCCCGTGCAGCACCGCGACCCGGCGGGCCGGATGGTGCAGGAGGGCCGTGCGCAGCTGGCTCATGTACGGCGCGAGGCCGGTGCCGGTGGCGACCATCACGATGTCAGCCTCGGCCGGCACCTGCTCGAACGTGAACAGGCCGGTGATCTTCGGTCCCAGCCAGAGACGATCGCCGAGGTTCAGGGCGAACAGCCGCGGGGTCAGCGAGCCGGACCGCACCAGCGTGAGGTAGAACTCCAGGTACTCGCGCTCCACCGAGGAGGAGGCGATTGAGTACGACCTCCGGATCAGGGTGCCCGGTTTCGGCGCCGGGTCGCCCTCCGGGTCGGCCACCGGGTGCCGGTCCGCTTCGGCCGGCAGCCCCAGCACGGCGAACTGGCCCGGCTTGAACGGCGGGAGATCCCAGCCGTCCGGCGTCACCCTGAGAATGACGAGGCCGGGCGCGACCTCGATCCTGGCCGCCACCACCGCGTTCAACGCGTTCGCCGTCATCGCCTGCTCCGCTCCAACGCTGCCAACCTCCGGCGAAACCAAACACGGCCGATGTCGTGTTCCCTTCCACGGTTTCCGGAAGGCACCCGACCACCCTACCGGAGGCGCGACCGCGTCCGCAAGGCCTGCGCCGGCGCACCGCTACAATCACCACGTGCCGGTCGGCCCCCGGGCAGCCTGGGGATCCGATCCGGCGGGGAGGCGGGATGCACGACGTACGCACACACCTGCGCGCCTGCGAGCTGTTCGCCGGCCTCGACGAGGCCGCATTGGATCTGCTGGCGGCCACGGCCCGTCCGCACGAGTTGCCGGCGGGCGCGATGCTGTACACCCAGGGCTCGCCGCGGCACGCCTGTTTCGTGGTGGTGGAGGGGCAGACCGAGATCCTGCGCGGCGGCCACGACGAGGCCGAGCGGCTGGCGGTCCTCGGCCCGGGCGACGCACTCGGCGAGGGCTCGCTTCTGCACGCGTCGCTGCACACGACGTCGGCGCGGGCACTGACGCCGCTGTCGCTGCTGGTGCTGGAACGGGACGCGCTCCGAACCGCCCTGGCGGCCAACGGCACCGCCGCCGTCGAGGTGCTCAGCCGCGTGGCGCTGGCCATCAGCCGCCGCCTGCAGTACGCGAGTTCCGGCCCCGTGGGGCGCGACAAGGCGTACGCATCGGGGGCGACCAGGGCCGAGCACGACCTGCTCGGCGACCGCGATGTTCCGGCCGACGCGCTCTACGGCGTGCAGACGCTGCGGGCGGTGGAGAACTTCCCGATCTCGGGCGTGCACCTGTCCCACTTCCCCACTCTCGTGCGCGCCCTCGCCATGGTGAAGCAGGCGGCCGCGCGCGCCAACCTGGGGCTCGGGCTGCTGGACGGGGAGGTCGCCTCGGCGATCGACCGGGCGTGCCAGGAGATCGTCGACGGCCACCACCACGGCCACTTCGTGGTCGATGCGGTGCAGGGCGGCGCCGGCACCTCCACGAACATGAACGCCAACGAGGTCATCGCGAACCGCGCACTCGAGCTGCTCGGCGCCCGCCGCGGCGACTACGCGCACTGCCACCCCAACAACCAGGTCAACCTCTCGCAGTCCACCAACGACGTCTACCCGACGGCGCTCAGGGTCGCGACCGTGCTGTCGCTGCGCAGTCTGACCGCCGCCCTCGAGAAGCTGCGCGCGGCGCTGGCCGCCAAGGGCGAGGAGTTCCGCGCCGTGGTGAAGATGGGACGCACGCAGCTCCAGGACGCGGTGCCGATGACGATGGGACAGGAGTTCACGGCGTTCGCCGTCACCACGGGCGAGGACATCGCCCGCCTGCGCGAGACGGCGCGGTTGTTCCTCGAGGTCAACCTGGGGGGGACCGCGATCGGCACCGGGATCAACGCCGACCCGCACTACCCCGTGCTCGTGGTCGAGCACCTCCGGCGGATCACCGGCCTCGACGTGGTGCCTGCGGAGAACCTCGTCGAGGCGACGCCAGACACCGGCGCGTTCGTCATGTTCTCCGGCGTGCTCAAGCGCACGGCGGTCAAGCTCTCCAAGCTGTGCAACGACTTGCGGCTGCTCTCCTCCGGCCCGCGCTGCGGGCTCGCGGAGATCAACCTGCCAGCGATGCAGCCCGGCTCCTCGATCATGCCGGGCAAGGTGAACCCGGTCATTCCGGAAGTCGTCAATCAGGTCGCGTTCCAGGTGATCGGCAACGACCTGACGATCACCCTGGCCGCCGAGGCCGGTCAGCTCCAGCTCAACGTGATGGAACCGATCATCGCCTTCAGCCTCTTCCAGTCGCTCCAGATGCTCACCGCTGCCGTGAACACCCTGACGACCCGTTGCATCCGCGGCATCACCGCCAACGCGGGGCGCTGCCGCGAGCTGGTGGAGCGCTCGATCGGGATCGTGACGGCGGTAGTGCCGGCGCTGGGGTACGAGCGGGCCAGCGAGATCGCCAAGGAAGCCCTCGAAACCGGCAAGTCGGTCCGCGAGATCATCCTGGCCAGGGACTTGCTCTCGGGCGCCGAGCTGGACGAACTGCTCTCTCCCGAGGCGATGACCCGGCCGCGCCCGCTCGCGCCACGCGGCCCGGCGGCGTAACAGCCGCGCGTTCGCCGGGGCGCCGCCCTTATGCCGGCGGCGCCAGGAGCGCGAGTTCGTCCCCGGTCGGCTGGAAGACCGCCGCCCCGACGCAGCCGGGACCGACGTGAGTGCCGACGACCGGCCCGATCTCGCTCTCCAACAACTCGGCGATCTCGAACGCGCCGTGCAGCAGGCCGCGCAGCCTTGCCGCCCACTCCGGCGCGGCCGCGTGCGCGATCCCCACGACCACCGGCCGGCCGGCCTCGACGCGCTCCTTGAGCAGGGCGACCAGGCGCGCCTGGGCGTTGGCGCCGCCCCGTACCCGGTCCACCGGCACGACCTCGCCGTTCACCACGCCGAGGATCGGTTTGATGCCCAGGAGCCCCCCGAACCACGCCTGCGCCTGGCCGATCCTGCCGCCGCGTGCGAGGTACTCAAGCGTGTCCACGACGAAGAGCAAGTGGATGCGGGGCCGCATCGCCTCGACCCGCGCGCGGATCTCGGAGGCATCGAGACGCCGCAGCGCCAACCGGGCGGCGATCACGGCCAGCAGGCCGAGGCCGGTGCTGACCTGGAGGCTGTCGACGACCTCCATGGCCGGCGCGCCGTCCCCGCGCAGCGTGCGGAAGTCGTCGCTTCCCTCCTTGACCGCGGCGCGAGCGTGGGTCACCGTCTTGGACATCTTCTCCGAAATGTGCACGGAGACGACGTCGCTGCGGCCGACGACCTGCCGATAGGTGGCGAGGAACTCGCCCTTGGTGGGGGGGCTGGTCTGCGGGTGCCCGCGCTTGTGGTCCTGCAACAGCTCGTAGAACGCCGCCGGCCGCAGGTCGATGCCGTCCTTGTAGATCTCCTTCCCGAAGAGCACAGAGAGCGGCACGACGTGGATGCGGTTGGCCTCCGCCACCTCGGGCGGCAGGTCGGCCGTCGAGTCGGTGACGACCCGCACCCTGATCTCGGGCTCGTCGAACGCCACCAGGCCGAGCTCGCGGAGGTCGGCGATGTCGCCCAGCACCACGCCGTCGAGCTCGGGGGTCCGATCGACGAAATCCCGGATGGTGCCGCCGCCGTGAGCCCCTGCCAGCACCCCCTGCTGGCCCGGGGTGAACTGCGTGGCGAAGAACGCCGGGCCGATCACCAGGCGCAGCCGGCTCGCCAGGTCGGGGAGGCGACCGCACGCCTCGGCAAAGCGGGTCTGGTCCTCCATCGCGAGCGCCATCAGGCTCAACATGTCCTCCGCGATCTCCCGCGGCACGGCGGCCGGCCCGACCAGCACGCGGAAACTGCCGAACGTGGTGCGCGCCAGCCTCGCGAACGCCTTGGCGCCGCGCACGGCGCCGGCGCGGGCGGCCACGGCCTCGCCTTCCTCGAGCGCCACCTCGCCGTCGGCGAGGAGCACGCGGCCGCTCACGACGAGGCGCCGCAGGTTCGGCAACAACTCGAGCAACGGCAGCGCCAGCAGGTTCCCCTCGAGAGCCTCCAGCCGGGCGTCGGCCGGGATCCCCAGCTCCCGCCCGAGCAAGGCGGTGCGGACCTTGCGGACGATCGCCTCGGGGGCGAGACCGGCTACGGCTACGACCGGTCCGGGACCCGCGTCCGGTGCCTCCACCCCGTCGTCGAGCAGGATGCGCAGCGGGCCGGCCTCGCCAGCGACCGCCGCCATCACGGGACCGGCGAGGGCGGCCTCGATCACGACCGCATCCGGGCTCAAGCCCTCCGCGAACCGCTGCCCCTCGTCGCCGTCCGCGGCCGTGACGACCTCGTAGGCGTACGACGCCAGCCCGCGGGCGAGCTCTTTGCGCCGGATCTCCTGCCGATCCACTACAAGGACGGTCAATCGTGCCATTGTCTCCCCCGCGGATCGGACGTCCGGCGAATCCAAATCGAGCGGAATCGGCAGGCCGCGTCGCGGCTTGTAGTATAACGCCATGAGCAAACGAATCCTGACGCTTTTCGCCCACCCCGACGACGCGGAAACCATGGCCGGCGGCACCCTCCTCAAGTGGGCGGCCGAGGGCCACGTCATCACACTGTGCCTGATCACGGACGGCGACAAGGGCACCGCCGATCCGAACGACAGCCGCGACGCGGTAATCGCGCGCCGGCGAGCCGAGCAGGCCAATGCCGCGGCCCGTCTGGGCGCGGAGGTGATCACCCTCGGATACGAGGACGGCATGCTGCAGCCCACCCTCGACCTGCGCCGCGATCTCGTGCGCGTGATGCGGCGGGTCCGGCCCGACATCGTGGTCGCCAACGACCCGACCGTCTGGTTCCGTCACGGGACCTACATCAACCACCCGGACCACCGGGCCGCCGGCCACGCCGCGGTGGAGGCGCTCTACCCGGCGGTCAAGAAGGCGAGCATCTTCCCCGAGCTGATCGCCGAGGGCCTGCAGCCGCACGTGGTCCAGGAGGTCTGGCTCGGTCCCACCGGAGAAGCCAACGCCTGGGTGGACATCGCCGATGTCTTCGACCGCAAGATCGAGATGATCTGCGACCACGCCTCCCAGTTTTCGCCGGGGCCGACCCGCGTCGCGTTCGAGCGGATCGCGCGCGAGGCCGGGCAGGAACGCGGCCTCGCCCTAGCCGAGTCGTTCCGCACCTTGCGACTGGCCGCGAACACCGTCCAGTCCCTGGCTGGCGGGCCCGCGCCCTCGTAGCAGCCGCCGGCGCCGGCTACGTCGGTCCGCCCCCGAGCGGCGCCAGGCGGACGCCGGCCGCGAGCAACGCGGCGCGCACCGCCCCTGCCACGGCAACGGCGCCGGGGGAGTCGCCGTGGACGCAGATCGTCCGGGCGGCAAGCGCGATCTCGGGGCCACCGAACGCGGTCACCAACCCCGCGACCGCGATGCGCACCGCCTGCGCCGCCGCGACCGCAGGGTCCGCGTGCAGCGCCCCGGGCAGCGCGCGGGGGCGCAGCGTGCCGTCCGCCTCGTACGCCCGGTCTGCGAAGCCTTCGCCGACGGCCTCGAACCCCTGCTCGCGGTACACCTCAAGGCAGCGCGACCCGGCGAGGCCTACCAGCGCGACGGCATCGCTCCAACGCGCGACGCCGCGCGCGATCGCGGCGGCAACGGCGTCATTCCTCGCGGCGTCGTTGTACAGCGCGCCGTGCGGCTTCACGTGGCGCAGCTCGACCCCCGCCCGGCCCGCGGCCGCGGCCAGCGCCCGCACTTGCTCGAAGACGGTTTCCTCGATCGCACCGGGGTCCATCCCCGCCGAGCGGCGCCCGAAAGAGGCGCGGTCCGGGTACCCGGGGTGGGCGCCCGCCGCCACGCCAAGCCGTCCCGCCAGCGCGAGCACGCGAGCCATCGTGCGCTCGTCGCCGGCGTGTCCGCCGCACGCGATGTTGGCCGAACTGACGAGCCGGAGCAGCGCCTCCTCCCGCCCGTCATCCAGGGCATCGGGCAACTCGCCGACATCCGCGTTGAGGTCGATCGTCCCGCCCCGCACCGGTGTTCCACTCACTGCAGCTCCTCCCCCCGGGTTTCCGGCAGGAGCAGGATCAGCCCCCCCGCCGCGACGAAGAACGCCGACGTGAGCGCCAGCGCGCTGCCGATCCCGTGCCGGTCGGCGAGCGCCCCGATGATGAACGGCGCCAACGCGCTCGCCGCCCGGCCGAAGTTGTAGCAAAAACCTTGCGCCGTGGCGCGCACCGACGACGGGAACAGCTCGGCGAGCATCGCGCCGAACAGCGAGAAGTAGCCGTGCCCGAAGAAACCGAT
>Ga0075520_1000270_pt1 | contig 21756 bp, 21 predicted proteins | sample NGEPerB_FD_75100 | JGI IMG/M metagenome (GOLD analysis project Ga0075520, IMG submission 75100) | Arctic peat soil microbial communities from the Barrow Environmental Observatory site, Barrow, Alaska, USA - NGEE PermafrostAB12-B | ecosystem: Environmental > Terrestrial > Soil > Wetlands > Peat ... | reverse complement strand
GTCCGCGGACTGCAGCCGTCCAGCTCGAGTGGCGCCAACAATGCGTCCAGTCAATCTTCCGCCGATCCGTCGGCAGCAGGAGCGGCTAACGCGGCAACGACGGGCATAGCCGCGGGTGGATCTGGAGCCGCTTTAAGATAGCAAGTTTCGGACGCTAATGGCAGTTGACATCACTACTCCCAGTCAGAATGGCACCGTGTTAAAGGAGAACGCGAATGATGAGTCGATATCGTCCCAGCTGACACGCCTCGACCAAATCGACGAGCAGTTTCTTGCTCTATTGGCAGAGCGAGGCAATCTAGCCTTTCAAATAGGGCAGCACCACGAAAGCAAGAGAGAGCCTTATTCCAGGCCGGCTATCGATCAGCAGCGACTCTTAGAGTTTCAAGAACGCTGGAACGAGTATCAAGATTCGAAGTTTCCTCGCCAAGGTTTGAACTTCGTGTTTCGAGAAATTCTCGGCGTGTGCGCGTCCATCAACAAACCGCTGCGAGTGGCCTATATGGGTCCACCCGGAACATTTTCTCATTTGGCACTGCTTCAAGCATTTGGCTCGGCGGCGAATCAAGTGGACTGCAGTACGATCGCCAACGTATTCTCGGCGGTTGAACGCGGCGAGGCTGACTATGGTGTTGTGCCGATTGAGAACTCAATCGAAGGTAGTGTGACGTACACCCACGATTGTTTTCTACGAAGCGACTTGCTCATTTGTAGTGAATTCGTCTTGGATGTTCGACTTTGCCTCGTTGCACAACAGACAAATATCAGCCAAATTGACCACATTTATTCACACCCGCAACCATTGGCGCAATGTCGCATTTGGTTATCAACTCACCTGCCGCATGCGCAAGCAGTAGCCTGTGCCAGCACCGCGGCCGCGGCGCAAATGGCCGTAGATGATCGAAATTCAGCAGCGGTGACGAGCCTGCTGGGCGCAGAATTGCACGGACTCCTCGTGCTAGTCGAAGGCATCGAAGATATCCCTGGAAATGCCACTCGGTTTGTCACAATTGCGACTGCCGACGCCGCGCCAACCGGCCACGATAAGACTAGTGTGGTATTTTCCACGCCCGATGAGCGAGGAGCGCTGCTTCGAATTCTTTCCATATTCGATTCGGAGGGCCTAAATTTGTCACGCATTGAGTCGCGCCCCCATCGGGGTCGACGTTGGGAATACGTGTTTTTTACCGACATAGAAGCGCACCGTCTTGATTCGGCAATGCAGCGGGCATTGAACAGAGTTCAGACCCAGTGCCAAATGGTTCGAATTCTTGGCAGTTATCCGCAAGCCGCTCAATTCAGCCGAGTCAATCCCTAGCCCACCCACTTGATACTCGTGGCGCGATTCCATCGAACCGATGGCGCATTCTGACCGGCCGCTTTGTGGCCATCGCGCTGCTAGCCTAATTTTCTTGGGCTTCGCCCAAACCCAAATTCGCATCACGAATTTCTAGTTCCTTAATTCAACAGAATCGAGGTGCTAGCTCATTTCCGCAAGCACCTCACGATACGCATTTAACGTTGCGCGTGCGGTACGGTCCCAACTAAACCAGCAAGCGCGTTCGAGTCCTTTTAGCTTGAGCGACTCTGCCAGACTTGCGTCCGAAATTACGCGCTCAATTGCGTCGCTCCATGCAGAAATATTGCCAGCCGGAGCGTACAGAGCAGCGTCTTCTAACACCTCGTTAAGTGCTGGAATGGCACTTGCAACAACGGGGCAGCCGCAGGCCGCAGCCTCCAGCACCGGCAGGCCAAAACCTTCGGCGTAGGACGGATGAAGCAATGCACGTGCACTCTGCACAACTGCCAGAAATTCATCTAGCTTAATTTCGGAAACAAAACGCACACGGTCTCTCAGGCCCAATTCAAACGCAAGATTGAATAGTCGGTTCCCACGTGACAGTCGCTGAATAAGAACTAGATGAATGCCATAGGGTCGTGCTCTTGCGAATGCCCGTATTGCAATCTCATGTCCTTTCGTAGGCTGGTCCTGCCCGACAACGAGTAGATAGTCGTTCTCAAATCCTAGAATTCGTGCAGCTTTGGTGCGAGCACCACAGGGGCACAATGGCAATTGAAAATGAGCTTCGTGGGCATTGTGCGTCACAACGATTTTTCCATCAACGCTTGGCTCGATTTGTTGAATAGCTCTGGCAGAAGCGTTGGAAACAGTCAAAATTCGCCGCGCTCTGCGCAAGGCACGCCTAATGCCTATATGGTAGTACGTTTGGCTGATTGGCCTTAGCCAAGGAGATGGTTGACAATCTGCGGGTCTCTCAAGCCACATGACGTCATGTACGGTGACAATACTGGGGCAAGGCATTCCGTATCCGAGTATGTTGGCCGGCGCGTGAAATAGATCACGCGCCGTCAGCCGATCCAGTGCCCAAGGCCCGGCCAATGTCATGAGACTATTGGCAACAGGCGCGACGCGATGCAGGTGAATTCCCCGCTCAGCCGCACCCGGAAAGGACGTTTCGCGATCAACCCACAATCGAATCGGCAAATCGGGCGCCAAAACTGGCAAGCGACAAACGAGTGCTTTGATATAAGTTCCAATGCCGCTCGACCGAGGGCCTAGATAGCGAGCATCGATAACAAGACACATGCTATTGCGCAAAATAGCTGTGGATATTACCGAGCGCAATCCAACTTGGATCGAATAAACGCCGCGCGCACCAAGCAGCCGCCTTTACGGGGCGCAACTGCGTCGCACGGACGTTGCAATTCCGGCGACGCAGTCTGAGTGACCCCCTCAATATCGATAATGATCAGGTTTGAATGGCCCTTCAATTGGAATCCCGAGATACTCGGCCTGCTTACTCGTGAGCGTCGTTAGATGGACACCCAATTTCTTGAGGTGCAATCGCGCAACTTTCTCGTCTAGGTTCTTCGGCAGCATATGCACACCTGGCGAAAACTTTTCATTAAAAAGCGCCATTTGTGCAAGTATCTGATTCGTAAAGCTGTTGCTCATGACGAAACTTGGGTGACCTGTCGCACAACCGAGATTAACCAACCTGCCACGAGCCAAGACAATCAGCTTACGGCCATCTGGAAAAACGAAGTGATCGACCTGGGGCTTAATATTTTCTTCAGTGATTTGTGGATTTCTTTCCAGCCAAGCAATGTCGATTTCGCTATCAAAGTGACCGATATTACACAATATCGCTTCGTGTTTCATCACCTGCATATGGTCCCCACGGATAATGTCACAACAGCCTGTGGCTGTAATAAACACATCCCCTATGCAAGCAGCTTCGTCCAATGTAACAACCTGATAGCCTTCCATTGCGGCTTGAAGCGCGCAGATTGGATCGATCTCCGAGATGAGTACTCGTGCACCTTGGCCACGGAGCGCCTGAGCACAGCCCTTTCCGACATCTCCGTAACCACAGACCACACAGATTTTCCCGGCGACCATTACATCTGTCGCGCGCTTTATTCCGTCGAGCAGCGATTCTCTGCAACCATACAGATTGTCGAACTTGCTCTTAGTTACCGAGTCGTTCACATTAATGGCCGGGCACTTAAGAGTTCCCTGCTTGAACATGTCATAGAGTCGATGAACTCCAGTCGTGGTTTCCTCACTCAAGCCACGAATAGGGTCTGCCCCCTCGAATAAGTAAGGGTGTTTCTTGTGAACCACGGCCGTTAAATCGCCGCCGTCGTCAAGGATCATGTTGGGACCTTTTCCCCCCTTGAATGCAAATAATTGTCTCTCAATGCATTCGTAATACTCAGGCTCCGCCTCGCCTTTCCAGGCAAAAACAGGCACGGCTGACTTAGCAATTGCAGCAGCCGCGTGGTCTTGAGTCGAGTATATGTTGCACGATGTCCAGGTAACCTCCGCCCCGAGCTCTAGCAATGTTTCGATCAGAACTGCTGTTTGGATCGTCATATGCAGGCAACCCGCAATTCTGGCTCCCCGCAGCGGTTGGCTTGGAGAGTATTCCTCTCGAACCGCCATAAGGCCCGGCATTTCGTTCTCGGCTATCTCAATTTCCTTGCGCCCCCATTGCCAAAGCGACAAATCCGCAACTTCGAAACTGCCGCCGTCAATCGTCAGAACTTGCCTCTTCTTCTGGGTAATTTTGCCGCCACTTGTCGAAGCCGAATGGAATGTCTCGGTCATAGCATCACTCTTCCTTTTCACTTATATCTCATGAATTATTATCGATCAATGAGCGATTTGAAGTACGAGTCCGTGGCCGCCGGGCAGTGGCAACGAACCAGGGAATGTGGGCATCGAATCCTGAATGAACATAGCCCGCTGGCACATTCCGAAATTCAAACTGTTCGAGCCCAAGACTCTCCGTCAGGTATCCAACTTGCTCGCGCGTAAATCCCATCCACACGTCGGCGCGCTGATCGCGCAACAACTCGTCATTGTGCGCACAATAGTCGATAATGCAAATCTGGCCTTCGGGGGCAACTAACTCGGACAAGGCGGCCAATGTCGCACGAGGGCTCGAAGCGTGATGTAACATTCGCGAGGCAAAAAGGGCATCCGCCCCCGGTCGGACGGCTTGAAACGTAGCGTCAGTATCAACATCTGTGCAAAGCAATTGCACATTATCGTAGCCGCGACGTGCCACCCGTTCCCTGGCGCGTTCTAGTTGCGCGGCACTTCTATCAACTGCGATTACTCTACGGTACGTAGGGGACAACAGATCCAACAGTGCTCCGTCCCCCGTCCCAGCATCCATCGCGATTCCGCGTTTTGATGTAACCAATGACAGTGCGAAGGCATAAGCCGGTAGCTGCGCCACCGGTCGAAGGTCCACCTCGTCGCGGGCTTCGTGGGCGAAGTAGTCGCGAGCGCGCACATCACGCGCCGCGACCACGCTTGCAATGCGTTGGAGACTGCCCCCTTCTTCGCAGAGCCGTTGCCCTTCTTTTAGCGCGTCAGAAACCACCGGATCCCTTCGTGCAGACTCAGCTAGTCGCACGAACACACGCGTCCCGTGGTGGCGATCGAACAGTAGCCCCGCGTGTCGTAGCGGCGTAATGTGGCGCGAAACATTGGGCTGCGGTTCACTGAGAAGTTCGGCAAGCTCTCCAACACTCAGTTCCTCGATCGCTGCAAGCGCCAAAAGCCGCAATCGCTGAGGCTCTCCTAGCAACCGATAAAGCTGATACCGGGACTCCGGACCGGACTCGAAGCTAGACACCTGCCTATTATGCATTCATGTGAATGAAAGTAAACTATGATTCAGAGTCCAACTAATGCCAAAAGCGTAAGTTCCGAACGGCAAACAATATCCGGCCATCAAACCCGTTGAATGCGCTGTGACGCCGAATAGAAAGCATCAATATATTGATTTCTTGCGAAAGCAACGCGTGTTCTCTAAAGCCGGGGAGAGGCAAGGTACCAGTAACGGTCAACCGTCCGACACCTGACTAGATCCGACCCACTGGTCTTTCTGCCTATCCCGCAGCGCGTTTCCCTACGGTCCTGCGAGCTTTTGGATAGACTTCCGCGCCATGGATCGGTTCAGGCGTTTCGACGATGCGTACTATCAGCGGTTTTACGAGGACCCAAAGACGCGCGTCATGAGTACCGACGATCACGATGCGCTCAGCAACTTCATCTTCGCCTTCATTCAATTCAATCAATTGGAGGTTAAGAGTGTCCTTGATGTCGGAGCGGGAGTCGCGCATTGGAAGTACTGGCTTGAGCGCCAGCATCCGAGCGTTAAATATACGGGCACCGAAGTGAGCATTGCCATGTGCAAAAAACATGGCTTACAACAGAAAGACATTGCCCGCTGGCGCGATCGAAAGAAGCATGACCTCATCGTATGTCAGGGCGTGCTGCAATACCTACCGGATCCTGATGTTGCGCCCGCGGTTGCCAATATTGCCGCAATGTCGAAGGGCCTACTCTATTTGGAAATTACGACTCGGCAAGATCTTCGAGAAAATTGTGATTTGGAACGTACCGACCAAGATATATTCGTACGCAACGGTTCCTATTATCGAGGAATCTTGAACAAACACTTCATCAATATCGGCGCTGGTTTGTGGTGGACGAAAGAACGCCCCGGCCCGTTTTACGAATTGGAAATCGCCCCTTCTGCAAAATGACCGCCTTGTTGCGAAATTGAGGTTTCAGTGTCTTCCGCGAAACAATTCGTTCGCCCTGTAGTGACAATCTTTTTGTTCGCGATTACCGCGCTTGGCCTCATAAATGTTTATGGCGATTCGAGTGAAGTAGTTGCTTTGGCCCAAAAAGTGGCCTGTCGGGGCACTACTTGCCCAACTCGAACTACGCGCATAGAGCGCACGCCCTTCGGACATGAGTATGATCTCGCTGCAACTATTCCAAATGGAAAACAGACGGATACCGTGTCTTTGACAATTCGTTGCAGCCGCGCTTTTGTGCTTGCCGGTGCTTGGGGCTGCAGCGAAAAACACTAACGCGTCTCCCACTATCCGAAACCACCAAGCTTACCTCTCTAGTCCTACGTGTCGGCGATGAGATTGGGCGAAGCCCAAGGAAAACAGGCTAGCGGTGAGATAGCCGCCAAGCGGCGCGTCCGAAGGACCCAGCATTTCGATGGAATCGAGCCACTAGGGCGTTATAGGACTTAGCCTTGCGGCAACCATTCTTCTCATTCGTCCTTGACGCTAAATGTCTCCCCACATCCACAAGTTGACGCTTCATGGGGGTTCTTGAATACTAACCCGGTGTGCATGAGCGATTTTTTCAGATCAATAATGCTGCCACCAATCCAGCGCAGGCTGCGGCGGTCCACATACACTCTCAGGCCGTAAAATTCAATAATCTGTTCGCGATCGCTTGGTAGATCCGTCGTCGAATCGGTGACGTAGGTATACCCTGCGCAACCTCCTCCCTTAACCCCGACCCGCAGCGCCGCCCCTGGTTGGCCAAGTTTTGCATGCCGGTCCAAAATCCAGCGCGCGGCGGTTTCTGTCACTTGAATCGGCACGTCATCGTGGGCCGAGTACGTTGAGGGGTCCGAATTAGAGGCCATATTTATAACGTAATTCACAGGAGGTCGAGTGCCAAGCGGGCAGCGTCCGTCAGCCGATCTTTTGACCAGGGTGGATCCCAAACAAGCGCCGTTCGCACACTTGTTGTCCCTGGGACACGACGCAAATTGTCGTGTACCTGACGAACTAGCACTCCAGCGACTGGGCATCCCGGCGACGTTAATGTCATCTCCACGTGAATATTCCCAAAGTCGTCAGTGTCAATATTGTAGATCAGTCCCAAATCATAAATATTGAGTGGTATCTCTGGATCATTAATGGTTCTAAGAGTGCAAATCGCCTCGCGCCGTAAAGTGCCAGCATCCAACGGAGAGTGCTCACTTGCAAGTGCGGGATCTTCCAATACATAGTCCGATGATGACGCAATACTGGGGCCCGGTGCGTTCAAGACTTTTAGCCGTCGACGCTCGAATAAATCGCGCGAAATCACGGCTTACTCCTGCTCACTGGTGGCGATGCGTTGACCATCCAAAGCCGCCTTTAGAGTGTGCCACGCGAGCGTTGCACATTTGACGCGCATTGGAAATTCTTTCACCCCAGCAAAGGCGGCAAGTTTTGAGGGAAGGTCAGCATGTTCCGGCGTTTTCCCTCTTACAACCCATTCAGTAAATACAGAGTACAGATGTTCGACCTCTGATTTCGTGCGCCCTTTGATAATCTCCGTCATTGTTGATGCCGAAGCCATGCAAATGGCACAACCGGAGCCCTGAATACCCACATCCCGCACGTTATCTGCTTCGCAACACAAGTAAACACTGACTTTGTCACCACATAGTGGGTTATGACCGTCGGCGTGGCAATTGCACCCATCGGGGATATGAAAGTTTCGAGGATGCTTGCCGTGGTCCAATATGAGATCTTGGTACAGGTCGCGCATGTCAGACATCAGACAAACATCTCCCGGGCCTTTTCCACACTATTGGCCAAAATAGCTAGTTCGTCAGCGGTATTAAACATGCCTAATGACGCCCGCGACGTCGCGGGAATTCCCATACGGTCCATTACCGGTTGAGCACAGTGATGGCCCGTACGAATCGCAATCCCCATAGAATCGAGGACTGTTCCTAAATCATGAGGATGCACGCCGTCAACCGTAAATGATAACACACCACTGCGTTTTTTAGGCATACCGATGATCGTCACGCCGGATATCGATTGAAGCAACCCTAAGCCTTTAGTTAGCAGTTCTTGCTCATGTTGCTGAAGCCCATTGAACCCGATCGTCTGTATGAATTCGATGGCAGTCGCGAGACCGATAGCACCAGATATACAAGGGGTCCCGGCCTCGAATCGATACGGCAGCTCGTTGAAGCTGGTCTTCTCAAAGGTAACCTCCTTTATCATGTCTCCGCCGGTTTGGTACGGAACCATTGTATCAAGAATTTCGCGACGGCCGTATAGAACTCCAATTCCGTCGGGACCATAGAGCTTGTGTCCACTAAAGGTGTAAAAATCAGCGTTCAATTCCCGAACATTGACGGGTATGTGTGCCACCGCTTGAGCCCCATCGACTAGAACTATTGCGCCCACCGCGTGGGCATTCGCGATAATCGATTGAATCGGGAGCACAGTTCCCAGAGCGTTTGACACATGCGCAACGGCAACGATACGCGTTCGCTGGGAAAGCACGGCGTCCACAGCTTGCACCGATACTTCACCGTTGTCGTCTATTGGAGCAATTCTCAAAATTGCCCCAGTTGAGTCACGAAGCATCTGCCAGGGAACGATATTCGCGTGATGCTCTAGACCGGTAATTACAATTTCGTCCCCAGGTGAAAGATTCTTGCGTCCCCAGGAATGCGCTACCAAATTTATCGCCTCTGTCGCGCCGCGGACGAATATGATTTCCGAACGGTCGGCGGCACCCAAGAATGATCGCACAGTATCCCGAGCGTGCTCATACTGTTCCGTCGCGCGCTGTGCGAGCAAGTGTACCCCGCGGTGAATATTCGCCGAATTCTGACTCAATGTCTTGACCACGCTATCAATCACGCATTGCGGCTTCAGTGCCGTGGCGGCACTATCAAGATAAATCAATTTTTGACCTCGAATCGACTGCTTGAGCGCGGGAAATTGTCCCCGTAGTGAATCAACGTCCAACGCATTCATTACCAATCCAGCTCCTCCGCAGCGCAAAGACGAGACGCAATCCGTCGTTTAATATCAGGAATTAATTCGGGGACCGGACAACGGTCGACTAATTCGCTCGCAAATGCCGAGGTCAGAAGTTGCCTAGCAAGCGCGGTGTCGATTCCTCTCGTTTGAAGGTAGAAGATTTGCTGCGCGTCCAAGCGGCCCACCGTTGCACCGTGACTGCACACAACGTCATCTGCCTCTATTTCCAATTGAGGTTTGGAGTGTACTACCGCAGCGTCAGAGAGCACCAAGTTGCGATTATACTGCTGAGCAGTGGTATGTTGCGCGCCTGGCTTGACCACTATCAGGCCGTCGAATACGGCTTGTGCTTCATCGTCAATGATTCCTCGGTAGGACTCTTCCACGGTCGTGCTTTCGCATTCATGTACGACGACTGTGTGATGATCGACAAGTTCTCGATTGCGCGCAAAGTATAGTCCATCAAGGTCAACACGCGCGTCGGCCCCCATCAGTCGAACATGTGTCTCCAAACGCGTCAATCGCCCACCCAGACTCCCTACCCACGAATGGTAATGACCGCCCGAAGCAACTTCTACGGCGGCCGTGGATAGCTCTGCCTCCTCTATGCCATGGGTTGCCAGGCGCACGTGTGTCAATTGTGCGCCGTCGGCAATCGAGAACTCGAATATACCCGTGGTGAGGCCAAAGGATTCATCTTCCGAGGCCACCTGTCTCTCAACGATCGTTAGTCGACTTCGAGGCTCCATAATGACCAACAACCTCGGAAATGTCCAATATCCGCCGTGCTTCTGCCGCACCACAATTTCGAGCGGTAGCGCGACCGTGGTATCCGCTCGTACCCTCACGACCCAAGCGTCATCGAAAAGAGCCAAGCCCAACGCCGCAAATCCATTGGCAGGCACTGCAAGTTGGCCCAAATAGGGTTCAATCTCTGAGGGTGTGTCTTCTAAGATGCGCTTTAGGTGGCCAATCTTCAATCCGGGCGGAAGTGATTCAACGTCGCCCACGGGGTTGCCGTCAAAAAATCCAATCGAAGCCGAGCATTCTAGGTTGCTCTCGACAAGATCGGGCGCATTCAATCCGGACGGCGCCTGGCGCAACTGCTGCGAGGTGACGGATGCTAGCGGCAAGAATCGAAAATTCTCGTCGTGCGACTTTGGCAACCCATGACTTTGGAAGTAATCTCGCGCAAGCTGGCGCCGTTGGACCAACCAAGCGGGTTCGACACGCAAAAGCGGCGCCTTCAGCCAGTCCATCGTAGAGCGCTCAAGCGTGGTCACCTGAACATTAGAACTACTCATGCCCGTACCTCGAAACCAGGTTGGGTCTCGGGTACTCCCAGCGACGCATAGCCTTCGCGTTCCAATAATTCCGCCAGGCTTCGGTCTCCGCCACGGACGATTCGCCCGCCAGCAAGCACGTGAACGCGGTCGGGCACAACATAGTGAAGCAGTCGCTGGTAATGAGTAATTAGAATCGTCGCATTCTTGGGAGTTCTTAGCTGATTGACTCCATCGGAGACGACTTTTAGGGCATCGATGTCAAGCCCCGAGTCAATTTCGTCCAGTATTGCCAGTTTGGGCTCGAGAAGCGCCATTTGGAAAATTTCGTTCCGCTTCTTCTCTCCACCCGAGAATCCAACGTTCACAGGACGTCGCACGAGATTCTCATCCAGCCCCACCAGACGAGCCTTGATCTTGGCTAGGTCGAGGAAGTCGATGGCGTCAAGCTCGGGCAAACCACGATGTTTCCGCCCCGCATTTAGCGCCGCCTTTAGAAAGTAAAGATTGCTTACCCCAGGAAGTTCAACGGGGTATTGGAACCCGAGAAAAATACCTCGCCTCGCTCGTTCCTCGGCGGGCAACTGCGTCAACTCTTCGCCTTCGAATCGAATTCTCCCTTCCGTAATTGTATACCCATCGCGCCCTGCTAGGACGCTCGCCAAGGTGCTCTTTCCTGAACCGTTTGGACCCATAATGGCGTGAACTTCCCCGGCATTCACCTCAAGATTTATTCCATTGAGGATGAGACGTCCGTCAACAGTCACGTGGAGATTTTCGATTTGAAGCATGTGATGTCCCTAACTCAACTCAAAATGGAAACTGGAATAATGATTACCCAACCGCACCTTCAAGACTTACGCCCAGGAGTTTTTGCGCTTCTACAGCAAACTCCATCGGCAATTCTTTCATAACTTCCCGGCAAAACCCGTTGACAATGAGACCAACTGCATCCTCTTCGCTTAGGCCCCGCTGACGGCAATAGAACAACTGATCATCCCTGATTTTCGAGGTTGTTGCCTCATGCTCCACACTGCTCGAGGCATTACGAACGTCTATGTACGGGACGGTGTGGGCGCCGCAGCGGCTTCCGATGAGCATCGAGTCGCAACGGGTATAATTCTTGGCACCCGTTGCACTCTTAGCAATCCGCACCAGACCTCGATATGTCGCTTGGCCACGGCCGGCACTAATCCCTTTGGATAAAATGGTACTGCGAGTGTTCTTTCCAATGTGGATCATCTTGGTGCCAGTATCGGCCTGCTGAAAATTGTTCGTCAGTGCAACGGAATAGAATTCCCCGACGGATTCATCTCCAATCAACAAACAGCTGGGATACTTCCAAGTAATCGCTGACCCAGTTTCAACCTGGGTCCAGGAGATTTTGGAACGAATGCCCTGGCACTTACCACGCTTGGTGACAAAATTATAGATGCCCCCGCGTCCTTGAGCGTCACCTGGATACCAGTTCTGGACCGTGGAATACTTAATTTCTGCGCGATCGTGAGCAACGAGTTCGACAATGGCCGCGTGTAGTTGGTTTTCGTCCCGTTTGGGCGCAGTGCAACCTTCAAGGTAGCTTACGTACGAGTCATCATCTGCCACGATGAGCGTTCGCTCAAATTGACCACTATTGGCAGCATTAATGCGAAAATACGTTGAAAGCTCCATCGGGCAACGCACCCCTTTAGGAACGTACACGAAGGAGCCATCGCTAAAGACAGCAGAATTGAGGGCCGCGTAGAAGTTGTCCGAATACGGTACTACCGTGCCCATGTAACGTTTCACGAGCTCAGGATGCTCCCTTACCGCGTCCGAGAAGGAGCAAAACAGGATCCCCATTTCTCCCAGGCGGGCCTTGAACGTTGTAGCAACGCTCACGCTGTCGAATACCGCATCCACTGCGACACCCGCCAGGGCTGCACGCTCGTGCAGAGGGACCCCCAATTTTTCATATGTACGCAATAACTCGGGATCCACTTCGTCAAGACTCTTTGGAGCATTGGCGTTACTTTTGGGCGCCGCGAAGTAAGTCATCCCTTGGTAGTCGACGGGCGGATAATGGACCTTGGCCCATTCGGGAGTGGGCATCGTTAACCAATGCCGGTAGGCTTTGAGCCGATATTCAAGTAGCCATTCCGGTTCGGCTTTTCTGGCAGAAAGCCGGCGCACGACTTGTTCGCTGAGACCCACCGGAAACGTATCTTGTTCAATCTCGGTGGCCCAACCCGCGGAATACTCGCGCCTGACCAGTTGGTCGATCGATTCATTGGTATTTATCATGGCAACTTACCGAGCCTCACTAAACCGGGAGACATCCTTGCGGGTAGTCTCACTGTGCGTTTTTGGTGCCGCCGCTTGTGAAGTGCGACGCAATTGGATCAGTCGTTCCGCACGAGGCGGAAGAATCATATCCTCGATACTCACATTGGAGAGCGCTCGCCGAACTACTTGATTAATGCGCAGCCAGTTTGCTTGCACTGAACAATGGCCGGTAAACTCGCAGGAGGTATCAGAATCGCCACCGCATTCCGTGAGCGCCACCGGACCTTCAACGGCCTCGATAACATCAGCCACGCTCACGCGTGACGCCTCACGCGCTAACCGATACCCTCCCTGAACTCCACGGTGTGAAGCGACGAGTTTCGACCGGGCCAAGCTCTTCAGGATCTTGCTGACCGCCGGCTGTGGCAGACCCGTCCGCACAGCAAGGTCTTTTGCCGTATGAACGGCAACATCTGAGTGGGCCAGCTGACCAAGAACAGCCACCGCGTAATCAGAAAGTCTCGTAATCCTTAGCATTTTATAATCAGTACCTAAACGGTACGGTATATAATTAAATCAGATTGGGTCGCTTGTCAACCCACTGCAAGGCTCTGGACAATCATGCGCCATGGCAGCGGGACCTCAAACGCTCTGACTATCTTGAAATCTATAGACTTGGGTAGAAACTGTGACTGCGAGCATGCGCCGTCGCTCGCGAGACATTTGCCATGCATGAACGTGTAAATTGGACGCAACCGGCGCCTAGGAGTGCCCGATTGTGTCGTATCTGGGCGCTCCTTGGGACAGTTTCATTTGAATTGCCGGCCCAGCAGCGGCCGTTGTGCCCGATTCAGTAGGGCGGACCGAGGAATCAAATGCAGGTTATCGTAGTGCTGGGCCAGTCACCAAGCTTGCAGCTGGCGGAAGTCTGTCCGTTCACAAGCGCGGACCACGTGGCACCATGCGTGTAATTTAGACCAATGACGCTGACGTCCTGGTTGAACCGATAGACAAGTTTGATCATGCCACCCGGGGCGAGCGAGTGGTTCACTTTGCTGAGGTCGATTACGTAACAGCAGTTCAATGCAGTGCCTGTCACCGAGACGGTCATACCTGTTGCGGCATCGTTGAGGGGGTAGTTTTGTCCATACTGGCAATCTGCAGGCGTGGCCGTTCCGGGACATATGAGGGTCGCTTGATCGAATGTAAGATCAGTCGCCAGGATCATCGGAACATTGCCTTGACCACACAAGGTTATCTTTATAGTCGAAGTTAGAACGTTTGCGGCCCCCGCTGGCAACTTCACGTCAACCTCCGAGGAGTCGTTGGACGTTGCGCCACGCACCCAAGTCATAACTAATGGAACAAGAGGCGTCGTTGCTGTTGCCCCTCCCATTGCCGTTGCCGCTCCTCCTGTCGCGGACGAGCTCGCTCCGCCGGTGCCAACGTTCGCTTCGCCGGCTGCGGGGGCTCCGCCCGCGCTACCCGTTGTACCCCCCGTCGGCGTTCCCGATTGTCCGGCCGTGCCGCCGACGTCACCACTCGAAGCTCCGGCAGATGCTGGCGGTCCGCCAGGCCCGGTTTCCGAAGTGGCGCAGCCAAATGCTGTAACAAGACAAATCATTTCGGTAAGTTGCACTAGTCGTCGGGACAAAGGGAGCCTCCAATTCTCAAAGGATAGCAGCTTCCCTGCGGGCTCGTCGAACCTTGCGGAGAGTTTTTGGCCGGATTTTTACGTGGGCGCGCAGAATCGGCAATGTCGCTAGAATCCGCCCATGATTGATTCCCTGCCTGAGTACGTAGACGGTGTTCTGAATATTTCTGGAAGTGAGAAAATCATTGAGGCCGTGATGCGACGACCGCGCGCACCGCTGCACGTTACCAGTGGAATCGACTTCGGTCGCATTCGTGCCGGCTTTGCATGTGCCCTTCACATGCACCAACCGCTCATTCCAGCGGGCGGGGACGACCTTCGAACTGCGCACATTATTAGCAATTTGAAGCACATGATGGACAACCCGCATATTGGGGACAACCACAACGCCTCGGTGTTTCACTGGTGTTACAAGCGCATGGGGGAATTTATCCCGACACTTGTACACGAGGGAAAGCAGCCGCGCATTATGCTTGAGTACTCCGGTACTCTGTTTCACGGCCTGCGCGACATGGGCCTGAATGATGTGTTTGATACCCTGATTCCCCTCGCTAAGAACCCGGACTACGCTCGCTGCGTGGAATGGCTTGGGGCCCCCTGGGGACATGCGGTAGCTCCGTCCACTCCAATTCAGGATTTTCGACTTCACGTTCAGGCCTTCCAGCATCACTTTGGGGCACTCTTTGGTTTCGAAGCCCTCGGGCGTTTACGCGGCTTTTCGCCTTCAGAAATGGCGCTTCCCAATCATCCAGACATAGCATTTGCCTTCGTCAAGACGTTGCGCGACGCCGGTTATCTCTGGGTCTTGGTTCAAGAGCATTCGGTTGAGCGAGTGGAAGATGGCGGTGGCCTTCGAGAAAAGCACGTTCCTCATCGTCTTGTCGTAAGAAATAGCGATGGCGAAACCGCTTCTATCATTGCCATCATCAAGACGCAGGGCAGTGATACAAAGCTGGTCGCTCAGATGCAGCCGTATTACGAGGCCATGAGTGTCACTGCCACGGAGCTTTGTGGGAAGCGCATTCCGCGCCTCGTAACCCAAATCGCCGACGGGGAAAACGGCGGTGTCATGATGAATGAATTCCCGCCCAAGTTCTTGGACGCCATGCGCGAAGCAAGTGGCTCCGATGTGCCCCCCTTGAACGTTTCCGAGTATCTCGACTACTTGGACTCGATAGGCATCAAAGATGCTGATTATCCCGCGATACAGCCGATCTTTCAGAAGCGTATTTGGGAGCATTATCAGGCAGGATCGGGACCCGAAAAACTCGCGCTTGTAATTGCTGAACTCAAGCAGGCTGATCATCGATTCCACGTCGAGGGCGGGTCGTGGACAAACAATATTTCCTGGGTCAAGGGCTATGATGACGTATTGCGTCCTATGGAACGGGCCAGCGCACTTTTTTCGGAAAAATTCTTAAACAAGATCCCATCCAATGACGCCCGTTACAGGAATGCCCTCTTTCACCTGCTGACAGCGGAAACGTCGTGTTACCGATACTGGGGCGAAGGCATCTGGACCGACTACGGCCGAGAAATCGCCGAACGGTCAATCCGGGTGGCCGAGCACGACGTTTGAGAGAAACATCGGTGCTGTATCGGGAGGCGGCTACAGAATTTCTCGGTAAGCGGACTCGGTTTGGTTGGCAATGACATCCCAACTAAAGCCGTAGGCAGCCTTCACGCGACCTCGCTCACCCATTTGCTGGGCTTTTACAAAGTCACCAAATACCGTGTTAATGCCCCAGCTAATGCTCTGGGGATTGTCGTACACCACCATCCCGTCAACCCCGTGATGTACCAAATCCTGAACGTCCATTTTGTACGTGACTACGACGGGTTTGCGTGCCGCCCAACCCTCCAGCACGCGAGGTCCAAAACTTTCTCGACGACTGGGTACGCACACCAAATCCGCGGCTCGATAAAGCGGCGTCAAATCACTTGGCTCATTGAAGCATCGAATTGCGCTCTCCACACCGAGTTCTGCCGCTCGTGACATTAGGTAAGAGTGCATCTCGCCATTTCCCACGAATAGCACTTTGGCGTCCTTCCTGCTCTCGAGCACAGCGGGAATGGCGTCCATCAAAAGATCAGGGCCATCATCCCAACTGAATCGACCGACGAAAATCACGGTGGGGTCAAGAGGTCCGACGTCGAAAGCACGGCGTATCTCAGCAATATCTGCGGGCCGATCAAACCAGGAACAATGGATGCCGCTGCGAATCGTGCGAATCTTGTCATTCGACACGTGATAAAGCCAACACACCTCGTCGGCGAGAGATGCGCTGGTCGTAATGATGCGGTCGGCAACATACGCGCCTTCAGCTTCGATTGCGGAGATTCGTCCGGATTGTGGGCCCCGATTGCCCGCTCGACCGAACTCCGTAGAGTGGTACGTCATTACTACGCGACGACCGCGATCGTTCTTGGTTTGCACGATACCCTTTACACAAAGCCATTCATGCCCGTGGACGATATCGAATGGTGCTCCTTGGTACGCTTCAGTCTCTGCCATGAAATAAGCGAAAGCATTGCCCATGTTGTTCATCTCGGTCACGAAGTCCGAATGTAGCTCGATGGGACAGCGGTGATAGTGAACACCGTCGACGCAGTCATACGTGGACTGACCAGCACCCAGACGGACGTAGACGTGAACTTCATGCCTGCGCCGCTCAAGCGCCGCTGCGAGTTCAGTTACATGTGCAGCCACGGCACCCACAGCGACGCTGTGCAAGCTCTCCCAAGCAAATAACGCGATTCTCACGGTTGAGCTCCTTGTGCCGAACCCATCGGGATCAGGGGCGATGCCGCCGATTCAAGTCGCCACACGACGGCTATAACCCGAATGAGGGTCAATTCGGAATCTTTGAGTAGACTTGCAATGTCAGCCTGTCCCCTATCAGAGTGATTCTTGACAGCTCGCAGGAATGGGCCGGCCGTACGCCCGCTTATAAAGTTAGTAATTTCATTCAATTCAAAGATGTTGGCCGACTTCCCGACCCCATTCAGGGCTGGCACAGGGCCCCATCTCCAGGATATGTAGCGCCGGGCGCCGGCCAACCCGACACCGCGCGACAAATCGGCGGTGATTCCGCGTGATGCACCTGCGACCGTGCCTCGCATCGTGCCCAGTTGTTTCTACAACCCTCCGATTATTCACCCAAGGATAGGATGCTGCACTCGATTGCTCTCGTAAAGCAGGTGCCGGACACGGCAAACATTTCCGGTAAAGTAATGAACGACGACGGTACCGTAAATCGTTCCAAGCTGCCGGCTGTGCTCAACTCTGAAGACCGTTCGGCTCTGGAACTTGCCCTCCGAGTTCGTGATCAATATGGAGGCCGAGTAACCGTGGTTACGATGGGCCCGCCTCGGGCATCCGATGTATTGCGTGAATGCCTCTACATGGGAGCCGATTCGGCTTGTCTCGTGAGCGACCGTAAGTTTGCGGGCGCGGATACTTTGGCAACGTCATACGTGCTGTCAAAGGTGGTTCAAAAACTGGCACCGTTTGATTTAGTATTTGCTGGTCGTCAAGCGATTGACGGCGACACAGCTCAAGTTGGGCCACAGACTGCGGAAAAACTTGGGATTTCGCAAATCACATACACCGAGTCAATCATCGACATTTGCGACGGTGCCATTACCGCTAGGCGGAGAATTGACGGAGGCTACGAGATACTGCGCTCTCAAATGCCGACTTTGCTTACGGTCATCAAGGACGCTGCAGTCCCGCGCCCCTTCAGCGCCAAACGACTCATGGCGTTTAAGAATGCTCGAACGCTCATCGACCTCGAAAAACTAGTCGAAGACAATTCGTTGTTGTACCTTGATAAGTTGATAGAGGAGAACCGACAACGCGGGCTCTATATAGACACATTAACGGCTGATGATCTCGACATTCAGGCTGACCGGTGCGGTCTAAAAGGCTCCCCAACACGTGTGTACAAAATTGATTCTGTCGTGCTCACTGGTCGCGATCGGCAGAACATCGAACCGACGCGTGACGGTCTAACCGGCCTGGTCGACGCCCTTATTAGGGACCACATTCTGGGGTAGTCTTACGATGAACCAAATCAAGAATAGCGACGTATGGGTTTTCGTAGAACAACGAGACGGAAAAGCCGCCGACGTGAGCCTGGAACTGCTCTGCAAAGGACGTAAACTTGCAGACGCCATGGAAAGCCGCCTTATTTCCATTGTGCTGGGCCATAACGTCGATGCTGTGGCTGCCCAAACCTTCGCCTACGGTTCCAACGAATCGTTACTCATTTCAAACCCAGCGTTAGAGCATTATCGGACGGGCCCTTACGAGCGACATCTCGTTAAGTTGATCCACGAGATGCGGCCACGTATTGTGCTGTTTGGGGCCACAATAATCGGGCGCGACTTGGCTCCCAGAATCGCGTCGGCAACGCAAAGCGGCCTTACCGCCGATTGCACGGACTTACAGATCGCAGATATCGTATACCTACGCCAATCCTATCCGCGCTTGCTCTTGCAGATTCGCCCCGCGTTTGGCGGCAATATCATCGCCACGATTATTACACCGGAGACGCACACCCAAATGGCTACGGTGCGCGAAGGGGTGATGGAACTGACGCCGGTCGAGTGTCCCAGTCGACCGGTGATTACTTCTATAACGTTTACGGCCGACCCAACCGATGATCTCCTGCAAATCATAGAGCGCCATCGGGAGGGATCTAAGATCAACCTCAAAAGTGCGCCCATCGTGGTAGCGGGGGGTTACGGACTTGGAACTAAGGAAAATTTCCGTCTGGTAAACGATCTGGCCAAAGTTTTAGGAGCCGAGGTGGCCGGCACCCGAGCTGCGGTAGACGCGGGGTTCATCCCCACCGAACGACAAGTAGGTCAGACCGGGCTGACAATTCGCCCGAAATTGTATATTGCGATCGGCATTTCCGGTGCGATTCAACACCGAGCAGGAATGCAAGAGTCTAACAAGATCGTAGCCATAAATGTGGATCCTGATGCACCCATTTTCGACGTGGCCCATTATGGCATCGTCGGCGACGCCATTGAAGTCATTCCCAAGCTCATTGACGCGTATAAAGCTCGACTGAAGTAGGACACGATAATGCCCAACTACTTTTCCGATAACGCGGACTTGCTCTTCCATTTCTCGCAATTTGATCTCCGTGAAAGCGTGGAGATTGGCGAGCATGGGTTCACAGAAAGCGTCAAGTACCCACACGCGCCTGTAAATTACGAAGATGCGATGCACAACTACCGGCTGCTTCTTTCGCTCGTCGGAGATATCGCAGGCAATTCAATATCTGAGCGGGCCTCACAGGTCGACGATGAAGGGGCCGTATTTCGCGATGGGAAGGTGTGTTATGCGGAGGGCACCAACAAGAACCTTGCGGAATTACGCAAGGCCGATTTGATGGGTATGATTTTGCCGTATCGATACGGCGGGCTCAATGTACCGTTTGCAATTTATGCAATGGCAATTGAGATCGTATCGCGCGCGGACGCATCTTTGATGAACATCTTCGGTCTACAAGACATTGCCGATTGCATTAACAAATTTGCCGACGAAAGTCAGCGTGACGAATTCTTACCAGGCTTTGCAAGCGGCGAATACACGGGCGCTATGGCGCTCACCGAGCCCGACGCAGGCAGCGATTTGCAAGCCTGCAAGTTGCAGGCCTATCTGGACAACGCGGGCGATTGGCGATTACGCGGCGTCAAACGATTCATAACTAACGGGAACGGTCAGGTTCTGCTGGTCTTGGCCCGTTCCGAGGCTGGCACGAAGGACGCCCGCGGACTGTCAATGTTCGTGTGTCATGCGGACGACTCAGTTGTAGTTAGGCGCATTGAGCACAAACTGGGTATCCATGGCTCTCCAACCTGTGAGCTTCAATTCAAAGACACAAAAGCGCAACTCATTGGCAAGCGCAGAATGGGTCTGCTCAAATATGTTTTGGACCTAATGTATCGGGCAAGAATGGGCGTTTCCGCGCAAGCGATTGGTATCTCGCAGCAAGCCTACGAGGAAGCCATCAAATACGCAAAGGAACGGATTCAGTTCGGAAAGCCGATTTATGAGATCCCCGTCGTAAGCAATATGCTCATCGATATGCGAGTGGCTCTTGAAGTCAACCGAACCCTCTTTTATCGCGCGGCCCAAGCCGTTGACACGAAGGAACGCCTCGAAGAGCGGATTGCCCACCTAAAGGAACGCGGTGAATCCACTTCCGACCTAACCGCGCGATTGCGGGAATTGGTTAGGCTTGCCGGATTCTTGACTCCGCTTTGCAAATACATTCTTACTGAGGGCTGCAATCGTATCACATATGACGCGCTTCAGATACACGGGGGGGCCGGGTACATGAAAGAGTTTAAGGTCGAACGGCTGGCGCGTGACGCACGCATTACCAACATTTACGAGGGCACTTCGCAACTGCAGATTGTTGCGGCTACTGGTGGCGTGGTTACAGACGTGCTCAAAGAATTCTTTGAGGAGCATACGCTGAAGGAATATCGGGGTGCTACGGCGGGGCTGGCCGCACAGATTCTGGAGATTCGAGAACTTTACTTGGACAGTATTCGGTTCGTAAATGACCGCAAGGATGGTCCGTTTCAGGAAGTGGCGGCCCGCTCTTTGGTCGAGCTCTACGCCGGTTGTTATCTGGGCTATGTTATGCTCGACGACGCCGAAGCAGAACCCCGCAAGCTTTTCATCGCTAACCGCTACATATTGCGGGCTGTCTCAGAGGCACGCATGCATAACGAGTCAATCAAAAACGGTTCGTTTGCCGACATACTTCACGCCGACAAAATCCTTGTGTAGGCCTACGACTGCTGAGGCCGCGGAGCCCGAAACAAGCACAATGGCGAATTGGGAGCAACTCTGTTCCAGAAAGCCTAGAAATTAGATAGGCTCGAAGGGCTTGGCTGTTCTCGACCGATTCCTGTCCCTGCTCGATCGACCTGACGTCCTAGAGTTGGCTCTTTGTGCGGGCTCGCCTGCCGGTGTCCGCATAGGCGATGCAATTCACCCAATTACGCAGAGGCCCCTTCGTGTGAACGATATACTGTCTATCATTGCCGGGACGCCGGTTGAAGCCTTGTTGCTCGAACGCCCTGGCGATTTCGAAAACGTCGTCGAGTACGGTACGCGCCAATTGCTACTCAAAGTAATTCGCTCCCCGACATCACTTCAGCTTTTCGTTCGAACAGCCACGCCCCGAACCCAGGAGTCAATCCCCATCGAATTGGATGAGCCTACCTCGGTGACCGCCTCACTGGATGTGAAAAGCAACCGCGGAGAGTCGCGAGCACCAACCGCCCCCGATCTCACAAAGGTTGTGCCGACAATCGACACGTTGACGTTGCCGAGTTTGATCATGAAAGCTCGAGACGAAGGCATCTCCGACGTGCACCTTGTAT
>Ga0075520_1000268_pt1 | contig 21854 bp, 17 predicted proteins | sample NGEPerB_FD_75100 | JGI IMG/M metagenome (GOLD analysis project Ga0075520, IMG submission 75100) | Arctic peat soil microbial communities from the Barrow Environmental Observatory site, Barrow, Alaska, USA - NGEE PermafrostAB12-B | ecosystem: Environmental > Terrestrial > Soil > Wetlands > Peat ... | reverse complement strand
GTACTTGCCAATTTCTTCGCGCTTGGCGGAAATAGCGTCGAGGAGTACCAGCGCGTGCGCGACGCGCTTGGGCGACAGTGGGTTTGGATGCGCCAAACGCACTTTGTCCCACCTAAGTTTCAATGTGTGCTGGAGCTCCCGCAAATCATGGGTGGCGCGCCGACGTGCCACACGGTCCCCCGCTGAGGGCCAGCCGGCGTCAATTGCGATGGCCAGCGCCGCAATGCAACCGCAGGCGATGGCTTCGTTCGTCATGTTCATTGCAGCCGTTCCAGCCGCACCGATCGACGCGAAGAAGGCAATGCTCCTAAGGGCCCACACGCGAAACCCCTCTGAACGTCCGCGCCAAAGGTTTGTCCTCGCCCAGGTTTCGAGCTCGGCGATTTGGTCGTCAATGGTCTTATCGGGAGCAACCGCAGCATCATTCTTCTGCTGGGCGTAAGTCTCTTCCAATTCATCCAGCCCGGGTGGAGGGATGGTAATCGATTGAGCGCGACGACCCGAGGCCGCATTGGAATTGTTGCGGATCGGCCCCGGCGGGGGCGAGCTGGGATATGACCCCGATTTCTCCGTCCGCTCGGTAACTTCTTGCTTCTCGGGTTTGTCCGAACTGCCTGACTTGTCCGCCTTTCCCGCCTTTTCCGGCTCCTCCGTCGTCATTCTGTGCTCCTTACGCCCACATGGGCGAAATCGCAATAGCGAATGCGCGCCCCGCCCGGGGCTAAGCCCCGCCAAATTAGGGAAGAGTTGCGGTATTTTTGGGTACTTGTAGCTAAAGTCAGGATAATTTCAGTCAATTTCGAAGGAGTACTGCGCTTTTCCAGGCAATCCTAGCAATGCCCGCCCAGCAGGTGTCAGGGGACGCGGGCCCGCTATTTGACACTTGTGAGGGGTCGAACGGCATGAGAACCTCGCCTATGAAATCGATTTGCGTCCGTCTTCCCGGGGCAATAGCCCTACTGGGCATCAGTGGTGCCGTAAGCTTACCTGGTTGTTGCCCCTGCCCCTATGCACAGCCCGTGCAGGGTGCTGCATCACACACGAGTAGTTCAAGTGGCACCAGCGTAGCCGCACCGAGCGTGAATTACCAATGGCAAAGTGTTGTCATCTTGGGGGGCGGCTTCGTCACGGGAGTGATCTTTAGCCCGGTCGAAAAGGATTTGATTTACACGCGCACAGACATTGGTGGCGCGTACCGCTGGAACCCCGCAGACAGCACTTGGACTCCGATTACGGACATGCTGGGGCCGGCGGACTCAGGGCTCCTTGGTATTGATAGTCTCGCGCCCGATCCGAAGGACGCAAACAAGGTGTACTTAGCCGTGGGCATGTATACCGCAAGCTGGGCCGGCAACGGTGCCATGTTACGCTCTAGCGACCGCGGCAACACTTGGAGTCGCACGGACATGCCCATCAAAATGGGCGGTAATGAATGGGGACGCTCCAATGGTGAGCGGCTCGCCGTGGACCCGAATGACACGAAAATTCTATTCTTCGGCTCGCGCCGCTCTGGGTTGTGGAAGAGCGACAGCGGTAGCGAGAAATGGGAGCAAGTCAGTAGCTTCCCGAATAAGGAAGAATCCATGTCGGTCGGCACCATGTTCGTCGTCTTCGACGCCAAGAGTGGCAGCCCGGGCAAGCCAACCCCTGTGATTTATGCGGGTTGGGCCAGTACCAAGGACCCTAGCCTGTATCGAAGTATCGATGGCGGCGGCAACTGGAGTCCGGTTCCAAAGCAGCCCAAAGGCTTGATGCCCAGTCACGCCGAATTCGACAAGAATGGTGCCCTCTATCTTAGCTATGCGAACCAACCCGGCCCCGGCGAAGAAACCACCGGCGGTATTTGGAAATATGAATCCAAGGCCGACGTATGGACTGAAATCACCCCCTTGAAACCAACGAATGATGACAAGTTCGGCTACGGTGGCGTCTCCGTGGACACTCAACATCCCGGCACTCTGATGGCGGTAACCATGGACCGCTGGACCAAAGGTGACGAGATTTTCCGCACCGTGGATGGCGGCAAGACCTGGGCAGGCGTGCAAGCCAAGGCGGTGCGCGATGACGACGGCGCCAAGTACCTCTTCTGGGGCAAAGACAAACCCAGCTCGGTGGGTTGGATGGGAGACGTTGATATCGACCCGTTCAATACAAGCCGCGCTTTTTACGTTACGGGCCAAGGCATATGGATGACAACGGACGCAAGCAATGCGAACGCCGACAAGCCAACGCATTGGAAGTTTGCCAACCGTAACCTGGAGGAAACCGTCGCGCAGTCCTTGATCAGTCCACCCGCGGGCCCCACTCTTCTGAGCGGAGTCGGCGATATTTGCGGTTTCCGCCATGACGATTTAAAGGCCCCCTCACCCGACGGCATGTTCAGCAATCCCATCTGCGGCGGGTGCAGTGGCCTCGATTATGCGGAGAGCAAGCCTGAGATTGTCGTACGCGTGCAGTCTACTGATCCCGACAAAGCCAAAGGTGCCTTGTCAACGGATTCCGGTAAGTCGTGGACTCCCTTCGGCTTGCACACAAAAGGCTGGGGTGGTCAGGTCGCGCTCTCGGCCGACGCATCAACCATTCTTTGGGCTCCGAAAGAGGGTTCTGCCGTAGTTTCGAGGGACAAAGGTGCAACTTGGACACGCGCCGACGGCCTGCCCGAGCCGGCAAAGGTTGCCGATTGGGCACCCGTAACCCTGCGCATTGCGGCGGATCGAGTGAATCCGAAGAAGTTCTACGTTTACGACGCGGCGGGAGGCAAGGCCTACGTGAGCGACGACGGTGCCCAGCATTTCAAAGCCACTGCGAGTAACTTGCCTGCCTTGCCCGAATACTCATTGACTCCAGCATCGATTCGCCCCGTTCCTGGTAAGGAAGGTGACGTGTGGATCAGCACCGGCAAAGATCTGTATCGCTCGACGGACTCAGGTAGGACTTTCCCAGCCGTCAACGGGATTGACGAAGCCAAGGGAGTCGGGTTTGGCAAGGCCGCCGACGGCAAGAGTTACCCGGCGATTTACGTGGCTGCAACCATGGGAGGAACCTACGGATTCTACCGCTCGGATGACGAAGCTAAGAGCTGGGTCCGCATCAACGACGATCAACATCAATATGGGGGCCCCACGATCATAATTGGTGATCCCCGTAAGTATGGGCGAGTTTACGTGGGCACTGCCGGCCGCGGAATCGTGTACGGTGATCCGAAGTAGTCTATTCTGCAGCGGCTTATGGGCGGCTTCTGTAGCCAGTTGTGCGTGCCATCAGCCCGAACTGCCCAATGACCTGCAATCTCGATCGGGTGACGCATTGTCCGCGAGCCATAGTCGGAACATTCCCAAAGATGCGTTGCCCCATGCGGTAGTTCGGCGACAGAACTACCGCATTGAGTTTGGCCCGTATGCCGTCGAAGTCGACCCTTTCGACGGCGGGCGCATTCTCGAATTTTCGCTGGATGGCCGCAGTGTCATTTTGCCATTCAGTGAATCACCCGAGGCGTCGGGATCGTCATTCTGGCCCAGTCCACAAAGTAATTGGACTTGGCCTCCCCCAGTCGAGTTCGACAAACTTCCTTGGACAGTTTCCATCGACGGTCAGGCGCTAACCCTGACGAGCGCAACGTCAAGAAACTTGGGGTTGTCCGCCCGACAACGCATTCAGGCCCTCGCGGACCGCCTCGCGATATCGATTGAGTTTCAAATCACAAATCGTGCCAATTCACCACGCAAAGTCGCCCCTTGGCAAAATACGCGTGTGCGCCCTAAAGGCATCACGTTTTACCCGAGCAGCGAACCCACGTATTCACAGAGCAGTCTGAAGCTGACCCCAAGCGGTGGAGTTACCTGGTACGCTCATGATCCGGTGCAGATCAAGGAAAGTCTAAAGTCATATGCCGACGGGCACGAAGGCTGGATGGCTCAGATTGATGGCGACCTTCTTTTCGTCAAAGTGTTTCCAGATGTCCCACGTGAAGCGCAGGCCCCAGAAGAAGGGGAGATTGTCATTTATGTACACAACTCGGGCCGCTTCGTCGAAATGGAACAGCAGGGCGCGTATACCGAGCTTGCCCCCGGACAATCGCTGAGTTGGCCGGTATATTTTATACTCCGACAAATTCCGAAAACGATCGAGATTAGGCCCGGCAATCCGCAATTAGTGGAATTGGCACGTCAAATGGCCGCTAGCGTTCGCCACTAAATCAACGATCTTGATTCAGGGACAGCGAGCGGAGCGCTACAGGTCCTCGCCAAGCTCCGGATAAAGTGGATACGTCTTGAGCAACTCCAGAACGCGGGCTTGCGCTGCCTGACTAACTGCAGCGTCAGTTACGAATTTTGCGCGGTTCGGCTTTCCATCGGGACCATCGGCAGGACGCGTCACCGCGAGCACGCTCTTCGCAATTGCGGCGATTTCCTTCATTTCATTGGGTCCCATTCCGAGCGTGGTCACCGCCGGTGTCCCCAGCCTAAGGCCACTTGTGTACCAAGGCCCATTGACGTCGTCGGGGAGTGAATTTCGATTGAGGGTGAATCGACAGGAGCGCAGCGCCGACTCAGCTTGCCTCCCGGTAAGTCCAAAACTTTGTGCAACGTCCAGTAGCAGCAGGTGATTGTCAGTTCCGCCGGTTAGCACTGTCATGCCTTCGGTCTGGCAGGCCGAAGCTAACACTTGGGCGTTTTCAACGATACGGCGAGCATAACCTTGGAACTCGGGAGAAAGTGCCTCGCGAAATGCAACCGCCTTGGCCGCCATCACGTGAGGCAGCGGACCGCCTAGAATGGCCGGACAACCCTTGTTTACGAATTCGGCGAACTCCTTTTTGCAAAGCACAAACCCGCCGCGAGGCCCGCGCAAAGTTTTGTGGGTGGTCGACGTGACAACGTGTGCGTGGGGCACTGGGTTGTAGTCACCCGTAAATACCTTTCCTGCCACAAGCCCTGCAAAATGCGCCATGTCTACCATGAAAACGGCGCCGACCTCATCTGCAATTTCGCGCATTTTGGCAAAGTTGATCTTGCGTGAATAGGCGCTGTAACCTGCCAAGAGAATCGCGGGCCTCACCTCGTGCAGTTGTTTGCGAATCACATCCAAATCTAGCAGTTTGGTATCGGACTGTACGCGATACTGGTACACATCAAACAGCCGAGCAGACAGATTGAATCGGTAGCCGTGGGTTAGATGCCCACCGGAATAGTAGTCAAGCGCTAGCAGACGTTGGCTCTGCAAGCGCGCGCGCAATTGATTCCAGGCATCCCGGGAAAGGTTTGCTGGATTTTCCACGCCGCTCTCAGCCAGAAACGGAGCTTCTGTTTTGGCTGCGAGAATCGCCGAGAACGCCACTAGATTGGCGTCCGCACCCGAATGAGGCTGCACATAGGCATGCTCCGCATCAAAAAGCTGGCACGCTAGCGTTGTGGCTTCACTTTCGATTGTATCAACGTTGTCACAACCGGAGTAGAAACGATGCCCGGCGTAGCCCTCGGCGTACTTGTCAGTTAGAAGATTCCCTTGGGCAAGTTGTGTGGAAAGTGAGCTGAAATTCTCACTGGCAATCAACTTTAGATAGGTGCGCTGATCCTTGATCTCAGAGACGATGGCTTGGACTACCTTCGGTGACGCGGCCTCAACCGCGTCAAGACCGGCAAGTACGGCCGCAACCTCAGGTGCAATCGGCTTTCCTCCGAGTCGACTTAAGTATCGGGTCAAACGAGGGGAACTTGGATGGGTAGGCGCCATAGGAATACCTCCGAGTAGCATTCGATGCGGCGGTCGACCGCCCGTATCGGGCCCAGGCGCGCGGCACTTGATGCGCTCGAACTCCCCTGTGGTTGTTCCACAAAGCGCCAGTCGTCCGAGCACGCTTACGATGACGAGTGGAGGCCCGGATGTCAAGCCAGCAGAATTGTACGGGCTGGGCGGCCCACCCCGAGGACCGAGTCCCGTTAATTAAGTAATGCCGACTCAGTCTGGGCTGTCTGCACCGCCTTCAATCGAGGGACGGATGTCCGTACGATGGAATTTTGACTGAGGGTCTGAAGAGCAGTTACTGCTTTTTGTTTACCCTTAACGCCGTCCTTTACCCATTCGCCCAGCATGAAAATCGCGTCTATCGCCCGATTATCGTCGTCGTCTGTAGCCACTCTGCCCAGGACTGAAATTGCAAAGATTCGCAGTGACTCCTCGAGATTGGCATCGCGTCCAAGTGGGTCCACGGCAATAGGCGGACCCAAATCTTCGATGATCTTAGTAGCCACTTTGCGCTTCGAGCTTGCTATTATTCGGGCAAGTTCGCGCGCTTTTACTTCGATGCCAACTGGGTCGGGGGATATCAATCGCAATTCGGCGACAATGCGATCAAGCGGATTCATGTTTTTATTTGCGCCTAACACAAAAAGATCCGCCGACTTGTTACTTATGGGAGTGGGCTCAGCGACTTGCGGTGGCGGTTTCGTCGATGCGGACAAGTTTGGTGGCAGCCGGCTCGACGTATGAGCTCGGGGTGGGCTCGAATTATCAATTACCGGTTGGGCTGGATTGGACTTCGAAGGACGAACCTTAGGCGCCAAGGTATCCAGCACCTTGGGCGACGGTGGTCGGGAAGTGGGAGTAAGTCTCGGTGGATCTTCCACGACTGGCTTAGGTAAAACCGCAGAAGGGGGAACTGCAGGGGGCGGCGTTGGTGTCGCCGTTTGAGACGATGGGACAACTTGGGGCGCGCTCGATGCTTGCGGAGGACCCGGCGCGGCCGAATTGCTCGAAGCCGGTGAGGCAGATTTTTCGTCGGATTCTTTAGTCAGAATAACAACGACGCCCACGGCGATCGAAGCGGTCGCTATTACTGCCGCAATTGCCCATTTGGGCACGCCGCGCGTGGGCAACTTGAATTCGTCTTTTTGGGAGTCCCTTTCCAACGCAATGGGGTTTGTGTGTAACGGCACGCTGGACGGCGACAAGAACGGCGAACTGTCGGGTGGCGCCGCTTGTTCGGGTGGCGCCGCTTGTTCGGGTGGCGCCGCTTGTTCGGGTGGCGCCGCTTGTTCGGGTGGCGCTTGTTCGAGAGGCATCGATTCTGGAACCACGGGGAGGCGCGGCTCCTCAGGGATCAACGGAGCAACCGGCGACGATTCAGAATCCGCAGGTGCTTTTGCCCTTAACCGCGACGACGATGATGTTTGTCGCCGTTGCGGCACCACGCTTCTTTCGCGGGCTGACAACGGAATGCGCTTTTCAGAAGACGTAATTGCTCTGGACTCTCGCGACCATCGGCTTTGTGGCGCAGTGGGGGTATTCCCGTACCGGGTGTCTTTCACTTCTGTTGGCAGATCGGAAGGCGCCGCGGCAGTGGGGGTATTCTCGTACCGGGTGTCTTTCACTTCTGTTGGCAGATCGGAAGGCGCCTCTATTACGGGCGGCTCTGGCTCGTGGCGAGCTGGTGTCGCGGCCAGTGAACCCAAATCACGCTGTTTGTCGCCCAGCGAGTGTGCGGATTCCAAAGAAAGCGGTAATCCCGCGTATTGGGCTTCGGTCTGCTTGAGTCTGCGCGTGGCCTCCATTTGGTCCCAGAGCAGACGTAAATAGTTACGCGCATCGCTCGTCAACGGATGATCCAAATCAGCCAAAAGCCCGCTTACCGAGCCGCTGACCGTCTCCAGATAGGCATCGTTCTGTGCGGCGTGACCCAAAGCCATTAACATTTGGCTTGCCAGACCATCAGTCAGATTTGGAACCAGCCTGGAGCCCTCACTTAGGAATTGGGCGACTCCTGGGCTAAAAACCAATCGAGCGAGATCTCTAAACTCCTTTTTCATCGCCAACATTTCGGCGACATATTGAGACTGATCGGTCGAAGCATTCACCTCGACAATAACTTGCAGCACCTCTCTGACTTCGACTTTACCCGTCACAAGATTGGGGATGCTGCCAAGCAACCTGGCCGTATTGATGGCACTATCAAATTGTGCCCGCTTGTGGGTCCATTTCCGTCGATCGGCTTCGCTTCCGCTGTCTGACAAGGGGGTCTCGTTCGGCGAGCGACCTTTGGTCATTGAGAGCTGTCCGAATCAGTCGTCAAATCGATCAGAGCTGCCGTTGCAGCACCCCGCACAGCTTCGGAGACCGATAATGAATTCGAAAGACTGAGCAGTTTATCGCTTGCTTCCGTCCGGTTCCCTGCCCCCATTAGCGCAATGTACTTGAGTGCGTCAACGGCGTGCGACGCCTCTTCCAATTCTCTAGTGCGCGTCGCGTGAAACAAAGCCTCAGTCAAGGCCTCGCGCTGGGCATCGCTTGCGGTAGCGTTAAAGCCGCTAAGGTCCGAGATGTCACCTTTGAGGGCTTTTTGCAGGACTTCTCTAGCAGTAATCTCTCTTGATTCCGCTGGGCTCAATTCCGAAAGGACACCAGAGAGCAGCAGGTTGCCCATATTTTCCATGATAGCGAGCAACGGAGACCGAGACCGATCAGAGGCCCCGGAGACGTAGACTAGCCGGTCCGATTGAAAATCGACGTCTCTTATGAGTCTGCGGAGATTTTCGATCGCCTCATTGATTCTGGGTGCGCTTGAACCAATTTCCAGTTCTTCCACTTGTCGGTATTTCTCATTTAGAGCAACCAGCAAACGTATCGCATTTGCAATTAAGCTCTGCGAAGCTTCCAAGTCTTGAAAACAGGATTCCAGCAACTCACCACCGCGCTCGAAGTTGTCGAGACCCGAATGGACCAACGTCTCCATCGGGACGCGTTCTTCAAAGTCGCTAATAATTAGTTCCCTAGCGGGTGGTTGCTCAGATCTTCTTCGAGAAGGAACTCCAGCATGACTTACCACGCCGCTGGTTCTTACGGCGGCTGGAACGGTAAAGTCGCCTCCCAGCTTGTTCATTCGAGCTCGAATTCTGGACTGAATTGCGTCAACGGAATATGCGATCAAGTGCTCAAGTATTTCGGCTGTTGGCACTTCATATTCGGCCAATCCTGCGTGGACCGCCCTGAGTTCCTGGACGTCACTTTCTAACTCGGATACTAGGTCCCCGAGGAGCCTATTGCTGGTTAGCATGTACTCGGAGTTGCCGACGAACACGGGCTTAGCGGTAAGGATCGAGGCGAGCGCAGCGCTGATGTGTTGCTCGGCTTCTGCTACTTGGGCAGCTGCCTGCCGCGCATGGGCGATGGCATCCTCCAAAATCGCGGCTCGCGTCCCAATTCCCGCGCTGCAACGCCGAGTAATGTCTTCAAGGGTGGCAATTCGATTTGTCGTGGTCGTCCCGGCCATTGGGTTACCTTCACTCATTGGTTTAGCAAGGACACAATACGATCCCACCCGGGTTGTATGAAGAGATTCGACACTGTCCGATATCCGCGACTCAACATTGGGTTGACCTTTTGCCGACGAGCCCTTGCGCCCGGAAGGTAAGCTCGCCAAGGGTCCCGCGGAACCCTTCAACAGACAGGCAGCACAATCGCAGCGGCGTTCTAGCTCCATTCCCAAGATTCGCGAAGCGCAACCGGCAAGGATCGAGCATCCCGACCAGGTCAATTGGCCGATGCGACGGACCGCAATAGTCATGCGGCCGCGGGCCCAATCTCAGTCCCCGTTCAGCTAAGTTCCGAGCGTTGGTCCTCCCAGCCGAAACCGCCCGGTATCGGACCTGAGCGATTCATTCTTGAGACGGTATTGATGGGACGGCTGATTGTGTCTGAGTGAAGGCGTCCGCGGCAGCGCGCGCGGATTCAAGTAGTGGCTTCGGATAGGCGCCGTAGCCGACAACTCCGAGCAGACATATAAGCACACCCGCCGCAAGTGTTGGCCGAACCACAATGGGTTCGGTCTGCGTGGGCTCCATCATGTACATCACGCGCACTATTTGAAGATAGTAGTAAAGGGCAACAATTGCGAGCAGCGCCCCGGCGACAACGAGCAGAGCGTACCCGGCACGCCAAGCCGCGATAAATACGTAAAGTTTTGCCCAGAATCCGACTACGAAGGGAATACCCGCTAATGACAATAAGAACAGGAGCATGGATAAAGCCAGCCACGGGGAGCGCCGCGCCAACCCGGCAAAAACATCGATGGATTCATCATTGCTACGCCCGCTGACCGCTTCGACAACGAGGAACGTGCCAACGTTGGTGAGCAGATAAGCCACCATGTAGAACAACATCATGGCAATTCCGGTACTGTCGGCAACTAGCAGTGCCATCAGGAAATACCCGATGTGCCCAATACCAGAATAGGCGATCAACCTTTTGGTATTGCGTTGACTGAGTGCCCAGAAATTCGCCATGACGAGCGTACCGACACAAAGTGTCGTAACCGCAGGTGCCCACAAATCCGTCCGATCTCCTAAACCCGCCACAAGCACGCGGGATAGAGCAATCAGCGCGGCAAATTTCGGCGCGGTCGACAAGAACGCAACAAAAGGAGCCTGTGCCGACTGGTACGTATCGGGCACCCACATGTGAAATGGGACGACACCCAGCTTGAAACCCATACCCGACAGTATGAGAAGCAGGCCTGCTTTCAAAAGCGGACTTTGGGGTACACTTTGGAGATTCGCTATCGAGCTGTCCCCTGACATTCCGATGACGAGCGCCAAACCGAGCAAGGCTATTGGTGTGCTAACGACGCCGACCAAAAAGAATTTTATGGCGCCTTCCGCCGTACGCATCAATCTTGCATCTTGGCCTTTGCGCTTTTCGATTGCGGCCATCACGAACAAGGGGATGCTGGCCAGTTCGAAACAGAGCACCAACAGAATTAAGTCACAGGCCCCACTGAGCAAGATCATTCCGAGAAGGCTGAACATCAACAAAAGGTAATATTCGCCTTGGCGTCGGGATGCCATGCGGCGCACGCGATCCATACTTCCCAATGTGACGATGGCTCCCGTTACGATGAACCAGCGACTAAGGAAAAGCGTCCACGCATCCGCTCTGAAGCGCCCGCCAAAAGCCTCGCCCGCAACCGGGTTCACAAAACTGAGACCAAATAGCGCGCAGAGACCGAGGAGAGTTACCCAACCTGTAAACGTCTTGCCGCGAATTGAAGTCGTAACAATATCAACAATGAGCAGCACTAGCAGGAGTGCGCTCATTTCAAGCGGTAGCGTCAGGGGACGAAGATCGTCAATTGTTATCGTCATAGTACCTTGAGTCATCCGTCATTGTGGTAACTCACGAATAGCGAGGCGGCTCGAGCTGTCTGAAACAACGGCCTGCGGCAGATTGTCGACCGTCGCCCGGTCAATGAAGTCGAGCACCAGCCTGGGCCAACAACCAAAAACAATAATGGCACTGCCCAACAATACGAGGGCACCGAGCTCCGCACCTTTTGCATCACGCAAGTCGTGAAACGCCGCGTCGGGTCCAGCGCCCCAAAAAATGCGACGCACCACACGCATGACATACACGGCAGTGACAAAGGCACCCAGAATGGCCGGAAATGCCCACCATAGATGCGGTCCCTGGAATGCGCCCACGAACACGAGAAATTCTGACACAAACCCGGCTGTACCGGGCAGCCCAAGGCTTGATAGCCCGGCGAGCGTGAAGAACGTGGCAATAACTGGCATCCGCAGCCCAAACCCACCCATCTTCAGAACGGCGCGGGTGTGAGCCCGCTCGTAAACGAGCCCCACTAGCGCAAAGAATAGGCCTGTCATCATGCCGTGAGCAAACATCTGATAAATCGCACCATTCCAGCCAAGCACCGTGCCGGTGGCCGCACCCAACATGACAACTCCCATGTGGCTCACCGAAGAATAGGCAATGATATATTTTAGATCCGTTTGACTCATGGCCGAAAGCGCGCCGTATAGGATGTTGATTACGGCAACAGTTCCCACAACCGGCGCCCAAATCTGCGCCCCTTCAGGCAGCATAAGCATGCCAATGCGCATGACACCGAAAGCACCCAGCTTCATGAGCACACCCGCGTGCAGCATAGATACGGCTGTTGGAGCCGATGCGTGCCCGTCCGGGGACCAGGTGTGGAAGGGGAAAACACCAGCTAATGTGCCAAACCCAAGCCAAAGAAGCGGGAACCCAATCACTTGTAGTGTGTGGGAATAATGCGTGCGCCCCAGCACTGCCATGTCGAAGGTGCGCGCCCCCGAGGCCAAGTACATCGATATGACCACCGCCAATATGAACGCTGAGCCCACTAACAACATCAATGTCAGCTTCATTGCAGCATATTCGCGGCCACCGACGTCCAACCATTTCCACACAAATCTAAACGGTCCGGCCTCCGTAACCGCTTGACTACTACCCCAAATTCCAATCAGCAAATACATGGGCAGCACGGCGATTTCATAGAACAGGAAGAATACGAACAGATCCTGCGCCACAAATACGCCAAATACGCCGGCAACTAGTACCAGCAACATGATGAAGAATTCTCGTTCACGTTTGAGCAACGTCCATGTTGCCAATACGCCCGCTACAATAATCAGCCCCGTCAAGAGCAAGAGAGATACGCTCCAACCATCAGCTGCCAGTCGCACGTGGATCCCCAAAGAGGGCACGAGCGGGTAATCCTCGAGCAGTTGTAGTCCACCTTTACTAACGTCATAGCTGCCCGCCACAACCAGGCTGCCCGCTAGGCTGACGAGTGCTCCGAGCAATGACACCCAACGTACAATCCGACGAAATCTGTCCCGTATCAACAGCAGCAAGACCGCTGCAACAAATGGCGCTGCAACCGTAATACCTAGGACGGGCCAAATCACGACACAACTCCCCAGGCCAGAACGATTATTGTGCCGATGACGACCGCCACGATATAATCGAGTGTATTGCCGGTTTGCAGTCGTTTAAGCTGCCGACTAGTGGCTAGCCCAAGCCAACCTGTCAGATTTATGAATCCATCCACAACGTAGCGATCAAACCACCCTATACCTTTGGCGAGCGGCAGCGCAAGTCCACGAAAACCACTCACGAATAGTCGATCCACATATGCCGTGTTCACAACGCTGGCAAGCCCCACGAGAAATGGACTTTGGTCGATCTGATGCCGACGTTTGCTGTACAACGTGACGGCAAGACCCAAACCAGTAAGGCCCAACAATGAAGCGACTGCACCAAGGCCGCCGAATTCAAAGTGGTAGTCTTGATGCACTTTCTCGGCGAAAGCATGGCCGAACCAGCCGATACTTAGTGCGCCCATGCCAAGCACTATGAGCGGACCGGTCATGTTTGACGGCGATTCGTGTGCATGGGCAGCATTGCCCTTAGCCTCGCCCATAAATGCGAGAATGTAGGTACGGCCCATATAAAAGGCTGTTAGGAAAGCGGCAACAAGTAACAGGACAAGGGGGATCCAGGCACCGCGCTCCGCTAAGGCTTCCAGAATCGAATCCTTGCTGAAGAAACCTGACAGCCCGGGAAACCCGGCCAAAGCCAAAGCGCCCACACCAAATGTAGCTGCCGTAATTGGCATTTTTTTGCCGAGGCCCCCCATGGACGCAAGATCGTTGCTATGCACCGCGTGAATGGTGCTCCCCGCCGCCAAAAAGAGCAGCGCCTTGAAGAAGGCATGGGTGGTAAGGTGAAAGTACGCAGTGAATGCCGAGCCTGCTCCGACAGCGGCAACCATGTAACCCAATTGTGAGCAGGTCGAATAGGCCAGGACGCGCTTGATATCCGTTTGAACAACCGCCACAAACGCGGCAAATAGTGCGGTAAATGACCCGACCCATAGCATCACATTAAGTGTGATCGGAGCTTGCGCAAACAGCGGAAACGCGCGCACCAAAAGGTAAACCCCAGCGGCCACCATAGTGGCGGCATGCAACAGCGCCGAGACTGGTGTTGGCCCTTCCATCGCATTTGGCAGCCACACGTGCAATGGGAATTGGGCACTCTTGCCCATGACCGCCAAGAAAAGGCAAAGGGTTACCACCGTAGCAGCCTGTGGCTGCAGGGTGGACTCATAGTCAAACCCACCTGACACCAGAAATAAACTTAAAAGACCGAGTAAAAAGCCCATGTCCGCCAGTTTTGTTATCCAAAACGCTTTGACTGCAGCGTAACCTGCGCTTGGTTTCTGGTAGTAAAAACCAATCAAAAGGTAGCTAGTCAGGCCTACGAGTTCCCAACCGAGGAAGAATTGCAGTAGGTTGGGTGCCAACACCAACAGGTTCATGCTGAACACGAACAGCGAATGGTACGTAAAGTAGCGTCCCAGAGCCGAGCGCGGCTCGTCCTTCATGTAACCCAACGAAAATATCTGCACGCAGGTCGCAACAAGGGTAACGATAACCAGCATACTCGCGGAGGTGCCATCCACGCGCACCCCGAAGGCGACAATTTCGGCGCCGGCCTGCTGCAGCCAGGTCACGCTCCACACATGGGGCTGGCCGTCGTTGGGTTGTGCAAACACATGGACTGCAGCAACCAAGGCTGCAACCGCGGTGAACACACTAGCACCCGCGGCCGCCCACCCATGACGTCGAATGGGGACAACGACAGCGAGCAGCAGCGCTGTAAATAGTGGCAGGAACAATGCCAATATTGCAGGCAGTAACAATGTCTGTTCAAGCATCTTGTTAGCCTTAGTGTCGCAATTGACTCGCTTCGTCGATGTCGGTGTGCCGCATAGTTCTGTATAGCAGGATGACCAAAGCCAGACCCACCACAACTTCAGCTACGGTTAGTGACATTACGAAAACTGCAAAAACTTGACCCAATAGATTGTGCGTAAATCGGCTGAAAGCTACCAATACGATATTCACCGAATTGGCCATGACCTCCACACTCAGCAGAATCCCAATGACATTGCGCCGCGTAAGTGTTCCATAGAGGCCCAAGCAGAATAGCAGAACTCCTACATATAATACGTGTCCCAGCATCATCGCGAGGCCTCCTCCCGAGCCCGCGTCCCGTATAGGTAAGTACCTGCCGGTTCGGGCTCACCGTGGTCCCGCTTTCGGGCTAAAACGATGGCACCAATCGTTGCTGCCAACAAAAGCACCCCCAATACCTCGAAGGACAAGGCTTGCTCCGTGAATATTGAAGTTCCAAGCTGTCGGGTTGAGAGCAAATTGTCACCGCCGTCGGGGAAATCCGTCGTGCCATGAATGGCCCAGCATAGGAGGGCAAATAGGCTGCCACTCAAGAAGGCCGCGGGAAGCCTCCTGCCCCGCAACGTCTCATTAATCACTGCAACACCACTCGACCGCCGTGTCAGCATGATCGCAAAGAGCATGAGTGTCACGACTCCGCCAGCGTAGAGCATCACCTGAATACCTGCCAAGAATGGCGCATCAAGCAGTACGAACAAGACTGCGGTGGTGAATAGGAGCACAGCGAGCAACAAGACCGAGTGCACGAGGTTTGTTCCAAGCACTACAGAAGCTGCCGCAGCCACCAATATCCCGGCCACTACCGCTAGGCTTACTAGCTCGAGCATGAACTACTCACTCTCCGCCACTTTAGTGGCGCCTTTCGATTCCGGGGCTTGCATTTCGGCAAGAAGTGTCGCGTTGGCCCAGGACAACGGTCGGTGCTTTTCGTTCTCATAAAGCCGCTCCATCGTAAGAACTAGACTTTGCCGATGATATGCGGGCTCTTCTGGGGTCTTTACCATCACTATTGCATCTGTAGGGCAAACTTGAACGCAGAGCTCGCAGTAGATACAAGCATTGGAATCTAGAACGAAGTCGGAAGCGTACGCTCGCTTCTTGCCGGTAACCGGGGACTCCTTTTTCAAGAGTTCGACCGAGATTATTTCCGAGGGACAAATGCGTTCGCAAGCTTTGCAGCCAACGCAGAGCTCATCACCCGCCTCATCATGTAAAAGGGCAAAACTGGCCCGATACCTGGCCGGGCGCGGGCGCCGCACAGCGGGAAACTCTACGGTTGTGGGGCGCCGAAATACGTTTCTCATGCTCGCCGCCAGAGACCGCAAGGAATCTGTGAAATAGAACATCAGCCACCACCTCGCGTGAAATGAACCCACAATCCGGCACTCATCACCAAAATGAGCCCACCAGGAACTAGGTAGCGCCAGCAAATGGACATGAGCTGATCGGAACGGAATCGCACAAGGCTCCAGCGTACCCAAAAGATTCCGGCGAAAAGACCGAGAGTCTTCAGGACCATCCAATGCAGGCCTGGCGCAAACGGCCCATCCCAACCACCAAAAAACAAAACGGAAGCAACCGCAGAGATGACGAGCGTATGTAGATACTCAGCTAAGTACAAAAGTCCAAAGCCCATGCCGGTATATTCCGTTGACACACCAGCGATCAATTCGCTTTCTGCCTCAGGAATATCAAAGGGAATGCGGTTGGCCTCCGCCAAAGATGCCGGCAAAAAGAATAGAAACGCGAAAAAGCCGGGTCCCGGCGGCCAAAAGGCGAACCACCCATTCTTAATTTGGAAGCGAACGATATCTGACAGACTCATGGAACCCGCCAAAACCACCGGGACCAGCGACGCCAGAACGAGGGGGATCTCGTAAGACACACCTTGGGCAACGGCTCGCATGGCGCCGAGCATCGCGTACTTGTTATTGCTCGACCAGCCAGACATCCACACCGGTATGATAGTCAGACTTCCGAGGGCGAGCAGGTACAGAACCCCGATATCGAGATCAGCGGCAATGATGTCAGAACTAAATGGAATGACTGCCGCCGTGCCTAACGCCAAAACGACGGTCAACGGGGGAGCCACTACAAACAACAGCTTATCGGCGCTTGCGGGAATCAGAGATTCCTTTTGAATCAACTTAATACCATCAACCACAGGCTGCAATAGCCCCCAAGGACCGTAGAATGTGGGGCCTAGCCGGCTTTGCATGCGGCCAGAAAATTTTCGCTCAAACCAGATAGACCAAGCCGTGATAGTGAGAAAAACGTTGGTTATTAGGAGTGCGTACAAGAGACCGCGTAGCCACGGATTCATCTGTCTACCTCCCCCATGATAGGATCGACACTACCCAGAACGGCAACCGCGTCGCTAACGGAATGACCTGGAAGAATATAGGGCAAACAGCCGAGCACGTGCAAACTGGGCGAACGAATTTTTAGCCGGTAAGGGCTAGCGCCACGGTTATCGCCGCCTCCAACTACATACACTCCCAGTTCGCCCCGCGGGGACTCAACGGCGGCATAGGAATGCCCTTCCGTCGCCTTCTCCGCCAACGGCGTCTTGATGGGTTTGCGCGCACCCAATGGCCCCTCAGGAATACCATCAATTAGCGCTCGAACCAGCCGAATACTTTCCCGCATTTCCGCGATTCGCACGCTCGCGCGCGCTTCGCAATCCCCCGCTTCGGCGGTCGCAACGCGCACGTCAATTTCATCATAACAATGATACGGGGCATCACGCCGCAGGTCGTGATCGACACCCCCAGCGCGAAGTACCGGACCCGTAATTCCCAACTCCATAGCCAACGCGCCGTCCACAATTCCCACGCCACGCGTACGCTCAATGTATATATCGTTAACTATCAAAAAAGACTCATATTCGCTCAGCCTAGGTTCAATCACGTTCAGGGCGGAATGCACTTTTGCCGCCCAACCGGCGGGCACATCATGTCGATTGCCTCCTATGATGTGGGTATTGTAGTGAAAGCGACAACCTGTCAGTTCCTCAAATACATCAAGGATTAGCTCGCGCTCTCGAAAGCAGTACATGAATAATGTGGCGCCACCACCGAGCGCTCCGCCTAGATCCATGGCAAAAGCACCAAGCCAGAGCAAGTGCGATGCAATACGCTGCAGCTCAGCGAGCACGGTGCGCAGATAACGGGCCCGCCGCGGCACTTCAACGCCTAATAGCGCTTCGAATGCCATCACCAGCGATTGCTCGTTCATCATCGGCGAAACATAGTCATTTTTGTCGAAGATGGGCACGAGCTGCACCATCGTCAGCTTTTCGCAAAGCTTTTCCACACCGCGGTGCAAGTAGCCCACGAACGGAACGACCTTTACGATAATCTCGCCGTCCAGATACAGTTTCAGCCGAAATACTCCGTGTGTTGATGGATGCTGCGGCCCAAGGTTCAACACCATGAGGTCTGCTTCGGGATCGTAGGACTCTAGGTCCAGGTAAGGGTTAGCCCGCCGTCTGCCTCTGGCAACGGATGATGTCATCTCCATGGATGCACCTTCGTGTCAATGGCGTAGTCCTTACGCAGTGGGTGACCCTGCCAATCTTCCGAAAGCATCAACCGGCGCAGATCCGGATGCCCGTCAAATCGCACACCCACCAAGTCGTATTGCTCACGCTCTTGCCAATCCGCGCCGGCGAATAAGTAAACCAAAGTTGGAACGCTCTGACCAACGGGAACGCAGAGTTGCCAAGAAGCAAGCCTCGTTCCTTTTCCGACGCTTCGTAAACCGTAGGACACGCGAATTACTTCGCCAGCCTCCGTCGCCTCCTTGACGCGCGTGGGATAGTGTACTGCAACCACAAATCCGAAGATGCGATACTGGTGTTCGTCGCGCAAAATCTTGGCAAGTTCAACGTGACGATCGACGGCAATTTCGGGCGGTCCACCTATTGTCGTTGCCGTAGCGGAGAATTGCTCAATCAGCAGTTGTTGTACCTCAGGCGAGTTTTCTGCACCCAGCAATTTCACAGTCCTATTACTCCAAAGTGTTTCGCGCGCTCAATGCGACGCGGCCACGTCTCTGACGTGAGATTTGTGCTCAGGTTTTTTGCTCATCGTCCGACTCATTCGCGGATTCGCTTGCTGCCAACTCGAGCGCCTTGTCTAGATTGAGCTCGTCCCACCACCCTAGTGATGCAGCCGACGCGACTTGTTGGCGGTCCAAGTCGCTAGGGCGCGACGGATCACCTAAAATTGGGAGTCGCGGCAAGCGCTGATGCTGAATGGGCTCCGGGCGCGCCTCGCGATTGAGATCGCGGCCGCTCGCCGAAGCGCGAATCTTTTCTTGCAGACGCAGCAGACCGTGCATCATGGCCTCAGGATTTGGCGGACACCCAGGCACGTAGACATCGACTGGAATAAACGTGTCAATTCCCGGCACTACCGAATAAATGTCCCGATAAAAATCCCCCGAGATGGCGCAGGATCCAACTGCTATCGCCCATTTGGGCTCGGGCATTTGATCCCAGAGCTTTTTGACGCGCGGGGCCATTTTAACCGTAATTGTGCCGGCAACAATCATTACATCCGAATGACGCGGGCTACCTCTTACAATCGCCCCCATTCGGTCTGCGTCCACTCGACTCGCGGCAAGAGCCATGAATTCAATGCCACAGCAACTGGTTGCCACGGGAAAAATCCAGAGAGATGCCTCGCTGCCGTATGACAGAATCTTGTCAACGGTCGTCGTCATCACGTCGAGCCCCGGTACTTTCATCATGAAGTCGTAGACCGGGTGACTGTACGTTCGATAGCTTTCGTCTACTGCCATCGCAGTGCTCCCTTCGATAGGGCAAATACCCAACCGAGCAACAGGATGCCGATAAACAAGAACATGTCGATAATGGCCAACATGCCAAGATCGCGCAGAATTAGTGCCCAGGAGAAAAGAAACACCGCTTCGACATCGAACAACACAAAAACCAAGGCTACCACGTAGTAGCGCGGGTGGAACTTCAACCAAGCCGGACCTTCGGGCTCTTCACCGCATTCGTAAGTCGTAAGTGTGAGCCTGGTTCGTCGTTTCGACACCACTCCAAATAATTTAGCGGCCAAGAGAACGCTAGCCACAAGAAAGGTGCTTACGGCCAAAAAGACCAACGTCGAAATCCACGCTTGGTTCAATTGAATATCCTTGAGCGATAATCGCTAGTAACGGGTTGCCTGCCAGCCTGCCCAAAGCAGTCTGGGTCTACTTGACAATGGTCAGCCGTGGCGACTTCTACAAGTAGATAGGACCTCTGATCTGCATTTAGGGAAGCAACCTCGGGGAAATGGTTTTTTATGTGGGCTTACACCCACTGAATCTCGGGGCTGTCCCGAGACACGACATAACGGTTGTGGGCCACAGAAGCCTGCTGTCGCCCTAGGGGCCGGTCGTTCTATCTCACGAATCGACTGAAGTCGACCTCAAAACGCTCCGTATTTTACACGCAGAAGTTCGGCTAGGAGAGTCACTTCGCCGCCGGTATTCTGCAACGAGAAGCCTGATCACGTCGCGTGATTCGCAATCAATTATAGGTCGAGAAGGCAACGTGCACTACACGATGACCACCACTTGTACCCACTCGGGTTGTGACGTGATCTCAAGTGCCGCAATATCAACGAGTATTACTTGCCACTGCCGCGACAGCCGGTTCGACTTGAACGGCAATATAATACGCGGTCCTGCCGACACTTCGCTGACTCACTTCGCGGTTGACGTGGCCACTGATGGGACGATCACGGTTCGCGGCGGGACCGTGGTTGCCGCATCAATACGAGCACCGGCTGCGTAGCCGCCGGAAACGGTCCAGCCCCAAGAAAACCGTCTGGTCGATTTACTTTGTGTTCGGCCTGTAGACTGACAAAACCCGAACGGCCGGCTTCTACTGGCGGTTCAGATCTCGGCATAGAATGCGCCAGCGATTATTGACCACGCATCGTGGAGGGATTGCGGGGATTGGAAGCTCAAAACGGCAAGTCAACGCAGCCGCGCGAAACTTCAGTTGATTTTGGTCCGTAGCCTAGGGGTAAGGTCCCCCGCGCTTCGTTTAGGGGGCATGCCGCGGAAGATTTGCGGTTGTCGCAAGATTTGCGTGGAAGCGCAGCCCGGGAATGTTATTTTTGAAAGCGAAACTCATGCTCCTCGCCACCAACGCTCAGTCTGCTGCCATCCGCGTCCACGCTACGGACGCCGATGAAGATTCGCTGCGCCACCTTCAATCCCTTATTGGGGCGACCCGGGACATTGCCCTTGTCAGCCAAACTGTCCACGTCGAGGACACACTGGAGGACATCAGAAACCTTCGCCCGGATGTTCTACTGCTCGACCTCGGATTGCCGGAACGGGGAGCCACCCGGATTATCAGGCCAGTACTGCAAGATTTTCCAGACATTGGGATAGTCGTCCTGACGCTACACGACGAAAAACAGTGTCTGCTCGAGTACCTCAATTGGGGTGCTCGGGGTTTTATACTGAAGCCGGCGGTACCCGCCACGGCCACCGCGGCGATTCGCGACGTACACAACGGCGAACGTTACATTGACCCGCTCCTGCCCCATTGTCTCGTGTCGCATTACTTGACCAATCCCACGCAATTGCGTTGCAGTGATTCAACGCGACTAGACGTTCTTACGATTCGAGAACGCGAAGTCTGTCGTTATTTGGCATCCGGATACACTAATGCCGAAGTTGCTGACGTGCTTCGCATTTCCAAGCGTACGGTCGAAACTCACCGCGCCGCAATCATGTCCAAGGTGGGCGTCAAGAGTCGCGCCCAGCTAGTTCACTTCGCTATCGAGCATGGTCTGTGGCCGGAACCGGAATCTGAGCATGCGGTGGGCGCCTTTCACTTGAGCGTAGCGCCCGGCGAGTAGTTGGTCAGGACCTTCTATAACCGGTACGTCGGGTCGCTCAAAAGTCAACATTGCCGTTGACATGTAGATTGCGATCTGCGAACCCATAGCCTTGGGTAACATTTGTGTGACACGCGAAGCATTGCACGACTAACGGGTTCTGTGCGACTTGCGGGTGCGGGTCCGGTGGCGGAAAGCCATGACAGCTCGTGCAAGTTATGGTGACGGACGGGTCGATCCAAATCGGAGATACGTTGCCCGCTGTCACTGGACCATGACACCAACTGTCCGTGCAGCTTGCCGTTTGACGATTCCATATTGGTAAATGACCACCCTTGATAGCTGCGCCCGAGAACGTAACTTCTGCGGTGCCCCAGTCGTCGATGTGCCCGGGATCATTTACGTT
>Ga0075520_1000267_pt1 | contig 21904 bp, 20 predicted proteins | sample NGEPerB_FD_75100 | JGI IMG/M metagenome (GOLD analysis project Ga0075520, IMG submission 75100) | Arctic peat soil microbial communities from the Barrow Environmental Observatory site, Barrow, Alaska, USA - NGEE PermafrostAB12-B | ecosystem: Environmental > Terrestrial > Soil > Wetlands > Peat ... | reverse complement strand
CTGGTCGGCCTGTTCGGCATCGGCCAGCTGCCCACCGGCGACAAGGATCCGTTCGCGCTGCGGCGCCAGGCGCTCGGCGTCATCCGCATGCTGATCGAGGTGCCGGTTCCGATCGGCCTTGAGCGGCTCGTCGCGCTGACCGTTCCGGCGTTCGGCGCGGCGATCGAGGACCCGAGCGAGCCGCTGCTCGCCTTCATCCGCGAACGTCTCGCGGGCACGCTGCGCGAACAGGGCTACAGCGCGCAGGAAATCGATGCGGTGCTGTCGCGCCCGCCCGCCCACCTGGTCGAGCTGGCGAGCCGGCTCGCTGCCGTGCGCGCCTTCGCTGCGCTACCGGAAGCGGCGTCGCTCGCCGCCGCCAACAAGCGCGTCGGCAACATCCTGAAGAAGTCGAACGACGAAGCGTCGCGGCACGTGCGCGCGTCGCTGCTTGTCGAGCCCGCCGAGGCGACGCTGTATGCGGCGCTGCTCAGCGTCGAGTCGAAGGCGGGACTCGCCTTCGACCGGGGCGACTACACCGCCTCGCTGCAGGCGCTGGCCGCACTGAAGACGCCGGTCGACGCCTTCTTCGATGCGGTGATGGTGAATGCCGAGGATCCCGCGCTGCGCGCCAACCGCCTCGGCCTGCTCGCCAGCCTGCACGCCGCGATGAACCGCGTCGCCGATCTGTCCAGGCTCGCCACCTGACCGCCGCGACCGGATCGCCGCAACAATCGCCGCCATGAAGCTTGTCATCCTCGACCGCGACGGCACGATCAACGAGGATCGCGACGACTTCGTCAAGTCGCCCGACGAGTGGCGGCCGATCCCCGGCGCGCTCGAGGCGATCGCCCGGCTCAACCATGCCGGCTGGCACACCGTGATCGCAACCAACCAGTCCGGCCTGGCGCGCGGCCTCTTCGACATGGCGGCGCTCAACGCCATCCACGCGCGCATGAACCGCGAGCTCGCCGACTTCGGCGGCCGCATCGACGCCATCTTCTTCTGTCCGCATGGCCCGGGCGACGGTTGCCGTTGCCGCAAACCGCTGCCCGGCATGTTCGAGGCGATCATCGAGCGCTACGGCACGCCGCTCGACGGCGCCCACGCGGTCGGCGATTCGCTGCGCGATCTCGTCGCCGGCGCCGCCGCCGGCTGCATGCCGCATTTCGTTCGCACCGGCAAGGGCGCCGGGCTCGACGATGCCCAGATCGCCGCGCTGCTCGACGACGTGCCGCACACGCAGGTGCACGCCGACCTCGCGGCGTTCGCCTCGGCGCTGATCCAGGGCGAGCGGCGCGAACGCGGCGACGCGACCGAGATCGATTCGGTGTTCGGCGCACTGTGATGGCACGCCCGCTCGCGGCGCTTCGCTCGGCGCTGTACTTCGTGTTCCTCTTCGTGACGATCGTTCCATGGGCGACGGTCGCGGTGATCTATTCGATCTTCGTTCACGGCGAGCGCATGTACTGGCTGTGCGCCGGCTGGCTGCGCCTGGCCACCTGGGGCAGCCGCGTGATCTGCGGCGTGCGCGCGCGCGTCCAGGGCTGGGAGAACCTGCCCGATTCGGCGGTAGTGATGCTGTCGAAGCACCAGTCGGCCTGGGAGACGCTCGCCTATCCGGCGCTGATGCCGAAGCCGCTTTGCTACGTCTTCAAGCGCGAGCTGCTCTACATCCCGTTCTTCGGCTGGGCGATGGCGCGCATGGACCTGATCCACATCGACCGGAGCAAGCGCACCGAGGCGTGGAACAAGGTCGCCGAGCAGGGCCGCAAGTACATGTCGCAGGGCAATTGGGTGATCATGTTTCCCGAAGGCACGCGCACGCCGCGCGGCGGTCAGGGCACCTACAAGGCCGGCGGCACGCGGCTCGCCGTCGCCACCGGCCGGCCGGTGATGCCGGTGGCCGTCACCTCGGCGCGTTGCTGGCCACGCAAGAGCTTCGTGCTGCGCCCGGGCATCGTCGACATCTCGATCGGCAAGCCGATCGAGTCGACCGGCCGTGACGAGATCTCGCTGATGCGCGAGGTCGAGACCTGGATCGAGACCGAGATGCGGCGTCTCGACCCCGACGCCTACGCACCCGGCGATGCGATGAGCGACTACGTCGCGCGCCGGGCCGGCGCGACGACGGTGGCGGCCACGCGCAGCGACGACATCGGCGGCGCGGTTTGATGGCTGCGACGGCCCGCGAGACGACGCGACCTAGTGGCCGGTCTGCTCGCGGCAGCGTCGCGCGCGGGCTGCGCCGGATCGTCGACGCATTGCAGCGCAGCCTGTTCGACGACGTCGAGCCACCATCCACTTCGCCGCCATCGACCGGGCCGCGGCGATTGCCACCCCCGGTCGCCGTTCCGGCCGCGGACGCGCCGCCTTCGGTGCTGCGCCATCCGCGCGCCACGCGCGAGCTCGTGCTCGGCGGCCAGCCCGTCGCCTTCCTGCTGCGCCGCAGCCGGCGCCGCAGCATCGGTTTTCTGGTCGGCCTCGAGGGCCTCAGTGTCAGCGCGCCGAAGTGGGTCGGATTGCGCGAGATCGATGCCGCGGTGCGCGAGCGCAGCCGCTGGATCCTGGCGCGGCTCGCCGAGCAGCGCGAGCGCGCTGCGCGCGTCGAGGCGGGGCGGATCGTCTGGGCGGACGGCGTCGAGCTGCCGTATCTCGGCAACCCGATCCGTGTCGTGCTCGACGGCGGACGCGGCCTCGGCGACGGCGAGATCGTGCTCGACGCCGCCGCCGCAAGCGACGAAGGCGGCGTGCCGGTTGTGCGCGAGCTGCACGTCGGCTTGGCGCGCGACGCCTCGGCCGAGCGCCTGCGCGACGCCGTGCAAAGCTGGCTGCAGCGCGAAGCGCTCGCGCTCTTCGCGGCGCGCTCGCATCACTTCGCCGCGCAGCTCGGCGTGCGCGTCAGCAAGCTGTCGCTGAGCTCGGCGCAGACGCGCTGGGGCAGCGCCCATGCCAGCGGCGCGGTCCGCCTGCACTGGCGCCTGATCCACTTTCCGATCTCGACGATCGACTACGTCGTCGCCCATGAGCTCGCGCACCTGCGCGAGATGAACCACAGCGCGCGCTTCTGGGAGGTCGTCCGCTCGGTGGTGCCTGAGTACCAGGTTGCCAAGGCCCACCTGAGCCGCGAGGCGCTCGCCTCCTGGGACTAGCGATGGGCGACGCGAGCGCCGCCCTCCTGCCCGCGGTACCCGCGCGGCGGTCGTCGGCTGCGACGAGCCTCGGCGGCCACTTCAACGAGTGGTTGATGCACGAAGAAAGCGCCGCGCCTGGCGATGTCGGGCCGGCTCCGACGCTCATCGAGGCCCGCTTCGAATTCACTGGCGACGGTGCCGAGTACTTCCGGATCTGGGTCGTCAACACCTTGCTCTCGGTGCTGACGCTGGGCATCTATTCCGCATGGGCCAAGGTGCGCAAGGCCTCGTATTTCGCCCGCAACACCATGCTCCTCGACGACTGCTTCGAATTCACGGCCAATCCGTGGGCGATCCTGCGTGGCCGCCTCGTGGCGCTCTGTCTGCTCGGCTTCTACAGCTTCGCCTTCGACTTCTCGCTCGTGCTCGGATTCATTGCAACGGCGGTCTTGCTGGCGCTGGCGCCGCTCCTGTTCGTGAGCGCGAGTCGATTCCGGCTGCAGAACACGCGCTGGCGAGCGCTGCGATTCGCGTTCACCGCAACCGCCGCCGATGCCTATCGCACCGTCCTGATCGTCATCGCACTGTGGATCTCCGGTACGGTGATCGGCTCGATCTTCGGCATGTTCAGTGCGGCCTTGGCGGCCGGTCTGGTGACGCTGCTGTTCCCATGGATGCACCACCGGCTGAAGGCCTTCCAGCATCGACACGTATGGTTTGCGGGGAACACGTCGACGTTCCGTCCCGCGCTCGCCGCGTTCTACGGCACGTATCTGCTGGCGGGCGTGTTCCTCTCCCTCGCCGCGATCGCCGCAGCGTTCGTGGTCGGGGTCATCGCAGCGATCAGCGGAGCCCTGCACGCCAAGCCGGAATTCATCGGTGTCATCGGCGGCGTGCTGGTCTCCACGCTCGCCTATCTGGCGGCGTGGCCGTATTTCGCCTCACGGATCCAGCGCACGGTCTGGGAGCGAACCTCGCTTGGTCCGTTCGCATTCAGGACGACGATCGCGTTTCGTACGTTGCTGCCGATCGCACTGAAGAACATCGCGTTGCTGCTGGTCACCGCAGGCCTCTACTGGCCCTTCGCATCGATCGCGTGGGCGCGCTATCGCATCGGCTGCATGAGCGTCGTCAGCGACGTCTCGCCGGACGCCGCACTGGCAGCAATCGATCCCGGCGCTGCGCGACACGCGATCGGCGAAGGTGCCGCCGACTTCTTCGGCCTCGACATCGGATGGTGAGCAGCGTGCCCGATCTGCCGTCGGCGTTCACCGGCCGCTGGCTCGACGGGCAAAGCGCCGCGCCGCACGACGTTCGCTTCACGCTCGACGGCGACCTTGTCGTCGAGCAGGCGGACGGCCGCATCCAGCGCCATGCACTGGCCGGCGTCAGGATCGCCGAGCCGTTGAGCGATGCCCCACGACTATTCGACCTTCCCGACGGCAGCGTCCTCGCCAGCGAGGAAACCGCAGCGCTGGCCGCAGCGCTGGCCGCGGCCGGTCATCGCGATTCCCGCGTCGTCGGCTGGCAGCGCGCATGGCCCGCTGCCTTCGCGGCTCTCGTGCTGTTGCTTGGCGGAGCGGTCTGGCTCTATGTCGAAGGCTTGCCGCGGGCGGCCGACTGGGCGGCGACACATGTCTCGGCGGGGCTCGAGGCGCACATGGGCGACCAGACGCTGGCCGCGCTGGACCATGGCATGTTGCTGCCGAGCCAGCTTCCCCCGGAAGAAAGAAGCGCCATTTCCCGGCGGATCCTCGCGTTCGAAGCGGCGGCCGGCATCGCGCCGACGCGGCGAATCGAATTTCGCACCATGTCCAGCGGCAAGGGGATCAATGCCTTTTCGCTTCCGGGCGACACCATCGTGCTGCTCGATGGCGTGGTCGGCTTTGCCGGCAAGGACGACGAGATGCTGATGGCCGTGGTCGCGCACGAGGCGGGCCACGAGGCGCGTCATCACATGACGCGCTCGCTGTTCCGCGCACTGGGTGGCGCCGCGCTGGCCGGGATGCTCTGGGGAGACTATTCGAGCGTCGCGACCAACACCGTCGTCCTGTTCGGCCAGCTCAACTATTCGCGCGATGACGAACGGCAAGCCGACGATTTCGCGATCGCGGCGCTGCATCGCGGCGGCATCTCGCCTGCCGCGCTGTCACGCTTCTTCTTCAAGCTCAACGAAGAGCCTTCGACGCGCGACGCGGTTCCGGAATGGGCCTCGACGCATCCTGATTCAGGCGAGCGGGCGACCCGGGCGCTCGAAGCTGCCGCGGCATACGATGAAGCGGCATCGGCATCGGCACCTTTGCGCTGAAGGCTCGACGGCCGCGGGTGCGCCGCATCGCGGCACTTGCGGATCAGCGCGACGCGAACCGGATCACGCCAGCCTCGGTGCGCCGCTCCAGCTTGCCGGCAAGCCAGAGCGCATGGCAATGGGCGATCGATTCGCCCATCGCGAAGGTCATCTGGTGCAGGTCGAGCTTGCGCTTGAAGAGCACCGGCACGAGATCGAACGCCGACTGCGGCGCCGCGGCGCACGCGGCCAGCACCTCCGCGAAGCGATCCGCGTGATGCGATTGCAGCTGGCCGATGCGCGTGTGCAGGCCCTTGAACGGCCGGCCGTGCGATGGCAGGACGAGCGTGCCTTCGGGAATCGAGCGCATCCGTTCGATCGAATCGAGGTAGAGCGTGAGCGGGTCGGACTCCGGCTCGATGTCGGTGACGCTGACGTTGGTCGAGATGCGCGGCAGCACCATATCGCCGCTGATGAGCACGCCGTGCTGTTGATCATGCAGGGCGATGTGCTCCGGCGCGTGACCATAGCCGACATGGCAGAGCCAGTCGCTGCGCGCCGCGCCGCTGCCGATCGCGACGGTCATGCCGTCGAGGAGCCTGCGGTAGCTGTCCGGCAGAGCCGGCACGAGGCTGCGGTAGTAGTTGGTGCGGGCGCCGACTTGCGTCACGGCATCGGGATCGGCCGCCATGCCGTGGAGCGCCATGAACGCGGCCGACAGCGGCCCGCCGAAACCGGCGCTCGCGCTGCTCGCCAGCCGGGCGATGTTGAAGTCGGTGGCGCTGATCCACAGGCGCGCGTTCCAGCGTTCGCAGAGCCAGTTCGCCGAGCCGATGTGGTCGGGGTGCATGTGCGTGACGATGACGCGCAGGACCGGCAAGCCGCCCAGCGCGTCGGCGAAGATCGTTTCCCAGGCCGCGCGCGTGTCGGGGCTGTCGATGCCGCAATCGACGATCGTCCAGCCCTGTCGCGTGCCCGATTCCGTCGCCATCTCGTCGCGCAGCACCCAGACGTTGATGTGGTCGAGCGCGAAGGGCAGGCCCATGCGCGCCCAGAGCACGCCGGGTGCGACCTCGATGGTCGAGCCGCGTTCCGGGAGGGCGTCGCCGAAGGGATAGTCGAGCTGGCTCTCGAGTGCATTCATCTGGTCGGCGTCCTCTACAATTCGCGCACTTTACGTAAACGTCAACTACGAGTGTAAATGGCGAGCACCGTCACTGCGCTTCAGTCGCCCCCGTCGCGCCGGCCGCGGGCCGAGCCTGCCTCGGCCGCGTCGGCGGCGACGTTCACGATCGGCGAGCTGGCACGCGAGTTCGGCGTCACGACCCGCGCGATCCGCTTCTACGAAGATTGCGGCCTGCTGCAGCCGCGGCGCGCCGGCCGCAACCGGGTCTACACGGCGCGCGACCGCACCCGTCTCAAGCTGACGCTGCGCGGCAAGCGGCTCGGCCTCAAGCTCGCCGAGGTCAAGGAGCTGGTCGACATGTACGAATCGCGCCGCGACACCGAGGCGCAGCTGCGCCGCTTTCTCGGCGTGCTGGCGAGGCACCGCAACCAGCTCGAGCAGCGCCTTGGCGATCTGCACGCGACGCTCGACGAGGTGCTGGCGCAGGAAGTTGTGGCGCGGCGTCTCCTCAAGGCGCGCTCGCGCGCCGCCTGAACGAAACCGTCATGACGACGCGACTCGACGAGCTCTTCGAGAGCAACCGCCGCTGGGCCGAGGCGACCGAGCAGCGCTCGCCCGGCTTCTTCACGCGGCTGCTGACGCAGGCCGCGCCGCAATACCTGTGGATCGGCTGCGCCGACAGCCGCGTGCCGGCCAACGAGCTGATCGGCGTGCCGCCCGGCGAAGTCTTCGTGCATCGCAATGTCGCCAACGTCGTCGCGCACGGCGACCTCAATTGCCTGTCGGTCGTCCAGTTCGCGACCGACGTGATCCAGGTCAAGCACATCATCATCGTCGGCCATTCGCACTGCGGCGGCGTGACCGCCACGCTCATGGGGCGGCGCGTCGGCCTGGCCGACAACTGGCTGCGCTACGTGCAGGACGTGCACGAACGGCATGCCGAGTGGCTCGCGACCGTCGCCTCGGAACGGCGCGTCGACGCGCTCTGCGAGCTCAATGTCGTCGAGCAGGCGCGCCACGCGTGCGAGACGACGGTCGAGCGCGATGCCTGGGCGCGCGGCCAGGAGCTGGTCGTCCACGGCTGGTTCTACGGCCTGCGCAACGGCCTGCTCGACGACCTCGGCTTCACCGTGTCGAATCTCGACGAGATCGAAGGCAAGTACGCGCAGGCCATCGCGGCGGTGCAGGCGCGTTACGCCGCGTCGACGTGAGAACGGCAAAGGCGGCGTTCCCCGCCGCGCTCACCGATGCCCGCGCCTTCGCGATCGCGACGGCGATGCTCGAAGGGTTCGATCGCCACTACCGGCTCTTTCGCCAGGCGAGCGCGGAGGCGCAAGCACGCTTCGAGGCGGCCGACTGGCACGGCCAGCAGCGCGCCCAGGTCCTGCGCATCGAGTACTACGACACGCGTGTCGCCGAAGCGGTGGCGCGGCTGCAGACCGAGTTCGAGGCGGCGACGTTGCCGATGGAGCTCTGGCAGCAGGCCAAGCTCCACTACATCGGCCTGCTCATCGAGCACCACCAGCCGGAGCTGGCCGAGACGTTCTTCAACTCGGTGACGACGAAGATCCTGCACCACAGCTATTTCCGCAACGACTTCATCTTCGTGCGGCCCGCCGTCTCCACCGAATACATCGAGAACGACGAGCCGGCCGCGCAGCCCACCTACCGCGTCTACTACCCGACGCGCGAGAACCTGAACGCGACCTGGCTGCGCGTCGTCACCAACTTCCAGCTGACGCCGGAGTTCGAGGACCTGCAACGCGACATCGATTCGGTCGTCGCTGCCGTCGACGATGAGCTCGGCGACATCCGGATGCGCGCCAACTTCCAGTTCCAGGTGCTCTCGTCGCTCTTTTTCCGCAACAAGGGCGCGTACATCGTCGGCAAGATCGTCAACGGCTTCACCGAGACGCCGTTCGCGCTGGCGATCATGCACGGCGCGGCGGGCAGGCTGGTCATCGACACGGCGCTGTTCGGCGAAGACCCGCTGCAGCTCGTCTTCAGCTTCGCCCGCGCCTATTTTCTGGTGACGATGGAGGTGCCCTCGGCGTATGTGCTGTTCCTGCGCTCGCTGATGCCCAGAAAGCCGCGCTCGGAGCTCTACAGCGCGCTCGGCCTGCAGAAGCAGGGCAAGAACCTCTTCTACCGCGACTTCCTGATGCACATGCGGCATTCGTCGGACCGCTTCCGCATCGCCCCCGGCATCAAGGGCATGGTCATGCTGGTGTTCGACCTGCCGAGCTTTCCGTACGTGTTCAAGGTCATCAAGGACTTCTTCCCGGCGCAGAAGGAAACGACGCGCGAGCTCGTCATGAGCAAATACCTGCTCGTCAAGCAGCACGACCGGGCCGGGCGCATGGCCGACACGCTCGAGTACAGCAACGTCGGCTTTCCGCGCGATCGCTTCGACGACTCGCTCGTCGCCGAGCTGCGCCATTTCTGCCCCAGCCTGCTCGAGGATGACGGCGACACGCTCGTCATCCGCCATCTCTATATCGAGCGGCGCATGATCCCGCTCAACATCTACCTGCAGGACGCGACGGCCGAGCAGATCGCTGCGGTCGTCGTCGAATACGGCAACGCCATCAAGGATCTGGTGCGCGCCAACATCTTTCCGGGCGACATGCTCTGGAAGAATTTCGGCGTGACGCGCCACGGCCGGGTTGTCTTCTACGACTATGACGAGATCGAATACCTCACCGACTGCAACTTCCGCAAGGTGCCCGAGCCGAGAAACGAGGAAGAGGAGATGTCGGGCGAGGTCTGGTACCGGGTCGGCCCGAAAGACGTGTTTCCCGAAACCTTCGCGCCGTTCCTGCTCGGCAATCCGGCGGTGCGCGAGGTCTTCATGGCCCACCACGCCGACCTGCTCGACGCTGCCTTCTGGCAAGGCCACAAGGAAGAAATCCTGGCTGGCTACGTGCATGATGTCTTCCCTTACGAGGCGACCAGGCGCTTCGAGGCGCGGCGCGCAACGGCGCCCGCGATCAGTTCCGTCCGTTCCGTCATTCCCGCCGGGTCTGACTGAGCTTCATCGACAACCCCAAGGAGCCGCTCATGGCTGATTCCATCGTCATCGTTTCCGCCGTGCGCACGCCCATCGGCGGCCTGCTCGGCGACTTCAGCGCGCTGGCCGCGCACCAGCTCGGCGCCACCGCGATCCGGGCCGCGGTCGAGCGAGCCGGCATCACCGGCGATGCCGTCGGCGAAGTGCTGATGGGCAACTGCCTGATGGCCGGCCAGGGCCAGGCGCCGGCGCGCCAGGCCGCGCTCGGCGCAGGCCTGCCGGCATCGGCCGGCGCGGTCACGCTGTCCAAGATGTGCGGCTCGGGCATGCGCGCGATGATGTTCGCGCACGACATGCTCAAGGCCGAAAGCGCCGAGATCCTGGTCGCCGGCGGCATGGAAAGCATGACCAACGCGCCGCACCTCACCTATGTGCGCAAGGGTATCCGCTACGGCGCCGCGCAGTTGCTCGACCACATGGCGGTCGACGGTCTCGAAGACGCCTACGACCGCGGCCGCGCGATGGGCGTGTTCGCCGAGGAGTGCGTCGCCAAGTACAAGTTCACGCGCGAGGCGATGGACCAGTTCGCGATCCAGTCGACGCAGCGCGCCAAGCTCGCCAACGAGGACGGCAGCTTCGACTGGGAGATGGCGCCGGTCACCGTGCCCGGCAAGGCCGGCGACACGGTCGTCAAGTTCGACGAGCAGCCATTCAAGGCCAAGCTCGACAAGATTCCCGGCCTGAAGCCCGCCTTCAAGAAAGACGGCACGATCACCGCCGCCACCTCGTCGAGCATCTCCGACGGCGCCGCGGCGCTGGTGCTGATGCGCGAGTCGACCGCCGCCCGCCTCGGCACGAAGCCGATCGCGCGCATCGTCGCGCACTCGGTCCACGCCCAGGCGCCCAACTGGTTCACGACCGCGCCGGTCGGCGCGATCGAGAAGCTGCTGAAGAAGTCGGGCTGGGCCGCCAACGACGTCGACCTCTGGGAAGTCAACGAGGCGTTCGCCGCGGTGACGATGGCGGCGATGGCCGAGTTCAAGCTGCCACACGAGATCGTCAACGTCCACGGCGGCGCGGTCGCGCTCGGTCACCCGATCGGGGCGAGTGGCGCGCGCATCGTCGTCACGCTGCTCGGCGCGCTGCGCCAGGCGAAGAAGAAGAAGGGCGTCGCGGCGCTGTGCATCGGCGGCGGCGAAGCGACGGCGATGGCGATCGAGATGCTCTGAGGGCCGGCCTCGCCTGGCGTTCCGACGACGACCATGTGCAGCGACCATGACGGCGAGACGATCCGATGATGAGCGAGACCATGCAGCTCGCTGGCGCCGAGGCGGTGTCGGCGCACCTTCCGGCGCAGCCGGGCGAGACGTTCGCGATGCGCGCACGCCTGAGCGAAGCCGAGATCCGTGCCTTCGCGATCTCGGTGCACGACTTCAATCCGCTGCATCACGACCGCGCCGTTGCGCTGGCGGCCGGCTATCCGGCCATCATCGCCAGCGGCACGCAGATCGGCAGCTTCCTGATGGCGCTGACGGCGACGCATTTCGCGCAGCCGCTGGCCGATGGCACGCCACGCAACGGCCTGGGCATGGGCTTCGAGATCCGCTTTCGTGCCGTCGTCCTGGCCGAGGAAGACATCGAGCTGCACTGGACGGTGACGAGCCTCGAGCGCAAGGACCGGCTGAACGGCTGGATCGTCCAGCTCAACGGCACCGCGCGTTCGGCGCGCGGCCTCCTGTTGAGCGCCACCGGCACTCTGCTGTTGTGGCTGGGCGAACGCACGGCCACGGCGTCGTGAGACGCGCGTCGTCTGCCGCATCGACAATGCCATGCAGCTGAGCGACGACCACCGCGCCGTGCAAGAGGCGGCGCGCGCCAATGTGCAGAAGATGCTGATCGCACGGGCGCTGGCCTGAGGAGCCTCGATGGAAAGCATCTATCTCACCGCTGAGCACGAGCTCCTGCGCGAACAGGTCGCGCGCTTCATCGCCCGCGAGGTCGAGCCGCACGCGCTGGCGTGGGAGGAGGCCGGCGAGACGCCGCGCGCGGTGCTGAAAAAGCTCGGCGCCGCCGGGCTGCTCGGCCTCATGTATTCCGGCGACTACGGCGGCGGCGATGCCGATGCGCTGAGCAATCTCGTCTTCGCCGAGGCGCTGTCGCAATCGACTTTTGGCGGCTTCATCATCACCGTGCTCGTACACACCGACATGGCCAGCCCGCACCTGCAACACGCCGGCACGCCGGCGCAGAAAGCACGCTTTCTGCCGGGTGTGACGGCCGGCGAGACGATCACGGCGGTGGGCATCACCGAGCCGGGCGCCGGGTCCGATGTGGCCGGGATCCGCACCACGGCGAAGCGTTCGGCCGACGGCAGCGAATGGATCCTGAACGGCACCAAGCTGTTCATCACCAATGGCGTGTTGGCCGATCTGTATTTCATCGCCGCCAAGACCGGCGAAGGCCGGCACGCGATGTCGATGTTCATCGTCGAGAAGGGCACGCCCGGATTTCGCGTCGGCCGCGCGCTCGACAAGGCAGGGTGGCGCTCGTCGGACACCGCCGAGCTGGTGTTCGAGGATTGCCGCATCCCGGCCGGCAACCTGCTCGGCGAGGAGAACCGCGGCTTCTACTCGGTGATGAAGAACTTCCAGACCGAGCGCATCGCGCTGGGCGCCATGGCCGTCGGCCACTGCATGCAGGCACTCGCCGTGACACTCGTGCACGTGCGCGAGCGCAAGGCCTTCGGGGCGACGCTGTTCGACAAGCAGGTGGTGCGGCAGCGCCTGGCCATGCTCGACGCCAAGGTCCGCGCCGCGCGCTCGTTCATGTACCACTGCGCCTGGCGCGTGACGCAGGGCCACGACGTGGTGCAGGAGGTGTCGATGCTGAAAGCGCTGACCGGCGAGCTCGTCAACGAGGTCGTCTCCGGTTGCCAGCAGTTCCACGGTGGCATGGGCTACATGCGCGGCACCGTCATCGAGCGGCTCTGGCGCGACGCGCGCGTCCTCGCGATCGGCGGCGGCGCCACCGAAGTGATGCTCGACGAAGTCGCCAAGCGCTATTAGGGCCTGTCGAATGACTGGATAGGATCGCGCATGACCGAGACCCTTCGCATCGAACGCTCCGGGCCGGTGGCCCGCCTCTGGCTCGACCGGCCCCACGTGCGCAACGCGCTCAACGGCGTGCTGATCGCCGAGCTCGCCGCGGCGTTCACCGCGTTCTCGGCCGACGCCGGCGACCTGCGCGCCATCGTCGTCGGCGGCAGCGGCAAGGCGTTCTGCGCCGGCGCCGATCTCGCCTTCATGCACGAGATGGGCAGCTACACCTGGGAGCAGAACCGCGCCGACGCGCAGGCGCTCGCCGACATGTTGTGGGCGATGTACAGCTGCCCGGTGCCGGTGGTCGCGCGCATCCATGGCGATTGCTACGCCGGCGGTCTGGGGATCGCGTCGGTCTGCGACATCCGAATCGCCGCCGAGGGCGTGACCTTCTGTCTCAGCGAGGCGCGGCTCGGCCTCCTGCCGGCGACGATCAGCCCTTATGTCGTTCGGGCCATGGGCGAGCAGGCGGCGCAGCGCTACTTCCTGACGGCCGAGCGCTTCGGCACCGCCGAGGCGAAGGCGATGGGCTTCGTGCACGAGGCCTGCCCGATCGATGCGCTCGATGCACAGGTCGGCACGATCGTCGCCACCCTCGTCGACAACGGGCCGATGGCGACGCGCGCCTGCAAGCAGCTCGTTCACGATGTCGCCGGCCGCGAGATCACAGCGGAGCTGCGTGCCGAGACGGCGCGCCGTATCGCCGACATCCGAGCCAGCGCCGAAGGCAAGGAAGGCGTGCGGAGCTTTCTCGAGAAGAGAAAGCCCTCCTGGCTGGTGAGCCGAACGCCGTGAACCTCGACCTCGTGCACGCGCTCGCCCTCGCTGCCGCGCTCGGCTGGGCGAGCGGGCTGCGCCTCTATCTCGTTGTCTTCCTCACCGGGCTGGCCGGCACGCTCGGCTGGGTCGCGCTGCCGCCCGGTCTCGCCGTGCTGCAGAACCCGTGGATGCTGGGCGCCAGCGGCACGATGCTCGTCGTCGAATTCTTCGTCGACAAGATTCCCGGCGTCGACACGCTGTGGGACGTCCTGCACACCGCCATCCGCATTCCCGCCGGCGCAGCGCTCGCCGCCGCGGCCTTCGGCGGCGACACGGCGACGTGGACGACGATCGCCGCGCTGCTCGGCGGCACCCTCGCGGCGACCAGCCACGCCGCGAAGGCAACCACCCGCGCCGCGATCAACACCTCGCCCGAGCCGTTCACCAACATCGGCGCGTCGCTTTTCGGCGACGGCGTCGTGCCGGTCGTGCTCTGGCTGGCCTGGGCGCACCCGGTCGCCGCGCTCGTCGTGGTGGCGCTGGCGGTCGCCGTGTCGGTCTGGATCTGTGTCGTGCTCGGCCGCTTCCTCAAGTCGCTGGTGCAGCGGCTGCGCCAGCGCCCACTGGTTCTCGCGAGGTGATCGACATGGCTTCGACGTCATCTGTTCCGGCGATGTGCAGACGCGTCGCACGCGCCGCGACGGTCGGCTGCGCTCTGGCGGCGCTCGCCGCGGGCGCATCGGCGCAACCGGCCGTCAGCGACTTTTCGGCCGCTCCGCCCTCGGGCGAGTATTCGTTCGCCAGCACGACGCCGGCCTCGCTGCCCCAACTGCTCGATGCCGCCACGCCGCGTCCGCCGGTCTCCGTCGTCGGCCATCTCTTTCTGCCTCCGGGCGACGCGAAGGTGCCGGCGCTCGTCTTCATCCACGGCTCGGGCGGCATCTATTCGGCGATGCTCGACTTCTGGCCGAAGACGCTCAACGCCGCCGGCATCGCCGTGTTCTCGGTCGACTCGTTCGGCCCGCGCGGCGTCAAGAGCACGGCCGACGAGCAGTCGCTGGTGCCGTTCGCCGCCGATACCGCCGATGCGTTCGCGGCGCTCAGGCTGCTGGCGACGCATCCGCGCATCGACGCGCACCGCATCGCCATCCTGGGCACCTCGCGCGGCGGCCTGACGGCCTGGCGCACGGCGGTCCAGCGCATCGTCGCAGCGCAGCGGCTGCCCGACGATCTGCACTTCGCGGCGCACGTCATGATGTATTCGGCAGGCTGCACCAGCGTCTTTCGCCTCGTCGTCCGGCCGGACGTGTTCCGCAACGAGCCGATGCTTTGGCTGCACGGCGACGCCGACGACTACGTGCCGATGCAGCCCTGCCAGGACTATGCCGCGCGCATCGCGGCGGCGGGCACGCCGGCCGAGTTCGTCGTTGTCCCGGGCGCGCGGCACAAGTTCGACGCCGACGACCCCAAACGCTACACGCTGCGCAACGTGCAGCGCACGAGCGCGACCTGTCCGCTCGAGACCGACATCGCCACGCTCGCCGTCGACGACATGCGCACGGGCAAGCGCCTGAGCCGCGACGAGATCCGCGACGTGTCGCGCGACGCCTGCGCGGAAACCGGCGCATCGGTCGAGGGCGACCGCAAGGCGCGCGCGTTCGCCGCCGAGAACGTGCTGCGCTTTCTTGCGCAGGCGCTCAAGCCATGATCCGGCGTGCGCGCGGTCGGGCCGCACGGCGTGTTGGCGTGAGCGCGTCGCAGCCACGTTGCGCTACGCTGCGTTCACGCAAGACAAGGTGAGGATGCGATGCTGCCTTCCAGAGTGACGCTCGTCGACGTCGGCCCGCGCGACGGGCTGCAGAACGAAAAGCAGACGGTCGATGCGGCCGTGAAGATCGAGCTCGTGCACCGGCTGCAGGCGGCCGGCTTGCGCGAGATCGAGGTGACGAGCTTCGTCAGCCCGAAGTGGGTGCCGCAGATGGCCGACAACGCCGCCGTGCTGGCCGGCATCGCCCGCACACCGGGCGTGCGCTACTCGGTGCTCGTGCCGAACATGAAGGGGCTCGACGCCGCGCTCTCGGCGCCGCGCGACCAGTGGCCCGACGAGGTCGTCGTCTTCGCCGCCGCGACCGAAGCCTTCAGCCAGCGCAACATCAACTGCTCGATTGCAGACAGCGTCGAGCGCTTCCGCCCGGTGGTGGCGGCGGCGCACGCGCAGGACATCAAGGTGCGCGCCGCCGTCTCGGTGGCGCTCGGCTGCCCGTATCAGGGCGCAGTGTCGGCCGACGAGGTGGAACACGTCGTGCGGCTGATGAAGGAGATCGACGTCGACCACTGCGGCATCGCCGACACGATTGGCGTGGGAACCCCGAAGAAGGTGCAGGCCGCCATGGAGCGGGCGCTCCGTCACTTTCCACTCGCCGAGGTGAGCGGTCATTTTCACGACACGTACGCGCAGGCTGTCGGCAATGTCTACGCCGCCCTCGAGGTCGGCATCGCGACCTTCGACGCGAGCATCGCCGGTCTCGGTGGCTGTCCCTACGCGAAAGGCGCGACAGGCAACGTCGCGACCGAAGACGTCGTGTTCCTGCTGAACGGGCTGGAGATCGAGACCGGCGTGTCGCTCGACGCATTGGTCGACGCGGCGGCCTACATCTCCGGCGTGCTCGGAAGAAAGCCCGTGTCGCGGGTCGCGAACGCCTTGCTGGCGAAGCAGGCCGCGGCGACCACCTGATGCGGACTCGCATTCAAGCGCATCAAATCGAAGATCGAGCGAGGAATCGTCGCAGTCTTCGGATGACTTGTCGGGGAAGCTGACTCGAAGATCAGGATGCGAGCGCTGCGACACAGCGCTCGTGGCACCAGCGCTAGCACTCGGGACGTCATTCGTCGAGCGCTGATGTCTGCTGCCGAGGGCGTCGGGTGACCGGCGCAGTGAAGTAAAGGAGGAGCTGTCGGCCGCCAGGCCGGCAGCGGAGGACATGAACGGAGCCGGTCGCCCGACGCCCTCGGCAGCCACGCGGCGGCACGGAGAGTTCGATACGTTTGAATGCGGTTCCGTAGGAGTACGACAGCGGCCGGGCCGGCGCGACCGCGGCTACTTCTCGACGAAGGCCCGCTCGATCACGTAGCCGCCAGCCTGGCCGACGCCGCCGGAGATCGTGAAGTGCGCGGCGTCGAGCACGGCGCGCATGTCCTTGAGCATCGCCGGGCCGCCGCAGATCATCGCCCGGTCGCGTGCCGGGTCGATCTGCGGCAGGCCGATGTCGCCGCAGAGCTTGCCGTTGGCGATCAGCTCCGGCAGCCGCCCCTGGTTGCGGAACGGCTCGCGGGTGACGGTCGGGTAGTAGACGAGCTGGGCCCGGACCTGGTCGCCGAGATGGTCGTGGCGCGGCAGGTCGTGGGCGATCAGGTCGGCATAGGCGAGCTCGTCGACCTTGCGCACGCCGTGCACGAGCACGACCTTCTCGAAGCGGTCGTACGTGTCGGGGTCGCGGATGATGCTCATGAAGGGCGCCAGGCCCGTGCCGGTCGCGAACAGGTAGACATTGCGCCCCGGCAGGAGATCGGTGAGCACCAGCGTGCCGGTGGGTTTTCTGCCGATCAGCACCTCGTCGCCGACCTGGAGGTGCTGCAAGCGCGAGGTGAGCGGGCCATCCTGCACCTTGATGCTGAAGAACTCGAGGTGCTCCTCGTAGTGAGCGCTGGCGATCGAGTAGGCGCGCAACAGCGCCTTGCCATCGACCATGAGGCCGACCATCACGAAGTGGCCGCTCTCGAAGCGCAAGCTGGTGCCGCGCGTGCAGGTGAAGGTGAAGAGCGATTCGTTCCAGTGATGGACCGAGAGAACTTTTTCTGTGTCGAAAGCCGCCATGCGAGCGAGACCTTGTCGTGTCGGGAAGGTTATTTGCCGCGCCGCACCGGCGCCGCGACGGCGGCCAGCATCACCCGCGTGATCTCGGCGAGCCAGGCTTCACATCGTTCGGCGCGCATCAGGTCAGCGCCGAGGAACGACGACAGCGTGTAGCGGTTCGAGAGATAGAAGTAGCCGAGCGCGGCGAGCGTCAGGTAGACCTGGTGGACATCGAGATCGCGGCGGAACAGCTTTTGCCGCGCACCCTCGGCGAGTATTGTCGCCAAAATGCCGAGCACCGGCCGGGACAGCTGCTTGACCTTCACCGAGCGGGTGATGAGACGGCCGCGCTGCAGGTTCTCGTTCGAGAGCAGGGCCACGAACTCCGGGTGCGCGAGGTAGTAGTTCCAGGTGAACGCCACGAGCTCGGTCAGCGCATCGACGGGCCGGCTCGCGTCGAGCACGAGAGCGCTCTCGGCCTGGCCGAGCTCCGCGTAGACGCCTTCGAGCACCGCGAGGTAGAGCTTTTCCTTGCTCTCGAAGTAGTAATAGATCATGCGGTCGCTCGAGCGGCCGGTGCGCGAGATGCGCTCGATCCGCCCGCCGCTGTAGCCGTGGCGCATGAACTCGTTGCGGGCGGCGCGCAGGATGCGCGCACGTGTGCGCTCGGGGTCGCGCGTGGAAGAGCTCGGGTTCGGCACGGTCTAGGCAAGGAGGCCGCGGCATGCTAGATTGAGTTCGCAATGAAGTAAACACTTCATTCGCAGGGAGTTGATGTCGTGATCCCTCGTTTCGAACGACCCGAGTCGGTGGCCGAGGCCGCGCAGCTGCTCGCGGGCGGCGACTGGGCGCTGCTCGCCGGCGGCACCGACCTGTACCCGGCGCACGTCGGCCGCCAGATCGCGCGGCCGGTGCTCGATCTCTCGCGCATCGGCGGCCTGCGCGGCATCCACGAGAGCGACGCCGGCTGGGCGATCGGCGCGACGACGACGTGGACCGACGTGATGCGTGCCGGCCTGCCGCCGCTCTTCGACGCACTGAAGGCCGCGGCCCGCGAGGTCGGTGGCGTGCAGATCCAGAACGCCGGCACGGTCGCCGGCAACGTCTGCAACGCATCGCCGGCCGCCGATGGCATTGCGGCGCTGCTCGCGCTCGATGCCGACGTGGAGCTGCACAGCGTGGCGGGCGTTCGCCGCGTCGCGCTCGCCCAGTTCCTGCTCGGCGCGCGCCGCACCGCGCGCCGCGACGACGAGCTCGTCGTCGGCTTGCACATCCCGCGGCGCGGCCCGCGTGCACGTTCGGTTTTTCGCAAGCTCGGTGGGCGCCGCTATCTCGTCATCTCGATCACCATGGTCGCCGTCGCGCTCGACGTCGACGCCGCCGGCCACGTCACGAACGCCGGCGTCGCGGTCGGCAGCTGTTCGGCGGTGGCGCGGCGGCTCGCGCCGCTCGAAAGGCGGCTCCTGGGCGCCCATCGTTCGCGCCTGGCCGACGGCGTCGACGCTGTCGACCTGGCCGGCCTCGCGCCGATCGACGACGTTCGCGCCAGCGCCGCGTATCGCCTCGACGCGACGCTCACCCTGCTGCGCCGCGCCCTCGCGGATCTGGCGACATGACCGCGCGCGATCTCGACGCCCGCCAGGTCGTGCGCCTGCATGTCAACGCCGTGGCGCGCGAGCTCGCCGGCGAGCCGTCGCGGCGCCTGTGCGACGCGCTGCGCGACGAGCTCGGCCTGATCGGCACGAAGGTCGGTTGCCACGCCGGCGATTGCGGCGCCTGCACGGTGCTGCTCGACGACGAGCAGGTCTGCTCGTGCATCGTCGCCGTCGGCCAGTGCGAGGGCCGCGCCGTCACGACGGTCGAAGGTCTCGCCGGCGCCGACGGCACGCTCTCGCCCTTGCAGCGCGCCTTCGTCGCCCACGGCGCGGCGCAGTGCGGCATCTGCACGCCCGGCATGCTGCTGAGCGCGGAGTCGTTACTGCGCGCCAACCCGCACCCGAGCGAGACGGAGGTGCGCGACGCGCTGGCCGGCGTGCTGTGCCGTTGCACCGGCTACACCAAGATCGTCGAGGCGGTGCTGGCGGCGGCCGCCGGCAGCATCGCCCAGGTGCCGCCGCCGGCTGCGGGCGCAGCCGTCGGCAGCCGCGCCGAGCGGCTCGATGCGCCGGCCAAGGTGCGCGGCGAGGAGCGCTTCGGCGCCGACGCGTGGCCCGGCGCGCCGGCCGACACGCTCGCCATGCGCGTCGTCCGCTCGCCGCATGCGCACGCGTCGTTCGAGGTCGTCGATGTCGCCGTGTTCCGCCAGCGCTGGCCCGGCGTCGTCGATGTGCTCACTGCCGCCGACGTGCCGAACAACGCCTTCGCCATCTTTGCCGATCTGCGCGACCAGCCGGTGCTCGCCGATCGGGTCGCGCGCTTTCGCGGCGAGGCGGTGCTGGCCATCGTCGGCGATGCGCGCACCATGCTCGAGCTGCCGGAGAGCGAGATGCCGGTCCGCTTCACGGCGCTCGCCGCGAACGAATCGATCGACGCCGCGCTCGCCGAGGCAGAGACCGGCGAGGCCCTGCACGCGCGCTATCCCGACAACGTGCTGTGCCGCGGTCGCGTCGTCAGCGGCGATGTCGATGCCGCGCTCGGCGACCCGTCGCGAGCCGCATTCAAGGCGGGTTCGCGCTTCCAGACGCGCTACGTCGAGCATGCCTACATCGAGCCCGAAGCGGGCTATGCCGAAGTCGTCGATGCGGGCGATGGCGCGCCGCGCCGGCTGCGCATCTTCGCCTGCACGCAGACGCCCTACATGGATCGCGACGAGATCGCCAGCATCATGGGCCTGGCGCCGGAGCAAGTGCACATCGTGCCGTCGGCGATCGGCGGCGGCTTCGGCGGCAAGCTCGATCTGTCGGTGCAGCCGCTCGTCGCCGTCGCCGCATGGAAGCTGGGGCGCCCGGTGCGGCTGGTCTACGGCCGCCCGGAATCGATGCGCTCCAGCACCAAGCGTCATCCGTCGCGGATGGGCGCGACGGCAGCGTGCGACGCAAGCGGCATGCTCAGCGTGTTCGACTTCGAGGCCGACTTCAACACCGGCGCCTATTCGTCGTGGGGCCCGACCGTCGCCAACCGGGTGCCGATCCACGCCAGCGGCCCGTACCGCGTGCCGAACGTGCGCGCCCTGACGCGTGCCGTCCTCACGAACAACAGCGTGGGCGGTGCGTTTCGCGGCTTCGGCGTTCCCCAGGCGGCGCTGCTCGGCGAGCTGCTCGTCGACGAGCTGGCCGCGGCCACGCACATCGATGCGCTCGAGTTTCGCCACCTCAACGCGCTGCGCGCCGGCGACCGCACGGCCACCGGCCAGCTGCTCGCCGCCAGCGTCGGCCTGCGCGAATGTCTCGATGCGCTGCGCCCCGCATGGCAGGTGGCGCGCTCGGCCACGGCCGCCTTCAATGCGGAAGCGGCGTTGCAGGCAAGCCCGCTGCGCCGCGGCGCCGGCATCGCCTGCATGTGGTACGGCATCGGCAACACCGTGATCGCCAATCCATCGACGATGCGCGGGTCGCTGCGCTGCGACGACGCGCACGGCGCCCACCTGTTCCTCTACAACGGTGCCCAGGAGATCGGCCAGGGCACCGCGACGGTCATGCCGCAGATGTTCGCCGACGCGGCCGGCCTCCCGCTCGCATGCGTGCAGCAGGTGATGGGCGACACCGACCGCACGGCAGATGCCGGCAAGTCCTCGGCCTCGCGACAGACCTTCGTCTCCGGCAACGCGGCGCGGGCGGCCGGCGTGGCGTTGCGCCGCGGCCTGATCGAACGGCTCGGCCTCGGCGAGGCGAACGACGCCGACGTTTGCCTGCACCTCGACGGCGTCCGTCTCGTCGGCGAAGCGAACGGGGTTCGCCGCAGCGCCGACCTGCACGCCTGGCCGGCCGATGTGAACGGCGACCGCGCCATCGCCAGCGGCAGCTTCAACCCGCCGACCGTTCCGCTCGACGCCGATGGCCAGGGCGTGCCCTATGCGACATACGGCTTCGCCGCGCAGATGGCCGAGCTCGAGGTCGATCTCGGGCTCGGCACCGTGCGGCTGCTGCACATCCACGCCGCCCACGACGTTGGCCACGCCATCAACCCGACGCTGGTCGAAGGGCAGATCCACGGCGGCATCGCCCAGGGCATCGGCATGGCGTTGATGGAGGAATACGTCAACGGCCGCACCGACAACCTGCACGACTACCTGATCCCGACCATCGGCGACGTGCCGCCGATCACCGTCCATCTGATCGAAGACCCGGAGCCGCTCGGCCCCTGGGGTGCAAAGGGCGTCGGCGAGCCGGCCCTGGTGGCGACGGCGCCGGCCATCCTCAATGCCATTCACGACGCGACGGGCGTGCGGATGCGCGAAGTGCCGGTGACGCCGAGTCGCCTGACGGCGGCGATCGTTGGTCGCCGCAGCGAGCGATGATCCCGCATCACCATCAGAGCGGCAAAGGGCCACCGACCGTGCGGCAAATGCACGTCCGGGCAGGCCGCTGCGCTTCGCTGGAGCGGTCGGCGCGGTGCGCCGACTGCCCTGCGATGCTCGGTCTCGCGGCCTGCCGCATAACTCGCTACGTTCGCTTTGCTCACTGCGCTCAAACACATGCGGCAAGTCAGAGGTGGAAGCG
>Ga0075520_1000266_pt1 | contig 21941 bp, 24 predicted proteins | sample NGEPerB_FD_75100 | JGI IMG/M metagenome (GOLD analysis project Ga0075520, IMG submission 75100) | Arctic peat soil microbial communities from the Barrow Environmental Observatory site, Barrow, Alaska, USA - NGEE PermafrostAB12-B | ecosystem: Environmental > Terrestrial > Soil > Wetlands > Peat ... | reverse complement strand
GTCGTCAAGGGCATCTCCAAGCAGCTCGTGGGGGAGACCGCGGCGATCATCCGCAAGCAGCGCCCGCCCGAGCCCTACAAGGGCAAGGGCATCCGCTACGAGGGCGAGCACGTCCAGCGCAAGGTCGGCAAGCGCGCATGAGCGTCATCACCAAGGAGAATCGCCGTCTCAAGCGCCGCCGCAGGGTGCGCGCGAAGATCTCCGGCACGGCGTCGCGGCCGCGCATCTCCGTGTTCCGCTCCAACCGCGGGCTGTCCGCGCAGATGATCGACGACGTGGGCGGCACGACCCTGGCGGCGGTCAACTGGTTCGAGCCCGAGCTGCGCTCGCTGGCCAAAGGCGAGCGCGCGGCGCGCGCCGGGCAGATGCTGGCGGAGCGCGCCAAGGCGGCGGGGATCTCCGAGGCGGTGTTCGACCGCGGCGGCTACCGCTATCACGGCCACGTGCGTGCCTTTGCGCAAGCCATCCGTGAGGCGGACATCGTCGTCTAGCGTGCCCCGGCTCCCGCTCCCGCTACCCTCTTCCTCCTGCCCATGACCATATCCATAGATCGCTCAGTCAACCCCGCCGGCCTGGACCTCCAGGAGCGCGTGGTTGAGATCAACCGCGTGGCCAAGGTCGTCAAGGGCGGCCGGCGCTTCTCGTTCACCGCACTGGTGGTCGTGGGCGACGAACGCGACGTGGTGGGCGTGGGCTACGGCAAGGCCAACGAGGTGCCGCTGGCGATCCAGAAGGGCGTGGAGCGCGCCAAGAAGGATCTCTTCCGCGTGCCCAAGCACGGCAGCACCATCACCCACCAGACCACCGGGATCTTCGGCGCGGGCCGCGTGCTGCTGAAGCCCGCCTCCCCCGGCACCGGCGTGATCGCCGGCGGCGGCGTGCGCGCGGTGCTGGAGCTGGCGGGCATCCACGACATCCTCTCCAAGAGCCTCGGCACCCAGAACCCGATCAACCTCGTCAAGGCCACCGTGGCCGGGCTGCGCGGGCTGCGCACCCCCGCCGAGCTGGCCACGCTGCGCGGGCTGACCATCAACCAGGTCCTCGGGCTCGGCAACGGCGAGGCGGCCGCCGGTGCTGCCGCCGCAGCCGAGCAGGCGCCACAGCCCGAGACAGAGACAGGCGCAGGTGCTGAGAGCGCCGCTGTGGCGGCCGAGGGAGCATCCGCCTGATGGGCCAGCTGAGCGTCACCCAGCGCCGCTCCAGCAACGGCGCCAACGGCAAACAGCTGGACACGCTGCGCTCGCTCGGGCTGCGCCGCATCGGCCACACCGTGGCGGTCAATGACTCCGCGCAGGCGCGCGGCATGCTGCACGCTGTGCGCCACCTGGTCGAGGTCGAGGAGGGCAAGTGAGCCCCGCGCGCAAGGACCAGGAGGAGCGCATCGGGCTGCACAGCCTGGCCCCGGCTCCCGGCAGCCGCCGTCCGCGCAAGCGCGTCGGCCGCGGCGAAGGCTCGGGCACCGGCAAGACCTCAGGGCGCGGGCAGAAGGGCGCGGGCTCGCGCTCGGGCTCCAAGCGCAGAGCGGCTTTCGAAGGTGGGCAGATGCCGATCCACATGCGCATGCGAAAGCTGCGCGGACCGCACATGAAGAAGTCGATGCCGTTCGAGCCGTTCCGCACGCACACCCAGCCCGTGAACATCGACGCGCTGGAGAGCCGCTTCGAGGCTGGCACGGAGGTCACGCTGGAGCTGATGAAGGCCAACGGCCTGGCCACCCGCAAGGACGTGCCCGTCAAGGTGCTCGCCAAGGGCGAGCTGAGCAAGGCCCTCACGATTCACGCCCACGGCTTCAGCGCCGGTGCGCGCGAGCGCATCGAGGCCGCCGGCGGCACCTGCGCCATCGTCGAGGCCTAGCCTCCCCAGCGCCGTGCAAGCGGCTTCACGCACGGGCGCATCCACTAGAATCGGCCGCTCCGTCTGCACGCGGGCGCAATGGCCCAGTGCGGCGGGCTGACGCCCATGCTCTCCACAATCCTCAACGCCTTCCAGATCGCGGACATCCGCAAGAAGATCGCCTTCACGGCGGGCCTTCTGCTGATCTACCGCCTCGGCTCGCACATCCCCGTGCCGGGCGTCAACCTGACGGCGGTCAACAACATCCAGAAGCAGTTCGGCGGCTCCAACATCCTCGGGCTGCTCAACCTGTTCTCCGGTGGCGGGCTCGCGCGGATAGCGATCTTCGCGCTGGGGATCATGCCCTACATAACCTCCTCGATCATCCTGCAGCTGCTGCAGGTGGCGGTGCCCTCGCTTGAGAAGCTCTCCAAGGAAGGCGAGGTGGGGCAGGCGCGCATCACCCAATACACCCGCTACCTGACCGTCGGGCTTGCCTTCGCCCAGTCGATCGGCTACGTCTTCCTGTTCCACACCCTCCAGGCCAAAGCGGGCGAATCGGTGGTCACCCACTTCGACCTGCCGCACATCTTCCTGATCGTGGTCTGCCTGACCACGGGCTGCATACTGCTGATGTGGGTCGGCGAGCTGATCACCCAGCGCGGCATCGGCAACGGCATCTCGCTGCTGATCTTCGCCTCGATCGTCGCCCGCCTGCCCAGCGGCATCCAGGCGTGGTGGACCACCCAGGACCAGGTCTTCAAGGTGATGATGCCGTTCCTGGTGCTGGTGGTGGTGGCGGGGATCGTGTTCGTGCAGGAAGGCCAGCGGCGCATCCCCGTGCAGTACGCCAAGCGCGTGATCGGGCGGCGCATGTCCGAGGGCGGGCAGACCTACCTGCCGCTGCGCGTGAACATGGCGGGCGTGATCCCGGTGATCTTCGCCGCGAGCATCATGGCCTTCCCGCCGACCGTGGGCCAGCTCGTGAAAACGAAATGGGGCCAGTCGATCTCTGACTTCTTCACGCCCAACGGCTGGCACTACGTGGTGGGCGAGGCGCTGTTCATCATCCTGTTCACCTACTTCTACACCGCCGTCACCTTCAACCCGGTGGACCAGGCGGACAACCTGAAGAAGTACGGGGGCTTCATCCCAGGCGTGCGCCCGGGGCGTCCCACGGCGGAATTCCTCGACCGGATCCTGGCTCGCCTGACCTTCCCCGGGGCGCTCTTCCTGGCCGCGGTGGCCGCCCTGCCGGCGATCCTGATCGCGCGCACCCATCAGAACTTCTTCTTCGGCGGAACGTCAATCCTGATTGTGATCGGCGTGGCGCTGGAAACGATGAAGCAGCTGGAGGCGCAGCTGATGATGCGAAGCTATGAGGGCTTCCTGAAGTAGCGCCCGCCCCGGGGCCGCTGCGAGCGGACGGCCCAGCGGGTGCGGTGAAGCGTGCAGCACTGGCACAAGGCTTGCGCTAGCGGATAGGCTGCCTCGGTCGTGTCCGAGTTGAACCTCATCCTGTTCGGTCCCCCAGGTGCCGGGAAGGGCACCCAGGCCGACCGCCTGCGTGACGACTTCGCCCTGCCCCACATATCCACGGGCGACATCCTGCGCGCGCAGGTCGCCGAGGGCACGGAGCTGGGGCGCGAGGCCAAGCGCTTCATGGACGCGGGCGAGCTGGTCCCGGATGAGGTGATCGTGGGCATGATCACAGAGCGCGTGGCCGGCGGGGACGCCCGCGACGGCTTCCTGCTGGACGGGTTTCCGCGCAACGAGCAGCAGGCGGATGCGCTGGGCGCGGCGCTCAGCAGCCTCGACAGGCACCTGACATCGGCGCTGCTGATCGAGGTGCCCGACGATGAGCTCGTGCGGCGCCTGGCCGGGAGGCGGGTGTGCGTGAAGAACGCCGGCCACATCTACCACGTGGACTTCGACCCGCCCAAGCACGAGGGCGTCTGCGATCAGGACGGCTCGCGCCTGATCCAGCGCGACGACGACAAGGAGGACACGATCCGCCGCCGCCTGGAGGTCTACCACTCCCAGACCGAGCCGCTGATCGGCTACTACGACCGCGCCGGGCTGCTGCGCCGCTTCGACGGATGCCGCGGCGCGGAGGAGGTTCACGCCCACGTCAGGGCCACCGTGGCGACACTGCGCCTGGAGGAGACGCTCTAGCAGCGCAAGCTAAGCTGCCGGGGTGATCATCAAGAAGTCCCCCGGGGAGATCCAGAAGATGGCGCGCTCGGGCGCCATCCTGGCGGCGACGCTGGATCTGCTGGAGGCGAGCATCCGCCCCGGGATCAGCACAGCCGAGCTGGACACGCTGGCTGAGCGCTTCATCCGCTCCCAAGGCGCCAAACCCACCTTCAAGGGCTACCGCGGCTTTCCCGGATCGATCTGCGCATCGCCCAACGCGATGATCGTGCACGGGATACCCGGCCCCTACAGCCTGAAGCGCGGCGACATCATCTCCATCGACGTGGGCGTCACGCTCGGCGGCTGGGTGGCCGATGCGGCGCGCACGTTCGCAGTGGAGGAGGTCAGCCCGCAGGCGCGCAACCTGCTGAGCGCCACCGAGGCCTCGCTGCACGCGGGCGTGGCCCGCTGTGTGGCGGGCAACCGCATGGGGGACGTCTCCAGCGCCATCCAGCAGGCGGCCGAGGGCGCCGGACTGTCGGTGGTCCGCTCGCTCGTGGGCCACGGCGTGGGGCGCAGCATGCACGAGGATCCACAGGTGCCCAACTACGGCAAGCCCGGCAAGGGCCCCCTGCTGGAGGAGGGCATGGTGCTGGCGATCGAGCCCATGACCACAGCCGGACGCCCAGCCGTGCGCGTGGGTGGGGACAGCTGGGCGATCTACTCCCAGGACGGCTCTCCGGCCGCGCATTTCGAGTTCACCGTGGCCATCACCGCCGACGGGCCGCGCGTGCTGACGCCCTGGCACCTGGCCGCGGAGAAACGGCGGGGCGAACTTGCTACCATCACGAGTCCTGCCTGAGTGCGAGGTGTTCCGCCTGCGCGAAGGCATGTCCACGACCCGGTAGCGGCGGCCGCAACGGCAGCCAGAGCCGCGTCGCGGGAACCCCCAGCCGCTGAAAGGGATCATGAAGGTAAGACCGTCGGTCAAGCCGATGTGCGAGAAGTGCAAGATCATCCGCCGCCACGGAGTGGTGCTGGTGATCTGCCAGAACAAGCGCCACAAGCAGCGCCAGGGGTGATCGGCTAGGTGGCACGTATCGCGGGAGTCAACCTGCCTCTGAACAAGCGCTCGGAGATCGGTCTGACATACATCTACGGGATCGGACGCTCGACGTCCAACAAGGTCCTCAGCCAGGTCGGGGTCAGCCCCAACACCTACATCCGCGACCTCACCGAGGACGAGGTGGCCAAGCTCCGCGACGCGATCGACGACGGACTGACCGTCGAGGGCGATCTGCGGCGCGAGCGCTCCCAGGACATCAAGCGCCTGCAGGAGATCGGCTGCTACCGCGGTCTGCGCCATCGTCGCGGCCTGCCGGTGCGCGGACAGAAGACCAAGACCAACGCCCGCACGCGCAAGGGTCCCAAGCGCATGCAGGTGGCGGGCAAGAAGAAAGCGGGTAAGAAGTAGTGCCTCCAGCTCCCAAGCGCGCCCGCGGCCGGCGCAAGCCCAAAAAGAACATCCCCGTGGGCCAGGCCCACATCAAGACCTCTTTCAACAACACCATCGTCTCGCTGACCGACACCGCGGGCAACGTGATCGCGTGGGAGTCAGCCGGCGGCGCCGGCTTCAAGGGCTCGCGCAAGTCCACACCGTTCGCCGCCCAGGTGACGGCCGACGCGGCCGCGCGCAAGGGCCTGGAACAGGGACTGCAGAAGGTCGAGGTCTACGTCAAGGGCCCGGGCTCCGGTCGTGAGACGGCGATCCGCTCGCTGCAGGCGGCGGGCCTTGAAGTGACCGGCGTCAAAGACGTGACCCCGCAGGCCCACAACGGCTGCCGCCCTCGCAAGCGGCGGAGGGTCTAGAGATGGCCAGAGACACCGGCCCCCAGTGCAAGCAGTGCCGTCGCGAGGGCCAGAAGCTGTTCCTCAAGGGCGAGCGCTGCCTGACGGACAAGTGCGGCGTGGAGCGCCGCGCGTACCCGCCGGGCGAGCACGGACGCGGGCGCATGAAACAGAGCGAGTACCGGGTGCAGCTGCGCGAGAAGCAGAAGGCGCGCCGCTACTACGGCGTGCTGGAGAAGCAGTTCCACGGCTACTACGTCAAGGCCTCGCGCCAGGCGGGCATCACCGGCGAGAACCTGCTGGCGCTGCTGGAGTGCCGCCTGGACAACGTGCTCGTGCGCCTCGGCTTCGCGGCCTCGCGTCGCCAGTCCCGCCAGCTGATCCGCCACGGCCACTGGACGGTCAACGGCCGCCGCGTCAACATCCCCAGCTACCAGGTGCGCCCCGGTGACGTGATCACCGTCAAGTCGGAGACCCCAGCGACCCAGGTGGTCAGGGACGCCACGGAGCTCACCGGACAGATTCCCGCATGGCTGCAGGCCGATCACGAGTCGCTCTCGGCCAAGGTGCTGCGCAAGCCGGAGCGGCGCGAGGTCGCCGCGCCGGTGCAGGAGCAGCTCATCGTCGAGCTGTACTCGAAGTAGTTAGCAATTTGCCCGCGCCGTAGCCCCATGAGGGCGGCGGCGCTTCAGAGCCGGCGTCCCAGCGACACCGGTGCGACATCAAAACGACGTTAGGACTTTCATGCTCGACTTCCAAATCCCCCGGATCACTAGCGAGTCGGTGGAGCAGAACCGTGGCACGTTCACGATCGAGCCCCTCGATCGCGGTTTCGGCTACACGTTCGGCAACTCGCTGCGCCGCGTACTGCTCTCCTCTCTCGCCGGCGCAGCCGTCACGAGCGTGCGCATTGAGGGCGTCGCGCACGAGTTCTCCACCATTCAGGGCGTCAAGGAGGACGTGACGGACATCGTCTTGAACCTCAAGGGCGTGGTCTGCCGGATGCACTCCGACGCCAGCGAGGTCGAGGCGCCGCTGGTGGTGACGGGCCCCGGCGAGATCACCGCCAAGGACATCGACCTTCCGGCGGGCGTTGAGATCCTCAACCACGACCTGCACATTGCCACGCTCGAGAAGAAAACCAAGCTCGAGCTGTACATGACCATCGGCCGCGGCCGCGGCTACCGTCCGGCTGAGGAGAACAAGTCCGCCGACCAGCCCATCGGCGTGATCCCGATCGACTCCATCTTCTCGCCCGTGCGGCGTGTGGCCTACGCGGTCGAACCGGCGCGCGTGGGGCAGAAGACGGACTTCGACAAGCTCACCCTGGACATCGAGACGGACGGCTCGATCGACCCGCAGGCGGCGCTGCGCGAGGCGGCCGAGCTGCTGATCAGCCAGCTGGCAATCTTCACGGACGCCGACCGCATCCAGGAGCTGCGCGCGGCTCCGGGCGGAGCGCTGGACGGCCACGGCCTGGCCGTGGGCGGCGCCCCGCAGGCGGCGCTCCAGGGCGAGGAGTGGGGCATCCTGATCGAGGAGCTGGAGCTGGGCGTGCGCTCCTACAACTGCCTCAAGCGGGCTGGCATCCAGACGGTGGGCGACCTGATCTCCAAGTCCGAGGCGGAGCTCAACGCGATCCCCAACTTCGGCAAGAAGTCGATCGACGAGGTCATCGAAACGCTGCACGCTCGCGGCCTCAACCTGCGTCAGGACTGACGCGGCCGCGCGCGCCAACTAGACTTCCCCGACCATGCGCCACCAGAAGACACGCAACAAGCTCAGCCGCGACTCCGCGCATCGCAAGTCGCTGCTCATGAACCTGAGCAAGGAGCTGATCGAGCATGAGCGGATCAAGACCACGGAGGCGAAGGCCAAGGCGGTCAAGCCGCAGATCGAGAAACTGATCACGCTGGCCAAGCGCGGGGATCTGCACGCGCGCCGCCAGGCGCTTTCCACGCTCTCCCAGGACAAGTTCGCGGTGCACAAGCTGTTCGCGGAGGTCGCTCCCCGCTATGCGCAGCGGCCGGGCGGCTACACGCGGATCCTGAAGCTGGGGCCGCGTCGCAGCGACTCGACTGAGATGGTCTTCATCGAGCTCGTCTGAGGGCGCCGCGTCGCGGCGGTGCCGCGCTGGGATGATCAGCAAGCTCACGATCGAGTACGACGGGACGGGCTTCGCCGGCTGGGCGCGTCAGCCGGGCGAGCGGACCGTGCAGGAGGAGCTGGAGCGCGCGCTGTGCACGGTGCTCGGCGATACGGGCACGGACGGATGGCCGCTGAAGCTCACGGTTGCCGCGCGCACGGACAGGGGCGTGCACGCCTGGGGGCAGGTGGCGAGCTACGCGCACGAGGCGGTGGATCCGCTGCGCCTGAACGGGCTGCTGGCGGAGGACCTGGCGGTGCTCTCCTGCGAGCCGGCGCCGGCGGGCTTTGACGCGCGGCGCGACGCCAGCAGCAGGACCTACTGCTACCGCGTGCTGGCGCGGCGCGCCCGCAGCGCGCTGGAGCGCAGGTGCGCCTTCTGGTGGACGGGCCGCCTCGACCGGGGGGTGCTGCGCGAGTGCGCGCAGACGCTGCTCGGCAGGCACGACTTCACCGCCTTCACGCCAACCGAGACCGAACACTCCCGCTTCCTGCGCGACGTGCTGCGCGCGGAATGGGTGGGGGAGGGCGAGCTGCTCGAGTTCTGGATCGAGGCGGACACGTTCATGCGCCACATGAACCGCGTGCTGGTGGGCACCATGCTGGACGTCTGCGCTGGGCTGCTCACGGTGGAGCAGTTCAGGCAGCTGCTGGAGGGCCGGCCGCGCCCGCAGGCGGGCAGGACGGCGCCGGCGCACGGGCTGGCGCTGGCGCACGTCTCCTATCCCGGCTCGACGGCGACGGTGTCGGCGGCACCGGCGGGCGGCGGCGGGTAACGCGCCGATCACCGCAGCGGGCCGGGGCGGCCCCTATGCTGGATGGAGAGACATGCTGAGCGTCCTGCTGACAAACGACGACGGGATCGAGGCCGAGGGCCTGCAGGCGATGCGGCGCGCGCTGATGGGCGTCGCGGGCGTGCGCCTGGCGGTGATCGCGCCCGACGGCAACCGCTCGGCGATGGCGCGCTCGATCACCACCCGCAGGCCGCTGTGGGTTGCCGAGATCCCCTTCGCAGACGGCTCCGTAGGCTATGCGACAGACGGCACCCCGGTGGACTGCGTGAGGCTCGCCAGCCTCGGCATCATCGAGAGCTTCGAGACCGACCTGGTCGTCTCCGGAATCAACCACGGCGCCAACCTCGGCGACGACATCACCTACTCGGGGACCGTCGCGGCGGCCCTGGAGGGCGTCGTGCTGGGGCTTCCCGCGATCGCCGTCTCCCAGCAGTCGGGAGCCGGCGCCCTGGACTACCGCTTCGACGGCGGCTTCGGCTTCGAGGTCGCGGCCGGCTTCGTGGCGCGACTGGTCGAGCGCATCGAGGACGTGCCGCTGCCGGCCAGGACGCTGCTGAACGTAAACGTGCCCGCGGGCGAGCCCAGCGGGGTGGAGGTCACGAGCCTGGGCAAGCGCATCTACCGCGACGAGCTGAAGCTCGAGACCGAGGAGGAGCACCGCCGCCGCTACTGGATCTACGGCTCTGACCCGGGATTCCACGACGAGCCGGGAACGGACCTCGCCGCCGTCGCCGCGGGCCGGATCGCGGTGACGCCGATCCACTTCGACCTGACCGACCGTCCGAGCCTCGAGGCGCTCCGCCGCTTCGATCTGGAGGAGCTGCTCGCGCCACCGATCGGAGATCGGCCAGCGCACGACGCGATGCCGTGAGCGCGAGCAAGGGGCCCGCAAGCACGGCCGCGGCCGCCGAGAGCAGGAGCCCGAGCAGATCCGACGGCGCGCCGCCCGAGCCGCCGCGGCAGGCACGCGAGCGGGCGCGTGAGCTGCGCGCCCTGCTGGAACACCACGCGCACCGCTACTACGTGCTCGACGATCCGGAGATCGGCGACGACGAGTACGACAGGCTGCTCGACGAGCTGCGCGCGCTCGAGGCGCGCCACCCGCAGCTGCTGACGGCGGACTCGCCCACGCGTAGGGTCGGAGGCGAGCCGGTGGGGCGCCTGGAGAAGGTCCAGCACCTGGAGGCGATGCTGTCGCTCGGCAACGTGCGCTCGGAGCAGGAGCTGCGCGCGTGGGTGGAGCGGATGCGCAACCACCTGGCGCGCGAGGGGATCTCAGACCCGCCGTTCACCTACGTGGTGGAGCCCAAGATCGATGGCCTGGCGATCAGCCTGCTGTATCGCGACGGCGTGCTCGAGCGGGGCGCCACGCGCGGCAACGGGGAGGTCGGCGAGGACGTCACCCACAACCTGCGCACGATCGGCGCGATTCCGCTGCATGTGCAGGACGCCCCGCCGCTGGTGGAGGTGCGCGGCGAGGTCTACATGTCGCTGGCGGACTTCACCGCGCTGAACGAGCGACGCGCGGAAGCGGGCGAATCGACGTTCATGAACCCGAGGAACTCCGCCGCGGGCACCATCCGCCAGCTGGATCCGGCGGATGCGGCCAAGCGGCCGCTGTCGATCTGGTGCTACCAGGTGGGGGTCGCGGAGGGCCTGTCCTTCACCGCGCACTCCAAGGCCCTGGAGTGGCTGCGCGAGCACGGATTCCGGGTCAATCGCGGCATCCGCGTGCTGCCCAGCGCCGACGAGGTGATCGCCCAGTGCGTGGAGTGGGAGCGGCGCAGGGGCGAGCTGGACTTTGAGATCGACGGGGTGGTGGTGAAGGTGGACGACCTCGAGCTGCAGCGCAGGCTCGGCGCGGTGGGGCGCGACCCGCGCTGGGCGGTGGCATGGAAGTTCCCGCCCACCACCGCCGTGACCACGCTCGAGCAGGTGATGTGGAACGTGGGCAAGTTCGGCGACCTGCGCCCCTACGCCGTGTTGAAGCCGGTGGCGGTGGGTGGCGTGACGATCAAGCTGGCGAGCCTGCACAACGAGGAGGACATCGTGCGCAAGGACATCCGCGCGGGCGAGGAGGTGATCGTGGTGCGTGCGGGCGACGTGATCCCGCAGGTGGTCTCCCCGGCGCCGCACGTTGCCGGGCGCAAGGACCGTCCGCCCACGCCCAAGCCGCCCGAGCGCTGCCCCTACTGCCACACGCAGACCGTCAAGCCGCAGGACAGCGTGTTCACCAAGTGCCCCAACCGCGACTGCCCAGCCCGTGCCTGGCAGCTGCTGAAGCACTTCGTCTCGCGCGGGGCCATGGACATCGAGGGCCTGGGCGAGAAGCAGGTGGCGCTGTTGCAGGAGCGCGGCCTGGTGGGCACGGCCGCGGACTTCTACCGCCTGCGCGAGCAGCAGCTGCTGGAGCTGGAGGGCTTCGGCGAGCTGTCGGTGAGGAACCTGCTGGCGGCGATCGAGGCCTCCAAGCAGCGTCCCTTCGCGCGCGTGCTGTTCGCGCTGGGGATCGAGGAGGTGGGGGAGGTGACCGGGCGCAACCTCGCGCAGGGCTTCCGCGACGTGGACACGCTGCGGGGGGCGTCGATCGAGCAGATCGCCGAGATCCCCGGCATCGGCGAGAAGATGGCGCAGTCCATCCACGCCCAGCTGCAGGACGCGCGCATGGGGAGCCTGATCGAAGAGCTGGGCGAGATCGGGCTGTGCTTGCGGGAAGAGGGCCCGCCGCCGTCGCAGGGGCCACTGGCGGGCAAGACGCTGGTGCTGACGGGCAGCCTGCCGGAGCTCTCGCGCGAGCAGGCCACCGAGCGGATCACCGCCGCGGGCGGGCGTGTGACCGGATCGGTGTCCGCCAAGACCGACTACGTGGTCGCAGGGGAGAGCGCGGGATCCAAGCTGGAGAAGGCCGAGCGCCTGGGGGTGCCCGTGATCGACGAAGAGGGGCTGCTGGGGCTGGTGGATCGGTAGTCGGCCGCGCGGCTGGCGCTGCGTCCCATGCATGTATGATGCGCGGGGCCTCGTCGCTGGACGCAACGCGGGAAGGAGCAGCTGGGATATGGTTCGTAGTGTCGCCGAGCGCGCTTACTACCCCACCAGGAATCTGTTGGAGGAAGTCGGCGACATGATGATCCTCACCGGGCGGACGGTCTCCTCCGCGCTTCGCCCGCCGTACCCCTACGGTGGTGAGTTTGTCTCCCAGTTCCTGTTCACGCTACGGCTCGTCTGGTTCCCGCTGCTGGTCTCGACGGTCGCGATCTGTTACGGCGCTCCCGGACTCCAGGCGGCGAACTTCTTGACGCTCTTTGGGGCCGTGGATCGTCTCGGCGGCTTCTTCGTGCTGGCGGCGATCCGCGAAATCGGCCCCCTCATCACCTCAATCGTGGTAGCGGGCGTGGCCGGCACGGCGATCACTGCGGACCTGGGGGCGCGCAAGATCCGCGAGGAGCTCGACGCGCTGCAGGTGCTCGGCGTCGACCCGGTCAAGAACCTCGTTGTCCCACGCTTTCTCGCACTGATGCTGGCAACCGGGTTGTTCGACATCTATGCACTGCTGTTCGGCATCTTCGGGGGAATCGTCGCCGCCCTCACAAAGGGGCAGCCCCTGGGGCCGTTCTGGAACACGCTGTTCTCGAACTCCTCGACCGTCGACCTGTGGGGATCGGTCCTCAAGACAACACTGTTCGGGGCGATCATCGCGATCATCTGCTGCTACAAGGGGATGACCGCCTCCGGCGGCGCCGAGGGCGTCGGACGCGCTGTCAACCAGGCGGTCGTGACCACGTTTCTCGCGATCGGGGCCTTCAACTACGTGTTCACGCAGACGCTGCTGGCCACTCACCCAAACATCCTGGTGCTCAAGTGAACGAGCTGCTTGGCTTGCCACGCGAATGGCTCGCGTCCGCAGGCGAAATCGGCAGATTCACCGGGCAGATCGTGCGCGAAGTCTGGAACTTCCGCGTCATGCGCTTCTTCGGCGAGGCGCTGCGCCAGTCCGGGATCCTCATCGTCGGTTCGACAGCCGTCATTTGGGGGCTGGTATTCATCACCGGCTTGGGCAGTTGTGGTATCGAGGCAGGGTACTTCAACCAGGCTACGGGCACCGCAGCCTATGCGGGCGTGTTCGCGGCGTGGTGCAATCTGCGCGAGGCCGTCCCCTATGTCTTTGGCTATATGATGGCCGCCAAGGTGGGCACCGGTATCGTTGCCGAGCTCGGGGCGATGCGCATCTCCGACGAGATCGACGCGCTCGAGGTGATGGGGATAAACTCAGTCACGTTCCTTTGCGCGACGCGCCTGCTCGCGGCCTGGATCGTATTGCCGTTCATGTACCTTGGCGCCATCGGCGTGGGGTATCTAGGCTCCTACATCGCTGTCGTACAGCAACTGGGGTTCGTTTCTTCGGGTGGCTATCTGTTGATCTTCTGGCAGTTCCAGAACCCACCGGATTTCCTATTCAGCGTCATCAAGGGCATGTCCATGGCCACGGTGATCGTGCTTGTGGCGTGTTATTACGGCTACAACGCCAGCGGCGGTCCTGTCGGCGTGGGCACGGCGACAGCAAAGTCGATGGTGCTGAACCTCATTCTCGTGAATCTGATCGGCATGCTTGGGTCGCAGATCTTCTGGGGCTCAAGTCCGCGAGCGCCAATCGGGGGCTAGCCTGCGCGTCTCGCAGTTGTCGGTTCACGTTCGCCCTTTCATAGGCCCGGCGGGCCTGCGCGCCGCGGTCGCTCTTGCCGGGCATCGCTCCGCAAGCGGTCAGCTCGCCAAGACCCGATGAGACCAATTGAGGAAGCCACATTCGCCTACGCGAAACGCTATCAGCGCTACGTGGCCATGCTCGCGATCATCGTCGTGAGCCTGATCACCCTCTACACGCTCGTCTTCGCGACCCACAATCGCGTGGCCGGAATCGCCCCTAGACATCAGATACCCCCGTTCGCAGTCCCGCTGGCGGCAGGCCATCTCAATGGCGACGCAAACATCGCCACGCATGCGAACGATGGCTCCGCGGGCAGGCGACCCGCGTGCACGGTGCGGGGTCCGGAAATACTCAACTTGTGCCAGCTCTACGAAGAAGGACCAGTTGTGCTCGCGCTCTTCATCGACACAGCTTCCTGCACGCAAGTGCTCGATTATCTCCAGAGCCTTGCGCCAGCCTTCCCGGGCGTGCGCTTTACCGGCGTATCGATCAAGGGCAGCCGCGCGCAACTGCGGGGGCTTATCGCGTCACATCATCTGAGCCTACCGATCGGCTACGACCACGACGGCGTCTTGGCGAGCCTGTACGGGATGGTGACATGTCCGCAGGTGACGTTCATCTATCCAGGCGGTATCGCCCAAAGCCACCCTCTGCTCACCGCTCCGACCGTCGGCACGTTGCGCTCACGTGTGAGCGAGCTGGTGGCCGGTGCGCGTGCGCGCGGATGGAGACCGAAGCGCCCGGCGGTCTAGGCGCGCGCTTGAGCGGCGACATGCATCGGCGGAGCAGTGCGGATGCGGCTTACGCGCCGCTGAGTTCGGCGGGCGTGATCTTCGAGTTGGCGATCGTGATGGCCATGTGGTCCTGGAAGACGTGCGCGGCTTCGACGGAGATGCCGTCGGTGAAGATGGCGAAGGCGAGCAGGTGCCCGTCGGCGGCTTGGCAGTAGCCGACGAGATTGGAGACGCCGGTGAGGGTTCCCGTCTTGCCCTGGCAGCGGCCGGCGGCGGCGGTGTGGCGCATGCGCAGGGCGAGCGTGCCGGTCCGCCCGGCCACGGCCATGTGTTCGCGCAGCACCGTGCCGAGGGGCGTGGAGGCGAGACCCACCAGCAGCTCTGCGACCTGGTAGGGGGATGTCCGGTCGGCGGGCGAGAGCCCGGAGCCGTCAACCACGCGCGGGTGGATGGCGAGCAGCGAGCCGAGCGTGCGTGAGACCACCGCGGCGCCCGCGCTGGTGGTGCCCTTGCCGCCATAGCGGGCGCCCAGGTCCTTCAGCAGCGTCTCGGCGAAGAAGTTGTCTGAGGGCGGCAGCATCAGCCCGAGCAGCTGCGCGACGGTCGGCGACTGCGCGGCGGCGAGCTGGACGGCGCCGGCGGGGGCGGTTGCGGCGCCGGCGGAGCCGCGGATGCTGACCCCGTCGGCGCTCAACGCCTGGCTCAGCTTGCGCGCGGCGTAGGCAGCGGGCGCGTGGGCGCCCTTTTCGGTGGCGCTGGCGCCGCGGTCGAACGCCAGCGCGCTCAGGGTCCCTTCGAGGAAGGGGTCGGAGGCGTAGCCGCTGGAGGGCTCGCCGCGCAGCGAGTCCAGGTAGGACTCGTCGCCCTCGATCGAGCCGGCGATGTGATGGATGCCGTCAACCCGCACGAGCTGGGTGACCAGCGTGGATACGCTCGTGCCCACGCCGCCGTAGTGGCTGCGGATGAACGCGCTGCTGCCGAACGTCGGGTCGCCTCCCCCGTGCAGGTAGAGGTTGCCTTCCCAGACCCCGCCCGGCGCGAGGTGCCCGACGCCGAGGACGGTGGTATCCAGCTGCGCCGTCGCGCCCATCTGCCCGAGTGCGGCGGTGGCGGTGTAGAGCTTCTCCACGGAGGCCGGCGGGCGCAGCGCGCTGGCGCGCTCGGCGAACAGGGCCTGCTTGGCGGTGAGGTCGTAGACGTAGGCGCCGTTGCGGGCTCCGGCCAGGGCCAGCTGGTGGCTGAGATCGGCCTGCAATTCGGCCACGCCGCCGCTGGCGCCGGCTGGCGCGGGCGCGAGGACGCCGAGCAGCCAAAGTCCGCAGAGGAGAATTATGAGCTTGGCCGACGGGTTCGAGTGCACGCGCCCGTAGAATGTCCCTTTCATGGGCAAGGTTGTCAAGCTGGAGCCGACGGTCAAAGGCAAGGAACGGACGCGCCGCCAGGCGGCCCGCGGGGTCGGTGTAGCGGCCGCGGCGGAGCGTCGGCGCCGGCCCCGGCGCGACAAGACCGCGCTGGTAGTCGGCGGCGGCGGCTTCACGGGCGGGGTCTATGAGATCGGCGCGCTGAGGGCGCTCGACCTGCTGTTGGTCAACAGCACGGTCAACAACTTCGACGTCTACGTGGGCACCTCGGCGGGGTCGTTCATCGCGGCGCTGTGCGCCAACGGCGTGACCCCCGAGGAGATGATGAGGGTGGTGACCGGCCAGGGCAACCTCCCGTTCAAGGACGTGAGCATCGGCGATCTGCTGCGCCCGAACCTGTTGGAGTTCGCGCGCAAGGGGGCGCTGATGCCGTTGCGCGCGCTCTCGATGGCGCGCCAGCTGCTCTCCCAGCCCGGCGGCGTGTCGCTGATGGATGTGGTCATGGGCCTCGCGGACGGGCTGCCCTCGGGCCTCTATACGGGCGCGGGCATCGAGAGCTACCTGCAGAAGGTCCTCAGCGAACCTGGGCGCACGGACGACTTCGGCAAGCTCGACTGCGAGCTCTACCTGACGACCACCGACCTGGATACTTGCGAGCGCGTGGTGCTCGGCGTGGACGGCTCGGAGGATGTGCCGATCTCGACCGCCGTGCGCGCCTCGGGGGCGCTGCCGATGGTCTACGCGCCGGTGCGCGTCCACGACCGCGACCTGATCGACGGTGGGATCGTCTCGACCACCAACCTGGACATCGCCATCCAGGCGGGCGCGAAGCTGGTGGTGGTGATCAACCCGATCGTGCCGTTCATCAACGACTTCTCAACCACCGTCAACACGCTGCGCGGCAAGCGCCCGCGCCGGGTCTCGGACATGGGATTCGCGCAGATCGGCTACCAGGTCTTCAAGCTGGTGGCCCACCAGCGCCTGCACGAACTGGCCAAGAGCTGGGAGGAGCGCTATCCGGGCGTTGACATCGTCCTGATCGAGCCGGAGCCCACCGACGAACTGATGTTCCAGACGTCAATGATGAGCTTCACCTCGCGCGTGGAGATCGCCCGCCACGGCTTCGAGTCGGTGACCAAGCAGCTGGCGGGCGAATACGACCGCTACCAGGACGTGGCGGAACGCCACGGCTTTGAGCTCTCCGCCAAACGAGTGCGCCAGGTGGTTGAGCACTTCGACGAGCGTGGCGAGGCTGTCAGCGCCTGGAGGAAGATCCTCGAGGGCACGACCGGCGCGCTGCTTCGCCAGTCCAGCTCCGGCAGCTGATCCACAGCCAGCAGGGCGCCTACAGCGCTTTGTCCACCGCGTCGAGCAGCCGGTCGCCGGCGCCGGAGGAATACAGCCCGATGCGCACGTGACCGGGCTCGCCCAGCGCGTCGCCCGCGGCCACCAGCACGCCGGCGCGCGCCAGGCGCGCGGCCAGCTCGGCGCCCTCCACGGCCGGGTGCGCGGCCCACACGAAGTTGGCCTGCGAGTCGCTGAGCACGAATCCGCGCTCGCGCAGCGCGCCGCTCAGGCGCGGGCGCTCCTCACAGATGGTGCGCATGCGACGCTCGATCAGCTCCGAGCAGCTGCGCAGGGCCTCCAGGGCACCCGCCTGGGAGACCTCCGAGACGCCCAGGTCGGGCTCCAGCTCGGCCAGCAGGCCCTCCGAGCCGGGCGCGCCGAGCGCATAGCCGATGCGCAGGCCCGCCAGCCCCCAGGCCTTGGAGAAGCTGCGGAACACGAGCAGGCGGGGGTGCTTCTCGAGCAGCGTGAGCGAGGTGTCGATCGGCTGCGCGTCGGCGAACTCGACCAGCGCCTCGTCGAGCAGGACGGCCACGCCCTCGGGCAGGCCGTCGAGCAGGCGCTCCAGCTCTGAGCCGGCGAGCAGCTCGCCGGTGGGGTCGTTGGGGCTGGCCAGGGCGATCACCCGCACGTCCGGCTTACGGGCGGCCTCCAGCAGGGCGTCCACGCCCCCGGGGAGGCGCACCGCGCGTCCGTGCGCGCGGCGGGCCATGAGCGGATACAGCGGGTAGGAGGGCCAGGGCGTCAGCAGCTGCTGGCCGGGCTCGATCAGGGCGCGGGCGGCGGCGCTCAGCAGCTCGGCGGCGCCGTTGCCGAGGATCAGGCGGGCCGGGTCCACGCCGTGGCGCTCTGCCAGCACGTGGCGCAGGCCGGAGCCGCTGAGATGCGGGTAGCGGTAGAGCCCGCGGCGGGCCACGTAGGTGATCGCGTTGACGATCCGCGGGTGGGGCAGCTCGGGCCAGGTGGTGTGCGAGAGGTCCAGCGTCTCCACACGGGTGAGCGCCTTGCGCTTGCGCTCCGCGGCGGCCTCGCGCAGGCCCGCGTTGACCTCCTCCTCGGTCATTCCCTCGAATTGGCGATAGTAGTCGAGCGGGCCCACGGTCTTGGCCCGTTCTAGCAGCGATCCTCGAGCGCAGCGCGGCCGCGAAGCGCGGGAGCGTCCCTCACACGCCCCCGTTGCCCGGTCCGTTGATGACGATGAACCAGAAGGCGAAGATCAGTCCGCAGACGGCGGCGGTGACGGCGAAGATCCGCCCGAGCGCCCCCGTGCGCTGGTCGTGCCCGGCGGCCCTGCGCACCAGGATCCAGGCGTGATCGAGGCGGCGCAGGACGGAGAGCGCTCCGAACAGCAGCACGAACAGCCCCACGAACGAGATCAGGATGCCCACGTCGACGCTGCCCGACAGGTAGTCGGCCTGCGAGCCCAGCCACAGGCAGGCGAGCGGGATCGGTCCCCAGCACAGCAGGCTGATCAGGGTGATGGCCGCCAGCAGGATGCCGGCGAGCGAGCCGTCGATGCGCCGGCGCAGGGGGCCGCCGCGCTCGGGCAGCGCGCGGAAGCGCACGGGCGCGGTACCAGGCCGGCGCCCGACGAACAGGCCACCGGTATCAGATGGATCGCTGCGCATGCGTCCTATGTTCGCAGCTGAACGGCCGGTTGAACGTCAGCCGGCATACAGCGCGTCGAACAGGTCCACGTATTTCTCGTTGACCACGTTGCGCTTGACCTTCAGCGTGGGCGTCAGCTCGCCAGTGGGCTGGGAGAGGTCGTGGTCGAGGATGGCGAACTTCTTGACCTGCTCCACCTGCGCGTATTTGGCGTTGGCGCGGTCTATCTCCTGCTGGATCAGCGCGTGGATGGCGGGGTCGCGCGACAGCGAGGGGATGTCCTCGGGGAGGCCGTGCTCGCGGGCGTAGGCCGGGATCTCCTCCTCGTCCAGGGTGATCAGCACCACGGGATACGGGCGCTGGTCGCCGTGCATGACAGCCTGGGAGATCCAGCGACACTGCTTGAGGTCGTTCTCGATGTTGGCCGGCGTGAGGTTCTTGCCGCCGGCGGTGATGATGATGTCCTTCTTGCGCCCGGTGATCGACAGGTAGCCGTCCGGGTCGATCGAGCCGAGGTCGCCCGTGTGCAGCCAGCCATCCGCCACGGCGCCGAAGCTCGCGGAGGAGGCCTGGTTGTGGTAGCCCTGGAAGATGTTCGCGCCCTTGATCAGGATCTCGCCGTCGTCGGCGATCTTGATCTGGACGCCCGGCAGCGCCCGCCCGACGGTGCCGAAGCGATGGTTCTCGATCGTGGAGAACGTCGCCGCGGTGGCCGTCTCGGTCATGCCGTAGCCCTCCAGCACGGGCACGCCGCAGGCGAGGAAGAATTCGAGGATCTCGCGGGCGATGGGAGCGGCGCCGCTGGTGGCCTGGCGCACGCTCCCGCCGAAGATGGCGCGCACGTTTTTGAACAGCTCCTCGTCCGCCTTCTCAAACGGCGCCCTGAGCTCCTCCGGGATCGCTTCGCCGCGCATCATCATGTTGCGCACCTTGACGCCCAGGTCGACGGCTTCCTGCGCCTGGCGTTGCTCCTCGGCGGGTTTGGCCTCGATGGCGCCGTGGGCGAGCGTGTAGATCTTCTCGAACACCCGCGGCACTGACGGCAGGTAGGTGGGTTTGACCTCCATCAGCTCGGGCACGATCTGCTTTGTGTCGCCGCCGAAGTAGACGAGCGTGCTGCCCAGATCGAAGGTGGCGAGCTGGATCAGCAGCGCGTAGGAGTGGGCCAGCGGGAGGTACAGGTAGACCACCTCGTCGTCGTGGATCCCGCCGGCCGTCCTGAGCATCTCGATCATTGCGCTGTAGTTGCCGTGCGTCAGCACGCAGCCCTTGGGCGGTCCGGTGGTGCCGGAGGTGTAGATGAACGTGAACGGGTCCTCCATGCGCACCGCAGCGCTGCGCGCCTCGAGCTCCGCGGCGGAGCGCCCGCGACCGCGCTCGCGCACCTCCTCCACGGTGATGGCGCCAAGGGGGCGCTCGGCGGCGCCGGCGTCGGCGCCCGCGGACTCGCCCGCCGGGGGATCCATGACGATGACCGTGTGCACGTTGGGGATCTGCTCGCGGATGGCCACGATCTTGGCCAGCTGCTCGTCGTCCTCGCACACGATCGCGCAGGCGCCGGAGTCGGAGATGACCCACAGGCACTCCTCGGGGGAGTTGGTCTGGTAGATGGGCACCACGACCGCGCCGGCGGAGGTGGCGGCCAGGTCCACGTAGGACCAGTCGGGACGGGTGTTGGCCAGGATGCACACGCGCTCGCCCGGCTGGATGCCGAGCTCGATCAGGCCGAGGCCGATCTCCTGGACGATGTCCGCCACCTGCGCGTAGGACACGTCGTGCCATGCGCCGTCGCGCTTGTAGCGGACGGCCGCGTGCTCGGCGTGCTCAGCGGCCGAGCGCGGGATCAGGCCGGCGATCGTGTGCGACCCCGTTATCGACGCCGTGGCAGTGGCCTCCATCAGAGCTCCCTCCTCGAGAATCAGGCGAATTGGTCTGTGATGTTAGACCCTGGCGAACCGTTTGGTGATTGAGATCACACGGGGTTGGGCACGTCGAGGAAGACGTGACGAAGGCCGAACAGCTCCGCTAGGTGCTCACCCAGGCGCCTGACGCCGAACGTCTCGGTGGCGTAGTGCCCGGCGGCGATCAGGTGCAGCCCGGACTCGCGTGCCTGCGCCATCGAGCGCTCGGGCACTTCACCCGTGATCAGCACGTCCGCGCCCGCGAGCACGGCTTCATCGATGTAGTCGGCGCCCGCACCGGAGACGATCGCCACGCGGCGCACCCGCGGTGGGCCTGCGTCGAACACCAGCGGCTGGCGGGCGGTGATGGTGTGCACGCGTGCGAACAGCTCGGCAGCGGCCATGCCCTCGCTGGGAAGGGTTGCCAGGAAGCCGATGGGCTGCCCGCGGTGCAGGGCGAACGGGTCGATGCGCTCGGCGCCTAGCGCGCGGGCGAGCAGCGCGTTGTTGCCGACCTCTGGATGGGCGTCCAGCGGCAGGTGGTAGGCGGCCAGGGCCATGTTCGCGTCGAACAGCAGCTGTAGGCGGCGCCTGAGCACGGCGTCGATGGCGGCGACCCCTGCGCCCCAGAACAGCCCGTGGTGGACGATCACCAGCTCGACGCGCTCGGCGGCCGCCAGCTCGAACAGCTGGGCATGGGCGGAGACGCCCGTGGCGATCGTGGCGACCCTGGCCGGTCCGGGCACCTGCAGGCCGTTGACGCAGTAGTCCTCAAAGCGCCCCGCATCAAGCAGGCGGTCCACCTCCGCCAGGACCTCGCTGATTGCTGCGGGCATCCGGCGAAGATAGCGCCAGCGGCGGTGTGGGATACTCCTACGGGACATCGGGGCGTGGCGCAGCCTGGTAGCGCGCACCGTTCGGGTCGGTGAGGTCCCCGGTTCGAATCCGGGCGCCCCGATAAAAGCCCTGTAAATGCAGGGTTTTTGTTGGCTCGAAGTGGCCAACGGATCTTACCGACGAAAGCCGGATGGCACCTCCAGTACGAGGTCTGCTTTACGAGGAAGCTCCGGACGACCGCGAGCGGTCTCACGCGGCATCCAACAGACGCCTCCTTCGCCATGGCGAAGCAGAAGTCTGCCGGGCGGACACCGAGACGACTGCTGCGAGGCGCAACCAGGCGTCTGGGTGGCGTCGGCGCTGGCACCTCCCTGTCGTCCTGAGCGACAGCGTGGGGCCAGGCTCCTGACGCGTTCGCATCGCTCAGGAAAGCAGCCGTGTCGGTGCGAGCCGTCTGTGACCCGTGCCACCTGTCGGCATGCACAGCGTGACGTCGTTGCGAGAGTCTGCCGAAGCGCGGATGATTGGCGCAGGCCTCAACGGCGGTGACCGCAGCGCACGATGCACCCGTCCATCCCTGCTTTGGTACTCGATTATGCCGCCGGTTGCTGGACGTGCCACACGAAGCTCGGGACTTTGACCTCGGCCATCACGTCTCCTCAGGCTCGGAGGTTGCGAAGCGTACATGAGCACGC
>Ga0075520_1000265_pt1 | contig 22004 bp, 19 predicted proteins | sample NGEPerB_FD_75100 | JGI IMG/M metagenome (GOLD analysis project Ga0075520, IMG submission 75100) | Arctic peat soil microbial communities from the Barrow Environmental Observatory site, Barrow, Alaska, USA - NGEE PermafrostAB12-B | ecosystem: Environmental > Terrestrial > Soil > Wetlands > Peat ... | reverse complement strand
CGAGATGGTGGTGCAGGCGGATGATCCGACCGAGCTCGTCGGGGATCAGCGGCTGGTTCAGCCGGATCATGTAGTGGTTGATGCTCTCGCGCCAGATCTCGGCGCAGGTCGGGATCTCGGTGACCGTGGCCGGCCGGATGTCGATCGAGGACACCTAGGCGGTCTCGGGTCCCGCTCCGGAATCGCCGCCGGTGGCGAGGCGCTCGAGCTCGGCCTGCATGAACGTGTCGAGGTCGCCGTCGAGGACGGCCCCGGTGTTGCTCGTCTCGACGCCGGTCCGCAGGTCCTTGACCATCTGGTAGGGATGGAGGACGTAGCTCCGGATCTGGTTGCCCCAGCCGGCCGTGATGTGCTCACCCTTGAGCTCGCGGATCTCGGCTTCCTTCTCCTCCAGACGTCGTTCCAGGAGGCGCGCCTTGAGGACCTTGATCGCCGTTTCCTTGTTCTGGGTCTGGGATCGCTCGTTCTGGCTCTGGGCCACGATATTGGTGGGCAGGTGGGTCAGCCGGACGGCCGAATCGGTCTTGTTGACGTGCTGCCCGCCGGCGCCCTGCGAGCGAAAGGTGTCCACCCGGATCTCATCCCAGTTCAACTCGATATCGGGATCATCCTCCTCCACCTCGGGCAGGACCTCGACCAGGGCGAAGGTCGTCTGGCGGCGATTCTGGGAGTCGAACGGGCTGATCCGGACGAGGCGGTGGACGCCCCGCTCGGCGCGCAGCCAGCCGTAGGCGCGGCGTGCCTCGACCGCGACCGTGGCGCTCTTGATGCCCGCCGATTCGCCCTCGGTCTGGTCCACGATCTCGGTGTGGAACCGGTGCCGCTCGGCCCAGCGGAGGTACATCCGCAGGAGCATCTCGGCCCAGTCCGTGGCCTCGGTCCCACCGGCCCCGGCACTGATCATCAGGAGGGCCCCGCGCTCGTCGTACTCGCCGCTGAAGAGGAGGGCGGTGCGTTCACGATTGAAGTCGATCTCGACCGCCCCGGCATCCTTGGTCAGCTCGGCCTCCAGCTCGGGGTCAGGTGAGTCCTGGAGGAGGTCGATCAGCTCGAAGAGGGAGATGGCCCGAGCTTCGAGCTGGCGCCAGGTATCGATCTCGGTCCGCAGTCCGTCCGCCTCGCGGAGGACTTTCTTGGCCGTGTTCCCGTCGTCCCAGAACCCTGGGGCGAGGGTCAGCTGATCGAGTTGGGCAACCCGCGCTTCCTTGACGGCGAGGTCAAAGACGCCCCGAGGTCGACCGGATCCGCTCCGTCAGGTCCCGGATCGCAGCGGCTTCCACCTAGCCGCGACCCTGGACATCCTGGAGGAGGATCGGACGGAGCTCGATGATCCGCAGGGCGGTCTTGCTCCGGGCGACGACGGGGTTCACGCAGGGGCAGTAGCCGTTGTGAGGGCAGACGCCGCAGTTGCCGTCGCAATCCAGCGCCGCGGCGTAGCTGCACGTCCGGCAGTCGCGCTCGCAGGCGATCAGATCAATAAACGACTCTTCCTCGGCCTGCTTCACGGGCTCCCTCTCTCGTGGGCTGGGGAAGGGTGTGGCGCGGCGACCGGAAGACTGCTCGCGAACGCGGTTTTCGGGCTTCCTTCGGGTCTCCAGCCCCATACCCCGCTGGGCTTGGCCCAGTGTACCGACGCAAGCCGGATTCGCCAAGAGGGAAAGTGCGAGATTCGTGCCCGAATTGTCGATCTGGACCGCTTTTCCCCGGGTTCCGTCGGGATCGCCTTTGGCCGCACGCCCGTGGCGTCATGGTTCAGTCCGGTGGGCTGTTGCCGGTGACGAAGTAGACCGCCAGGCCGCCGAGCTCGTGGAAGGTGATCTCGATCACGTGGAGCGGGTCGCTGTCACCGGGGCTGTCGGTGGTGGGTGAGCCGTAGCCGGTGATTCCCAGGTCGGCGGCAATCCGGAGGACCCGGAGCATGTGGCTTCGATCCGAGACGAATACCGCATCGTGGATCGACTCGGCGGCCAGCGTCGTCCTGACTGCGTCGAGTGACTCGCGGGTGTTCCGCCCCTGGTCCTCCATCAGGATCCGGTTCGCCGGGACGCCCAGGTTCAGGGCGAACTGGCGGGCGACGGCCGCCTCGGTCGTCCGGTCGCCCGGTTGCTTGCCGCCGGTCACCATCAGGAAGCGGTAGTCCCCGGTCTTGAACAGGGCCACGGCATGGCGCAGGCGGGACTCGAAGATCGGCGAGGGCCGGCCATTATATTGAGCCGCCCCGAGGACGACGACGGCACCGGCCGGGCGGCGGTCGTCCTGGAGGCCCTGCTGCCAGATCCGGAAGGCGCCGTACGCGCCAACGCACAGCAGGCCGACGGCGGTCGCCGCCGCGAGGCGGATCAGCGCGCGGCGCATGCCGGTGTCAGCACCGGCCCGGAAGCCACGTCAGCGACCGTGGCATTTCTTGTACTTGAGGCCGGAGCCGCAGAAGCACACGTCGTTGCGGCCCATCCGCCGCCCGTCCGGCGCGAACCCGGGGCGCAGGGCACCCGATCCGTTCGATCCCTGGCCAGACCCGATCACCTGGTCGCCGAGCGACTCCTTGACCGCGCGAACCGCGGGCGCCGGCGGCAGGCCGCGGGCAATCGAGCCGAGGATCGCGTTGCCGGTCGCCGCGTCGCGTGCGGCCTGGCCACCGGCAGCCGCCGACCCCGGTGCCGCTGCCCCGGGGGTCGCCCCGCCGGTGCCGTCTCCCGCAGAACCCGCAGAACCCGGCTCACCCGCGCCCGGCTGTCCCGGACCCGGCAGGGGCTGGGCAGCCTCGGGCTCCTGGCGGGTGATCTGGACGCGCAGGATCGACGAGGCCAGCTGGTGGCGGATGAAACCGCGCAGCTCGGCGTACAGGTTGTAGGCCTCGCGCCGGAACTCGACCAGCGGATCCTGCTGGGCATAGCCGCGCAGGCCGATCCCCCGGCGCATGTCGTCCAGCTCGGTCAGGTGCTCGACCCACAGGCTGTCGATCGTGCGCAGCAGAAAGACCCGCTCGATGCTGGTCCAATCGGCCTCGCCGACTTCGGCTTCCTTGGCGGTCAGCTTGGTGTCGACCAGCTCGCGCAGGTGTTCCCGGATCGCCTCGCGTGCACCGAGCTCCCACAGATCATCTTCGGCGCTGCCCGGGCCATCGAGGCCCATGGCTCGGAGGGCCAGCGCGAGCCCCTCGACGTTCCAGTCCTCGGGCAGGTCGCCCGAGCAGAACTGCTCGATCAGGGCATCGATCTCCTCGTCCAGGAAGCCCACGATCGTCTCGCCGAGGTCCTCGTTGTGGAGGACCTTGTCGCGCTCCGCGTAGATCGTCTCGCGCTGCTTGTTGATCACGTCGTCGAACTCGACGACGCGCTTGCGGATATCGAAGTTGAAACCTTCGACCCGGGTCTGGGCACTCTCGATCGTCTTGCTCACGAGGCGCGACTCGATCGCGACATCGTCCTCCAGGCCCATCCGCTCCATCAGGCCGGCGACCCGTTCCGAGGCGAAGCGCTTCATCAGGTCATCGTCGAGTGACAGGTAGAAGCGCGACGAGCCCGGGTCGCCCTGGCGCCCGGCGCGGCCCCGCAGCTGGTTGTCGATCCGGCGGCTGTCGTGGCGCTCGGTGCCGATGATGTGCAGCCCGCCGGCCGCGACCACCCGCTCATGGTCCGCGTCGCAGATCGCCTTGGCCTCGGCCAGGGCCGCGTCATAGGTGGCCTTGTCGACCTCCGCCGGGTTCAGCCCGCGCTGGTGGAGGAGGTCCGAGGCGAGGCCGCTCGGGTTGCCGCCAAGCTGGATGTCGGTGCCGCGACCGGCCATGTTCGTGGCGATCGTGACCGCTCCGCTCCGGCCGGCCTGGGCGACGATCCCCGACTCTTTCTCGTGGAACTTGGCGTTGAGGACCTCGTGCTTGATGCCCCGGCGCTTGAGCATCTCGCCCAGGATCTCCGACTTCGCCACGGAGACCGTGCCGACGAGGACCGGCCGACCCAGTTCGGACATCTCCACGATCTCGTCGATGAGCGAGTTGAACTTGCCCATCTCGTTGCGGAAGACCAGGTCCGATTCGTCGTCGCGGATCATCGGCCGGTGGGTCGGGATCGCCACGACCTCGAGGTTGTAGATCTTGTGGAACTCCTCGGCCTCGGTCATCGCCGTACCGGTCATCCCGGCCAGCTTGTCGTACAGCCGGAAGTAGTTCTGGAAGGTGACCGTGGCCATGGTCACGCTCTCGCGCTGGACCCGCAGGCCCTCCTTGGCCTCGACCGCCTGGTGGAGGCCTTCGCTCCAGCGCCGGCCCGGCATCTGGCGCCCGGTGAACTCGTCGACGATGATGATCTCGCCGTCCTTGACGATGTAGTCCCGGTCGCGCTTGTAGAGGGCGTGGGCCCGGAGTGCCTGCTCGAAGTGCCGGGCGAGGGCGGGATCGGCGTCGTACATGTTCGCGACGCTGAGCCAACCCTCCATCTTGGTGATGCCCTGCTCGGTCGGCGAGACGGCTCGATCCTTGAGGTCGATGAAGTAGTCGCCGCCGTCCTCGGCGCCCTCCGGCCGCTCGGTCAGGCGGGGCACGAGGCGGGCGAATGTGTAGTACTTGTCGGCCGACTCCTCGGCCTGGCCGCTGATGATCAGGGGTGTGCGCGCCTCGTCGATCAGGATGTTGTCGACTTCGTCGACGATCGCGAAGCTCTGGCCGCGCTGGACCCGCTGGCTGAGCTCAGTGACCATGTTGTCGCGCAGGTAGTCGAAGCCGAACTCGTTGTTCGTGCCGTAGGTCACGTCGGCGGCGTAGGCCTCGCGCCGCTCGACCGGGCGGAGGTTGATCAGGCGCTCGTCGTTGGTGGGATAGCCGGGTTCGAACACGAAGCTCGAGTCGTGGGTGATCATGCCCAGGCTGACCCCCAGGAAATGGAAGATCGGGCCCATCCACTGGGGGTCGCGTCGGGCCAGGTAGTCGTTGGGGGTGACGACGTGGACGCCCCGTCCCGAGAGCGAGTTGAGGACGGCGGCGAGGGGGGCGACGAGGGTCTTGCCCTCGCCGGTGCGCATCTCGGTGATCTTGCCCTGGTGGAGGACGAAGCCGCCGATCAGCTGGACGTCGAAATGACGCATTCCGAGGGTCCGGTTCATCGCCTCGCGGGTCATCGCGAAGACCTCGGGGACAGCGTCGTCCAGGGCGGCGCTGATTCGCTCGATCTCGCGCTTGCGACGGGCCTTGGCCAGTTCGCTGCGACGCTCCCGCTCGGGGTGGTGAAGCTCGTCGTCGCTCGGCTCGTCGGGCACCGCGATCGCCCGGATCTCGTCGCGGAGCGCGTCGAAGCGTGCCCGGATTTCGGCGTCGGACAACGCCTCGAACTCGGGTTCGAGTGCGTTGGCCTCGTCGATCAGGGGCTGAATCCGCCGGATTTCCCGGTCGTTTGAGTCAACGAACCGGTTGAGGAAGCCGAGAACCATGGGGCCAGAGTATAGGCGAGGCCGTCACGGACCCCGACCGACTACTTCCAGAAGCCCGTCCCGTAGCCGGCGATGAGGAGCACGAACGTGAGCCCGGCCAGGGCGACCCAGAACAGCACGGAGATCGCCGTCGAGGTGGGATTCATCTCGGCGTTGCCCAGCTTGGGCAGGCGCCCGCCACGGAGCGCCGAGCCCCAGCGCGGCGACTGCAGCTGGGTCCGCCAATCGTCGGGCTGGGTGGTCCGCTTCTCGAGGCCGCCCTTGCCGTCGGGACGGTGCAGCTGAAGGCTCATCGATCTCCCAATCCTGCGGCGGGGATGGCCCGAACGATCCCGGGGCCGCCGGCGCCGGGATCGTTCGGATCCTCGTCGTCGTCCGCCGGCAGATCATCGCTGAGGTCCAGCGTTCGTTCGGTTCCGTCGTCCCACATCAGCATCTGCTGGGTGAGCGCGACATCGCTGCTGAACAGGGCGCCCACCGACTCGCCCCGATGGATCCGCCGGATCGCCTCGCCGATCAGCGGCGCGATCGAGAACGTCTTGATCTTCGCGATGCGCTTCGCCGGCGGCAGCGGGATCGAGTCGGTCAGGACGAGCTCCTTGATGCTCGAGGTCCGGATCCGATCGACTGCCGGATCGGACAGGACGCCGTGGGTGGCCGCCGCGTAGATCTCGTCGACACCCTCGCGCTCGAGGGCCCGGACGATCTCGATCAGCGTCCCGCCGGTGTCGATCTCGTCGTCGACGATGATCGCCCGCTTGCCGCGGACCTCGCCGATGACGTTCATCAGCTCCGCCCGGTCGAGATTGCCGACGCGCCGTTTCTCGATGATCGCGAGAGGTGCGTCGATCAGCTCGGCGAACGTGCGGGCGCGCTTGGCAAAGCCCAGGTCGGTGACCACGACGAGGTCGTCGAGGTGCTTCGTCTTGAAGTAGTTACTCAGGATGTGGACGGCCGTCAGCTCGTCGACCGGGATGTTGAAGAAGCCCTGGATCTGGCCCTGGTGGAGGTCCAGGGTGAGGACCCGGTCGGCACCGGCGACCGTGATCATGTCGGCGATCAGGCGGGCGGTGATCGGTACCCGGGGCTGGTCCTTCTTGTCCGACCGCCCGTAGGCATAGAACGGGACGACCGCGGTGATCCGCCCGGCGCTCGCCCGTTTGAATGCGTCGATCAGGATCAGCAGCTCCATGATCGACTGGTTGACCGGGTGCGAGGTGGGCTGGATCAGGAAGACGTCCTTCTCGCGGACGTTGTCCAGGATCTTCACGAAGATGTTCTCGTTGGCGAACTGGAAGACCTCGGCCTTGCCCAGCTCGACATCGAGGTAGCGGCAGATCTTGCGGGCCAGATCCGGGTTGGCGTTACCCGTGTAGATGTCGAAATGATCTGAATACACGGGAGGCTCTCCTCCGCCCAGGATCGTCACGGGGCCTGAGATCAGGACGCCGGTGTGCCCGTCGGTGGCGCGCCCGCCGGGCCGTCATTGTCGTCGACGCCATCCTGCTCCGCCAGTCCCTCGCGGAACGCGGCGATAGCGACCACCCGGTCACCCTCGGCGAGGCGCATCACGATCACGCCGCGGGCGGCGCTGCTGTAGCGGTTGATCGTGTTCGTCTCGGTCCGGATGACCTGGCCGCCGGAGCTGATCAGGAACAGCTCGTCGTCCTGCTCGGTGACCTGCTGGACGGCAGCCACGCTGCCGGTCTTGCGGCCCTCCAGGGAGATCAGCCCGACCCCCTGCCCGCCGCGGTGCTTGACCCGGAACTCGGTCAGCGGGACGCGCTTGCCGTAGCCGGTCTCGGTCAGCACCAGCAGGTCGGCATCGGGCTGGACCACGCTCATCGAGATCACCTCGTCGCCCTTGCGGGCGAGCCGGATCCCGATCACCCCGCCGGCGGGCCGGCCCATCGGGCGGACCTCGGCTTCGTGGAATCGCGCGATCTTGCCGAGCGCCGTGGCGATGATGATGTCGTCCGAGCCGGACGCGACGTCAACCCAGGCCAGCTCGTCGTCCTCGTCCAGGGTGATCGCGATGATCCCCGAGGAGCGGACCTTCTCGAACTGCTCGAGGGGAGTCTTCTTGATGATCCCGCGCTTGGTCGCCAGGACCAGGTACCTCGCGTCCCGGAAGTCGGTCAGCGTGATCGTGGCCATGGGGACCTCGCGGGCCTCCACCTGGACGCCCGGCAGGTTGATGATCGGGATGCCCTTGGCCTGGCGACTGGCGTCCGGGATCGTGTGGACCTTGCTGCTGAAGACCCGGCCGCGGTTCGTGAAGAAGAGCGCCCAGTCGTGGGTGCTGGCGACGAGCAGGTGCTCGACTGCGTCCTCTTCGCGGGTGACGTGGCCGATGATCCCCTTGCCGCCGCGGTGCTGGCGGCGGTAGGCGGCGATCGGCTGACGCTTGACGTAACCCCGGCCGCTGACCGTGATCACGACGTCCTCGTTGGCGATCAGGTCCTCGTCGGTCATCTCCCGGCTGGAGTCGTCGACGATCCGCGTCCGGCGCTCGCCGGCGTACTTGCGCTTCAGCTCGGTCAACTCGTCCTTGATGATCGCGAGGACCCGGCCGGGATTGGCCAGGATGTCCTCCAGCTCGGCGATCAGCTGGATCACGCTGAGGTATTCGTCCTCGATCTTCTTGCGCTCGAGGGCCGCCAGCCGGGCGAGACGCATGTCCAGGATGGCCTGGGCCTGCAGCTCGGACAGGTCGAACCGGCTCATCAGGTTGTTTCGGGCGGCCTCGACATCGGCCGACTCGCGGATCGTCCGGATCACCTCGTCGAGGTGGTCGAGGGCGATCTTGAGGCCCTCGAGGATGTGCGCCCGCGCCCGAGCCTTGCCCAGGTCGAACTCGGTCCGGCGGCGGATCACCTCGCGGCGGTGATCGACGTAGTGCTGCAGGACCGACTTGAGCGAGAGGGTCTGGGGTTGGCCGTCGACGAGGGCCAGCATGTTCATGTTGAAGGCCGACGACATCGGCGTGTGCTTGAACAGGTTGTTGAGCACTTTGTGGGGGTTGGCATCGCGGGCAAGCTCGATGTACATCCGCATGCCGTCGCGGTCCGACTCGTCGCGCAGGTCGCTGATCCCGTCGACCCGCTTCGTCTTGACCAGCTCGGCGATCTTCTCCATGAGGGTCGCCTTGTTCACCTGGTAGGGCAGCTCGGTGACGACGATCGCGGTGCGGCCCTTGTTGCTCTCCTCGAAGGCGACCTGCGCCCGGACGACGACCCGGCCGCGGCCGTGGGCATACATCTCGCGGATCGCGTCGACCGTTTCCATCTCGCCGGTGATGGCATTACGCCGGGTCTCGAACCGGTACATCGTCCCGCCGGTCGGGAAGTCGGGGCCGAGGATGAGCCCGCACAGCTCATCGATCGTCTTCTCCGGGTCGTCGATCAGGGCGATCGTGGCGTCGACGACCTCGCCCAGGTGATGGGGCGGGATGTTCGTGGCCATGCCCACGGCAATCCCCGACGAGCCGTTGATCAGCAGGTTGGGCAGCTTGGCCGGCAGGACCGAGGGCTGCTGCTGGGTGCCGTCGTAGTTCGGCACGAAATCGACCGTTTCCTTGTCGATGTCCGCCAGCAGCTCGGCGGCGATCGCGGTCAGGCGGGCCTCCGTGTAGCGCATTGCGGCCGCGCTGTCGCCATCAACCGAGCCGAAGTTGCCCTGGCCGTCGACGAGCGGGTAGCGCATCGAGAAGTCCTGGGCCATCCGAACGAGCGCGTCGTACAGGGCCACGTCGCCATGGGGGTGGTACTTGCCCATCACCTCGCCGACGATCGCGGCGCACTTGCGATAGGACGACCCGGCCGACAGGCCCATCTCGCCCATCGCGAACAGGATCCGGCGATGGACTGGCTTCAGCCCGTCGCGGACATCGGGCAGGGCGCGGGACACGATCACGCTCATGGCGTAATCGAGGTAGCTCACCCGCATCTCGTCCTCGATGCGGATCGAGCGAATGTCGCCGATGTCGTCGGTCACGGTTCAGGATCTCCTGGGTGGCTCAAACTGGCAGCGCGGCGCGCGGTGCCGGGACACCGAACGCGGCGGCTTCGGATGTGGCGGGAGATCCAGCCCGGCGGCGAATCGGGCCGAGCTGGGCCTTGATCAGCGCGCCTGGCTCCGCCGGCAGCTTGACCAGCACGTCGCGCAGGACCCAGGCGCGATGGCCGTCATTCGTTGCGGCGGCACGAGCTGCCTCACGCTCGACGAAGGCCAGCACGGCCTCCGGATCGACGAGCACGAGCGCGCGGAGTGCCCAGGCCAGGGCCTTCTGCACGTTCGGCTCTGCGTCGCCGAGGAGGTTGCCGATTAACCCGAGTCCGTGGACGGCGATCGTCCGCTCGCGGCCGAGGCGCTGGTCGACGAATGGCGTCGTGGCGATCGTCGAGCCGATCAGCCGCCGCTCCCATTGCGAGGGCGAGTAGACGAGCTGTTCGAGCTCCGCCCAGCGATACGGTTCGAGAAGGATTCCCCGGCCGTACGGGTGAGCGAGCGAATCGACGGTGATCCAGTCGGCGGCCTCCCGGGCGGCTCGCCGGAGGAGCTGCCAGGCTCGTTCCGGGTCGACCGGCAGGAGCCGATCGAGGAGCCCGAAGGCGAACCAGCGCGACTCGAGCTCGGCCTCGGCGAAGAGGCGATCGGCCAGCTCGAGGTAACCAGCCGGCCGCTCACCGCGGGTCGCCTGGCGGAAGGCCCGCTCGACGGCTGCGCTCAGGGGCCAGCGCACGCCGTAGATCGGGCCGAGCCCCGGTGCGATCCGGCGCGAACCCTCGCGATACTCGGGATCGGCCAGCTTTGCGAAGCCCCGGGAAAGCGCCCGACTGAATGCGTCGGGGTCTGCCGTCAGCTCGGCCAGCCCTCCGCCCAGCTGCTCGGCCTCGGGCTTCTTCGCCGCGACGAAGGCAACCGCCCGGGCGGTGATCTCGGAGCTGCCGGTCACTTGCTCAGCCCCTCGCCCCTCGCCCGGGCGTTCCGGATGCGAACGCCGTAGCGGGCCATCAGCTCGCGCTTGCGCTCCTCGTTCGCCGCCACGTAGACCGCTTCGGCGCTGGCCAGCAGCGTTCCGTTCGCGTCGACGATCTGCCCCGCGGTATCGACCAGGCGGCGCCGGTTGCGCACGATCCAGCCCTCCGCGCGGACGCTCGTGCCGACCAGGACCGGACGCTTGAAGTCGATCGTCATACGGGCGGTTACGCCCCAGTTGTCCTCGGCCACGAGGGCCCAGGCCATCACCTCGTCGAGGACCGTGGCGATGATCCCGCCGTGGGTAACGCCACGCCAGCCCTCGAACCGATCGTCCAGCACGAACTCGGTCCACGATCGGCGCTCCTCGAGGTGGAGCTTGAGCTGCAGGCCGTGCTCATTGAGCTCGCCGCAGGCGAAGCAGTTGTGCGGCTCGAACTCGAACGTCGGGCCACCCGCCTCGGCGCGGACCTCAGATGTCAAGGTTCCGGACCTTGCGGGCCTCGGACTTGATGAAGTCCTTGCGGGGCGCCACCTTCTCGCCCATCAGCATCGTGAAGATCTCGTCCGCGGCGGCCGCGTTCTCGCTATCAACCCGGAGCAGCGTCCGCGTCTCGGGGTTCATCGTCGTCTCCCAGAGCTGCTCGGCGTTCATCTCGCCGAGGCCCTTGAAGCGCTGGACGGAGACGTTCTTCGCGTTCATCTGCTTGACGATCGCCTCGCGCTCCTTCTCGGACTGGGCGTACTTCGTCACCTTGCCCGTGCTCACCCGGTAGAGCGGTGGCTGGGCGATGTAGAGGTAGCCGGCCTCGATCACAAGAGGCATGTGCCGGTAGAACAGGGTCAGGAGCAGGGTCCGGATGTGGGCACCATCGACATCGGCGTCGGTCATGATGATCACCCGGTGGTAGCGCAGCTTGGCGAGATCGAAGCTGTCGCCGATCCCTTCGATCCCGGCTCCCAGGGCGATGATCAGCGGACGGACGTTCTCGCTGGCCACGATCCTGTCGAGGCGCGCCTTCTCGACGTTGAGGACCTTGCCCCGTAGCGGCAGGATTGCCTGGAATCGTCGATCCCGACCCTGCTTGGCCGAGCCGCCGGCCGAGTCGCCTTCGACGATGAAGATCTCGCTCCGCTCCGGGTCGCGCTCCTGGCAGTCGGCCAGCTTGCCCGGCAGGGACAGGCCATCCAGGGCGCCCTTCCGGATCACGAGGTCACGCGCCTTGCGGGCCGCCTCGCGGGCCCGGGAGGCGGTCAGGCACTTCTCGATGATCCTGCGGCCGTCGCCGGGATTCTCCTCGAGGTACTGGACCAGCCCGTCGGCGAGGACCGCCTGGACCTGGCCCTTGACCTCGGCGCTGCCGAGCTTCGCCTTCGTCTGTCCCTCGAATTGCGGCTCGGGCAGCTTGACGCTGACCACGGCGGTCAGGCCCTCGCGGGTGTCGTCGCCGCTCAGGTTGGCATCGGAGTCCTTGAGGATTCCCGCCTTGCGGGCCCAGTCGTTGAGTGAGCTGGTCAGGGCCGCCCGGAAGCCCGTGACGTGGGTGCCACCATCGACGGTGTTGATGTTGTTGGCGAAGGCGAGCACGTTCTCGGTATAGGTGTCGTTGTACTGGAGGGCCACCTCGACGACCGTGTTGCCTTCCTTGCGTTCGACGTAGATCGGCCGCTGGGTCAGTACCTCCTTGTTCCGGTTCATGTGCCGGACGAAGGACATCAGGCCGCCTTCGAAGTAGAACGAGCGCTCCCGATCGTGGCGATCGTCGACGAACGCGATCCACACGCGCTTGTTGAGATAGGCCGACTCGCGCAACCGCTGGGAGATCGTCTCGAAGGAGTAGTCGGTCTCCTCGAACATCTCGCTGTCCGCCCGGAAGCTGGTCCTCGTTCCACGCCGGGCACCGGCGGGTCCAACCTTGAGCACTTTCGTCGTGGGCTTGCCGCGCACGTATTCCTGGGACCACACGAACCCGTCCCGAGACGATTCGACGCGCATCCACTCGGACAGGGCATTGACCACGCTCACGCCGACGCCGTGCAGACCACCTGAGACCTTGTAGCCGCCCTGCTCGAACTTCGCGCCGGCGTGCAGGATCGTATGGACGACCTCGAGCGCGTCAATGCCGCTCTTGTGCCGGCCCACCGGCACGCCCCGTCCGTCATCCTCGACCGTGACCATTCCATCTGCGGCGATCTGGACCGTGATCCTGGTGGCGTAGCCGGCCATCGCCTCGTCAATCGAGTTGTCGACGACCTCCCAGACCAGGTGATGAAGGCCGCGGGCGTCGGTCGAGCCGATGTACATGCCCGGCCGCTTCCGGACCGCCTCGAGCCCTTCGAGGATCTGGATGCTCTCCGCGTTGTAGTCCGAACCGCTCTTGGCAGTCCCCTTGCCGGCGCTCCTGGCGCTCGCCCTGGTCCGGGGCAGGGCCTCGGCCGAGGCGCCGGCCCTCGATGCGGCGGCCGCGCTCGAGGTGGTGCCCCCGGCGGCGCTCACCTTGTGGCTGGAATCCTCGGTCACGCGGGTCCTCCGGTCAGGCGCTCGTAGAGTCGCCCAAGATCCTCGTCGGTGTAGTACTCGATCACGATTCGGCCGCCTTTTCTGCCGCGCGCCACGGAAACCTTGGTCCCGAGGGCGTTCCTGAGGTCGTCCTCGACCCGCTCAAGGTCGGGATCGGACCGCCGCTCCATGGCCGCCTTGGCCGGCCTGGGCTCGCGCAGGCGTCGAGCGAGCTCTTCGGCCTGGCGAACGGACAGTCCGGCGTCCACGATCGTCGAGACGAGGTGGAGTTGCTGGACCGCCGGCAGGCCAACCAGGGCCCGGGCGTGTCCTTCGCTCAGGCGCCCATCCGCGACCGCTGCCTGGACGCCCTCATCGAGCTCCAGCAGGCGGAGCGTATTCGTGATCGTGGTCCGGGCACGCCCGACCTGCCGGGCAATCTCATCCTGGGTCAGCCCGAATTCCTCGGTCAGCTGGCGGAACGCGTTGGCCTCTTCGATCGGGTTGAGGTCCTCGCGCTGGACATTCTCGACGAGCGCCAGCTCGAGCTGCTCCCGATCGGCGAGCTGGCGGATCACGGCAGGGATTCGCTCGAGCCCCGCCAGGCGGGCCGCCTGGACGCGCCGTTCCCCGGCAACGATGCGGTAGCCGTCGAGCGTCTCGGTCACCAGGATCGGCTGCAGGACCCCGTGATCGGCGATGCTGATCGCGAGTGCTTCGAGATTGGCGTGAGCGACATCGCGGCGCGGCTGGTTCGGGTTGACGTGGATCTCACTGAGCGGGATCTCGTTCGCGCCGGTCGAATCGCCATCGCGGTTCGGAATCAGTGCCGACAGCCCACGCCCGAGGGCCGGCCCTGTTGCCCGGGGGCTCAATGGACGCCTGCCGGGTGCGGAGCGGGGGGCGCTGTGGCTGCGGGTGGCGTGCCCGTGGCCCGCGGGCCGCCTCCCGTGCCCGCCATGACCGGGATCGGCTCACGGGCGGGCGGCAAGGTGGGCCTTGCCGCCGGTTCGACGGACCGCATCCGGGCGCGGAACTCGCGGGAGAACGCGTTGTAGGCCCGGGCGCCCTTCGAATCGGCCTCGTACAGCGCGATCGGCAGGCCATGGCTGGGTGCCTCGGACAGCCGGACACTGCGCGGGATCAGCGTGTCGTAGACCGCCGGCCCAAGGTGACGTCGAACCTCGGCGCGGACCTCCGCGGAGAGATTCGTCCGAGCGTCGTACATCGTCAGGAGCACTCCCTGGATCGTCAGCCGCGGGTTCAGGTGATCGCGGACGAGGTGGATGGTTCCAATGAGCTGGCCGAGCCCCTCGAGGGCGTAGTACTCGCATTGGAGGGGAATGAGGACCGAGTCTGCGGCGGTGAGCGCGTTCACGGTGAGGAGCCCGAGCGACGGTGCGCAGTCGATGAGGATCAGGTCGTAGGTGCCGGCGAGGGGGGCGATCGCCCGAGCCAGGCGGCGTTCGCGACTGCTCATCGTGGCGAGCTCAACCTCTGCTCCGGCCAGCGCCGGCGCCGATGCTACGAGCCCAACGCCCGTGCTCTCGATCGAGATCACCGCATCGGCGATGCCCGCTCCGTCCACGAGGACGTCGTAGATCGAGCGTTTCACCGTTCCTCGGTCGACGCCCAGGCCACTGGTGGCGTTGCCCTGGGGGTCAAGATCGATGACGAGGATCCGATCTCCGGCGAGAGCGAGATCAGTGGCGAGATTCACCACCGTCGTCGTCTTTCCGACGCCGCCTTTCTGGTTGGCGCAGGCAATTGTCTGGCCCACTCAGTACCCCGGCCTGATGTCATTCACGCTCAGCCATTCTACCAAAACGGGACCCTTCCAGCCTCCGCCCCGAACGGGCACCACGATCGCGACCCGGCTGGGCCCGAGAGCGGACGACATCGTGATAGCTCAGCCGATGGTGCATCGCTCCCCTTATCCGGTGGTTCGTTTGGAATGCACTGGATGTTTCACGTGAAACGTTTCACGGCGACGGGGCCGGGTGTCCTCTGGCCAAGAACCAACGTTACGGTCCGGACCGCCCGGCATCGGGGTCGCGGAGCAGCTCGTCGATCGAGACCGACGGGTCATCAAGTCTCGCCAGCCACTCGGCGTAGCTCGTGGCATCCGAGCTGGCCTCGACCTCGCCCTCGCTCATGCGCCGGGCCCGAACCAGGTCCGAGGGATGGTGGCTGTAGAGGTCCCCGGAACGGCCGTCCCGAACGAGCGACCGCTCTGTGCACAGCCCGATCATTGACCGGGCACTCGTGAGCCAGCAATTCATCGAGAACGGACCAGGCCCAGCTCTCAGGGCCAGAACCCCCCTTCAAGCCGGCCAGATAGCCTTCGACGATCGCCTCCCCGAGGCCGTTCTTCGTGGTCGCCATTTCGTCGGCAGCTCAGCCTCTGGCCGAACTCAGGGTACGCAGGCACTGTCGTGCTCGTCCGGCCGGGGTGTGCGCACAGAACACCAAAACGGCGCGTTCGTCGCGGCCAGAAGACCAAATACGCCTCCCGGTCGCGCCAGCGTAATGAGAGTTAGCCGTATACGGCTATCCACCCTACTCATGCGGCCCGATTCGACGCCTGGCAGGGTTGCTCCCGACCGGCCGACCCCCGGAAACGGCCCGTTTGATGTTCTGTGTGCACATTGACGCGCGCCGACCCCGCGCTGAGGCCCGACGCGCGCCGACCCCGCGCCGACCCCGCGCCGCGGCAGCGGCCCGGCACAGCCCGGCGGCACAGCCCGGCATGGCCCAGCAACCGACACGAAGCCGCCTCCGAGCACGATTGCCCGGATTTGGAGTCGGTCGGTATACTTCCCGAGCCGGAGCCGCCACCTCGGTTGTCGCGTCGTCCGATCACCGTCAAGTGGCATGGCACCTCGCCGAGGATCGCGCCAGATGAGTCTGACACTCGCCGCGGTGGGCGCCGTGGTGGCTGCGGTCCTGCAGCTGACCATCGTCCCGTACCTCGGCATCGCCGGGGCCTATCCCGATCTTGTGCTCGTGGTCGCCGTCATCGCCACGTTCACCTGGAGCATCGAAGCGGGGATGACGCTCGCATTCGTCGGCGGTTTGATGATCGATCTCCTAGCCCCGCGACCAGTCGGCCTGACGGCTTTCACCCTGCTCGTCTCGACCGGTATTGCGGCCCTGATCGGCCGGGCGATCCCGCGCGGCCGGATCGTCACGTCGATCGTCCTGATCTTCGTCCTGAGCTTCGTGACGGATCTGCTCTTCCTGGGGATGTACACGGCACTACGGGGCAAGCTCGACGTGGGCGATCCGATCCAGCTGATCCTGCCCGGTGCGGTCTACTCGACGGCGATCGCGGTCGTCCTGGCACCCCTCGCCTTCGCCCTGCACAAGCGTTTCGCCGAGCGTGAGCGGGTCGCGTGGTAGCCCCCGGCATCGTCGATGAGCGGCCCGGGCGCGAGCGCCAGCTCGTCCGGTTCATCGTCTTCGGGATCGCGGTGCTCGTGGCGGTCAGCGGGCTGACGGCCCGGATGGTCTACCTCCAGCTCGTCAGCGGCCAGACCTACCAGCAGCTGGCCACCAGCAACAGCACCTTCCAGCAGGCGATCCCCTCCACCCGCGGCCTGATCTACGACCGCAATGGGCTGCTCCTGGTGGCCAACCTGCCCAGCTACAGCGTGAAGATCCGGCCGTCGGACCTGCCGTTTTCGCAGCGGGCGACGGTCGTTGCCCAGCTCAGCTCGCTGTTGAAGATGGACCCGGCCGACATCAATACCGCCATCGACGGCAACCCGGGCTCGAACTTCGATCTCGTCCGGATCGCCCAGGGTGTCCCGGTCGCCACGGCCAACCTGATCGCCGAGGAGCACCTCGCCCTGCCCGGGGTTGAGGTCTCGGTCGACGCCCTGCGCCATTACACCGAGGGGCCGCTCTTCAGCGAGGTGCTCGGCTACACGGGTGCGATCGACGCCACCACGCTCAAGCAGCTCAAGTCGGCGGGCTACCAGCCCGACGACCTGATCGGGCGAGCCGGCGTGGAGGACCAGTACGAGACGCAGCTCCGCGGTTCGTACGGCATGGAGACGATCCAGCGAGATGCGACTGGCCGGCAGATCCAGGTCCTGTCGACGGACAGCCAGCCGGTGGCCGGCGATTCACTGACGCTGACGCTGGACACCAAGATGCAGCAGCAGGCCCAGGTCGCGGTCAACTGGGCGATGAAGGCCTCCAAGCTCAAGTCGGCGGTCTTCATCGCGATGAATCCCCAGACCGGCGAGATCCTGGCCATGGTCAGCACGCCGACCTACGACGACAACCAATTCGCCCAGGGGATCAGCAACGCCCAGTTCCAGGCACTCCTGAACAACCCCGACAAGCCGCTCATCAACCATGCGGTCGGCATGCAGTTTCCCGAAGACTCCACCTACAAGCTGGTCACCGGATCGGGTGCGCTGGCCGACAAGAAGCTGACCCCGACCACCCTCGTCCAGACCCATCCGTATATCCAGATCGGGCGCGACAAGTACTGGGACTGGAACAAGCGGGGCTTTGGAAAGATCAATGTCGTGACCGGGTTCGCCCATTCGAGCGACACGTTCTTCTACCAGGTCGCCCAGATGCTCGGGATCCAGCGCCTGGCCTACTGGGCCCGCCAGTTCGGGTTCGGGGCGCCAACCGGGATCGACCTGCCCGGCGAGGTCGCCGGGATCGTCCCCGATGAGCAATGGAAGCAGGACACCTTTGGCCAGGCAATCCTGCCCGGCGAGGTCCTTCAGGCCGGGATCGGCCAGGGCTTCGATACCTCCACCCCGCTTCAGCTCCTCAATGCATACGCGGCGCTGGCCAATGGCGGCACGCTCTACCAGCCCCAGATCGTGCGCCAGATCACCGGGCCGGACGGCAGCATCGTCCGACCGTTTGCCCCGATCGTGCTGCACAAGATCGCCGCGCCGGCCAGCGTCTTCACCACGATGCGCAAGGCTGCCCGGATGGTCGTCACCAGCGGACACACCTGGAACTTGCGCAACGAGCCGTTCGTGGTAGCCGGCAAGACCGGCACGGCGGAGTTCGGGGTCAAGGATGCCCAGGGCCGCCTGCCGTACCACAACTGGTTCGTCGCCTTCGTGCCGCTCCACGGCGACGTCTCGAAACCGGACTCGCAGCTCGCCGTGGTCGGCTTCAACGAGGACGCCAACACCGTGGGCAACTCGGCGACCGAGATGGTCAAGTACTTCCTGCAGATCCACTTCGGCGTGAAGCACGACCTGCGGATGTTCAACCTGATGAAGATCGGCGACTTCTACGGTGGCAATTGATGGCCACTCGTCCAGTCGAGCTCGGCGCGTGAGCGGCGGGCGCCGCTGATGGGCGTGCTCAAGGCCGAGCCGGCCAAGGTCCATGATTGGGCGACCACGTCGGTCGGGGCCTACTGGCGCGCCTACGACCTGCAGCTGGCGATCTACGCCCTGCTGCTGGCCGGGCTGGGCCTGGCGATGTCCTACAGCAGCACCGTCGTGACCGGGGTGAACCCGCTCGACCCGAGCTCGAACTTCCTGCGCGGTCTGATGTGGTCGGGGATCGCCGTGATCGTGTTCATCGCGGCCACGTTCTTCGACTACAAGTGGCTCAAGACGTTCGCCTGGCCAATCTACTTCGTCAATCTCGGCCTGCTCGCTCTGAGCCTGGTCATCGGGACCGGGGTCGGCGGCGCCGCCCGCTGGATCGCGATCGGGCCGCTCCAGTTCCAGTTCAGCGAGCTCGCCAAGATCCTGATGATCGTGGTCCTGGCCAACTACCTGGCCGAGCGCCACGACCGGCTCGGCTCGCTCCGGGTGATCCTGGGTGCCTGCGTCCTGATGGTCCCGACGTGGGTGCTCGTGATGCTCCAGCCGGACCTGGGGACGTCACTCGTCCTGGCCGGAATCCTGGCCGGGATGCTGTTCCTCTCGGGAGCCAGCATGAAATGGCTCGGTGCGCTGGCCGGGCTCGTGATCGCGCTGGTCCCGATCGCCTGGAACTACATCCTGCGCGACTACCAGAAGCAGCGCCTGCTGAGCTTCCTCAACCCGGCCAGCGACCCGCAGGGCGCGGGCTACCAGCTGACCCAGTCGCAGATCGCGGTTGGCTCGGGCGGCCTGTTCGGCAAGGGCCTCACGAACGGCACCCAGGACGCGCTCGCCTTCCTGCCGGTTGGCGACACCGACTTCGCCTTCGCCCGACTGGCCGAGGAGCTCGGGTTCATCGGCGCCCTGCTCGTGTTCGTCCTGTTCGTGGTACTGCTCTGGCGGGTGCTGATGGCCGGCTACCGATCGCAGGACCGGTTTGGCACGATCTTCGCGGCGGGGATCGGCTCGCTGCTCGTGTTCCAGCTGGTCGTCAACGTGGGCATGGTGATCGGACTCATGCCGGTCACGGGGATCCCGCTGCCGTTCATCACCCGGGGTGGAGCGTCGCTGATCAGCCTGGCGATCGGGCTGGGGATTCTGCAGAGCATCAACATCCGCCAATCCCGGGCCGAGTGGTGATTCGGCGCCCAGATCCGGGCTGATCGCGCCCGTCAGCGCCGGCGGCGAGGCCGGCGCTCAGGGGCGAGGCCGCTGGTCAGCGGCGACGGAAGAGGCCGGGCCGGTCGTCGCGGGCGGCTGAGCGGCGTCGCCCAGTACGGCGCAGGATCGCGTCGATCTCATCGCGATACGGCCGGCCGATCGTCATCCGGTCGAGCCACTCGAGGTACTCGAGGTCCTTGCGGGCGATCTCGCCCAGCGACCAGCCGGAATACCGGCCGAAGGCCACGATGCTGCCCGAAGGCTGGCCAGGGGGCGCGCCGGCGGCTCCTTCGCCGTCGGGCCGGCGCATCGAGCGCTCGTCGTAGCCGCCACCGACGTTCGAACGCCCGGACGTCCAGTTGCTGCTGATCGGCTCAGGCGGTGGCATGCCGGCACCGGTCACCGGAGGGCGCGGTGCCGCGGGCTGACGTGGGGCGGCCTGGGCCGGCGGTTGTGCCACGGCCCGAGCCTGCTCGCGGTGCAGGTCGTACGCGGCGCGACGAGCCGGATCGCCGAGGATCTCCCACGCTCCGTTGATCGCGACCATCCGCTCGGCGGCCTCTGGTCCGGCTGCCAGGTCCGGGTGAAACTTCTGGGCGAGCCGACGATAGGCGGCCTGGATGACCTCGGGATCGGCCTCGGAGTCGACTTGCAGGAGCTTGTACAGGTCCAGCTGATCGGTCATGGGCGGGCGGTGCGAGTCTGAGCGGTGGGTGCCACGGACCGCCAGACTAGCAGCATGGTCGAAGCGGTCCAGCGCTGGCGCATTGCATTCCGGCGCGGCGCGCCGGCGCTCGACCTCGGGCCGCCCGAAATCGCCCGGGTTTGGGAAGAAGGCCTCACCGCGGCAGGCATACCCGTCGTGATGAGCGCCGCTGCCGCGCCTCGTCCGCGGCTGGCGTTTGCCGCGCCGCTGCCACCGGGACGGGCAGCTGAGCACGACCTGGCCGACCTGGTCCTGGGCGAACGCTGGCCGCTGCCGCGCCTCCGGGCGGCACTGGCGGCAGCACTGCCGGCCGGCTTCGAGGTCGTCGACCTGTACGACGTCTGGCTCGGTGCGCCGTCGATCACGGCCGCACTCAACGCCATGAGCCAGCGGGCGACCGTTGCCGGCGCGACCTCGACCGAACTGGCGGCGGCCGCCGGCGAGCTGCTGGCGGCCGACCGGCTGGAGCGGAATCGGGCCAAAGGGACGGAGCGGCGCGTCACCTACGACCTGCGGCCGCTGATCCTCGAGCTGGAAGTGGTCGGCACACCGTCCGGCGCCCCGGGGTCGGGCGATCTGGCGACCGTGCGGATGGCCCTGCGGACCTCCTCGGATGGTCCATCCGGACGTCCCGATGAGGTGATCCTGGCGCTCGCTGAGGCGCTCGGTCGAGAGCTCCAGCTGGTCGAGCTCGTCCGGGAACGGCTGTGGACGGCCGAAGAGGTCCCGACGCTCGCCAGGTAGCGTGAACCAGCGGGCCGCGGGCGCACTCATATGGGGTAGGGAGGCGCCGAGCGCAGGGTGACGGAGCTGGATCTCGTCGGTCGAGCCCGACATGGCGACCTGGACGCCTTCACGGCGTTGGCCGGTGCACGCCTCGCGGCAATGACCCGGACGGCGACGGCGATCCTGGGCGACGAAACGGAGGCGCATGACGCGGTGCAGGAGGCCCTGATCTCGGTCTGGCGCGAGCTCCCGACCCTGCGCGAGCCTGAACGATTCGATGCCTGGGCCGGCCGGATCCTGGTGAATGCCTGGCGCCATGCGCTCAAGCGGCGGAGTCGGAGCCGTGTTCGCGAGATCACGCTGAGCCCGGAGCCCGCGGACGGTCCGGGCCTCGGCCTGCGCGGCGGGGGCGGCCTGCCCGTGGAGAACGGACGGGCCGAATCGCTCGGCGAGAATGACGCGCTGAAGCGGGCCTTCGAGCGACTCGACGGCGAGCAGCGCGCCCTCCTCGTGCTGCACCACCTCGAAGAACGCCCGCTGGCCGAGATCGCCGCGGTACTCGGGATCCCGACCGGTACGGCCAAGTCGCGCCTGTTTGCGGCTCGCCGGGCGTTGCAACGGGCGTTGGAGCGCGAGTGGCGATGAACGAGCGGCCGGAAATCAGCGACGATTCGATCCAGGCGATGCTCGAGGGGCGGGCGGCGCGCGGGCAGACGGCCGGTCTGCTCGCTTCCGTCCGACTGGCGGCCGCGGCCACGCCACAGCAGCGGGCTGGCCGGATCGTCTTCGGGTTGCCTCGGGGGCCGGTCGCGGCCGGTGTCGCCGGTTTCGCATCGCTGGCGATCCTGCTGTTGGCACTGGGCCTCGCAACGGGGTGGCGCCTACCGGGTGTCGCGACGGCAAGCGGCGGACCGTCTGGCTCGCAGGCCCCGGGCAGCTCGTCGCCGACGGCGAGCATCCAGGCGTCGCCACCGGCAGCAGCGGGACCTGTCCTGCCGCTGACCGTGGACCAGCTCAACGTCCTGCTGGCCACGAACCCGAAGTCGCTCAGCCAGCGCCAGCTCGTGATCGACGGCACCGTCGAGGGGAATCCCGTGGCGATCAGCCAGGTCTGTCTCCCGCCTTCCGGCAATGGCTGCATACCGGATGT
>Ga0075520_1000264_pt1 | contig 22007 bp, 29 predicted proteins | sample NGEPerB_FD_75100 | JGI IMG/M metagenome (GOLD analysis project Ga0075520, IMG submission 75100) | Arctic peat soil microbial communities from the Barrow Environmental Observatory site, Barrow, Alaska, USA - NGEE PermafrostAB12-B | ecosystem: Environmental > Terrestrial > Soil > Wetlands > Peat ... | reverse complement strand
ATCGCGCCCCTAGCCTTATTTTCTTGGGCTTGGTTCTTCAACCACTCCTCAGCGTCGTCGCCCAAACCCAAAATTCGCTTCGCGAATTTCTAGTACCTCAATTCAATAGAATCGAGGTACTAGTACAACCGCAACGGACCACGCGGCCGCGCTAACGAGTGCTGCGACTGATGAAGCTCAACAGCAGGCACCAGAAGCAGAGTACGAGATTGAAGAGCGGGATTTGAAGCGCACTTGGCAGGGAATAGATAATAGTCACCGTTGGAACCCAGACCATCCAAGTTGAGAACAAGATGACGACCACTCTGCGCCCAAGGGTTTCGTCCTTCAGGCGTCGAACCGTGCCAGACCAAGAAAAACCAGAATCCTTCCAGAGAAAGAAGACGACTTGTGTGGGCGCGGCCCATAGCGGGTTGTACACGAACTGATCGACGCATGTTTTCGCAGCAATAGTCCCCACCGAGAGCGTGTTGCCAAACATTAAACTCTGAAGTCGATACAGGGCATCGACTTCAGCGCCCTTCCAGAGCCAAAAACCTAAATAAAACGCGAGCTCACTCGAAGCCCTGCCTTTTGGCACCTGTTTAGTTGCGACTAAAACCAAATAGGGAATGACACCCCCGAAGACTGCCGTGGACACCGCGGAGTACGCATAGCCATAGCGCGCCTTGAGCACACCAATACCATCGAGCATTCCATGAAATGAGGGCACTAAAGCATACCCCAACACGACGAACAGCGCGCAAGTTTGAAGGATTAGTCCCGACAAGAGGTTGCGTTTCAGACCGATAAGTCCTGGGGACAGGAGCAGCCGGAGCTTCATTTCGATCACGCAAGCTCCGCTAGCACGGTCCCAACTCATTGGCATCTGGTCCAAAAAACAGTTAAGCGCACACTCTTCGCTGACGCGGCCGGCTCGGTCACTGAAATGTCGGATCCGCGAGTGCAGCGCATAGTCGCGCGTAGGTTTCCGAGTCTATACCGGTGACGAGGTAGTGCCCGCCGTTGCACCGCCCACGCCGATGCAAGGATTTGTACCAGAACCTCCGCCCACGTTGCTGCAGTCTTCCGTGGGTTAACCTTGACGATAACCCATCCGCCAATCATTGATGCGTATCCGTTCGCGTGATGCGTCAGGGGCCTAGTCCTGGACCTCTTATCATCCGATTTTCCCTGGCTCGTACCGTTGCCAGTAGACAATGGGGCTGCCTCCATCCGTTCGGCCGGGTTGCGCCGCGGTCGCTTGACCTTCTGCCACTCCGAGCTCGACATCGCTGAAGTGCTGGCTGCGCGTGGAGGGTTTGCATCATAAGGGTCTGATGCCCCGCAGTGCACGTGCTAGTTCAGGTAGATGTTTACGGCTTTGAACCGAACTCGGTTTGTCAACACTCTTGCCCAGCTCGTCGCATTGGGGCCTCGACTGCAAAATGCACCCAGCGCGCATCTTATACCAAAGGAAGTTCTCGCCTGTGACGTTGTGGAATCATTGCTTACACCTTTGCAGACAGCGGGGTTCGCCACCCTTACACGGTACAGCGCTCCGGGCCAGGAGTCGAGACCCTGCCTAGTTGTGACGGTACCTGGGACGCAATCAGGGTCAATTGCCTTCGTCGGAGCCCACTTCGACGTTGTACCTGCCGATCGTGAAAAGGAACAATGGTTGACTGACCCATTCAAACTTTCGGTTGACAGCGATGGCACATTGAGAGGGCGTGGAGTGACGGACTGTTTGGGGCACGTAGCGCTCTTGGCCGAAATGCTACTTGAGTTATTTTCGAATGGCAAAAGGCCTAAGCAGACCCTTCACATTGTGATGATTGCCAATGAAGAAGAGCGAGCGATCCCGGGCATTGGACTTGAGTATGTCGGCGATTGCGGTGCCCTCGAGCCACTCAAAGAGGGCCCGATCTATTGGCTAGATAGTGCGGATTTTGGACCCACCTTAGGTACAGGGGGCATAGCAACATGGGACCTGCAGGCAAAGGGCGTTCCCGGCCATTCGGGCATGCCACACAACTGCGTAAATGCTCTTGAGCTAGCGATGGCCGCCGTGCAAGCCCTGGTTGCTTGGTTTGCCGAACAGGTGCCGCCTCACCCGGACGAGGTCCGCTGGCGCTTTAGTTCGCCTTCCTCGTGTAAGCCCACGATCGTCGAATGCGAGAATAATAAGATTACAAAAATCCCCGGTCTTGCAAGAGTCTTGGGCGACATGCGAATTACCCCGTTTTACGATGCGGGCTCTATTCTCAAGAAAGCCATTAAGTTCGTCGGTGCTCTCAATGAACAGATCCAGTGCCAAGACACTCTATCCGGCTTTCCAAGAACTCGCACGGTGGGCGGCCAGACGGGACGGATAGAACTGCTCTCCGAAGGAAAACTTTCCGAGGGTATTGCCTGCAATTTAGATTCTCCAGGCCTTTCCGCTCTAACGCGCGCAATTGCTAAAGTCCGTGGGCAAGCAAGGGTAACTCCCTATTCAATGACCGGTTCACTACCGCTAGTGAGGGATCTGCAGCGTCGCGGATTTGACGTACAAATCACCGGGTTCGGAGAGAGTCGCAGTTACCATGCGCCGAATGAGGCAGCTCAACTCAGTGACTTCGAGGACGGGCTGCGCATTCTCGGGGAGCTGATAGAGATTGCTTAACGGGACGCCTGCTAGCCCTCAGCTATAAGTAAAGGACAACGCTTTGCCATGTCAGCCCACCCCGATGTTCCTACAGCGAAACGAGCAGACGACGACACGACCGTCGTTCGAACGAATCCCACTCCCGCATGTACTGCGTCGCCTCTGTCGATTGACATGACGGTTCCGGAAGCAGTATCAGCATTGGTAGCCGAACCGCGATTTCGGCGACTCATCCGTGCCTTTTCCGGACCGCGCACCGAGGAAATACTGCACTCTGCCGATGGTGCGCTGACTGAGCGGGACTTTCAAGTCACACTCGGCAGGCAGTTCCTCAATATCCTGCTGGAGAAAACAGCGAAAGGGGTGGAGCATCGAGTCGACGAGAACATCCGACAGCAGCCGGCATGCCTGTACATCTCCAATCACCGCGACATTGTGCTCGACACCGCATTGCTGAACGATGCGTTGATGGCTTATGGTAAACCAATCCCACACGTAGCCATCGGAGACAACCTGCTAGAGACCGGGTGGATGGTGGCGTTTTTTCGACTCTGTCGGGCATTCGTCGTCCGACGCGAACTGTCGGGCAAGCAGCTCTACCAGCAGTCCCACCAAGTCTCCGAGTTCGTCCGCGATGCGATTGGGCGCGGTGAGTCGGTGTGGATGGCTCAACGCCCTGGTCGGACAAAGGATGGTGCCGACAAAACCGAGCCAGGACTCTTGCGCATGTTGCTCTTGGCCTACGAACGTGCACCGGTTGAATCTAATGACATTCTGCACGTGACCCCAGTAGCAGTTTCTTACGAGATCGAACCTTGCGACGTCTTCAAGGCTGCCTCACTGATTGGCGCGTCCACTAAGAACGCATCTTCGAGCCGCGCCCGCCGCGATACCGCGAACATCATGCGCGGGCTGCTGCAACCAAAGGGCCGCATTTGCCTCACGATCCGTCCGCCTATCGTTGTCCATAATGCCGAAGGGCGTGCGCGCGGGACCAACCGAGCTGATCTCATCGCCGAGCTCGGCCAACAGGTAGATCGGGAAATCGCTGCGGGTTACGCCATTTGGTCGACGAATTATCTCGCGCACGACCTCTTGCACGGAAAGATCGAATATGCCGACCGCTACACAGCTGAGGAACGTCACCAGTTCAACGCATATGTCGCGCAGCGAGCCGCTGAGATTCTCGCAGACCCGATTGAAGCAAAGTGTGCCCTATTGAGCCTTTATGCGCGGCCCGTCGCAACTCAGTAAACTAAATCCGAGCGGGATGTCGATCGCGCCAACCCCGGTGGACGTTGAGGAGCAGAGTGATTCCACCTTCGATTCCGTGCCGCAGCGACACATAATCGACAATCGTGGCACCTTGTCGGCGTCACAGTTCGAAGCTGAGGGAGGCAATTGTGATACCCCAAATTGCCAAACCAAGTACTAAGCACACGACGTGACCGAACGACCACCCATGGTACGCTTGAGCCGGCTCTCTCTTGTGGGTCACCGAATTGATGTATTTTTGGACGGGTACCAAGAAAAGGTAGGACGGAATAAGCAACGATACCACGGTCGCGATTGCCCCAGGCGCTCGGCCCATGAGATTCGCGATAATCATCGCTACTACCCAGCCATTGGCCAACCTCACCGGCGAGAAAGACGGTTCCTGTGTGGAACGCATTTCTGCGTCCCCATGGATTTTCTTGAAGAGGCTGTGACAGTAGAATACGCAGAGAGCCCCTCTCCAAAATGGACTGATCTTGAGTCCGTCTCGCCGCTTAATGTACGCCCAGTGGTCGTAAATCCAATAGGCTTCATAGAGGCCGCACGAAAGAATTGAGAGCAGGATTAACCTTGTTATGGGTATGCGCAAGAATAACGGTCCTAAAGTCCGCGTATGTGGGTTATCGTCGATCATCTTATCGTCCCAGTTCTACAACCGCATCGCGAATCGAAGCATTTTGCGCTGTGGGTTCAATTCCCCAGTCTCGTCCGCTACGCCGACTTATCACGAGGATGCTTTCGATACCCGTCAATGCAGGGTACTATACCCTCGGTGACTGACCCAGACCTATCTCCGCGTTCGCCATTGTGGCTCGCCTTCGAAGCGGCCAGCGACATGATGGCCTTGATGCGCGTCGAGTCGGGTCCAGTATTCCGAATCGTTGCTGTGAATCCCGCGTTTTTGCGTAGCGTTCAGGCCGATGGGTTTGGGATTACCCAAGCCGATTTGGTCGACCACACGCTGGCGGATGCGGTTCAACATTTTTCCTTAGCGCCCCGTGAGGTCGATCAGTTGTTGCAACGCTACAAATCCGTTGTCGAGCAGCGATTACCCCTACAGTTCGAGGTCGCTCTCACCACCCCGAGCGGTATACACAGCGGACACTTGAGACTTACTCCGATTCTGGATGTCGAAGGTCGCTGCCAATACGTTTTGTACTCGTCCTGCGATACCACAGAACGTACCCGCGCCCTCAATATGCTGAATCAAAGCGAAGAGAAATTTGCCCGCGTTCCAGTCGACCCCGGCCGCCATGTCCATCTCGCGACTGAGTGACGGCCAATTCCTGGACGTCAACGAAGCTTGCTGCAAGCTTTGGGGGTACACGCGCGAAGAATTTCTCGGTCGCGACGCCGCACAGCTGCAGCTGTGGTATCGCCCCGCCGATCGCGAGCAGTTCTTCAAGATGTTCCTCGCCACTGGCTCAGTGCGTGATTTCGAAATTGTTATTCGTACCCGCCGCGACGCGCAGCGAATCGTGCTTTTCAGCGCGGAGCGAGTCGAGGTAGGAAAAGAGCAGTGTATGGTGGCGTCGATTTATGACGTTTCTGTCACGCGTGAAGCCGAACGCATCCAGCGGCAGGTCGAGGGGCAGCTGCGACAAGCTCAGAAGATCGAAGCCCTCGGCACGCTAGCAGGAGGGATTGCACATGATTTCAACAATATTCTGACCGCAATGTTCGCAGTTACGGATCTCGTGGAGATAGACATCGAGTCCCCGGATTTGATTCGCGAACACGTGAATGAGCTTCGCATAGCTAGCAATCGTGCGCAATTGCAGGTGCGGCAGATTCTCACATTTAGCAGGCGGCACGAGCCAGAACGGCAAACGTTCGACGTGCGTGGCGTTGTCAAGGATGCACTCAATATGCTGCGCAGGGGACTGCCTTCGAGCCTCGAAATCGTGTTGCAGGTTCCCGATGACCCCGTGCTCGTGCACGCGGATCCCAACCAAATCCACCAGATATTGATGAATTTAGGAACGAACGCCGCGCATGCAATGCGTTCGACATTGGGCACTATGACGATCACGGTGGACAAGGTCTTCGCGGACGATGCACGCATCATGTCGGTATCTAGTCTCGAGCCCGGATGGTACGCTCGATTCGTCGTCGAGGACAAGGGTGAGGGCATGGACGAGCAGACGGTCGCGCGCCTCTTCGAACCGTTCTTCACGACCAAGAAACCCGGAGAAGGCACTGGACTCGGTCTGGCTGTGGTGCATGGCATCATTCGCGAACACGATGGAGCGCTCGACGTGGCTAGCCGCTGCCAAGAGGGAACCCGCATATCCGTATATCTTCCGCTAAATGGAGGACAAACTGGTGGAGATACGGAATCCAAATCCTGCTCAATCCCTTGCGGGCACGGCGAGCGCATCCTGTTCGTTGATGACGAGCAAGCCGTTGGGCAAGCGTGTGGCAGCTTGCTCACCCGCGACGGTTATCAGGTGGCGGTGTTCAATAGCCCCGTAGACGCATTGGCACGGTTTTCCGGCTCCCCAAGCGAGTTCGATCTCGTCATCACGGATCTCACGATGCCACGCATGAACGGAGAACAATTTGCGCAGGCTGTACTCGCGCTTCGGCCCAACATACCCTTACTCATTATCACTGGCTACTCTGCTAGTTTGACGCGCCAAAGCGTGCGCAGTCTGGGAGCTTTCGATTTGCTGCAGAAGCCTATCACTCGCCAATCCCTCACGACCGCGGTGCGTCGGGCGCTCGACAGCATTGGGCAACCATAGATCTTCATGCTTCCGTACATTTAGGCCTTTCTATTTACTGTGGGCGGTCACCCGCGCTCACTCCTCCCATTGTGCGGTGAAAATTCGCTCGGATAGGAATCGACCACTTCAATTCGTGCAATTCGGCCGGGTTTAGCCGCATGAATTAGCGTAGAGTTTAATCGGTGGTCACATGAGAACAAAGGCAGCAGTAGCCTACGCAGCAGGCCAACCATTGGTCATTGAAGATGTGGAACTCGAAGGACCAAAAGCTGGAGAGGTCCTGGTCGAGATTCGTGCCACTGGTGTATGCCACACGGACGAATTCACACGCTCTGGCGCAGATCCGGAAGGACTATTTCCGGTAATCTTGGGGCATGAGGGCGCCGGCGTTGTTAAGGCCAAGGACTGATGCCCGACAGCACGTCTCGCTTTTCGATTCGTGGCAAGAGAATTCACCACTATATGGGCTGCTCGACGTTCTCCAACCACACCGTTCTCCCAGAAATTGCCTTGGCCAAAGTGCGGGCAGATGCGCCCTTCGACAAGATTTGTTACATAGGCTGCGGTGTCACGACCGGGATTGGAGCCGTCCTGTTCACTGCAAATGTCGAGGCGGGAGCAAATGTGGTGGTATTTGGCCTAGGCGGCATCGGCCTCAACGTGGTTCAGGGCGCTCGACTTGCCGGGGCAGACAAGATCATTGGGGTTGATACAAATCCCAATCGCGAGGCATTAGCGCGGCAATTTGGGTTAACACACTTCGTCAATCCGAACTGTCTCGACCAAGATCTCGTGGCTCACTTGGTCGACATTACGAACGGTGGCGCGGATTACAGCTTCGAATGTGTAGGCAATGTTACGCTCATGCGACAAGCCTTGGAATGTTGTCATCGGGGTTGGGGTGTCAGCGTTATTATTGGGGTCGCCGGTGCCGGCAGAGAGATTACCACGCGACCCTTTCAACTCGTCACCGGACGTATTTGGAAGGGCACGGCCTTTGGTGGCGCCCGCGGCCGTACGGACGTACCGAAGATCGTTGACTGGTACATGCAAGGCAAAATTGACATTGACCGGCTGATTACACATAAATTGCCATTGCAACGCATCAACGAGGCGTTCGACCTGATGCAAACTGGAACGTCGATTCGAACGGTAGTTGAATTCCCCCAGTAACGGTGCCCGTGACGCCCTTTGGGACGAGGATGTTCTTTTTGTGCGACGTCAGGCCGAAAGATATATCCTGGGCAAACGTACATTAAAAAAGAAGACGAACCTTATTCATTCCGACTACGCACAGTGACCGCTTGCATCGTAATTGCGTCGGTAATGTTTGCCGGTGACCGGCAATAGAGTATCTGCATGCCAACACGCTCGAGATCCCCGTTTACTGGGAACAGTTTGAACCCGAGCCCGGAAAGTTTGATACTTCGATTGGCTTCGGTGTGTCGCCGCGCGGTTACGGTGGCATTCCGCGCGGAAATTCTAAGCCGATCGGCCAACGAAAAATCAGTAGTGTGGCGGCTTTTCCACGAGCGCTCGTTCATGGGTCTGGTCCATGGCGTCGGCGACCAAGCTTTCCATACGTTTGAGTCGACTCGACATCCCGTCGATGTAACGTTGCTGTTCGTGCAAGACGCGACTTAGGTCTTGGACGAATCGCTCCAAGTAAGTGTAGCGCATTTCGACTTCCGTCAGGCGTTTGTCGTCCACCTGGCTAGCCTAGCTCAAAGATCCCCGGGCGGGTGGTCGTTGCCCACCGGTGCAGCCGGATCTTGCCCGTGCCGGCAAGACAAAATAAAATGCCCAGGCGCGTCGCCATCGGTGCAGTCGCAGGCATTCACAAGGCGGTGGCACCGGACGTGGTTCCGACGCTGGGTTTGTCCGCCACTTTTCATGATCGTAGTCGCTTCGGTTCCCCCGAAATTCGCATAGAAGGACTATTTGCTCGGAGCGAACCGCAGGATGTGCTCGACTTTGGCGCAATAATTGGGCACGCGCGCTTTCTTTGGGTGGCCTCGCGGACGACGGCTTGTCCCTTCCAGGCAAAGGTGGCTTCCACCACATTCGGACCTTGTGTGCTGGGGCGCCGAGTGGAGGCAGCCGCGATCGCCCGTCAAATGCCGTTCATTGGTGCCCCGCAACTCAGCGCGCCGGGCTCAAAGCGCCAGTCCGCAATCAACCGTAACAAAGATGGATAGATTGCGGAGGGAATTCACATAACATTGTCAGAGGTCGTAATGAAACTTGAATTAGCTAACTTGAGGTTGTTCGTCGGCACTACACTTGCAGTCGCCGTCAACGCGGGTTGTGGCACGGATCTTACAATTGGAGACAAACTGCTCGGTGCGGGCGGCAATAATGGCACGCAAACCGGTGGGGCGGGCAACGGTAAGTCGACGAACACCGGAGGTGCGAGTTTGGGCGGCGCCAGTGGCACCGGCGCGCCCGGTACCGGCGGAACTAGTGATAATACAACTGGCTGTGCAGGCCTCGAGGGTCAATGGACCCTTACGCCAACGGTGCTGGAGACCAGCTGGGATGCGACTCAAAGCTCGCTACCGCAGCCCGGCAATTTGACCGGTCCAATTGGAGTAGTGATCTCAGAAGCGGCCGGTGGCTGCAGTATCTCCTGGCAACCACAGTGGGATAGAACTTCCACGGCCGAGCTCGAATCGGTTGGCGGTACACTTGCCTATGCACCCACGGATGAAAAGGCGTGGATCACTTGCCTTGCCAAAAACTGGTACCAACAACGAACCTGGTACCTTCAACGATTGGTCATCACACCAACCGCAACTCCGACTTTGCAACTGACATCACGCATGCAATACTTGATCGACGACGTTATCAACAGTGGGACGGTCACGATTCGTGGAACGCTATCTCCCGGTGCCCTCGAACGTAAAATCGCTGGTTTCGGCCCGCTTGGTGCAGCGCCAACTTGGTGTTTTGACTCTGGCATTGCCGTTACACCCGTGCCTGTCTTTCCCTGGGATATACTTAGTGTGGAGACCAGTCAATCGGTGACGGATCTGGTCAATCAATTGTCAACGAAGATCGACGTTCAGAGCATTGCCTCAGCCTGGAAGGCGCCCGACAATCCGTTGGATTTGAACCGCTTGGCCAGCACAACCATGACCCCCTGGGATGCCGTGATGGGACGGACAATGCGCGTGTCGTTGGGTGTCGACGTAACGCCCTGGGTTGACTTTACCGTGTCCCAGCTCCCTCTCAGTGATGGATTCTCTGGTGACACCCTCGCGCAACTAGTGACCACTGGGGACAGAACGCTTGAAACGCTCAATGGCACGAATGCTTTGCACCTAACGCAAAGCAGTTGTTCACTAGATGTCATTGCTTCTGGACTGTTGCGGGTGACGGGCCGTCAGCAGGTGGTCTTCTCTGTGCAAGTCAACAACCCAACGGGCATCCAAAAGATCGTCGCACAAGTCGTCAGCCTCGATAACACAGCAACCTTGGCTCAACTTACCTGCCCAAACGGCGCGACGACGCGAACCTATACAGCAGCGCTGAACGGTCAAGACGAAGTGGGCGTGCAACTGACGGCGAGTGGTGGGTGTCAATATCTAACCCTCTGGAATCCCGACATCTTGGTGTTGGGTATCACCGCACAGTGAGGTTATCTCTGCGACCGAGCCGGAGCTGTTGGTTCTTTACCGGCACGTTGTCAGGATGGCCGCAGGGCAGCAATAGGCTACCGAATTGATGGGGACATTCGTGCAACCGTTGACGGACATTATCGTTGAAAGGTTGCTGGGAAAAGGCCCCATGCACGAAAGGAAAACGGGTAAGGTTCCAAATTCCCACCATTCGTCGTTCCGGGACTCGAGGCATCACCCGAGCAGCCCAACTGTCCGGCAAATGAAGTGAGCGCGACGAGTAAAGCCAAAACACTAGAACGTAAGCAATAAGCGGAGCCAGTCATCGCGCCCGCATCCACGTTGGTGGCATTTTGACCAGAACAAGCAGACAACACTGCAAGTAACGCCAAGTGAGGGAAATAGGTAATTTGCATGGAACTGTGAGCCCTCCAACATTGATACATAGCAAATGCGCTAAATTAAAGCAACGCTAGCCATTGTCCCATAAATTTGCGGCGTGATTTAGGCCGCATCGCCTCAACACTTGCTGCACTCACACTGGCGCCTGCGCTCATACATCCCTCTCCTTAGGCTCGCCAGAGGGGGGTAACGGCGACAGCAACTGGAACAACACATCGCTGACAGTCACAGGTTCGGCCGCAGTAGCTGTTTCAGTCAGAGCGGCGGACCAACGCCACGCCAGAGAGTCCGAGGCCATTTTGGACGCCAACCTCGCACAGAGTCACTACTCGCACTGCAGCCCGACGGATAACAGCCATCGCCAGAATTGCAGGCGCTAATCGGCGCATGACTGCAGCTGGCGTCACAGGTGGCAGGGCTTCCTGACATTCGGTCGATCGTGCAAGCGTTCCGATCATCGCAACTCGTTAGACATGTTGAAATCGGATCACAGGTCTCACCGTTCTCAATCACACCATTGCCGCACACTCGACACGAGCTGTCTTTCGAGACGAAATCTCCGAGGTGCTTCGTGTGTGCATTGACACAAGCATTGGTGTTCACGTGTATGTACACGTATGGGTTCGGCGTCGATCCCCTGATGTCCGATTTGTTCTTGGTGGAACGCCGGCACGCTGACTTGTTCTCGGAGGTGTGCTGGTAGCTCAGGGCGTGACGCGGGTTCCGATAAATGGTCCCCAGGGTGTCCTAAATGAGTCGAATCTCCCGACGATAGGTTTGATTGCGGCCTACTTTTTGAATCCCCGTGAGGGTTTAAACTTCCACGGGGTGATCGGGGCTCGCACTATCGCGTCAGAGAAATTCGGCGATATCACCAACAGTGACAATCTCAAAGGTTGGTCATTGATGGGTGGTGCAGGTTACGATATTTGGACAGGTGATCAATGGTCGCTAGGTCCTGAGTTTCGGCTCGCCTTTTTTATGGCAAAGCACGCCGCTTCCGGCGCAGCAGAAGTGGTGTCACTATTTGTTCAGACGTTGTCACTGGCTGTAAAGCCAAAGTCGAACGTGAGGGGTGCGGTTGCAGCAATGGGGATACAACCTTGCAGAATTCAAGTCACCTTGGACTAATAGCAATCGCAGGGTGCCTGGTTGTCGATGAAAAAGTCGGCCGCAGTTTGCTCGAAAGCGAGATTCAATGTCAACCGGATGAACTCCTTGCACACAGGACAGTTGCTATGCGGAGGTATCACGGTGGGCGGCATGTTCTGACTTCGTCCGCATCGAAATACCGATGCCAATTGCAGTCTACCTCAGTGGAATCTTCCACTTCGTTGAAGATTCCACTCCTTCGTGGGTCTCGGCATCCAAACCGGTGTCTGATTCTGCGAAATTGCTCAATAAGCCTTCTGTTAAAGGATTGGCCCCCGTACCGTTCGCGAATCGCGTGAACGGTACGGGGGCCCGATGGACTTGGAGATTACCTAGGGCTCGGTGCCCCAGACCAAAACTCCATTTCGGTACACCGTGATCTTCGTGAAATCAGCGTACGCAGTCTTGGTTGCGTCGAATGAATAGTCATTCGCTTCGTTGTAGTTGCTCCAGTCATTCTTGTTGATTCGAATTTGCATTTCGCCTGATTGTGCTCCAGCCGCAAGGTTACCGGCAGCGGACGAGAACGAAAGCTCGAGATACGTGTCAGCCCCGGTGCGCGCAGGGCTAACTGTTGAGATGGTTCTAGTAATGTTGGCGCAACTCATGACCGCGTAATCGCAACTAGCAGTTTGCGCAACTCCACCTTCATTCGTATACCAGTATCGAACTTTGATCTGGCTCCACGGAATGCTGACCGTACCCGTGTTGACGATGTTCAAGTACGGTTTGATTTGGTTGTCCGTTGTGTTGGTGTCCCCAGCCCGATACTGCACCTTGAGCCCTGAGCCACCTGTTGCGCCGCCGGTGCCGATCGCACCGCCCGTGCCGTTCGCTCCACCGCTGCCACGCGTGCCACCGGTGCTGCTCGCGCCGCCGGCGCCAGTCGCACCACCCGTGCTTTTTGCGCCACCGGTGCTGCTCGCGCCACCGGTGCCTGCGGTTCCGCCCGTTCCTCCGGAACCGGCGGGTGTAAGCGCGACCACGCGTGTGCTTGCGTCCGAAGCGAATAGCTGTGTCACGCTGCCAACGGTCGAGTAGGTCACGTCAAGCGGCTGCATGAGCGAAGTTGAGCTCACGACGGGTTGCAGGGCGTCCGTGTATGTCTTTACCGCAGTGAGAGTGCTTGCACCACTAGCCAACTTGTATTCGAAAACTCGCCCAGTCGAGCCGTCCGTAACGGCCAGCATTACGTCCGTGCCCGACGCGATTGCCGCTAGGCCTGTCTCTTCCGTCAGGTTGCCGAGCGTGACACCCAAGGCGAATTTCTTGACCAAGGAAACGACGCCACCAGCCAGCTTCAATTCCAGTAGGCTCGCGTTCGCACCCGTGGGGCGGCTGAGCACGAACACCTCGCCAACCTTGAGCGGATGGTGAACGACAGCCTTGGGCACGAAGCCCGATTCAGGATAATCCACGACGAAGCGTGTCTTCGAATCCCAGAACACAACGCGTCCTGCCGTTGGGTCCGCTATGGCAATGTGTTCGGCATTGCTCGTCGCGTCGAGCAGAGCATCCAATCCGCCAATACTCTGCAACTGCCGTGACTGCTTGTCGCTTCCCGGCGCACCTGCGTGCATCGTGACGGAAAAGACGTTCGTCCAAGGTGCATCGGCCAAGGTAAACGCGGGACCACTGGCCACGATTTGACCGACGCTGACGCTGGTAATGACCGCTTGCTGCTCGTTGACAACGAGATAGTCTCCAACGTTGACACCTTGAGCGAGAAAATCTACGCCGCTCATGGTTATCGTCGTTCCGCTTATCGAATTGGCCGTACCGGAGAAGATCGGTTGGTCCGTATTGGTCTCGAAACCGCAGGCCGCCTGAGTACCCTGAATAGGCTGGAAGACTTCGAAGCGGTGCTGACCGCCCGTGTCGTTTTCCCAGCCATAGTCCGCGTCTGCCAGTGCCACGTAGTATCGGTCACTGGTGAGTAGCGACTTGACGGCTTTCACCGCCCTGTGGCCCCAGCGGAAGTCGTACACGTACTCTCGCTCGGGAGCGGTCCCCTGGAACGTCGACAGGAATGTGGAGTTGTTCCCAGCCGGTTTAGTCGCGACGAGGAGTTTCCCGCTACCAAGGTCGCTGATACCTGCCACGATGCTCGTGCTCTGGATCGCCAGCTGATACGGAAGTGACTCCGTACTGCCGACCACTTCGGTAATCTCGTACAGCGCACGCCCCGGGGTTTCGCCAAATGCATCCACGGCAGCAATAGAATCGATGTACGGGGTACCGCCTGCAAATGGGCCCACGAGCACGCGCTCGTACGAAGGGGGTCGCTGCTTGTAGAGTTTGAAGGTTCCCGTACCGTTCACTAGAACAGCTAGCTGCGTCCCCTCGACTACCGCAGATACCTGCTTCGTGAAAGCACTTGCGGAGGGCGCATAGTTGGTTCGGAACGTCCACGTGTAGCTGTCGGGATTGGCGTGATAGGCCTCTAAAAACGTCACTCGGCCAAAGGCGGAATGACGATCGGAGCCGAGTACCCCGGTACCAGGCTCGGAGGTGGCTCCGAGAACCGCTGCATCCACATAGCCATTGACCTCTGCCGTAATCCAGACGCCTGGGGAGCCGTCGCCCGTCAGTGCGTCTGGACCCGAATAGTGAGGTTCATTGTAGAACGAATCATAGGTCGGTGTTTCGCCATAGGGATGGCCCGTGTCCCACGTTCCCGTGGAATCCGTCGTTCCCGTAGCATGGGCTTGAGTATCGTACTGTCGCCATAGAGCCAGCTTGGTACCCGAAACGGGGTTTCCAAAACGATCCAATACTTTCACGTAGATCTTCTTGGGCATAATCTGGTGCCATCCGGGGTGGCCCACATTTCTCATGCCGATAGCGTGCTGTATAATCAAGGTTTGTGTTTCGCTGAACACGTTGCAGTTGTTCGACATCTCGTCGTTTTGCCAGACGGACGTGAACCACTGCGGTATCTTTCCGTTACCCATCTTGACGCTGCCGGTGCGGGACGGCTCCACGACGTACTGGTAGAGATCATCCACTCCCTGGAACTCGTGACCGGTCTCGTGCATCTCGTCGCCGTCGCCTGTGCAGTACATGCCAGTCTCCCAGGTACCTCCGGCGTTCTGCAGGCCTGTTCCGCCAACACCTCTCGGCCCCTCGTAGTAGTCCTCCACGTCGTAATTCTTCTGATCCAAGGTGGAGGGGTCAGCTTGCCATTCCGTCACAACGTCGTAACCGTCCATCGCAACACGAACGGCGGCTCCCGAATTATCGCCCGCGTGGCTACGTCCCCACGCCATGTTGAGCGAATCTGCGAGCTTGCGCATCTGGTATTCCCGAGAGGCTGGGTCACCACCCACGTTGGCTTGCCGATCCGCCAAAGCCGTACCCGCGAACATAGGATGGAACAGCCACGACGCCAAGGCCGTCTCGGCGCGGTCATTTCTGCGATTGACGTCGGATGCGTGGCTGACGCTGGCAATCGTCCAGCGTTCACCAACCGCAGCGACATTCAGCTTCTTCCACGGATTGCCGTTCTCCGTGATGAGATCGTACGGCCATGGTAACGTGACCGGCACCTTTACGTAACGGTCTTTATAAGGTTTCGTAGGATCGAATGGTGGGATAGCTGTCGTAATCGTCTGAGTCTTCGTGGCCGCTGTTCCCAGAATGTCTGCATTGCGCTGGGACATGTTGGCCCAGAGCTTGATAGACGCGCTATTGGCGGCCGCTGTGACGGTCCCATTGTTCTTGACATACGCCGTGTAGCTCACGGTTTCATTGAGCAGTGGCCAGCCATAATGATTGTCAACATCCTGCGGATTGCGATGGTAACGTCGGTAAACGGGAGTACGTTCGAGGAAGGCGACTTCGAGATCGACCCCATTCGGTTGACCCGATCCGCGACGATTGTTCGAATCGACGGTTTGATCGACGTAGCCGAAAAGCCTATCCGCCGTCACGTCCACGATGCTGGACGGTACTTTGTCGAAGGTGCCCGAAACCAAGAGAGTGCTCTGCCCGCCACTCGTAACGGGCGCCTCGTAAATGTCGATTTTTTTGCTTGTACCGGTGGCCACAACGGCGATAGCGTCACGACCTCGCTTCAGGAAATCACCGGACGCAATCTTGCCGCTGACGACGCGCGCGTCCGTACGATTGAGCACCCAGCCTCCAGTGCTGATCCAGTTGTAGAATTCTAGGTGACCGTCGCTTTTGAGCAAACACAGTTGGTCCTGCCCGCGAGGGCCCCGGCCAATACCCTGATCGTACAAAGCGCGTTCGCCGAACTGGCGAACGAACTTGCTACGATAGCGGGCCTCCTCGCTGTTTGACGTGCCCGACCAGAACTCGCCCGCAGCGATTCCCGTAGCGTTGCTGGACGGCGCAGCCACATCCGATGACTTTACCCAGGCCCCGCCGGGCGTTGCTGGCGGCGTGTAAATGATCACGTGCGTGGCGGTCAGCACGACCAGTTGGTCACGCTTGAGGTTGAGAAAGTCACCGGCAGCGGCATCCTTGATCGTCTCTCCGCTCGGAAGCCCGGGGAGTGTCTGAGCGCTGCCTTTTGCCGCCCAGGCGGCGGTCGAAGCGACTTCGGGCGGCTCGAAAGCCGTAACTGCGCTTCCTTTGATGCCCAGCATGTAGGCTTTACCATCAGGGGCATGCCAAAAATCACCCGCAACCACGACTGTTGGAGCAAGCGACATGGTTGAAAGCCAACGTGTTGTCCAGGGTGTGTTCTGAACGCGAACGGGAGGAGCCAGGCCCTGCAATTTCGAGCCATCGAACAAGGCGAGCTGGGCATATCCAAAGCCAAATAGCTGTGGATCAGTAGAGGCATTGCCGATTGAGGCTGCAATTGGCGACTTGGCGGCCTGCAGGTTTTCGTCTTCGGCCGGCTTCGAGCTCGAACAATTCGTGAGCGACAAACCCAAGGTCCACGCCAAGCTTTGAATGGCATAACTACGGAGTCTCATGGGACGATTCCTTCTGGATGGGGGAAAGAGTTGATCTCATTCGCTTGTACTCAGAGTTCATTTGCGGGCGAAGCTTCGCTAGCCGTGCGTCGATTTCGTCGATTTTGAGAAATCCGACTCCTCGGATGGGCTTTGGGCGAAAATAGCGGGCAAACCGGAACTGGTGCGCAAGTCGGCTACAGAGTTCGTCAATGGCTTGAACGACGACATTCTTCGAACGCCGCCTGCGGCTGCGCGGTCTCCCCCAAAACTGTACTCATACGCGGCGCAATCGTTTGGATCCCAGGCGATGGCGCCGGTCGCGTCATTGTTGCGCCGCGTATTCCGTGCAGCAGGGGGAGACACGTCTTGAACCCCGTGCTTCTCAATCGGAACTGACCGTGATAAATTCCCAGATATGAGACGGGAACATTATTCCCTTTTATTCACAATTCTTGGTTCGACCTACTCCTTCAATGCATACGCATTGGCCTCTGCTGGGGCACCGGTGTCGCAGCCTTCGAAATACCGGACCCTGAGGATCACGGGTACGGCTCTTTGGGTCACAGGCTTGACGATTCTCGTAACCGAACTCGTGATGCTAGGGTCGGAAAGCAACTTAATTGTCAATAAGGACTCACGAGGCCAAGTCACTGCAATAAAGCCGCTGTATTGGGGCATGTTTGTCCCGGGTGCTCTCCTCGGTATCTCCGGGGCCGTTATGATTCAAGGCGCCAACGGATACATGTTTGATGCAATCGAGCAATACAATGCTGACTTGACATTACAACTCAGGGGAAGACCCGCTAATGGCACCGTCAATTATGGCCATGAGCAATCTTCAATGAATCGTTTTTCCAAAATGAAATATGCTTTGTGCAGTAGCCCATTCAGACCGGCCGCTTCGCGGCCATCGCGCCGCTAGCCTTGTTTTCTAGGGCTTCGCCCAAACCCAAATTCGCTTCGCTCTAGAGCCTGACCAGTGTAGCTAACCCAGTGCGTTTAGAAGGGGCTTCCATTGGCAACTGGTTTGCCAGTGGGTACCCTCTACGTTGCTGGCCTTTCCAAAAACATCAAGACCGCAGTCAGGGGGGTGACCGCGGTCTTGGAAGGCCAGGGATTAGCCGGCCTCAAAAGGAAACGATAAGTCGCCTTGGTCAAGAAGCAAGGCCCAGGGTGTTCTATGGCGAAATGCACCCCGGCCTCGACCCTCACTCAGGTGAATTGGCCACTTCCTACTGGCCCAAACCAGAGCCCCTTGTAGCGGTTCTCAATGTGTTTTTAAGGAGGTTGCCCTTCATGTGGCCATCCAAGGTTGCGTTCTTAGGGATCGTGTTGACCTTGCTTGATGTGCCTACCGGGGGTCGCACCAACATTGTAGTCTTCGTAGAGTCGACAGAACCACGACGGGTTCCGACACATGTTCGTAGAGTAGCTGCATTCGATGTCGGTGAGTGAGACCGGACCCGCGCCTGCTGGCGGTGAGAGTCGTGACGCGAGTAACTCGTCCACTGTTAATCTCCCCGGTCGGCGTGCCGTTTGCTCTTCCTGGGTGTCGCTGTTTGCCGGAAGGACGATCACTTCGACGTCACCATCTGGGAAGTCACTAGGAAGCTCCACCGTTACCCGATGGCGCCGCTCAACTCGAGCTCCTGTCCTGCGCGCGTGCATAGCTACTCCAGACGCCCAGATAGTCTGGCCGAAATTCGGCTCAAGGTCACGTTTCAGCTTATCGCACCATATTCTGGTGACTTCTCCGGCCAATCCGTTGAGCGCCCGCCGTAGTCCGACCAGTCACGTTTCGGCCAATCCGAGCACAATAACGTTAGCGCCTGAATTCCTGTCACGGTCGGGGGGTAGTGGCTGGATTTGAAAATCCACTGGGGTTTTTGGCAATTGGCCGCGTGCTATGATGTGCGCATGGACGAAGCGAAGCTCAGTTCACTCAGGCACGCGGCCAACCTGGCTGCGTATGCCTGGAAGGAATATGAGAACCTAATCAAGACCGATCCCAAGAACAGCAAGCGGCGTGCGTTATGGGCTGTCTTTCAGGAGCACTTCACGAAGTTGTGTGAAATCGAAGAGGCAATTGGCGATGGCTGATGCGGCCGGGCTCCCAGCACTGATTGAAGCCATGATTACCTATTTGAGGAGAACCGAGTCTTGCGCGAGCAACTCGGGAAGAAGCGCCTGCATCTGACTAACGATCAACGACGAAGGCTGGCGTTCTTGCCAATGCCCTTGGGCAAGCCGGGCTCAATGGAATAGCCTGCATCGTGACACCGGACACTTTGCTGCGTTGGTATCGCAATCTCGTCGCTAAGAAGTACGATGGTTCCACAGCACGCGGGCCAGGTAGACCGCCAACCGAAGGTGACATTGCCAAGCTCGTTGTTCAAAAAGATCTCTTACATCACGGGATTGACTCGGGGAGCGGCAGCTCGAAACCATCGTGCACTACCTCGGCCACGACCCGGTTCAAATCCTCCATCGCTTTGTGGCACTTGGGCGGGCGTCCAAGCCCCAACCCTTTGCAGTCGGCTTTTCTGGTCCCCTCCGCCTCAGCCACGGCGCTGCTCTCCATCAGGGCGGCCCGGTACTTGTCTCCCAAGCGTTGCCAAGTGGGAGCAACGTAGCGGAGCTGCTGCTTGGGCACCGCCTCGACGAATTCGCCCTCCTGCAAGGTGGCGCACGAGCCGTCCCAGCGCAAGACTTCGTAGCGTTCCGTGCCGCTCACCTGCATCCCGCCTTCGATCGTACCTGTCTTGTAACGCAGGACGATGATCTCCTCGCCGAAGGTCAGCGGAACTTCTCCTACGCGCTCACTGATTGGATTGACCGCCTGAGCCTCCTTCGCGCGAACATAGCGGTGCGTCCACGGCTGTTTGGGCCCCATCATGTACACCGCGACGTCTGGGAAGTTGTGTCGGCACAGGCGATCGACGTACGAAGGCGGCGGCACACAGATGTCGCGCACCTGGGTGCATTTCGTAGGCAGGCTTCTCGGCTCTGGCTTAGCGCGCTTGGGATTCGTTGCTGGCTCGCTCGACTTGCGTCGACCGGTTGCTAGAGGCGGGGGCTTTTCGCCGCTCGGAGCGGCAGGGACTTTCGCAATCTTTGGTTCGCCTCCACACCCAGAAGGGAACGTCATGCAAACTGCAAGCAAGGCCAATGGAGCTCGTATCATGAGCAAGGGAGAGGACCACTTCTCGCGTCTTTCGTAAATTGCGATTTTGCCGGGTGCACATCGGACCGGGCCTTGCGGGGATCCGCTGCGTCCGCTGACGGAATCCTCCGGGGGCCATTCTGGCCCTGTGGTCCGTGATTATTCGTTCAGTTCGTCGCGCCATCAATTGCGTGAACTGGTTTCAGGCCTATGCCTTCTGCATCTGGGCTCAAGCGTTCTTGCCGACCGAGGCGGAATGGAACTACGCGGCCGCTGCGGGCAACGAACAGCGTGAGTATCCCTGGGGTGGGGCCGTTCCCGCGCCCGATCTCGCCGTCTACTACTGTCGCAACGGGGGCACCCCGGGGTGCTCGTGGCCCGTCGGGAGCCGCCCCTTGGGCGACGGGCGCTTTGGGCAAGCGGACCTAGGGATCCATGCGCCAGAGTGCCCTAGCAGAGTCGACACTCGATCTAGCATCGCGTTTCACAGGCTGTGTGCCAATGGCGTTTATCTACGCCGATCGACGCAATGGGCTTCGGCAGGGCGTTCATCTCGCTCTTGATCTCGAAGCCGATATCAGAAATCTCTTTCTCAATCGCAATACGCTTGACGCCAGTCGTCGGTCACGCACGTCGAATTGTTCGCGCAGGTTGTCTCCGAAACAACCCAACCGTCAGTGCAACTCTCGACAACCCCGCCGCGGCAGTATCCATTTGTCGCGATTGTATTCAGTGGGTAAAGGGCATGAAGGGTCTGCCGCTTTCAAGTGGGCAGCACGGTCTGGCGATCGCCGGCGACCGGTGGCGATTCCGCCAACCCCGGTGCGGTTGTTCTGGTTGTTCTGGGTCAGTCTAGTTGGGGTAAACTTCATAAAAATCCCTGCCACTCACCACTCAAGGACATGATGAAATTCTCCCGCGGACTCATTCGAATTGCGACTATTTGCCCTGTCATTTTCAGCATTTTGGGTTGCGGTAGCGGGGATCAGGCACCGGGCCAGCCAACCGAACCATGGGGCAATGATGTGACCGTCATCGGGCCTGATGGGACCACGCGAGACTACACGCTCCCAAAGGGTAATGCTTGCATCCCTGTTGAGGGTGGTGGCTGCATAACGACCAGCGACCGCTGTGGCCAGGGTGCGCCCGCCGATGTAATCGTTGATGCTCAGGGCAACGTAGTCGATATCGTTTGTTATCCGACCGGCGGTACTTTGAGCCCGGAACAAGTCGAGGCCCATCAGGGCGACGTCGCTCAAAACCAGAATGGCTCCGTGATCGTGCTCGATAACGTCGCGGACGGCGTTGATCTCCATGGAAACCTAAACATTGATGCAAACAAAGTCGTAGTTTATGGATACGGTCCGGACGTGTCGGTGATGTCTGGAGACTTGACCGTCGATGGGAACAATACCATTGTCCGCGGGATCCGCGTTTTGGGCGGTCTCCAGGTGCTGAAGAACGACTCCGTGTTAGTGTATTGTGTGATCGAAGGCGACGTCAGCATTGTCGGCAACAACACGCATCTTTCGGGTTGCGACATCTTCGGCTCTGTTCGAATAGAAGGCAACAATACCGTGCTCAACGGCAATCGGATCCAAGGGACCATCGATAACGTTGGCATGAATAGTTCCTGCACGGGCAATGTGAGCTTTACGGATATCAACGGGGATCGATTGATCGATCCGTCAGAGGTAGGCGCGTCAGTGAGCTGCGGCTAATCGACAGCTGCCCGAATATTCAATCGAGTTCGAGCGGCAATTCGAGAAGCGACACGCCCCGTAGTGTCCGCAAACTCATCGCAAGTCCTCATGCCGCCTTGCGATGGTAGAAGTTGAGCAGCCCACCGAGACGCGACTGGCATCCTATCGGGCCAAGCGCTGCGTTGTCGTTGCTCGATATTGTCTTGGGCATGATGATCTGGCTACCAATGCCCTGATGAAAACGTTCGGTTAGATAATGCTCGATAAACTGCTTGATCAGGTAACGCAGATGGCGCTCCCCGAAGATCACGAAGTGGTCCAGACACTCATTTCGTATTGTTTTTACGAAGCGCTCCGCGTGGGGGTTGCAGTTGGGACTTTGTGCCGGAATGGGTACGCACTT